>Ga0137403_10002089_pt1 | contig 24690 bp, 19 predicted proteins | sample CZOMad2_1_16fung_FD_122057 | JGI IMG/M metagenome (GOLD analysis project Ga0137403, IMG submission 122057) | Vadose zone soil fungal communities from Angelo Coast Range Reserve, California, USA - CZOMad2_1_16fungal (Hybrid Assembly) | ecosystem: Environmental > Terrestrial > Soil > Vadose zone... | reverse complement strand
CAGGTCACCGTCGCCGCCCTGGCCATCGCTGTGCCGCTGGTCGTGCTCATCCGCCGGCTCGATCACCCCATGACGCGCTACTCGATGCGCGTGCACGAGCGGGAGAGCGACGTGAGCAGCCGCGTGCAGGAGACGCTCACCGCCATCCGGGCGGTGCAGTCGTTCGCCCGCGAGCCGCTGGAGCGCGAGCGCTTCGAGCGCCAGGCCGCGGCCAGCCTGCACGCCAACCTGCACCTCACGCTGTTGCAGACGGGCTCGCAGATGGTGGTCTCGCTGCTCATGGCGGTCGGCACCGCGGCGGTCGTCTGGCTGGCCGGGCGGCGGGCGCTGCAGGGCGTGCTCACGCCGGGCGACGTCGTCCTGCTCGCCGCCTACCTGGTGATGCTCTACAAGCCGCTCGAGACGCTGGCCTACACGGCGGTGGCCGTCCAGGGCGCCGCCGCCGGCGCCCGGCGCGTGCTGGCCCTGCTCGACGTGCGGCCGGACGTCACCGACGCTGCCAGCGCCGTCCCGCTGCCCGGCCGCGCCGCCGGCGGCCTCGTCTTCGAGCAGGTCACGTTCGCCTACGGGACCGGCGGGCCGGCGCTGCGCGACGTGTCGCTGGAGGTGCGCCCCGGCGAGGTCGTCGCGATCGTCGGCGCCTCCGGCGCCGGCAAGTCGACGCTGGCCAGCCTGGTCGTGCGCTTCTACGATCCGCAGGCCGGGCGGATCACGCTGGACGGCCACGACCTGCGCGACGTCACCCAGGCCTCGCTCCGTGCCCTGATCGGGATCGTCACGCAGGAGACGTTCCTCTTCAGCGACTCGATTCTCTACAACATCGCGTACGGGCGGCCGGGCGCGCCCTTCGAGGACATCGTCCGCGCCGCTCGTCAGGCGCACGCCGAGGAGTTCATCGCCGGCTGCCCCAAAGGCTACGAGACCCTCGTGGGCGAGCGGGGCGTGCGGCTCTCGGGCGGCCAGCGCCAGCGCATCGCGATCGCGCGCGCGTTCTTGAAGAATCCGCCGATCCTCATCCTCGACGAGGCGACCTCGGATCTGGACGCCGAGAGCGAGTTCATGATCCAGCAGGCGCTCGCCGAGTTGATGCGGGGACGGACAGTCCTGGTCATCGCGCACCGCCTCGCGACGGTGCGCAACGCCGACCGCATCGTGGTCGTACACGAAGGCCGCATCGCGGAGGTCGGACGCCACGACGAGCTGCTGGCGCGCGACGGGCTCTATCGCCGACTCTACGCGCTCCAGATGGAAGGAGTCACCAGTTGAGCACCATCGTCGGTAACGGCAGGTACACGTACGAAGTCGATGACGACTGGGCCAAGCTTCCGGCCGACTGGGCGATGCCCGCGGCGGCCGTGACGGTCGACTCGCGCGATCGCGTCTACTGCTTCAACCGCACGCCCGACCACCCGATCGTCGTCTTCGACCGCGAGGGGAACTACCTTTCGTCCTGGGGCGCCGGGCTCTTCGCCTTTCCCCACACGATCCGTGCCGACGAGCACGACAACCTCTGGATCGTGGACCGCGATCACGGGCAGATGCTGCTCTACACCAGCGCCGGAACGCTGCTCCGGACGATCGGCACCCGCGGCCATCGCTCGGACACCGGCGTGGACCCCAAGGATTTCAACTCGAGCGCCTACCGGAACGTCACGCACGGCGGCGGCCCCTTCAACCTGCCGACGGACATCGCGCTGACGCCGGCCGGCGAGATGTTCATGACCGACGGCTACGGCAACGCCCGGGTGCACAAGTTCGCCGCCGACGGCACCTATCTCTTTTCGTGGGGCGAGCCGGGCACGGGTCCGGGGCAGTTCAACCTGCCGCACGGGGTGTGGATCGACCGGCGCGGGCGCGTCCTGGTGTGCGACCGGGAGAACGACCGCGTGCAGGTGTTCGACCAGGCGGGCAAGTTCCTCCACGTCTGGCCCGGCAAGCTCATCGGTCCGGCGGCCTTCTACGTGGACGCCGACGACATCGTCTACATCCCCGAGCACAACGGCGGGCTGGTCAGCGTCCTGACTCTCGACGGCGAGCGGCTGGCCCAGTGGGGCGATCCGAGCTTCCGCTCGTGCCACGGCATCTGGGGCGACTCGCGGGGCGATCTCTACGTCGTGCGGCCGGGCGCCTGGGGGCGTCCCCGCCGCGTCGTGAAGTACACGCGCCTGCGGTGACATGAGGGGCCACCAGCCCAGTCGGTCCCGAAGAATCCGGTTAACGCTCCGCATAACCCGCGGCAGGCGACCGCGGACGGCGGGCCGCGGTCGGTCTAACTGCCGACGGGTTCATGCGGGAGTTGTCCCGCTCGCTGTTGCTTCGAGCCGGGCTACGTAGACCGGGGATATATACCGGACGTTGCGAGGCCCGCGGTCGACGACCGGCTCCGTGAAGTACTAGCGTTCGCGGAAGCGGTTGACGATCGGCGGGCGCCAGTCGCGCCCGAAGGCGCGGGGCGTGATCTTGACGCCGATCGGGGCCTGGCGCCGCTTGTACTCGTTGGTGTCCACCATCGAGACGACGCGGCGCACCGTGTCGGCCGGGAACCCGCGGGCGATGAGGTCGTTCACGCCCCGGTCCTCTTCGACGTACCCCGCGAGAATGCGGTCGAGCTCGGCGTAGGGCGGCAGCGTGTCCTGGTCGGTCTGATCGGGGCGCAGCTCGGCCGACGGCGCCCGCGTGAACACGGTCTCCGGAATGATCGCCCGGCCGGCGCGCGCGTTGACGTGGCGCGCGACGTCGTAGACGAGCATCTTCGGGACGTCCTTGATGACCGCGAAGCCGCCGGCCATGTCGCCGTAGAGCGTCGTGTAGCCGACGCTGTACTCGCTCTTGTTGCCCGTCGTGAGCACGAGCCAGCCGAACTTGTTCGAGAGCGCCATGAGGAGGTTGCCCCGGATGCGGGCCTGGACGTTCTCCTCGGTGACGTCCTCCTTCATCCCCTTGAACGCCTTCGCCAGCGATCGCTTGTACGCGTTGAGGAGCGGCGTGATCGGAATCGTGAGGAACTCGATGCCGAGGTGCTTGGCCAGCCGCTGCGCATCGCGCCGCGTTCCCGTCGACGAGTACGCGGACGGCATCCCGACGCCCGCCACGTTCTCCCGGCCGAGCGCCTCGACCGCGACCGCGGCGACCAGCGACGAGTCGATCCCGCCCGAGAGGCCGATCACGACGCGCTTGAACCCGTTCTTCCGCACGTAGTCGCGCGTCCCGAGGACCAGCGCCCCGAACACCTCCTCGACCTGCGAGAGCGTTGCCACCTCGCGGGGCGGCAGCGGGGGCGCGTCGGGCGCCGGGAGCGCCGGCAGCGAGATGCGGGTCGCCGCCTCCCGAACCCTGAGCTTCTCCTTGCGCCGCCGCGAGTCGTGCAGCCGCGCCCGGAAGACGGCTTCGAGGTCGAGGTCGGCGACGACCAGGTCTTCCTCGAACATCCGCCCGCGCGCGACGCACTCGCCGTGCTCGTTGACGATCATGCTCGCGCCGTCGAACACCAGCTCGTCCTGACCGCCCACCATGTTGACGTAGGCCACGCACACGAGGTCGTCGACCGCGCGGGTCGAGACCATCTGCTCGCGGAAGCGCGCCTTGCCGGCGTGGTACGGCGAGCCGTTGATGTTGACGACGAGCTCGGCGCCGGCGAGCGCCTGCGTCGTCGTCGGCCCCGCCGGATACCAGATGTCCTCGCACACGTTGACCGCGAAGGTCGTGTCGCCCACCACGAAGACGGGCGCCTCGGTCCCGGCCTGGAAGTAGCGGTTCTCGTCGAAGACGCCGTAGTTCGGCAGGTACTGCTTGTGGTACACGCCGGCGCGGGTCCCGTCGTGCAGCACCGCGGCGGCGTTGAAGATGTCGTCGTTCTTGTCGACGAAGCCGACCACCACCGACAGCCCGCGCGAGGCGCGCGTCACCTCGTCGAGCGCGCGAAGATTGGCCTCGATGAAGGCCGGCTTGAAGAGAAGGTCCTCGGGCGGATAGCCGGTGATCGCGAGCTCGGGGAAGGCCACCAGCGAGCACCCGAGCGCGCGCGCCCGTTCGATCCCGTCCACGATCATGCGCACGTTGCGATCGAAATCGCCGACCGTGGGATTGATCTGGCCCAGGGCGACGCGGAACCGCTTCATGGGCCCCTATTGTACCCGGGTGGGGGCCCTCCTGATATCATCGGATCCGATGCCCGCGAAGATTCCGTGGCTCCCGTCGACGCTCCCGCCCGACGCCCGTCCCGAGCGCTGTCCCAAGTGCGGACGTCTCGCCCTGATTCCCTGGACCCTACGCCGCGACGACCGGACGAAGGTCGTCCTGCGGACCTGGGTCTGCACCGAGTGTCAGTCGACCGAGGAGCGACCGGAGCCCGAGTAGCGCCTCGCCGTTGCCGCCCTCGCCGAGGCGCCCGAAGCGGTCGAGCGAGATGACGTAGCAGTCCACTTCACCGAAGTGAGCGTACGTGCCGGTGTAGTGGGCCATGCCGACCGCGACCGGGTCGATGCCGAAGCGCTCCACCGCCGCGCCCGTGAACAGGACGTACGTCGTGGGCTCGACGTCGTTCTTGAGGAACCGGTGCGCGAGGATGATGTCCGGGCCCGCGACGCGGGATCGACCACGCACGACCTGCCGCAAGAAGCTCCCGTGATGGACGATCAGCTTGAGGCTGAGCCCGAGCACGCCCCGGCAGGCCCGGCAGGCGCAGCTCGTGTCCAGCGAGATCTCGCGTCGCCGCTCGCCGAAGGCGGCGAAGGCGCGGCCGAACGCCTCGAGGAGCCGACGGTCCGCCCCCTCGGCATCGTCGGGGCCCAGCGCGAACACCGCGTCGCCCTCCAGCTCCTGGATCTCGAGCGGCGGCGAGAGCGCCTCCATGACTCCGGCCAGCAGCACACCCGTCACCTGCGCCCCGTGCTCGAGCTCCGTGGCGGTTACGAACGCCGTGAACCCCGAAATATCCGCCAGGACGAGGAATCCGGACTCGGGTCGATCTGTGTTGGGCATCGTTTTCAGCCTCCACTCGCTAAGACACCGCAGGCCGGCCGGCGTGAAAGGCTCGGAGCGGGCGGGACTCGGGGGTCCCACTTCCGCCCGGCGGGCCGGGGACACCCTGGTGCCACCCGTCCGCTGGCGCAGTGCGGTTCGTGGATAATGCGGGCTAGAACTGATTGACGAAGTCGATCAGCTGGCGGAGCCGCCCGAAGGAGCGGTGGTCGAACGGCAGGATCAGCCGCGGCAGCTCGGGGAACTCGTTCAGCTCCTGCGGCACCGGACCGGGCTCCAGCGTTGCGGGCCCTTTGAGGATGTCAGCGAACTTGTCCTGGAGGTCGGCGAGCTGCGTCGGCTCGAGCGTGTGCGTGAGCCGGAAGACCAGATCGTCGCCGACGATCCGCGACGAGTGGTAGACGCGGTAAAATCCGGTGATCTCGCCCGCCGCCTCGTCGGGCGTGTCGACGATCCGGAAGAGCGAGGTGTCCTCGGGGTCGATGAGCCCGCGCTCCACCAGCGTGCCCGCGATCCACCGGTGCCAGATCCGCCAGAACGGCTTGGGCCCGGCCTCGATCAGCACGACCGGAATGAGCGCCGTCTTGCCCGTCTGCATCAGCGTGAGGAGCTCGAAGGTCTCGTCCATTGTCCCGTAGCCGCCCGGGAACAGCGCCACAGCGCTCGCTTCCTTCACCAGGAAGAGCTTGCGTGTGAAGAAGTACTTGAAGGTGATGAGCTTGGGGTCGGAGGCGATCCAGGGATTGGCCTCCTGCTCGAACGGCAGGCGGATGTTCAGGCCGAAGCTCTTCTCGCCGCCCGCTCCCTCCTGCGCGGCGCCCATGATGCCGGCGCCCGCCCCGGTCACGACCATCCAGCCCGCCTCGGTCATCCGCCTACCGAAGCGGCGCGCGCTGTCCATGGCTTCTTCGCTCGAGGCCGAGCGCGCCGAGCCGAAGACGGTGACTTTGCGGACGCCGCTGTAGGGGGCGAAGACCTTGTAGGCGTAGCGGAGCTCTTTGAGCGCCGTGTTGGTGATCTTGAGGTCGCCCGTCCCCGCCCCGTCCTCGTGGAGCTTGAGCACGGTGGTGAGGAGCTGGTGGAGATAGCCGCGGCGCTCGGCGGGCACTCCTTCCGCATCGAGCAGGTCGGCGATCAAGCGGTTCGCGGTGTCGTTCTGGAGCTGATACCGGCGGGGCTCGGCCACGCTTTCGAGTATACCGTCACCGGGGCCCGGGCCCGAACGCCACCGCGAGGCCGGACACGATCAAGGCGCCGCCGAGGATCGTGAACGGCGTCAGGCGCTCCCCCAGCAGCGCCGCGCCCAGCAGGGCTCCCACGATCGGCTGAACGTTGAGGAAGATCGCCGCCCGGGGCGCCGGGACCCGCGCGAGCGCCCAGTTCCACGCGAGGTAGCCGAGCGCGGTAATGACGACGGCTAGATAGAGCGTCCCGGCGACGGCCGGGGCCGTCCACGCGGGCCGTGAGCCGGACGCCCACTCGGCCCCCGCCACGGGCAGGAGCGCCACGGTGCCCCAGACCAGCGACCGGGTCGTGACGCCGAGCGCCGCGTGGCGCTCGAGAACACGGCGCCCCAGGAGCGAGTAGGACGCATAGGCGAGCCCTGAGAGCACGAGCAGCACATCGCCCTGCCAGTGCGGCACGAGCTTTTCGGTCACGCCGGGGATCCCGTTGACGACGACGACCGCCGTGCCGGCCACCGCGAGCGCCGCGCCCAACGCCTCGCGCCGGGAGAGCCTCTCGCCGAGGTAGAGCGGGCTCAGCAGCATCAGCGAGACGGGCTCGACGACGATCAGGAGCGCCGCGTTCGTCGCCGTGGAGCGCGCGATGCCCCAGTGAGCGAGGACGAACGCGCCCGCGAAGCCGAGGATTCCCATCCACGCGATCGCCCGGCGGTCGCCGCACGAGAGTGCTGCGTCCGAGGCGCGCCGCGGGGCGAGCGGCGCCAGGACCAGCCAGCCGATGACGAGCCTCGCGAGCGCGAGCGCCGCCGGCGGGACGCTCCCGAGCGTGACGCGCGTCGCGACGTACGACGTGGCGTAGACGACGTTCGCGCCGAGGAGCACCAGGTAGGCGAGGCTCACCCCGGCGGCGCCGCGGTCCTCAGCGTGGAGGCTTGCGGGCGCGCACGAAGGCGCTGATGAACTTGCCGTCGACCGCCGGGGCGATCGTGTCCGCGTCGACCCCCGAGGCCGCCAGAAAGGCGCGGGCGTCGTCCGCCCGATAGATCCGTGTCGGCTCGAGATCGATCGCGTCGAACCCGGCCCGCGCGAGCTTCGTCCTATACTCCTCGTCCTCCAGGGCGCCCGCCACGCAGCCGATCCACAGCTCGACGCTCTTGCGGATCTCGGGCGGCACCGGACCGCGCACGACCACGTCGGAGACCGCGAGCCGCCCGCCGGGCCTGAGCACGCGGAAGGCCTCGGCGAAGACGCGGTCCTTGTCCGCCGAGAGGTTGATGACGCAGTTCGAGATGATGACGTCGACCGAGTCGTCGGGCAGCGGGATCGCCTCGATCTCGCCCCGGAGGAACTCGACGTTCTCGACGCCGGCCTTCGCCTGGTTCGCGCGGGCGAGCGCCAGCATCTCGTCCGTCATGTCGAGGCCGTAGGCCTTGCCGCGCGGGCCGACCCGGTGCGCCGACAGCAGGACGTCGATGCCGCCCCCCGAGCCCAGGTCCAGCACGATCTCGCCCGGGGCGAGCTCGGCGAGGGCCGTCGGGTTTCCGCAGCCGAGCGACGCGGCCACCGCCTCGGCCGGCAGCGCGGCGGTCTCGCCGGCTCCGTAGAGCTTCGACGTGATCGGGTCGCAGCCCCCGCGCGACGGCGACACCGGGCCACAGCAGCCGCTGTCGCCGCTCGTGACGCGCAGCGCCGCCTGTCCGTACTTCTGCCTGACGATCTCCTTGATCGACTCGTCGCTCATCGCGGCCTCCTCACCGGCGGCGGCGCGCTCCGGGCGCCGCCCCAACGGCGAAGTCGACGATATTCTATATTTCGATAACTGTCAAACTATTATCACCAGCACCCGAGAAGTCACCGCTCCACCCCGACGACGTCGAGGCGATGAAAAGACCGAGAACTCCCGCCCGATCACGTCACCGTCGAGCTTCGCAGCCGCCACCTCGCCTGAGGCGACGCCGATGCCCAGTGCGGCGGCGCGCCAGAATACATGTTCGCCGTCTCCTGTCCTAAGCTCGCTCAAACCTCAGTGATGAGCCATCTGGGTAGTGGGGCAGGGCGACGGGCGGGGCGTCCGGGGGCACCCGGGCGGCGAAGTGGGACCCCCGAGTCCCGCCCGCAGCTCGAAGAGCTGCGGCACCGGGCGAGTGGGTGACGCAGCCGCCCGGGTGCCCCCGGACGCCCCGCCCGTCGCCCTGCCCCCCTACCAGCGTTAGGATCAACGTCCTGATCTCGCGTTCTCGATGAGCTGCCGTAACCGCCCAGGGTCGAGCGGCATCTCGCGCACGCGCACCCCGAGCGGCGCCAGCGCGTCGTCGATAGCCTCGGCGACGAGCGCGGGAACGGGGATGGCCCCGGCCTCCCCCACCCCCTTGATCCCGAGCGCGTTCAGCGGCGACGGCGTCTCCATATGGCCGATCTCGATCTCGGGGACCTCCAGCGCGGTCGGCATCAGGAAGTCCATGAAGGTCGTGGTGAGCGGCTGGCCGGTGTCGTCGTAGACGATGCGCTCGTAGAACGAGCCGCCGACGCCTTGCGCGACGCCCCCGCGGATCTGCCCCTCGACGATCATCGGGTTCACCAGCGTGCCGCAGTCGTGCTGGACGACGTAGCGCAGGAACGTGAGGTTCCCGGTCTCGAGGTCCACCTCGACGATCGCGGCGTGGCAACCGCTGGCGAAGGTCGCGTGCGGGGGCGCGTAGTAGCCGCGCGCCTCGAGACCCGGCTCTTCGTCCTCGCGCAGGACGGCGCCGTCCCGCGGCTTCACGAGCCGCAGCGCGGCCTCGGCCGCCCCTTTTCCGTACGCGTAGCGGATCGGGTTCGCCACCGTGGCCAAGGCACCGAGGGTCAGCTCCTTGCCGGGAGCGCCTCTGACGCGAGCGCGGCCGTCGGCCAGCTCGAGGTCGTCGGCGGACACTTCGAGCAGGCTCGCCGCCAGGCGGAGCACCTTCTCACGGACCTGCAGCGCGGCGCGATGGATCGCGTTGCCGCTCGTCACCAGGCCGCGGCTCGCGTACGTTCCGGCGCCCCAGTTGAACTTGGTGGTGTCTCCGGTGACCACCGAGACGTCGGCGGGGTCGCAGCCGAGCGCGTCGGCGGCGATCTGGGCGAACGTGGTGCCGTGGCCCTGGCCCTGCGTGGTCAGGCCCGTCGCGACCAGCACCTTGCCGCTCGGCTCGACGCGGACGTGCGCACCCTCGTACGGACCGATCCCGGTGCCCTCGACGTAGCAGCCCAGACCGAGCCCGAGGTAGCGTCCGGCCCGGCGCGCCTCGGCCTGCCGCCGGCGGAAGTCGCGCGCCTCGATCATCTCGACCGCCATCGCGAGGCCGGCCGGGTAGTTCCCGCTGTCGTAGCGCGTGGGCGCGCCGTCCTGAAAGGTGAGCCCGACGTCCCACGGAAACTCATCGGGCTGGATGAAGTTCCGGCGGCGCACTTCCGCCGGCTCGAGCCCGAGCTCGCGCGCGATCAGCCCGATCGTGCGCTCCATGACGAAGGCGCCGTGGGGGCGGCCGGCACCCCGATACGGCGAGACCGCCGGCTTGTTGGTGTACGCGACCTCGAACTCGACGGTGTAGTTCGGCAGGCGATACGGCCCGGGAAGCTGGGTCGACGTGATGATCGGGACGACGATGCCGTATGGCGTGTAGGCGCCGGTGTCGTGGACGAAGTGATCGCGCAGCGCCAGGATCCGGCCCGCCGCGTCGAAGCCCACCTCGACCTCGTGAATCTGCCCGCGCTCCTGGTTGGCCGCGATGAGGTGCTCGCGCCGGTCCTCCGTCCACTTCACCGGCCGCCCGAGCGTCATCGCCGCGTGCGGCACCAGGATCTCCTCCGGGAAGAAGAGCATGATCTTCGTCCCGAAGCCGCCGCCCACGTCGGGCGCGACGACCTCCACGCTGAACTCGGGTAGACCGAAGAGCGCGGCCAGCCCGTTCTTGATGGGGAGCGGCGCCTGGGTCGAGTCCCAGACCTTGAGCACGCGCCGCCGCGCGTCCCACTCGGCGACCACGCCGCGCGCCTCGATCGGGCTCCCGCAGCTTCGCTCGATCGCCAACCGCTCGCGCAACACTCGCGGTGCGCGCGCCAGCGTCGCTTCCGCATCGCCGACCGTTTGCCGGAATCGCGCGGCGCGGTTGTCCGGCACGTCGGCGTGCACGCGCGGCGTCCCGGGCGAGAGCGCGGTCGCCAGGTCGGTCACCACGGGAAGCGGCTCGTACTCCACCTCGACGAGTGCCTGCGCGTCCTCGGCGAGATAGCGGCTGTCGGCGACGACAAAGGCCACCACCTCGCCGACGTAGCGCACCTCGTCGACGGCGAGGGGCCGCTGCGTGCGCCCGTGGGTCAGCGTGGGATGCGGGATCAGCAGCGGCGCCGGCTGGTTCAGTTCCCCCAGCTCGGCGGCGGTGAGCACGAGCCGGACGCCCGGCGCGCGCCGGGCGTCGGCCGCGTCGATCCGCACGATCCGCGCGTGGGCGTGCGGGCTCCGGAGCGACGCGGCGTGAAGGATCCCGGGCGGGTTCACGTCGTCGACGAAGCAGCCGAGCCCCTGCAGCAGCCGAGGGTCCTCGTTGCGCGGGATGCGCGCGCCGATGCTCCGCGTCGTCATCGCCTCAGCGGCGACGCGCGGTCGGCGCGGCGGCGGCGGCGCGCGCGCGCACGAGCGCTTCGAACGCGAGGTCGAAGCAGACGCGCGGCGGCTTGACGAGGCCCGCGCCGACCTGCCCGATCCCCGGTTCGCGGTGCGCCATCCCGGTGTCGATCTGCGGGAGGATCCCGGTCTGGACGACCAGGCGGACGTCGATCCCGGTCGGCGTTCCCCGAAAATCGAGCGCGGGCAGGCGATAGGCCGTGCTCTCACCGAGCGTGATCTCGTACATGAGCCGCGTGTACTCGAGCGCGTCGGCCGGCGTGCCGCCCACGAACTGGACGACCGCGGGGGCGCCGCCCATCGCGAAGCCGCCGAGGCCGGCCGTCTCGGTGATGGCGCTGTCGCCGATATCGGGGTTGGCGTCGTCGGGGCCGAATCCAGGAAAGTAGAGGCCCTGCGGCGTCTGCGCCGGCCCGGTGAACCACCGGTCGCCCAGACCGCCGACCCGGATCCCGAACTCGGTGCCGTTCCTCGCCATCGCCGTCACGAGGGTCGAGTCGGGCACGCCGTGGGCGGCGTCGAGCGCCGCCTTGCACGCGGCCATCCCGACGTTCAGGAAGAGGTGCTCGTTGGACGCCGCGAAGGTGAGGATGCGACGGCGCTCCGTGGCCGGAAGATCGAGCCCGGCGATCTCGGGCGCGAGCGCCTTGATGAAGAGCGCGGACGCGGCGCGGTTGCGGTTGTGGCACTCGTCGCCCATCTGCACGGCCTGCCCGATCAGCGCGCGGAGGTCGACGCCCCCCACCCGTCGGACCGCCTCGCCGAGCGCCGGACCGACGATGTCCCTGAACCAGCGCAGGCGATCGATCACGTCGGGCGCGTAGGCACCGTACCGCAGGACCTTGCCGAGCCCCTCGTTCAGGGTCGAGTAGGCGCGGTTGCCGGCGGTGCGGTTTTCCACGACAAGGACCGGCATCGAGGCGGTCGTGGCGCCGGCCATCGGTCCGACGGTTGCGTGATGGTGGCACGGGTCGAAGGAAACCGCGCCGCCGGCGACGAGGCGCTCGGCTTCCTGCCACGTCGTCGCCAACCCTTCGTAGATCAACGCGCCGACGATCCCTCCGCGCATCGGGCCGCTCATGCGTTCCCATGCGAGCGGCGGCCCGGCGTGGAGAACCGTCTCACGCGTCATGCCGGGCACGACCTCGATCGCGGGGCGGACGTCCACCAGGACCTGATGGGCCGCGAGGAGGCGATCGAGGGCGACGCGATTCGCGGCGTCGACGGCGTCGCACCAGAGGGACCCGAGCGCGCCGGCCGCCGACGGCGGCCGCCAGTCGACGCGTCTCACCGGGACGCCCTGAGCGACGAGCGCCGCGGCGAAGAGCTCGGGGCCGGCGACGACGGCGTCGAGCGGATCGCGCAGGAAATCGGTCTCAGACGGCATCGCGCCCCTCGGCGATCGCGCGCGCGGTCTCGGCGGCGATCCGGTTACTGGTACACACGATCGCGCCGAGCTTGCGGAGGTCCTCTTCCTGCCGCTCGAGACCCTGGGGGTCCAGGTCGGTCCCGACCACGTGAGCCACGACCGCCAGGTCGCGCCCGCGGCGCCGCGCGCGCGCCTCGGCGAGCGCCGGGCGGACGGCGCCGACCGGGTCGGCGTGCGCGCAGTCGCCGAGGACGAGATCGAGCAGCAGCACGGAGACGCTCGGATCATCGCCCGCACCGACGATCGCCCCGTTCCGCTGGCTCGGGTCGATGATCGGATGCGGCCGACCCCGGGTGTACTCCTCGGCGCCGAAATCGACGAAGCGATGCGAGGGCCCCCCGCCCACGATGCGCCGCGCTTCGTCGCAGAGCGTTCCTCCGGAGTAGGCGCCGAGCACCGCACCCCGCGGCCCGGCCGCGGGAGGTCGCGGTCGCTCGAGGTCGCGGACGGCGCCGGCGGTGAGCCGTACCGCGGCGGTGGCCGCCTCTTCGAGGGTCGCCGCCGCGCGCACACCGGCCGGCGTCGCACCCTCGTGTCCGAGCAGACACGCCACGACAGGCTTCCGCGTCTCGACGGCGGCTCGGAGCACGGCGTCGGCGGCGCCGGCCGACGGCGGCTTCGAGACGATGAGTACGAGCGCCGTGTCGGTGTCAGCGGCCAGGGCGGCGACGGCTTGAAGCGTCGTGAGGCCGCCGACGGCGGCATGGAGGTCGCGCCCCCCCGTGCCGATCGCGTGAGAGACGCCTCCGCCGAGGCGGTGAATGAGGCTCGTCACTTCCTGGATGCCGGTTCCCGAGGCGCCGACGACGCCGATGGGCCCGCGGCGCACCCGGTTCGCGAAGCCAAGGCCCACACCGTTGATGATCGAGGTCCCGCACTCCGGACCCATGACCAGGAGACCTCGCGCGCGCGCCCGACGCTTGAGCGCCACCTCGTCGTCGATGGATACGCCGTCGCTGAAGAGGAACACGTGGAGCCCCGCCGAGAGGGCCTGATGAGCGTCGATGGCGGCGTAGGCGCCCGGAACCGCGATGAGGGCGACGTTGGTCGAGGTGCTTCGGCGCGCGGCGCTGGCGGTCGTGCGCGGTACCACGTCGGCACGGGTCAGCTCGGTGTCCCGAGCGGCGCTCAGGAGCTCCTCGACGCACGCCAGGGCCCGGTGCGCCACGGTATCGGTACTCGCTCGAACGGAAATCAGGAGGTCCGAGGGGCCGGCCTCCGGGGCCTCCGCCGGCCACATCCCCGCCTCCGTCAGCATCGAGCGGCCGGACGGCGTGCCCATGACCACCGCGACCTCCGTCACGCCCGCGAGCTGTCTTGCCTGCTCGGCGACGCGCATGAGGTCGATCGAATCGAAGTACGAGTTCCGCCGGACCGTCCAGGCCAGTCGCATCCCCAGTCTCGTCGCATTATAGCCAGGCGCGGATGTGGCAACCGGTCCCAGACGTCCGAGAAGCGGACTACCAGAGGCGGATCATCACGAAGCCGCGCTGCTGAAGCTCGTCGTAGATGTCCCGTCGTTCGCGCTGACCGGGATCGCTCGTCGCGCCAGGCTTGGCGCCCGGCGGCAGGAATCGGCGGTCCAGGAGGACGTTGACAGCATCGATCGTCCCCGTCGGGAAATCTTTCGATTCGCCGAGACGGCGCCCGCCGCCTCTGGGAAGCTTCAAGAGTTTCAGCATCTTGATTGAATGGCATTGCACATGCTGCGCTTTGCGCTCCGCATGGAAAAAATGACCTGCCACGTAGAGCGTCGACGGACAATCAACAAGCCCATGGCCCGACATCTGTTCCTCGTCTCCCGCCACGAAGCGCGCCTATACGAATATCTGGTGGAGCGGTTCGGGGACGACGAGAACGTCGAGGTGATCCTCGATCGGCGGCGCGGAGAGCGTCGCAAGCGATCCGAGCGCCAGGGGCCCGAACGCCGGCGAACCGACCGGCGAATCCGCCGCGAGGTCGATCTGGAGCTGCAGGTCCGATCTCACGTGATCCTGACCCTTCCCAACAGCGATCCGGCCTCGCGATTCTAGGAAGCGCCCAGCCTCCTGGGCCGCCGTTCGAGAGCCAAGACTAGCACTGTACCCGCAGGACCTGCGTGGGGATGTGCCAGTAGTGTGTTCAGCTTTTGAGCAGCCGGTTGCACAGCCTCTTGAGCGCCCGATGTGTCCGATTTAAAAGACGCCAAGGTGATTTCAGGCTCCCCACCGTCTCCGTCTTGACCAGGTCTCGCCCACCGCCCGGCATCGCGCAGGATTTGCCGGCACGCAAAATGTGCAAGAGAACCAGAAGGTTGGAAAGCACGCCCTCGTTGGTATTGGCCTTGCTGTTTCGTAGATCTCGTGGACCAGACCGCGCTGCCGGCGCTGGTGGTTGATCCCGACGAGGTGACCTCACGGGGGTTTGCCGAAGCCCTGGCCCGAGCCGGCTTCGAGGCCGCCACGACGACCTCGGGAAGGCAAGCGCTCAAGACGTTTCACGCCGCGCCCCCGTCGCTCGTCGTTCTCGATCTGGGTATCGCCGACATCCCTGGCCGGCAGCTCCTCCGGCACTTCCGGAGACACGGCAGTCACATACCGATCATCGCGCTGACGGACAAGGTGGACGTCCGCACGGCCGTCGAAGTCGTCCGCATCGGCGCGAGCGAGGTCCTCAGGAAATCGAGCAGTCGGGAAAATTTCCGACTCGCCGTCCAGAAGGTGCTTCCCGAGGCCCTCACGGCCGCGCGCCGGGAGGTCCCTGACCGTGACCGAGCCATCTTTTTCTCCCGTTACGCCGGTCTGTTCCACCGCAGTGCGGGGATGAAGGGCGTCGAGGCGCTCGTGATGCGCCTTGCCGGCACGGAGGACCCCGTGCTGATTCAGGGTGAACCCGGAACCGGCAAGGCCCTGGTCGCGAAGGCCATCCACTATCTATCCGCGCGTTCCGGAAATCCCTTGCAGCGCGTGAGCTGCGCCGCTCTGCCCGCCGATCTGCTCGAGTCCGAAATCTTCGGGCCGGGAGGCAAGCTCGAGATGGCGGACGGCGGCACCCTCCTCCTCGACGACGTCGACGATCTTCCGGGGGCCCTGCAGCCGCGGATCCTCAGAATTCTCAAGGACGGTCAGTTCTTCCGCGCCGGCTGGCCCGAGCTGATCGGCGCGGATGTGCGCCTCCTCGCGACGACCACCAGAGACGTCCTGGCGATGGCTGCCGACGCGTTCCCCGACGATCTCCAACGCCTCACCAACGTCGTCGGCATCCTGGTGCCGCCGCTGAGGGAGCGGCGCGAGGAGATCCCCGGTCTCGTCGACCATTTCCGGAGCCGGTTCGCGAGCGAGTTCAACCGGCCGGAGCCGGAGCTCTCGACGGAGATCATTCGGCTGTTCGCCGACTACGACTGGCCCGGCAATGTCCGCGAGCTCGAGAACCTCGTCAAGCGGTGGGTCGTGCTCGGTGACGACGCCCATCTGCAGGACGAGCTCGCCTCGCGGGCGCGAGCCCGAGGCACGAACGGGCCGGCGAAAGCGGCGCTGTCGCCCGGACCCGGCCTCAAGGAGATCGGGCGCCGGGCGGCACGGATCGCCGAGCAGGCGGCAGTGCGCGAGGCGCTCGCCCGCGTCGGCGGCAACCGCGCCGCGGCCGCCCGCCTGCTCCAGGTCAGCAGCAGGACGCTGCTGCGGAAACTGAGCGCGGACGGGCGCCGCTCGGGTGAGCGCGCATGACCGGCAGCCAGGCGGGCCCTTGCTTGACACGCGGCACCCTGTCAGACTCGTTGGATTCTGGAGACCAGTCGTGCGCGTAGTCATCGTCGACGAGACCATGCAGGTAGGCGAGGCCGCACGCCGAGTGCTCTCCTCGATGGGAGTGACGACGGCGTTCGCCGGCTCGCTGCACGAGCTCCCGCTCGTCTTCGAAGCGAGCGGTGTCCCGGACCTCCTGATCGTGAACGTGACGAACGACCTCACGGGCTGGGAGAGCGCCGCCCGTGTCCAGCGCGCGGGCTACCGGGGCCGCCTGCTGGCCTTCGTCGACACGCTGGACGATGCCAGGATCCAGTACCTGACCCAGCTTCCGCAGGCCGAGTGCGTCACGCGCCCGAGCTCGCCCGCCCAGCTCGAGAACGTGTTGAGGAAGGCGGTGCCGGGCGTGGCGATCACCGTCGGACGACCGCTTTCCCCTCCGATCCGGTCGGCGTACCACGACATCATCGGTGAGTCGTCGCGGATGGCCGACATCTTCGCGCGCATCGCCAAGGTGGCGGTCGGCGACGTCAACGTTTGCATCCACGGCGAGAGTGGCACCGGCAAGGAGCTCATCGCGCGAGCGATCCACTACGCGAGCCCTCGCCGCGATCGGCCGCTGATCACGCTCGACTGCACGACGATCCCCGAAGGCCTCATGGAAAGTCACCTCTTCGGTCACGTGAAGGGGGCCTTCACCGGCGCGACGGAGCACCGCGAAGGCGTCTTCGCGCTGGCCCACACCGGGACACTGTTCATCGACGAGCTCGGCGAGCTGAGCCCGCGGCTGCAGGCCAAGCTGCTCCGCGTCATCCAGGCGCGCGAGTTCTCCAAGGTCGGCGGGACGAAACCCATCCGGACGGACATCAGACTCATCACCGCGACCAACAAGGACCTCAGGGCCGCCGTCGCGCAGGGGACGTTCCGGGAGGATCTCTACTACCGGGTCGCGGTCTTCATGATCAAGGTGCCCCCTCTCCGCGAAAGGACAGAAGACATTCCGCAGCTGGTCGATCACTTCTTGCAGCGGTTCGCGAGCCTCTACGGTAAGCCCATCATGAGGGTCGCGCCCGCCACCCTCGCGCGGATGCTGACGTTGCCGTGGCCGGGCAACGTCCGGCAGCTCGAGAACTTTCTCGAGCAGGCCGTCGTCCTCGCCGAGGGCGACACGCTGACCGACCGCGACCTCTTCGCCGGGGATTTCCCGACCGTCGCGGGCGTCGCCGCCGGGTCCGCTCTGTCGGGCATGTTCGAAGCGGGGTTGCCGCTCAGCGAGGTGGAGCGCCGCCACATCCTCCGGACGCTCCACAAGGTCCGCGGCAACCGCACCGAGGCGGCCCGGCTGCTCCAGATCAGCGTCCGCTGCCTCCAGTACAAGCTGAAGGCGTACGGCCGGGACGTCGACGCCGGTGCCGGCTCCGACCGCGGCGTCGTTTCGAGCGGCTCCTAGAGCACCCGACGGCCGGGCCCGCCGGCAATCTTTGCACGGCTAGCGCGCAAGTTTTTAGGGGAGCGGCCTGCTTCCCGAGCCTCCAGATTCCCAAAACGTCGACGTCGCGAGCAGTTAAGACTTTGGCCCCGTTTGTGCTCTGTCAGCACCCCGCATTGAAACTAGCTCCGCAGTCCAGTCACAGCAGAATGGCGACGGCGCTTCGAGACCTTCTCGCGCGCGACGCCGTGTGCCGCGAGATCGTGCAGTACCTGATGCGCAACAACGAGGCCGCCGACACCGCGCGAGGCATCGCCGAGTGGTGGATCAATCGGGACGTGCCGTCCACCCGGCAAGCGCTGTCGAAGCTCCAGAAATGCGGCGTCGTGCAGTCGCACATGGTGCAGGACGACACGTTCGTGTACGCGTACACGAAGCGGGCGGTCTTGCGTCAGTCGCTGGCGCGCTACCTCCAGGAAACGATCGTGCCGGATGCGGCGAAGGAGCTCTAGGCCATGGCACCGCCTTCGGTCATGACGAGCGTCAACCCGGTGTCGAGTTCGAACGGGCTCGGAGATCCGACGCTGCCCGACCTGCGCGTCGTCGCGGTGGGCGGCGGCACGGGGTTGCCCACGGTGCTTCGGGGTCTCCGGGCGGCGCTGTTCGAGTCGCGCGCGTGGGATCCCGAGCGGGACCAGACGCGGCTGACCGCGATCGCGACGGTCGCCGACGACGGTAGCAGCTCCGGGAATCTCCGAGCGCCGTATCGGCTTCCGTCCCCCGGCGAAATCCGGAATTGTTTGCTCGCCCTCGCCGGGGACGATCCCGCGATGTCGGACGTGTTCGACTACCGCTTCCCCGGCGGTAGCGAGGTCGCCGGGCACAGCCTCGGCAACCTCATCCTGACGGCACTCACCGAGCTCGAGCAGGACGTTTCCAAGGCCGTCGCGCGAGTGGGCCGCATGCTCTCGATCCGCGGCCGGGTGCTGCCCGCCACCATCCAGAACGTGACGCTCCACGCGGAGCTCTCCGATGGCACCGTGATCGAGGGCGAGTCCTGCATCGCGAGCGCTCGGAGCCCGATCCGCCGTCTGCGGCTCCATCCCGCCAATGCCGCGGCCCTGCCCGAGGCGGTAGACGCCCTCGAGAAGGCGCACCTGATCGTGATCGGCCCGGGCAGCCTCTACTCGAGCCTGGTGGCGACGCTCCTCCCCCGGGGGCTTCCCGAGGCGATCGCGAGATCTCGGGCGCGCGTGGTGCACGTCATGAACCTCATGACGCAGCCGGGTGAGACCGACGGTCACACCGGGGTGGACCACCTCATGGCCATCCGCCGGCACGCCCCGACGATGCCGATCCACGACATCCTCGTCAACACCGCGCCGCTGGCACCCGAGCAGGTCGCCCGCTACGGTGCGCTGGGCGCCGCGCCGGTCCCGGCGGACGCGGCACTCCTGAAGGCGCTCGGCCACCGCGTCGTCGAGGGCGACCTGCTCGGGACCGGCGACGAGGTGCGGCACGATCCGGCGAAGCTCGGGCGCGCGCTGCTCACGCTGGCGTATCGAGGGGGCTCGCGTGCGAGCGCCTGAGGTGTGACGCTCCGCGGCGCCCCCGTGCTCATGTACGACGGGCTCGGGACCTCGCCCCCGGCTGACGTTGACGCCCGTCTGGCCAAGTACTGGGTCTCGCCGGGATCGTTCGGGCGGCAGCTGGCGTTGATCCGCGAGAGGGGCCACCGGGTCGTCAGGCTTTACGACGTCTGGGCCGGCCCGGAAGACGAGCGGCCCGCGTCCCCACCGGTCGTCTTGACCTTCGACGACGGCCGCGCCGCGGACTATGAGGTCGCCTTTCCCCTCCTCCTGGCCGCGGGCGTGCGCGCCGAGTTCTTCGTCAACACCGCCACGATCGGTCAGCCCGGCTACCTCACCTGGAGCCGGATCGCCGAGATGCACCGAGCCGGCATGTCATTTCAGTCCCACTCGCACGATCACGTCACACTGCCCGGCCTGCCGGCGCGGCTCCTCAAGAGCGAGCTTCAGACCTCGAAGCGTCTCATCGAGGACCGGGTGGGCCGCGGGGTGGACTTCCTGGCGGCGCCGCACGGCCTGGTCGACCGCCGCGTCGTGAACGCAGCGCGGGAGGTCGGCTACCTGGCGGTGTGCGCCGCGCTCGGCTGGCCAACACGACCCGGCGGCGTGGTCGTGAACCGAGTCGCCGTCTACCGGCACACGACGGAGGCGAGGTTCCGCGCGATCCTCGCTCGGCAGCCGTGGAGCTATCTTCCGGGAGTCACGCGGGCCGTGCTCACACGCCTTCCGCGCCGGGTCGTCCTCAAGGTCCGGCCGCAGCAGGTGCATCCCGGGCTCTCGCTGCGCGGCGCATGAGCCGCGCGGATCGCGGGAGCGCCCGCGTCGGTGCCCGAAAGCTCTCCGGCCGCAAGTACGACTATCGCGCGCAGTGGGTGAGCTTCACCAAGCGCCTGGGCTCCCTCGTGACGCTCGACGACCTGGCGCCGCAGCTCGTCGCCACCGTCGTGGAGACGGTCGGCGCGGCCGGCGGCGCTCTGTACCTTCACGACGTCGGTGAGGGCGGCCATCACGCCGCGGCGGCGGTCGGCATGGTGTACCCGGTGCGGACGCTCGCCAGGGACCATTCCCTGCTCGCGTCGCTTCGGGGGCGGCGGTCCCCGCTCGTTCTGGAAAACGGCGCGATGGCGGCCTGGCGCGAGCCGACGGCGGCGCCGTCGTTCGACGAAGGGGCCGTGATCATCCCGCTGCGGTGGCGCGACGAGCTGACCGGCTTTCTGGTGATCGGGGCCGAGCGGAGCGGGGCGCGCTACACGCGCGAAGACCTCGAGTTCATGGAGACCGTCGGCGAACAGGGCGCCGGCGTCATCGTCACCGCCCGGCTTTCGGAGAGTCTGGCGCAGGCGCGCGAGTTCGAGGCCTTCCACCGGCTCACCTCGTTCGTGATCCACGACCTCAAGAACTCGATCACGGCGCTCTCGATGCTGAGCGAGAACGCGCTGAAGAACTTCGACGACCGCGAGTTCCAGCGCGACGCTCTCAAGACGGTCGCGCAGACCGTCGACCGGATGAAGGCGCTCCTCGGCCGGCTCCGCGGGGCGCCCGCGCCGGCTCGGCTGCGGCTCGAGCCGGTCGACCTGGCGACTCTTGCGCGAGAAGCGGCGTCACCGGTCGTCAACAGCGACCGGATCCGCCTCGTCATGGACCTGGCGCCCGTGTCGATCTCCGCGGACGGCGAGGCGCTCTCGAAGGTGATCCAGAACCTCGTCACCAACGCCGTGCAGTCGATCGACGACCGGGGCACCGTCGTGCTGAGGACCTACACGGAGGGCAGCCGGGCGGTCGTGTCGGTCACCGATACCGGCTGCGGCATGTCGGAGGACTTCGTGAGCCAGTCGCTGTTCGCGCCATCCCGCTCGACCAAGAAGGGTGGCTGGGGAATCGGTCTCTACCACGCCAAGGGGCTCGTCGAAGCCCACGGCGGCACCATCGACGCGTCGAGCAAGGAAGGGGCAGGCACCACCTTCTCGGTGCGGCTCCCGATCGGAGGCCGAACATGAAGCCCAAGCTGCTCATCGTCGAGGACGAGGAACCGATCCGCACGCAGCTTCGGTATGCGCTGCGGGACGACTTTACGCTCTTCTTTGCCGAGGACCGCGCCCAGGCCCTCGCGGCGCTCACGTGCGAGCAACCGGCGCTCGTCAGCCTCGACCTCGGGCTGCCGCCCCATCCGGAAAGCGCCGAGAGCGGGCTCGAGGCGCTGGACCAGATCATGAAAGCCGCGCCCGAGACCAAGGTGGTCGTCCTCACCGGGAACGGCGGCCGCGAGAGCGCGATCCGCTCGGTGCGGCTGGGCGCGTTCGACTACCACCAGAAGCCGATCCGGCTCGATGACCTGAAGGTCGTGCTCCAGCGGGCGGCCTATCTCCAGACGCTCGAGGCCGAGGTCGACAAGCAGCGCGCGAGCGAGGTCGGGACCCGCTTCGCCGACATTCTGGGACACACGCCCGCGATGCGCGAGATCTTCGCCGTGGTGAGCCGCGTCGCGCGGACCGACGTCACGGTGCTGATCCAGGGCGAGAGCGGAACGGGCAAGGAGCTGCTCGCGCGGGCCGTCCACGCCAGCAGCGCGCGCGCCAACCGCCCGTTCGTGGCGATCAACTGCGGGGCGATCCCGGACACCTTGCTGGAGTCCGAGCTGTTCGGCCACGAGCGGGGCGCCTATACCGGCGCCCACACGCAGCGGAAGGGCAAGCTCGAGCTGGCCGAGGGCGGCACCCTCTTCCTCGACGAGGTCGGTGAGATGAGCCCTCCCCTTCAGGTGAAGCTTCTCCGTTTTCTCCAGGAGCGGGAGCTCGAGCGCGTGGGCGGCCGCGAGGTCCTCCGCGTGGACGCCCGGGTCGTCGCCGCCACCAACAAGGACCTGAAAGCGGAGCTGCAAGCACGGCGGTTCCGCGAGGACCTCTACTATCGTCTGTCGGTCGTGAACCTGACGCTCCCACCCCTGCGCGAGCGGGGCGAGGACGTCGTGCTCATCGCCAACGCGCTCCTCCAGCGGAGCGGCAAGGCGCACCGGCGGAAGCTCCGCTACGGCAGCTCGGCCCTCGAGGCCATCGCCCACTATGCCTGGCCCGGCAACGTTCGCGAGCTGGAGAACGCGGTGGAGCGCGCGGTCCTCATGGCCCGGGGAAGGGTCATCGAGGCGCGGGACCTCGGCATCGAGGTCAAGGACCGCCCCCTGGCGTCGCTTCGAGAGGCCCGGGACCGGGCCGAGCGGAGCGCGCTCGTCGACGCCCTCGTCAAGACCCGTGGGAACATCACCCGGGGCGCGCGGCTGCTCGGGGTGAGCCGTCCCACGCTGCACGGATTGATCGCACGGTACGAGGTCAACGCGCGGGATTTCCGTTGATCGTCGACTGACTGCCCGGGCCTACGCGAAGCTCTCTTCGCGCCGCCGCCTCGCCGGCGCGGGTCGGGCCCCGTACGCCGGCATAATTGCAGGCCATTTTCGCCGAGGCCGTGCCATCATCGGAGCGTTGGGAGACGGTATCGCGCCGCCGGTCGCGCCCCAAGAGGAGGACATGCCGTGAAGATTGCCATCACCGCCTGGTCCGTGACCCTTCTGGTGGTGCTCGCGTGGGCGAGCGCCGGCTTGGCCGCCGAGGACATGGGGTTGATCACCGGAGGCGAGAAGGGCACCTACTACCAGTTCGGCCTCGACCTGCAGAAGCTCGTCAAGCCCGCCGGGATCAATCTGGCCGTGTATCCCTCGAAAGGCTCGATCGAGAACGTGTACGCCGTGTACCAGCGCCCCGGCGTCCCGATGGGCATCGTGCAATCCGACGTCCTGGCGTTCGTCTCGCGTGTGCAGACGGACCCGGTGCTCCAGCGGATCGCGCGGAAGACCAAGATGGTCTTCCCCCTCTACAACGAGGAGATCCATCTGCTCGGCAAGAAGGGCATCGCCGACTTCGACGACCTCGCCGGCCGGAGGGTCGCCATCGGCCGAGACGGCAGCGGCACGTATCTGACCGCGCGCCTCCTCTTCAAGCTGTCCGAGGTGGCGCCCGCCGAGATGGTGCCGATCGACACGGGCGAGGCGCTCGCCGAGCTCAAGGCGGGCCGCGTCGACGCGATGTTCTACGTGGCCGGCTTTCCGGTGAAGCTCCTCAAGGAAGACGTCACCGACAAAGACCAGCTCGTGCTGATCCCGATCACCAACAAGAGCATCCTCGAGTTCTACCCGCAGGCCGAGATTCCGGCCGGCGTCTATCCCTGGCAGCCGACCGCGATCAACACGGCGGCGGTCAAGGCGGTCCTCGTGTCATTCGATTTCCGCCGCCGGGACTGCGACAACGTCGGCCGTTTCGCGCAGCTCATGTCGCGGGGACTCGACTCGCTGCAGAAGACCGGCCACGCGAAGTGGAAGGCGGTCGACTTCAACTACCCGCTCCGGGGCTGGGAGCAATACGACTGCGTCCGGAAGTATCTGGGCAAAGCGGCGCCCGCGGGAGCCGCCCCCACGGCGCGCGGCGGGCAGAACCCGGTGTTCGACGCGATCAAGGGCGCCCTCGACCAGTAGCGTCGGAGCGGCCGCTCGAGGCCTCGCGCGAAGCTGAGCCGCCGAGCGTCACGCGCCGACGAGGCGCAGCAGCGTCCAGGTGAGCGCGGCGACGAGCGCCGAGGCCGGGATCGTGAAAATCCACGCCCAGAGAATCTTCCCTGCCACGCCCCAGCGCACCGCCGAGAAGCGCTGAATGGCGCCGACGCCCATGATCGAGCCGCTGATCGTATGGGTGGTGCTGACGGGAATGCCGCCGACCGCGGTGCCGATCAGGATCATGGCGCCGGCGGTCTCCGCGCAGAAGCCACCGACCGGCCGGAGCTTGGTGATCCGCATCCCCATGGTCTTCACGATCCGCCACCCGCCGGCCATCGTGCCCAGGCCCAGCGCCGCGTGCGCCGCGAGCACGACCCAGAAGGGCACGTAGAACTCCGGCCCGAGGTGGCCCGTGCTGAAGAGCAGGACGGCGATGATCCCCATCGTCTTCTGCGCGTCGTTGGTGCCGTGCCCCAGGCTGTACGCGGCCGCCGACAGGAGCTGGCCGCGACGGAAGATCTTGTCCACCCGCCCAGGCGTTTGGTTCTTGAAGATGTTGATCACCAGCACCATCAGCGTGAATCCGACCACCATGCCGATCAGCGGCGCCAGGATCATGAATACGCCGATCTTGATCAGGCCGGCCGGGACCAGCGAGCCGAACCCGGCCTTGACCACGGCGGCGCCGGCGAAGCCGCCGATCAGCGCGTGCGAGGAACTCGTCGGCAGCCCCCACGCCCACGTGATCAGGTCCCAGACGATCGCGCCGATCAGCCCCGCCAGGATCACCCACTGATCCACGAGCGCCGTCTCGACGACACCCTTGCCGACCGTCCGCGCCACGCTCACGCCGAAGCCGAACGCGGCGACGAAGTTGAAGAACGCCGCCCAGATGACCGCCTGGAACGGCGTCAGCACGCGCGTCGACACGACCGTGGCGATCGAGTTCGCGGCGTCGTGGAAGCCGTTGATGAAGTCGAAGACGAGCGCGACGAGAACGATGAAGACGACGAGCGTGAGCACCGCTCAGGCCGCGGTGATCATGCCATCTTGAGGATGATTCCCTCGATCACGTTGGCGACGTCCTCGCACCGATCGGTCACGATCTCCATCGTCTCGTAGATCTCTTTCCACTTGATGACCTCGATGGGGTCGCTCGCCTCGTCGAACAT
>Ga0137403_10002088_pt1 | contig 24695 bp, 17 predicted proteins | sample CZOMad2_1_16fung_FD_122057 | JGI IMG/M metagenome (GOLD analysis project Ga0137403, IMG submission 122057) | Vadose zone soil fungal communities from Angelo Coast Range Reserve, California, USA - CZOMad2_1_16fungal (Hybrid Assembly) | ecosystem: Environmental > Terrestrial > Soil > Vadose zone... | reverse complement strand
CGATACGCAAACGGATAATGCGATCCAACGCCAGTTTCTCAAAGACCCTGGCAACATCTACAACCGAAAATGCTTTGGCCGTTTCTTTTTCCATCGATGTCATGGCGACGTTATTAATGCCGCAAGGAATGATGTAATTGAAAGGCGAAAGATCGCCGCACACGTTTAACGCGAAGCCGTGCATCGTTATCCAATTGCGCACGCCGACGCCAATCGAAGCAATCTTGCGATGGTCGATCCAAACTCCCGTTAGCGATTCGCGGCGCCACGCGGTAATTCCATAATTGGCGAGAAGTTCAATGAGCAACTGCTCGAGCCAGCGCAGATATAGATGTAAATCCTGCCCGCACCGGCGAAGATCGATGATCGGATAACCCATTAATTGACCGGGTCCGTGATAAGTCGCCTGACCGCCGCGATTGATCGCAAAAAGTGGATGCGGCAGATGCGCTGAGCCAAGCAAGCTCGATTTATCCGGCGTTCGGCCAATTGTGTAAACCGGCTCATGCTCGAGCAAAAGCAATTCGTCTTCCAACGAGCGATCTTGTCGCTTCTTGGTCACAATTTCTTCCTGCAATGCGACTGCGTCAGCGAATTTCATCCGGCCGAGCCAGCGCACGCGAAGATCTGCCATAGCTTCGTTCATATTTGTATGCCGCTTGGAACGCCCAAGCGGGCTGCTTCTTGTGAGCGCAAGTGCGTCAAACCAATTGCGAGCGCGTCAGCAGCGTCTACATCGGGTGTTTCTGTTAAACCAAGAAGCGCACGCACCATGAAGGCAACCTGATTTTTCCCGGCCGCGCCCGTGCCCACAGTTGCCTGTTTGATGCGATTTGGTGCGTATTCAAAAATGGGCAGGCCGTTTTCTGCCGCCGCCAGAATAGCCGCCCCGCGCGCGGCTCCCAGAACGATCGCGGTCTTATAGCTTTGCACGTAAATAACCGATTCGAGCGCGCAGCAATCCGGTTCGTGTTCGCGAATTAATTCGGTAAGCCGATCACGGATCGCCACCAGGCACGACGAGGAACGCATCGAACTCGCATTGTGAATCGTTCCAAAATAGAGAGAGCGCAGTTTGCCGTTGTTTGCATCGACAACTGCGACACCGGTGTTACGCAACGAGGCGTCGATGGCAAGTACCCGCATCGTCCTAGCTTAGGATCGGCGCTTCCGCGTTCAACATAGAATCGACAAATTCCAGAGCGACGGTTTTACTCGCGACATCGTGGCGAAGAGTGACAAAAAGATTGGCGGATTTGGACATGAGCGAATCAACTTCGCGGCGGCGATCATTATGCTGCTGATGAGTCTCGCGAACATTCCTTCTGCGATGGCGACGACCAAAGGTTTGAGCCAAATCGTGACTCCGGAGGTGCAGCCAGAAGGGGACCTCTCTCTGAGTTTCCAGATTCAAGACAAACGGATTGCGAATCCCTATGAATTGCAAGCCGAGATGGGCCTGACGAAATGGGCTGAGGTAGCGGTGTTTCGCGGATTCCAACCTGACGATTGGATCTTCGCGACGGAGATCGGATTGCTAACGAAAGAACCTTATCTTCTTTCCGTTGGGTTCGTGAATTGGTCGCCTCACCTGGATGTAGATCCTCAACCGTTTATCGAAGCTGGCTATTGCACCGAGCATCACAAAGTCTTCGTCGGCGCCATTCATGCCGACTACAAAAACGAAGCAATTCTTGGCTATGCCTACGACTTCAATGAGAGGTGGCGGGTGCAGGTCGATTTTCAAAGTGGCTCTGAAAACTCATCGACCATCGGTTTCACCTGCAACGTCACACGCGATTTCCAGTTCAATCCCGCGCTTTATGTCAATAATGGTCCGAAGCACGATCTATTCGGCTACATAGTGTTCACTTACACATTCCACCTCTGGGCCGGCAGAAAATAAAAATTCCGCGGCTTTTGCCAAATGCGTGGAACGCGTTCGCGAGGTAAAGTGATGCGGTGCGTGAAAACTCAAACTCTTCACGGGGTCGCATTAGCGCTGGTCTGCTGATGTTCCGGCGCAGGACTAACCAATTGGAATTTTTGCTTGTGCATCCGGGCGGTCCGTTCTTCGCTCGCAAGGATGACGGCGCATGGACGATCCCAAAAGGCGAGGCAGCTCCTGGAGAAGATCTACTGACGCGCGCTCAGATTGAATTTGAAGAAGAAGTCGGCTTCCGTCCCGAAAGCTCTCGGGGCTGGATTGAGCTCGGCTCGATTAAACAAAAGGGCGGCAAGACTGTGCACGCCTGGGCGTTCGAAGGCGACTTGCCAGAACCTTTCGAACCCAAATCAAATTTGTTCGAAATTGAATGGCCGCCGCGCTCCGGCAAACGCAAGCAATTTCCCGAGGTCGATCAGGCGCTTTTCTTTTCGGAAGATGTTGCAAGGCGAAAAATCAAGCCGGCACAGGTTCCTTTTCTTGACCGTTTGCCTGCGGTGCTTAGTTGATGTCAATCCAATTTACTGGCGAGGGACGATGTGATGACGCCGCGCTCTCGTAATGAAACGGCCCGAACACGCTTCCATCGTGGATGAAACGCCTTTTGAGCGTTTTGAATCTTGAGAATATCAAGATTGTTAAGCGTGTGATCGTCTCTGTCGTCGGAGCAACCGTACTACTAATCGGCATTGCGCTCCTGGTTTTGCCAGGACCGGGCTTCATCGTTATTCCAGTTGGGCTCGCCATCCTCGCCACGGAATACGCGTGGGCGCGACATTGGCTGAAAAAAGCTCGTCGTGTCGCCAGCGATGTGGTTTCCGGTGGCGACCGTACGACACATCGAGATACTCGTGTTTAGCTTTGCGCCAACTGCTGCACCGGGTTAATCAAAATTTCGTGCAGAACGAGGACGATTCTATCGCTAAGCCGCTTGGCGCAGCGGGTTCGACCTTAACGACACCTCCGGAATGCGCGGACGAAATTTTTTTGGAAGGACCGCGTTCGCGGTTTGCCGAATTTTTTACCCTTTTGCGAGTGATGCGCGATTTCCTGCGAGGATTTCGCGTCCTGCATTTCGTTGGACCATGCGTCACCGTCTTTGGCTCGGCCCGCGTCAAGGTCGACAGTCCGCATTACGAACTCGCGCGAAAGATGGGCGCAGCCATCGCGCGGCTCGGGTTCACCGTCATGACCGGCGGCGGACCCGGCATCATGGAAGCAGCGAACCGCGGCGCGAAAGAGGTCGGTGGCCGCTCAGTCGGCTGTAATATCGAGCTGCCTTTCGAGCAACCGGCAAACGCCTATCTTGATCGCTGCGTGCGGATGCATTACTTCTTCGTCCGCAAAGCGCTCTTGGTAAAATATTCCTACGCGTTTGTCGTCATGCCCGGAGGGGCAGGCACGCTCGACGAATTATTCGAAGCGGTCACCCTGATTCAGACAGGGAAAATCAAAAACTTTCCGATCGTGATCATGGGCACCGATTACTGGAAAGAACTGATTGGTTTCATCGACAAAATGGCGCACCACCAGATGATCAGCGCTTCTGATCTAAGTTTGATTTACGCGACCGATTCCGTCGAGGAAGCCATCGCACACATTCGCAGCAAAACGATCGAACCATTCGGACTCAAACGCGTCTCGCATGTCCGGCGCTATTTCCCCTGGCTCGGCGAGCGTGGCTTGCCAACGCAGCACGCGCAGCAACGAAACGGATAGGTCAGCGAGCGATCGCGGCGAGCACGAGGAAAACGCATCCGACGCCCCCGAAGAACAAACTCACGATCCAAAACCGGGGTTTTTTCGTAAGCGCGGAGATCGCTGCGATGGCAATCGCAATTTGGAACATGGTTACGCCGCGCGCGAACACTTCGTGCTTGTGAAAGTTTGATTTGGCCGCGGCTTCCTTGTGTTCGGCTTCCGATTTGATTTCAGATTCTTCTTCCTGATACTTCGCGGTTTTCTCTCGATCCTTTTCCGAGGGCGTTGCTGAAAGCGCGATCTTCGCATCGAGCACGGCGGCCTTGATGCTTTTTGCCTGGTAGTAGCTCCATTGATCGGACGCTTCGATTTGGTTCATCATCGCCTCGTTCACATGTTTGCCCGAGAGAAGCCCCGCGATCGCGGCCAGCACCGCAAGGAGCGCCGTACTGAGTGCCACCCAGGAGATCCAGACGGCGCCGCTGTGTTCCGCGCTCTCGTGCACCTGTTCGTGCAAATGCTCAAGAGGAACTTCCGCTTCTTCCATGCGCGGAACCTTAAGATCGGTAATGGCCGATTCAAGACGGAATCGACAAGCCGCTCGGCAGCGGGTTACTTTGAGAAACGAAATCCGATGAGTAAAACCGCGCCTGCCACACTTATTTGCGAGATCTGCAAGAAACCGAAGTCGTCGCACCGCGGCATGATTGCCGAATTGATTCGACCTTCGCTTCTCGAATTCATCAAAAAGCGGGTGCCCGATTTGGATGGGAACGGTTTCATCTGTTTGGACGATCTCGGCGAATTCCGGAAAGACTACGTGAAGGAAGTGTTACAGGACGAGATTGGCGAACTATCTACGCTCGATCAGGAAGTCGTCGAAAGTTTGCAGCAACACGAAATCCTCTCCAGCGACATCAGCAAACAGTTCGAGATCAAGCTGACCTTTGGCGAACGGCTATCCGATCGGATCGCATCATTTGGCGGAAGTTGGAGATTCATCATTATCTTCGGCGCGGTGCTGTTCGGCTGGATTATCCTGAACGCCATTTTCCTGCTGAACCGCGGGTTCGATCCTTATCCGTTCATTCTCCTGAATTTGATTCTCTCATGCTTGGCGGCGATTCAGGCGCCGATCATCATGATGAGCCAGAATCGGAGCGAGGCGCGTGACCGGTTGCGCGCGGAGAACGATTACAAAGTCAACCTGAAAGCCGAGCTGGAGATTCGGCACTTGCACGAGAAGATCGATCACTTGCTACGGCGTCAATACAATCGGCTCTTCGAGATTCAGCAAATTCAAATCGAGTTACTGGAAGAAATCGGCCGCAAACGCGAACGCTGAGTTAGCGAGACGCGCCTTGCAATTTTCGATCACTAATTGTTGATCTTGCAGCGCGCATCACTCGATAAAAATCGTTTCTTCAGCGCTTCCGCTGGGGCTCACGGCATGAAGTTTCCATTGGCCTGGCGCGAGTTGCCAAAAAACTCGGCCATCGTGTCGCGGCAATTGGGGCATGTCATTTACAAACCACTGCACGCCATCGCCAAGGGTCGCCGTGAGCTCGATCATTTGCTGTGAACGCGGCAGCACGGGATCGATTTCGTAGCGCGCGTTCGCGATCGGATTTGTGATACGCGGATCGGGCCGCACCTGCGCGCCACGCGTGTTGTTAGCGCTCGCGCACCAGCCCGCGTACTCGCCGGGCAGCAACAATTTTCCATCCGGCGAAAACCAATTCGCGGAATCTTCCGTTGGCTCGGTTCCCTTCAGAAACAACTCGCTCATTGTCGATCTTGTGAAACGTGACGGCAGCAATCCGGTCTCTGCGCAAATTTCGCGGCGAGTAAGTCTTTCATTTTCTTGCGGCGGATCGAGCGGGTGATCGCTCCGCAGCAGTTCATGCATCATCGCTGCCCAGAGCGGCGAGGCGGAACGGACGGCAAACGTGTCGCGCATTGGCCGGCCGTCGAAATTCCCGATCCAAACCGCGACGGTGTGTTCCTTATCGAAACCGACTGTCCAGGCGTCGCGAAATCCGCTGCTCGTTCCAGTTTTCGCGGCGATTCGTTCGTCGAACGCGAGCGGCGAATTCGCGCCAAAGCTTTTTTCGCGGGCGCGATTGTCGGACAGGATGTCGGTGATGATCTCGGTCGCTTCGCGCGACGCGATCGCCTTCATCGGGAAATGTTCGGCGGTGAGAAATTTCGCGCGCATAGCCTGGCCTTTGCGTGCCAAACCAGCGTATGCACCCGCAAGATCGACAAGGCGAATCTCGGCGTTGCCGAGAACGAAACCCGCGCCGTAATCGCTCAAGCCGCGACGGAATTCAAAGCCCCACTTTTGCAATTCGTAAAACGTCGGACGCGCGCCGAGCTGACTTAGGGTGAAAACCGCGGGCACATTGAGCGAGCAGCCGAGCGCTTCGCGCAAGCGCACCGGGCCGAGATAACGATGATTGAAATTTTGCGGATCGTAATCAGCGTATTCATCGCGAATCGCGTCCGCCGTGTCGGGCAACAGACTGGCGGCGGTGAGCAGATGTCGATCTAGCGCGGCGAGATAAACGAACGGCTTTAGAGTCGATCCACAACTGCGAGCGCACATCGCGCCGTTGATTTGATTCGTCGCATAATTGTCCGAGCCGACCATCGCGCGCACCGCGCCGGTGTCGTTCTCGAGGATGACCAACGCCGCCTGCGCGATGTCGTGACGGTTCATCGCCGCGAGATGAGAGCGCAGAAGTTGTTCGGCCTTGAGTTGAAGATCGACATCGAGCGTCGTTTTCACCGGACCGCGAAGTCCGGAGTGTTGTGCAATCAATGCATCGACAAAATTCGGCGCGAGCCGCGGCGGATCGAAACGATGAGCGACTGGCGGCGATTTTTGCAAAAGCAATTGGTCATCGCGGGCGATCACGCCCAACTGCACCAGACGCGCGAGCGAGCGCTCGTACTTCGCTGCGGCAAGCTCCGGATGTCGCCACGGATTGAAACGAGTCGGCGCCTGCGGCAGACCGGCGAGATAAATCGCTTCAGCTAGAGTGAGATCGCGTGCCGCTTTTCCGAAATATGCGCGGGTGGCGGCATCGGGGCCGAGACGCCGATTGCCGTAGCTGCTGCGGTTCAAATATTCCGCGAGAATCCGTTCCTTGCTCCAACGCCGCTCGATTTTCCACGCGAGGACGGTTTCATAAATCTTGCCAATCCAACTGCGGCGTTGCCGCTCGGTCGCGATCTTCACCAGTTGTTGCGTAATTGTTGATCCTCCGGAAATGATCCGATGCGATCTCAAATTGCGCGCGATCGCGGCGGCGCTTGCGTGCCAGTCCACGGCACCATGTTCGTAAAAACGATGATCTTCGAGGGCGACGGTTACCCGCGGCAGCCAATTTCCCATTTCGTCGAGTTTTCTCGGCAATTGCACGCGTGCTTCCGGCGACGCGATCTCGGCGATTTCGCGTCCGCGGCAATCGAATAATGTGAGTGTTCCGATTGCGGGCTGACGCAGACTTGCCGGCAACGGCAACAGCAGGATCGACATCGTCAACGCGACGACAAACGCAACGAAACCAAAAACTATTCGCCCGCGACGATGCATAAGCTCGAAGGTGAGAGCCCGGAGAATCGGCTGTCGTACATGGGCACGACTTGCGTGGCTGGCCAGCGAAACGTTCCGGCCGCGGTCGCCCGCGCCAGCACCGAGTAAACGCCCGACCCCGGCGCGAATGTGTCGAAATAAAGCAACGTCGCGCGGTCGCGCATTTCCGAGTGTGAAAGATCGAGGACATGATCGCCCGGTGTGTTCGCGGGCATTTCGAAAAATTTCCCGATCATCGCGAGGTTCGGGTTTACAACCTCCAGTCCGGCCGGCAATGCATCTTCGAGGGCGACATAATTTTGCAGCTTCCGCGTCTGCATTCGGTAAGTGATGAGCAATTGGTCGCCGAGTTTAAACGGCGCGTTTTTTTCGCCGGTGCGTTTCGCGTCAGTGAGATTTTTCACGACGCGCTCGACGCGGAAGCCGCGATCGATGCGATCGGTATCCAGATCAGGCGTGGAATACTCCGCCTGCATCAAAAACGTTAGCGCGGTCTTGTTCAGGCCGTTTATCAAAAGCTGCTTTTCGATCTTGCGATCCAGCCACGCGACGGCGCGGCCGTTTTTCGAAACGACACCTTGCGGCTCGGTCGTGCTGTTTATCGCTTCCGCCTTTTCCGCGCCGATCATCGATTTGAATTCGAGCAGTAGCCAAAGATTTTCCTGCGTCGAAAGCGACGCCGACGAATCCATCAACGCGAGCATCCGATCGCGAATCCGCTGCCTTTTCTCCGGCGTGTAACGTTTCGGTGCGATGGCGTCGAACGCGAGCGCGCAGATCGCTTCTGCGCGCGTGGCCGAACTCAATGTCTTCGGATTAAATGCGCGTTCTTTGATCGGCGCATCGAGTTCCTTGAGCAATTGTTCTTTCTCGCGCGGCATGATGTCTTGTCGATGGAGCGCGATCGCGAGGAGCGCGCGGCCTTCGTCACCGGCGTCGTTGCGTCGCAAATACAAATCGTGCGACACCGCTTTGAAATCGGCTTCGGTCTCGTACTGAGTGACAACGAAAAGCGCGAAACATCTTTCGAACGAGGCGGCCGGCATCTGACCGTTCAGGATCTTCTTGAGAGCGCCGGCAAGTTTTTCCCGAAGTCCCTCGGGTGCTTCGAAACCGGCATTGACCGATTCGTTGATCGCCCAGAACGCCTGACAGGTGACAAACGGATTCGCGGTGTCGCCGCCCGGCCAATACGGAAGCGCTCCGTCGGAGAGCAGCGAGTCGTTGAATTGTTTCATGCCGCGCTCGAGCACTTGTCGATATTCGGCGTCGCGGGCAGCGGCATCCGGCAGATAAGCCAGCAAGTTCGCGAGAAAACTGTAACCGAGCAGCTTGGTCGAGATTTGTTCGAAACAGCCGTGCGGATATTCGAGAATCACCGGTAGTCCGGCGATTTTCGGCAGCCAGGGCGAAGTCGAGACCGTGACTGCGAGTTTACCACGACCGCGTTTCCAATCGTTAGGCATCTTCGATTGCGCGTCGAATTGCGGTCCGGTGAACGGCCCGGCCACACTTTCCTTGCGCGTGATCGTAGGCGGTTGCACCGGCAACGTGATCTCAATCGCGTCAGACATTTTCGTGTCTGATTTCGCCACCGCTTCGAAACGAATCTTTGCCGGGGCAAGATCGACATCGTGCACTTGCGCTTTGAATCGGAAGACGGTGGGTGCATCGCGCGCCCCGGTTTGCGCGGCGCGATCGCTGCCGATCAATTTGCAGTTGGCATCCGTCACGCAGCGCGCAGCGATCTCCTCCGAGTCGGCAAAGTTTTGCTGCACGACTGCGCGCAGTTCAACTTCATCGCCATCGCGCAGAAAACGCGGCAGCGCGGGGTTGATAAGCAGCGGCTTGGAAACCTTCACCGTCGCGCTCGCGTCACCGCCGAATTGGTTCGCCTTGGTTTGACCGATCGCCACGACGCGATACGTCGTAAGATTGTCCGGCACAGTAAAACTAAATTCCGCTTTGCCGTCCTTGCCGGTTTTCAAACTGCCCTGCCAAAACGCAAGCGTCTTGAATTCTTTCCGCACGTTAGTCACGTTCGGGACCCTTTCTTCCTCGCCGCCGCCGCCGATGATAAACCCTTTTTCCGTCAGGCTCGGTAGTTTGATTTCCTCGATGTAGCGCTCGAGCGATTGATAGCTGCGGACCGAAAATGGATTTCGACGATAAAAATTCTCAAGGACCTTCGGCAGTGTCCAGTCGCCGAGTTTCAAGACTGCGTCGTCCACGGCGAACACCACAAGATCGACATCTCCCACTGGCTTGCCTTCCGAAGTGACGCGCACGTCGCCCCGAACAGTTTCGCCCGGCTTTACCGAAGCATTTGCCAGATGCGGCTCGATTTTTAATTCGCGATCCGGCCGGCGCACTTCTATTTCCGACGAAGCAAAACGCTCGCGTGGCAATTCGTTCTTGCCGCCCGGCTTAACCAGATAAATCGAGACCGTTGCGTTGGGCGCATATTCCTTTTTGACCGGTACCTCGATGCGACCAGCGTTACCGGAAAGCGGAACAAGCAGCGTGTCGAGAATTTCATCGGTTTCGATCGAAACCCAGGCGACACCGCCGAATGACGCCTGGATCGACAACACCGCTTTCTCACCGGGCGTGAATGCTTCGGGACGATGTTCGATTTTGAAACTGGTTTCGTTTTGGACGGCAAGCTCGGCCGGTTGTTCGCCACTGACCGTAGTTTCATCACTTACGAGCGGCGTTTTCGCAGCAGGTGCACTGGCGGCGACGACATAGCGGCCGGTTTCCATCGCCGGAAAAACAAACGCGGCCGGCGTTTTCATTTCTTGCGAGGCAACTTTGGCAAACTGATCGGTGTTGCGATAGCGATAAACGAACGGCGCGAGTTGCTCTTTCGCTACTTTCGTCGTGACGTGGAACAGATCGACATGCACTGCGACGCCCTCGACTTTCGCGTCGTCCTTATCGATCGCGTCGATGCTGACCTCGACCCCGCTGGGTTTCCCGGGCTTTTCGTTCGCGCGTATGCCGAGCCGCGTTTCTGCCGAAAAAAGCGGCGCCATGTCGCCGCCGACGATTGTTTGGCCATCGAGCGAAGTGACTTCGGCGCGCCAGGAAACATTCGCTCGGCCAATCGCGGCGTTGTCTTTGAACGGTGATTCGCACGAAAGACTGGCGAAGCCGTGCTCATCTAGCTTGGCGTCGCCTTCGATTGTCTTGGTTTCCTCGCTTTGCGGATCGAGGCGCGGTCCGATTTCGGCAAACGCGTTGTAACGTTTTTTGTATTCATTGTTTTCGCTGTCGCTGCTGAATTCGGCAGTCACGGTCCAGTTCGCTTTCCAATGCACGCGCGCGCCCACGTTTGGCGCGCCGTGAAAATAAGCGGACGAAACATGCGCGTGCGCGGTTTGCCCGACCTCGGGCTTCGCCTCAACCACGACGGAAAAAAGCGGGACCCGATATTCTTCGATGCTGATCCTGGTCGAGCCCTCGTAATCCTTTCCGCTCACGCGGCAATCGATTATGTAATGCCCGAGCTTAGCTTTTTCCGGCACATTCCATTCCGCCTCCCATCCGCCATAGGAGGAAAGCGCAACATTGCCTTCGCCGACAACTCGATTGCCGTCCCCTTCCACTACGCGCCATTGCGCATCAGTCGCAGTTGGAATAGCGAGGCGTGCGTCGGAAACATCGCGCACAATCCCCTTCATCTTTACGGTCTGCCCCGGCCGGTAGAGATTGCGGTCGGTAATGATTTCCGCGTGCGGCTTTGCCGCGAGACCGCTTCGCTCGCCGGACGGATAACTTCCGGCTTCGGCAAATTGGATTGCCGGTCCGTTCGGCGTGTCGGCGATGAAAAGATGCGCGTTCGAACCTTTCGCCGGGAAAACTTTGTCCCGGTCAAACGTGGCCATGCCTTTGGCATCCGTGGTCGCGCGCGCGATCTCGATGTTTTCATTCGTGATCGTGCGCACGGTCATTCCGACGACCGACTGCGCGTCGGACATTTTGGTCACGCGCATGATCACTTTGGTCGGCGTTCGTTTTTGCGTGAGGATGAAATCGCTCGTGCAAATGATCGAGCGATTCCCAATGATGCGGCCGTCGCCGAGCGTCGCGCTCGCCTCTATTAAGTACGCGCCGGTGAGCGGCTCGCCTTTGGGCGACGTCCAATGAATGTCACGCTGCTTTTTTCCGTCGCCGCTGGCCGCTTCAGTTGTGCTGCTCGCGACGACCGGCAGATTGAACGCATCGACGAGCAACTCGGTTTGAAATTGCTTATTGAAGCCAGTGCGAGGATCGACAATTACCTTTCCGGCTACCGGATCGAGAGCGTTTTTCTCGAACTCGCGCACACGCATGTTGACCGCGGGCAATTTCTCCAGCGGGATTCGTGCCAGTTTCCATGTGACCGCTGGGGTATTGACTTGGAAAAATGTGAACCGCAGCTCCGAACGTGCGCGCAGAAAAATTTGCGATGCCGGAAAAAAAATCGTTGGATCCTGCGGATGAAACGTCGCGCCCCAGCGCGATTGCTCCGCGAGTCCGTAACCACGCTCGCCTTTGATGTCGGGCGAGATGGTCACTCGGTAACGTTGCCCGAGATCGAATTTTCCTTTCACGGTCACGTCGTCGCCGCTCGGGAGCAGTTGCATATCTTTCACCGCCGGCTCGATGTGAATGCGGTCCGCGGTGATCTCACCGGGATCGACAGCGTCGGTGAACTTGATCTCGATCGTCGGTTCTTCGAATGGCGTATTGTACGCGACGACCCATTCAACTTTGAGCGGCGCCGTTTTACCCGCGGGCAAAACTTTTAGATACGGTAAAGGGCGGCGGCTTTTTGCATCGAGCAATCCGTTAATGATGAGATCGTAGGTGCGTCCCATCGGCAGCGGTTGGCGTGGCGCAACGCTAAACTCTTGCGCTTCCGGTTGTTCCGAAAGCTTCTCATCGCTGCGCAAAATCACATCGACCGGAAAACGCTGATGTGAATCGCGGTCTTGAAAATAAACGTGCTCGGCGACCTCGGTGAGTCGCACGTTGTAGGTGGAAGCAAGCGGGATTTGCGGTTGTGAACCGAGCTGTTCCTGCTCGGTGAAATCGCTCGTGATCGAAAACGGCGCCGCGCTATACTGCGCGCTCCAACCCGGCGCGGCCACGCGCTTGCCACTCGCGTCTTTGAGATCGCGGACGAGCGTTAGCCGATGTTTCGCGCCGGCAACCACGGCTTTGATCGTGAACACGCCTTCGGTCTGGCTCTTCCACAAAAACTCGCCTTCAATTTTCGGCTGGCTCATGAACGGAGATGGTTGGCCGCTCATGTCGATCTTGTCCCTGCCGACCATCGCGTTTGGAAACGTGATGGTGAGTTCCGAGCCGGACGCGATCTCGCCTTCGCTGGGATCGATCACCACTCCGCCTGCGTCCGGTTTCGTATTCGACTTCTTTTCTTCTTTCGGCGCTGAGTTGAGATTCGCCGCGACCGCGAAAAGACAAACCAGAATCAAAGTGCCACGTCTCATAACCTCGACGGCTCCAATTCTTGAATGCGTTTCAGGTCCGCATCCGCTATGTCGATCTTGCCGATGCGGCGCGCACATTTTTCGCGCGCACGCAACGCGTCGACCGTTTCATGAATCTTGAGCGAACGCGTTAGCGATTCGATCGCCGCCGGAAAATTCGCGCGTTGCGCTTCGAGAACTCCGCGATGAAACCATGCCGCCCAGTCATCCCCATTCAACTCCGTCGCCTTGGTGATATGAACGAGCGCTTCCTTGAATTGCCCGAGCTCATTGAGATTCTCGGCCGCTTCAATGTGCGCGGCGACGGATTTGTCATCGAGCGCCAGCGCTGCACGCGCGTCCACCAGCGCGAGCGTGTATTGATGCAGATAGCGCAATGTTTTTGCGCGCGCGGCCAACGGCTCAGCCTTGCCGGAATTTTGCGAAATCTGCGCGTCCTCATCCGCGAGCTCGCGCAATTTTTGCTCGCTCACATGCATGTCAGCCTCGCGCGTGAGCATCGAACTGATTTGCAATTTGGCCGCGTCATCGGCTCGCTTCACGTCGATCAATGCCTCCGCCGTTTGAACACGCGCCCGCATCGACACCGGCCGCAGTTTCATCGCGCGCTCGCAATCATCGAGCGCGAGCAACGGCCGCGCCGCCAGCGTGAAGTAACGCGCGCGCTCGAGCAGAAGATCGACATCGTCGGGCGCTTTCGCGATTTTTGCATCCGCCTCTTTGATTTGCGGAAGAAAATTTTGCAGCCGCTCAAATTGCGGCAGCCATTCCCGCACTTGCGAATTCGTGCTGTCCGTCTTGTTCGCCTTGTCCATGTCGGCAAAGGCCGCGTCCCATTGATGCAGGCGCAAAAATGCGCACGCGCGATAAACGCGGCGCGTGACCGAATCCTTGGACGCGATCGCCTTGCTGCGGTAATTCAGATTGTCGGTCCAACGCGATTGCTCGACACACAAGTCGGCAAGATTGTCGTAATCAACCGCCGCATGGCCCGGCGGCGGTTTCGTCGCGATGAACGCGAGCCAATGGCGCTCGGCCGCTGGATAATCATGAATCTTCACTGCAATGTCGCCGCGAAAATCCTCAATCACAGTCGGCGGCGGCTTGATCGCCTTTTGCCAAGCCTGCAGCGTTTGCTCGCAGCGATCGTAGTCCTCAATGGCAAATTGTGCGTGCGCCAGTTTCTCCCAGATCGCGGTGTCGTTAGGCGCAATCGCGACGATGCGCCGGCTCAGCTCGATGATCGCTGCTTTATCGTCAGCTTCCTCTGCAACCACGAGCTGTTTGCGCAATTGCGAAACATCAGCGCCGCCCAACGAGTGGGGGCCGCAAAACCAGAGAGCGAGACCGAATATGACCAGCCGATATGAGATTTCCAATCATGACAGCGTTCGGTAATTATTTTCAATCAATTTCCGATTGAACAGTGCGCGCCGCGACAGCAGCGTAACCGGGTCCGAGCCGGACAGGCATTATGTCTCGTCAATACACGCTGCAACGCGCGCCAACATCGACATCGATCCACATCGATTACGCCGCGGAGCTGAATGAGCAGCAGCTCGCGGCGGTGACGGCGCCGCCCGGGCCATTGCTCGTGATCGCGGGCGCGGGCAGTGGCAAAACGCGCACACTTACCTACCGCGTGGCGTACTTGCTCGAGAACGGGATCGATCCGCGAAACATTTTGCTGCTCACCTTCACGAATAAAGCTGCGCGGCAAATGCTCGATCGGGTCGCGAATTTACTGCCGGTCGATGCGAGCGGGCTTTGGGGCGGCACGTTTCACTCGGTGGGAAATCGAATGCTGAGGCGACACGGCAGCGCCCTCGGTTTTTCAAGCGGATTCACGATTATGGATCGCGAAGATCAAAAGGATTTAATCAACGCCGTCGTCGCAAGCGCGGGAATTGACCCGAAAGAAATACGGTTCCCAAAGGGCGATGTGCTCGCCGAGATCTTCAGTTTCGTCGTCAATACAGAGACGCGGCTTGAAGAATTGCTCGCGGAAAAGTTTCCGTATTTCCTGCCGTTGGTCGACAAGATCAAAGACGTGCAGGCCCGTTATGACCGAAAGAAAAAAGCGACGAACTCGATGGACTTCGATGATTTGCTCGAAAAGACGTTATCGATGTTACAGCAACACCAAAGCATCGCGGCATTTTATCGACGGCAATTTCAATTCATCCTTGTCGATGAGTATCAGGATACGAACAAAATCCAGGCTGATCTCGTCGATACGCTGGCGCTGGATCACAAAAACGTGATGGTCGTGGGCGATGACGCGCAGTCGATCTATTCGTGGCGCGGCGCGAATTTTCAGAACATTCTCGAATTTCCAAAACGCTATCCGGACGCGCAGGTTTTTAAAATCGAGATGAATTACCGCAGTGTCCCAGAAATTTTGGAAGTCGCGAACGCTGCCATCGCCGCGAACGTTCAACAATTCCGCAAACATTTGAGCCCAACGCGCGAATCCAACGCCGTGAAGCCGGCGGTGGTCGGGCTCAACGACGGAAGCGAGCAGGCCCAATTCGTCGCGCAACGAATCCTGGAACTGCGCGATGAAGATGTGGATCTCAACGATATCGCCGTGCTCTACCGGGCGCATTACCACGCGATCGAACTGCAGCTGGAATTGTCGCGCCGCGGGATTCCTTATCAGATCACGAGTGGCATTCGCTTTTTCGAGCAGGCCCACATCAAAGATGTCACGGCTTTTATTCGATTCGTGGCGAATCCGCGCGACGAGGTCGCATTCAAGCGCATGGTGAAACTGCTCTCCGGCATTGGCAATCGAAGCGCGGAAAGTCTTTGGCGCGTGTGGGACAACACGCTGAACGAACAAGGGGAAATTACCTCGTGGGGTGAGCGTTTTCTCGCCATGAACGTGAGCGCGAGATCAAAAAAAGCGTGGGAGCAGCTCGCGCATACGCTCGATGAGATCGCTCCGGGCGGGCAGCCCAATCCGCCGTCGGAAATGATCACATCGATTGTCGAAGCGATTTACGATGACTACGCAAAGGTCAATTTCACAAATTACGAATTGCGCCGTGAAGATTTGAATCAACTTGCCGTGTTTGCGCGTCAGTTCAAAGACGTGCACGAATTTCTCGCCCAACTGGCATTGATCAGCAATGTCGATGCAGAGGCCGCGCCAAATCAAACCGCCGAGAAGGAGGCGGTCAATCTTTCCACTGTGCATCAAGCAAAAGGGCTCGAATTTAATACCGTGTTCATCATTTGGTTGACTGACGGCATGTTTCCGAGCAGCCGCTCGCTCGACAGGCGCGACGCGCTCGAGGAGGAGCGGCGTCTGTTTTATGTGGCGATCACCCGCGCGCGCGATGAACTTTATCTCACCTTTCCGCACATGCGATTGAGTGGAGGTTACGGCGACGTTTTCCAGCGGCCATCGCGTTTTCTGAAGGAAATTCCGAATCAACTCGTCGAAGACTGGCAAGTGCAGAGAGGCTGACGCAAATGAGAAGCTCGAATAACAAATGGACGAAGGAAGGCAAAATGGCGGAATGACGAAACTATGTTCGGATTCCGTCGTTCCTTCGTGCTTCGTCGTTGGTCATTCGTCATTTTTTTGTGAATGAATTTGTCGCCGGAAAAGCGAATCGCAGGCGTTCTTGTGCCGCTGTTTGCGTTGCGAGGAGAAAACGATCTTGGAATTGGTGACCTTGGCGCGCTCCGGGAGTTTATTGGCTGGGCCAGCGAATTTGGATTTAAACTTGTCCAGCTCTTACCGATCAATGAGACCGGAGCCGACAACAGCCCTTATAACGCCATTAGCGCGATGGCGATTGAGCCAACCACACTGCGCCTTGGACCTAACTCTCCAGAGGACTTAACCCGCGAGGATTTTAATTCGGTCGTCGCGGATGTCGATCTTAGGAGACTCTGGCGTGGCGGGGTGAAATATCGACATGTCAAAAAACTGAAACGGCGTTTGCTTGAGAAAGCGTTCGCGAATTTCTCTGGCTGCGCCGGAAAAGAACGACAGTTGGGGTTTGCAAAATTTTGCCAAAAAGAAGCAGTATGGCTGGACGATTACGCATTTTTTCGTGTCCTGATGGAGGAGAACGGCGAGAGCGCCACGTGGACCAGATGGTCAGCCGAACATCAATCAATTAAAAGAGCACGCGCCTGGCTGCACGATCTGCCCCAAGATCAACAGGCGGCCCTAAGGGCTCGCCAACATTTCTTCTGTTATGTGCAGTGGATAGCCCATCAACAATGGCGCGAGATCAAATCGTGTGCCGAAGACCGCGAAGTCGCACTGATGGGGGATATTCCGTTTGGCGTCAGCTATTACAGCGCCGACGTTTTCGCGCGGCCGGATGAATTCGCGCTCGACTGGTCTGGCGGCGCACCTCCCGAACCATATTTCAAGGACGATGAGTTCACCCAGAAATGGGGGCAAAATTGGGGTATCCCGCTTTATCGCTGGGACCAGATGCGGGCGAACAATTTCGAATGGTGGCGTGAGCGTGTGCGTGCCATCAGGCGCATTTTTCACCTCTTTCGCATCGATCACGTGCTCGGATTTTATCGCATCTACGCATTTCCGTGGCGACCGCGGAAGAACAAACAATTTCTGCCGCTGGATCGGCAGGAGATGCTCGAGCGAACGGGCGGTCGCGCGCCGCATTTCGCGCCACGAAACGACGAAACATCGGAAAACTGCGACGCGAACAAACGCGAGGGCGAGGAATATTTGCGCGTTGCCGTGGAAGAGGCTGGCGCAACGCGCGTCATTGGCGAGGATCTTGGCGCCGTTCCTGAGTATGTGCGGCCGAGCCTGCGCTCGCTTGGCATCGCGGGATTTAAAATTCCGCAATGGGAAGTTTACCATGAAAGAGTTACGCCCGGAGACAAGTATGAGCGGCTTTCCGTTGCCACTTACACCACCCACGATCACAAACCGCTTCGCGCTCTGTGGGAGGAAGCGTTCGAGCGTCCAGCGGCGACATCGGAACAATCAAGATTCGAATTGGCCAAAATCGCACTGTTCGCCGGCTTCGATCCGAAGGTCGACAAGGTCGATTTCGAAAAGGATTTCTATCCGGCGATCATGGAAGCGCTTTTCAAAAGCGAGGCCTGGATTACGATCGTGATGATTACTGATCTGCTGGCACGCAGATACCGGTTCAACGTTCCAGGCACGGCGGCAAATCTAAATTGGACGCGGCGAATGCAAAGAAGCGTCGCTCAACTTCGCTCCAGTCGAAAAGCGCAAGCACGAATGCGATTGATTCGCCGCCTACTCGAGAAGAATGGCAGGATCTAGCTATCGATTTAGCAGATCGGGTCTGCTTTCCTTTGAGCGACCTAGCCGCGGTCTGGTTTGACGCGCATGTCGCGTATGCGCTAAGAGCGTTAATTCTTAACACGCCTCCGCAGTCGCGCCGCAGCATCGCAGCGTAAAGACAAGGCGTGGAGCTCCATCAGCGTCGCCAAAGTACAGTATGATAAATGGGAATTGGACGAACGATCGCTTAGTTCTAACTTAATGCGTGAAATCGGCGTTCTCGCTGGCGATTTTTATTGCGATGGCCGTACCGGCGCTCGCAAGCGAAGTTGCGATTACGAGCCCCGACCATCCCCGGACCTACGCCTACGGCGAAATGATTTGGCACGAGCTCTACCTCAAACCGTCAGGCGGCGAGCTCGCGGCGCGAATCACTTTCAGCAATTTACCGTATGTGGGTGATTGCGAACCCCGCAGGGACGAACCGTTCGATTTTCGGTTTCCGGGTGTCCAAGTCGATTCAGCACGACGCACGTTCTTTACTCGCGGTCGTCACGGTGAGCCGATCCCGGTCGCGCGATTTCGCGGTGGCTCCGCTTGCGGCTGGATTGATTTGGCACCAGGTGCGAAGATCTATCTACTCAAAGAGAGCGGTCGGGTCACCCTCCTGTTGACCGCAACCGATTATCCGCGCAAGGGAATGCATTGGATCGAGATGGATGACAACTTTTCCCTGCAGAACCTTCTGGTCGACCTATTCGGAAAGTTGGGTATGCCGCGCAGCTGATACTGGCCGACCACCTCCAGCTCAATACCTGTAATGCTCTGATTTATACGGACCGTCGATTGGGACGCTAAGGTAATCGGCTTGCTTCTGGCTGAGCTTGGTGAGTTTGACGCCGATCTTTTCCAAATGAAGACGCGCGACTTCTTCGTCGAGTTTCTTCGACAACACGTAAACGCCGGGTTTGTAGGCGTCGCGATTTTTCCAGAGATCGAGCTGGGCGAGGACTTGATTGGAGAATGAATTCGACATGACGAAACTTGGATGGCCAGTGGCGCAGCCAAGATTCACCAGCCGGCCTTCGGCAAGCAGAAAGATCTCGTGGCCATCGGGGAACGTGTATTTATCGACCTGCGGCTTGATGTTGATGCGCTTCACGCCTTTCGCAGAATTCAGCGCGTCGACTTGAATCTCATTATCGAAATGACCGATGTTGGCGACGATCGCCTGGTCTTTCATCCGTTCCATGTGCTCTAGCGTAATGATGTCGATGTTGCCTGTGCTAGTGATGTAAATGTCGCCACGGCCGAGCGTTTCCTCGAGAGTCGTGACCTGATAGCCTTCCATCGCTGCTTGCAACGCATTGATTGGATCGATCTCGGTGATAACGACCCGGGCGCCCTGGCCGCGGAGTGATTGGGCGCACCCCTTACCGACATCGCCGTAGCCACACACAACCGCAACTTTACCGCTGATCATGACGTCGAGCGCGCGGTTCAAACCATCGACTAGCGAATGGCGGCAGCCGTAAAGATTGTCGAACTTCGATTTGGTGACGGAATCGTTGACATTGATCGCGGGAACAAGGAGGCGATTCTCCTGATGCATTTTGTAAAGGCGGTGGACGCCGGTAGTCGTCTCCTCGGAAACGCCGCGCCAATCTTTCACGATCTCGTGCCAGCGGTACGGATTCTCGCGCTGAATTTCGAGCAGCAAATCTTTGATCACTTGTTCTTCCTTGTTCGCGGATTTGGTCTTTGCCCAATCGCTGCCTTCCTCGAGTTCGTAACCTTTGTGGATGAGCAGCGTGGCGTCGCCGCCATCATCGACCACGAGCTGTGGGCCCTTGCCGTTCGGATGCGAGATCGCTTGGTAAGTGGACCACCAATATTCTTGGAGGCTTTCGCCCTTCCAAGCGAAGACCGCGACACCGGATTTCGCGATCGCCGCCGCGGCGTGATCCTGGGTTGAGAAGATGTTGCAACTTGCCCAGCGAACATTCGCGCCAAGATCGACAAGTGTTTCAATGAGAACGGCGGTTTGAACGGTCATGTGCAATGAACCGGTCACTCGAACACTCGCGAGCGGCTTCTCCGAGGCGTACTTTTTCCGGATCGCCATCAATCCCGGCATTTCCTTCTCCGCGATGGAAATTTCCTTGCGGCCCCAATCGGCCAGCTTGATATCGCGAACCTTGTAATCGCTTTTCGTTGGAGCAATTGTCGATGTTTTCATTTCCGCTAATCCGTGAATGCTAACTCTCGAAACTAGCTTGCCTCTTTCTTTAACTCTTCTGCCTTATCGGTTCGCTCCCAGGTCAGCGCATCCAGATCATCGATGCGACCGAAATGACCGTAATTAGTTGTCTTGCGATAAATCGGTCGAAGCAAATTAAGCTGTTTGATAATGTCAGCGGGTTTGAAATTGAATACTTCCCAGATCGCGCGCTCCAATTTTTGCTCATCCACTTTGCCGGTACAGAAGGTATCGACGCTAACGCTTACCGGTTCTGGATGACCAATCGCATAGGCGAATTGGACTTCGCAACGGTCCGCCAATCCGGAAGCAACCACATTTTTGGCGATCCAGCGTCCCATATAAGCAGCGCTGCGATCCACCTTGCTCGGATCCTTGCCCGAAAATGCGCCGCCGCCATGTCTGCCCATTCCGCCGTAGGTATCGCAGATAATCTTGCGTCCGGTGATTCCGGCGTCGCCTTCGGGTCCTCCGATTACAAACCGGCCGGTAGGATTAATCAAATACGTCGTCTTTTCATCCAGCCATTCCGAAGGCATGACTTTTTTGATTAAGAGTTCGATTAAGGTTTCGCGCACTTCTTTTTGTTTCACATCAGCGGCATGCTGCGACGAGACAACCACGGTGGTGGCGCGAATCGGTTTGTAGCCTTCGTATTCAATCGAGACTTGTGTCTTGGCATCCGGACGTAGCCATGGGATTTCACCGGACTTGCGCAATCGTGTGAGCTCGCGCCCGAGTTTATGTGCGAACGAAATCGGTGCCGGCATGAGCTCAGGGGTTTCGTTGCAGGCAAAACCAAACATCAAGCCTTGATCTCCGGCCCCTTGCTCGGCAGTGCCTTTGCCTTCGGCCGCCGCTTGATCGACGCCCTGCTTGATATCGCGCGATTGCTCGGTCATTTCGCAAATCACCCGGCAGGTATCGGCGTGAAAAATGCAATCGCCGTTTACATATCCAACGCTGCGAATTGCGTCGCGAACCCGCTCTTCGAAATCAAACTTCGCATTGCTCGTAATCTCCCCGGCGAGAACAACGAGATTGCCTTTGGCGAGCGTCTCGCAAGCGACGCGGCTCAGCGGGTCTTGGTCGAGACAGGCGTCGAGGATGTAATCGCTGATGGTATCGCAAACTTTGTCAGGATGACCTTCGGTGACCGATTCGGAGGAAAAGATGTAACGATGCGACATGGGAAAAATCGAAATCTGAACCGAAGCTTAAACCTGAATCCTGAAACCTGAACTCGGAAAAGTCAGGCAGTCAACATATTGACCAATCATGATACGTCGATATATCGTTGGGCGATACGATGGCGTCAACGATTAATTTCCTGCGACTGCTCGCGGACCCAACCCGCTTGCGCCTGCTCCTTCTTCTCGAGCAGGAAGAGCTTTCGGTAGCGGAGCTGCAACAAATTCTGGGCATGGGGCAATCGCGCATTTCAAGTCACCTCGCGCAACTCAAGCGCGCCGGTGTAGTCGAAGATCGCCGGGCCGGAAAAAATGTTTACTACGGCGCCAGCGAAAACGGAGAGGGTTCCCGGCGGGCGCGTGTCGCGGAGTTGAGCCGGACGCTTGCGCGCGAGCTGCCGGAAACGTCGCGCGATCGCACGAGCCTCAAGCTTGTTCTACGCAAACGCCAGGACAAGGCGCGCGAATACTTCGATGAGCTCGCGGGAAAATTTGGCCGGAGGTATTGCCCGGGGCGATCGTGGCAGGCTCTGGCCCACGCTCTCATAACGCTGCTCCCACGGCTCACCGTAGCGGACCTTGGAGCCGGCGAAGGCACGCTTTCACAGTTGCTAGCCAAAAACGCGCGCAAAGTTATCGCAATTGATAATTCGCCGAAAATGGTCGAATTCGGATCCAAACTCGCAAAAAAGCACGGCTTCAAGAATCTCCAATACCGGCTCGGCGATATCGAAGATCCGCCAATCGCGAAAAACAGTGTCGATCTTGCTATTCTGAGCCAGGCATTGCATCACGCCATTCATCCGCAGCGGGCCATCGCGGCCGCGCACGAGATTTTGAAACGCGGCGGACGGCTGGTGATTCTCGATCTTTTGAGCCATCGGTTCGAACGAGCCCGCGAGTTGTATGCGGACCACTGGCTCGGATTTAGCGAAGTGGAGTTGCATCAATTTCTGGAAAAAAACGGCTTCCGCGAAATTGAAGTGAGCGTCGTCGCACGCGAGAAACAGAGCCCGCATTTTCAAACTGTTTTTGCCACAGGTGTAAAGTGAACGCGGTTATGTATTTTCGTGTCTATATTGTCACCGTTGAACTTTAATCCGGGCGAACCCAAATCTGTTGCTATAAGCGACTTCTTCGAGGAAGTGAAACGGCGCAAGGTTTATCGCGTGGCCGCAGCCTACGTCATAGCTGCCGGCGGCATTATACAACTGGCCTCCGCTGCATTTCCGGCATGGGAATTGCCAAGCTGGGCCCTGCGCCTCGTAATCATGCTGTTACTCATCGGATTTCCAATCGCGCTGATCCTCGCATGGGCGTTTGATGTCACGCCGCAAGGCATCCGAGCGACGCCGAGCGCAGCTACGCCAAGAATGCACCGCCGTCGCAACGTAATTATGCTCGTCGCAACGGGCGTGATCGTCTCCGCGATTGCCGGGTTTTTCCTGCTGCCCCGCGCTTCCGCGCACAAGATCGACAAGTCGATTGCGGTGCTGCCGTTTGAAAATTTGAGCGATGACAAAGAAAATGCCTACTTCGCCGACGGCATTCAGGACGACGTGCTCACCAACTTGTCAAAGATCGGCGATCTGAAAGTAATCTCCCGCACATCAGTCATGCCTTACCGGGGCAAAGCATCCAATGTTCGCGAAATCGGAAAGGCTTTGGGTGTTTCGACGGTTCTGGAAGGAAGTGTTCGCCGCTCTGGCAACCGCGTGCGCATTAACGTGCAGCTTATCAACGCCGCGAACGACGAGCACATTTGGGCCGAAGATTACGATCGCGACCTAACCGATGTACTGGCGATCCAAAGCGATCTCGCAAAAAAAATAACTGGCGAACTCCAGGCCAAATTGTCGCCTGAGGAAAAAGCACAAATGGAACGCAAGCCTACGGAAAATGGCGAAGCCTATCTCGCTTTTGTCCAGGCGCAGAATCTCCAGTGCGCCGTTGAGGATTTCGACAAACTAAAACAAAGCGAGCAGCTTTACGAGCGCGCCGTTCAACTTGACCCGAATTTTGCGCTTGCCTTCGCGCGCTCCTCGCTATTGCAAAGTTGGATCGTGCACACTTTCGACCGCACGTCGGAACGCCGCGAAAAAGCGCGCACTCTCGCCGAACGCGCCCTCCGATTGCAGCCTGACCTGCCGGAGGCGCATCTGGCTGTGGGATTCTCATATTATTACGGCGATAACAACTATGACGCAGCTCTGAGAGAATTCGAAATCGCACAGCGCGGACTCCCTAACGAATCGGAAGCCTATCTCGCCATCGGCGCGATCCAGCGTCGGCAGGCAAAATGGGCCGAATCGACCGCCAACCTCAAGAAAGCCGTCAGTCTAAATCCGAAGGACATTTTTCCGCTGCAAAATCTCGCTTTCAATTACCAGATGCTGCGGAATTACGATGAGGCTAACAAAACAATCGACCGAGCGCTCGCCCTGGATCCCACCGCGGTAGGACCGTTGGAGGTCAAGTCCAAGCTGGCGATCGCTGAGAAAGGGGATTTCAGCGTCGCAGAGAAAGCATTTGCGGCCGTGAAATCGATCCCGATGACCAACGAGCAGAAACTGAAGATCGGCAGTGAGCGGGCGAATGTCTTTCTTTTAGAACGCAAGTACAGAGAAGGATTGCAGGAATCGGAAAGCCTGCCGGACGATCTGCTCGCGCCGATTTACCCCGCAGCCTTGAGTGGCAAATATTATGTCATCGGCTTTGCCCGAAAGGCGCTTCAGGACGAAGTCGGCGCGCGAACCGCCTTCCTGAAAGCAAAAGATCTCCTCGAAGCACAACTGAAAGAAAGTCCCGATGTCCCGGAGATACATGTTCAGCTCGCGAAGGTTCTCGCCTATCTCGGAGAAAAAGGTGCCGCGCTAACTGAAGCGCGGCGCGCCACCGAACTGCTTCCGGAGACCAAAGACGCCTTTGGCGGCCCGGAAATTGCGGGTGGGGTCGCCGAAGTTCACGCCATTCTTGGCGACACCGGTCGCGCGATTGAAATCCTGGACGGATTGTTGAGTCGACCGAGCGCTGTCACCGTGCAGGGTCTGAAAGTAAATCCGATTTGGGACCCGTTGCGAAACGATCCGCGTTTTCAAGCGTTGATCGAGAAGTACGGTGCGAAAGCTTAGCGTCGCGCTTGTTTTTCTTGTCGCTGCGGCGACAACGGAGCGGGCGGATTGGACGATTCAGTCTGCGCAAACCGAAGGAACGCGCGATGGTGTGGAGCATCGACACGTT
>Ga0137403_10002087_pt1 | contig 24695 bp, 26 predicted proteins | sample CZOMad2_1_16fung_FD_122057 | JGI IMG/M metagenome (GOLD analysis project Ga0137403, IMG submission 122057) | Vadose zone soil fungal communities from Angelo Coast Range Reserve, California, USA - CZOMad2_1_16fungal (Hybrid Assembly) | ecosystem: Environmental > Terrestrial > Soil > Vadose zone... | reverse complement strand
CGGCCACGTCAAGGGGGAGATTCATGCCACGGGCACCCTCAGCGTCGGGCGCGCGGGGCGGGTCGAGGCTCGGCTTCACGCGCCGATCGTGATCGTCGAAGGCGAGGTCATCGGCAGCGTCGTGGCGACCGAGCGAATCGAGCTGCGTGAGCACGCCCGTGTTCGCGGTGATCTGGAGACACCCGCCCTCATCATCGAAGAGAGCGCCCTCTTCGAAGGTCAGACGAAGCCCCTGCGTGGTCACGATGGCGAGGCGCGCGGAGATGGCGTCACCGACACGCGGCGCCGGGCGACGACGACGTTTGCCGCAGCGTCTTCCTGAACGGCGTCTTCGAGCGACTATCCTCTATATGGAGATGAAGCCAAATGGACCGACAGCACGTCACAGAGACGATCCGTCGGCGGATGGCCGCCGGGATCCTGCCTCGCGTCATAGCGCCACTGACCGCACCGGGACGGCCCGGTGCTCCGACGGCGCACATCAATGCTGATACCGCGATCGGGGCGGTCACGTGTGCCGCGTGCGATACCCGGGGCGCGCAAGTCGCCTACCGGTTCCCCGACGGTCGGATCGTCCGGTTCCACGGGCGCTGCCACCGGATCTGGGAAGACGAGTGCCAGCGCGTATCGTTGGGGATCCCGGTGTCGACCCGCCCGGTGGACGACCACGAGGGATAAGGCCCGCACAGATAACTTGGGCTGCGCCCAGGTCGGATGAGACAGTAGGGCCGCGCTCACGGGCGCAAATCCTCGGCGGAGGTGACGAATGACCGGTAAGAAGCTCTTCGGCGGTTACGCGGTCAAGTTCGGCGGCCGGGCAGAGTCGCTGGAGTCGATCATGGGCGACAAGCCGATCGGACCCGCTGAGATGACCAAGAGGCTCTGGGCGTTCATCAAGAAGCACCGGCTCGCCGGCAAGTAGAGAGCAAGCTCGAGCGGAGCGCCGCCTGGCGCTCCGCTCTCATCCCACCTCCCGTATAATCGCCTCATCCCCAGGCGGCAGCCCGCCCGGCAATCCTCCGAGAGGCAGTGGCATGAGCGAATCCGAAGAAGACTTCGCCGCGATGTTCGCGCAGCACGAGGCGCGGCGCGCCCTCGAGATCGGCCAGATGGTGAAAGGCCGCGTCATCCAGATCAGCGACGAGCACGTCTTCGTGGATGTCGGCGGCAAGGGCGAAGCGTGGATCGACCGCGGGGAGCTGGCCGACGACGAGGGCCGCCTCAAAGTGAAAGTCGGCGACGAGGTCGAAGCCACGGTCGTCGCGACGGGCGACGAGATCCGGCTCTCGCACCGGCTGCGGCAGGGGGCCCAGGCGCGCGAGGCGCTGGCGGTCGCGGCGCAGACGGGCGTGCCGGTCGAGGGCAAGGTCGCCGGCGTGATCAAGGGGGGCTACGAAGTCACCGTCGGCGGCCTGCGCGCGTTCTGCCCGTTCTCGCAGATGGGGCTGCGGCGCGTGGAATCCGAGCAGGAGTACGTCGGCCGCGTGCTGGAGTTTCGCGTGACGAAGTACGCCGGCCGCAACCTGGTGCTCTCGCGCCGCGCGCTGCTGGAAGAACAGGGGGCGAAGGCGGCCGAGGAGACGCGCAAGAAGATTCTCCCCGACGCGGTGTTGCCGGGGACGGTCGTGTCGCTGGCGGACTTCGGGGCGTTCGTGGACCTGGGCGGCGTGCAGGGGCTGGTGCCGATGTCGGAGCTGTCGCACGCGCGCGTGGAGCGCGCGAGCGATCGGTTGCGCGTGGGCGAGGCGGTGACGGTGAAGGTGCTGCGCATCGATGACGCCAAGGGCAGGGTCACGCTCAGCCTCAAGGCGCTCGAGGGCGATCCGTGGGCGGCGGTCCCCGGCCGGTTGCGCGAGCGGCAGGTGGTGCGCGGCCGCGCGGTGCGCGCCACGGAGTTCGGCGTGTTCGTCGAGCTGCTGCCTGGCGTGGACGGCTTGCTGCACGCCAGCGAAATCCCGCGCCACCGCTCGGCGTCCCTGCGGGAGGCGGTGGCCGCCGGCGCGGAGATCGCGGTGATGATCGTCAACGTCGATACCGCCAAGCGGCGCATCGCGCTGGCGCTGGCGCCGGAGGGCGCAGCGATCGGCGAGGAGATGGCCTCGACCGTCGCCGTCGGCGCCGTGCTGACGGGCACGGTCGATCGCGTGGAACCATTCGGCGTCATCGTCCGTCTCGGCCCAGGCCAGACGGGGCTCGTGCCCAGCGCGGAGCTGGGCACGACGCGCGGCGCCGATCATCGCCGGATGTTCCCCGCGGGCAGCGAGATGAAGGTCCTCGTCCTCGCGATCGAGGAGGGCGGGCGGCGCATTCGCCTGTCGCGCGAGAAGGCGCTGGCGCACGAGGAGCAGGCCGCGACCCAAGCCTATATAAAGGACACGGCGAAGAAGGGCGGCTTCGGGATGACCCTCGGCGATTTCTTGAAGGAGAAGTGACCGTAGGGTGGAAACGATCGTCTCGCGGCTCCTGCATTTCTCGGAATCACAACCCGACGCCGTCGCCTTCATCGAACGAGGGCAACGGATCACCTACGACGGGCTGGGACGGCGCGTTCGGGCCACCGCGGCGTGGCTGCATCGGGCCGGCGTCGAGGCCGGCGATATCGTGGCTCTCTCCTTCGACGCGCCGCCCACCGGGTCGCTCCGGTCGCTCCAGTTCTTCTACGCGCTGGCCTCGCTCGGGGCCGTCGTCCTGCCCCTCTATCCGGATGTCCCGATCTCCGAACGACTCGAGCTCGCGGGACGGTTTCGCGCGCGCTGGCTGATTCCCAGGAACCGGGCGGAGTCGTCGGCGAAATGCGGGCTGCTCGATCCGGAGGCGTGTGACTGGAGGGCCACCGAACGGGACGGAGCGGTCGCGCCTCGGGGCGACGACCCGAAGCAATCTTTGCTGCTTCAGTTCTCGGGAGGCACGACCGGAACGCCGAAAGTCGTGGTCTTTACGCATGAGCAGTTCTTGGCGAACATGCTCGTCGGCGCAACTGAAGTCGGTGCGACAGGGGCCGATCGGGTGGTGTCGTCGCGGCCGTGGCCCACGCTGCCCGCCGTGAGAAATCTCAGCCGGATTCTTTCGATCGGCGGCGTGTTCATCAACGCCTCCTTTCCGGAAACCAGAGAGGATCTGGAACGACTGACCGGCGAGGTCGGGGCGACGATCCTTGTCGCGGCGCCCTGGCAACTGCGCCGGCTGCTGTCGAGCGATCCGCCGAGAGGTCGCCGAGGGCCGGGGCTCAAGGTGCTCTACCTCGCCGGCGCGTTCATCTCGCCACAGGAGCTCCAGGCCGCCCGAGAAGTCATCACCCGCAACGTGTACGTGTGCTACGGGTGTACCGAAGTGGGCTTCATCTCGCTTCTGCGCCCCGACGACCCCGTGGGAGCCGTGGGCAGTGTCGGCAGACTGGTTCATGGACTGGAGGGGCAAGTCGCCGACAGTGACTTCCAGCCGTTGCCGACGGGCGGCGTCGGTAGCCTCGGATTTCGCGCGCCCTGGATCCCCGAGCGCTACGTCGACAACGAGAAGGCCACCGCGGAGCATTTTCACGACGGCTGGTTCTATCCGGGAGACGTCGGAGCCATCGACGCCGACGGACGGGTGTCGCTCCATGGGCGAAGCGACGACGTGATCAATTTCGGCGGGGTCAAGCTGCAGCCCGAAAGCATCGAGGCCGTCCTCGCGGAGCACCCGGATGTCGAAGACGCGGCCGTGGTGGGAGCCCCCCATCCCATGGCCGGGAAAGTCCCGGTGGCGCTGGTCGTCTTGCGGCACCCGGTGACGCCGGCCGCCCTCATCGCGTTCTGCATGCCCCGGATCGACGCGTCGCGGCTCCCGGTCGCGATCGTTCCGGTGCCCGAGATCTTCCGCAGCCCGGACGGCAAGATCCTGCGTCATCGGCTGCTCGAGGCGTACAAGGTGGTGGCTTCGACTTGACGGATTGGCCTCGTCTGCCGCTCGCGGAATGGCAAGAGACTCACGACACGCTTCACATGTGGATGCAGATCGTCGGGAAGACGCGCCTCGCGCTCGCGCCGAAAGAGAATCACTGGTGGCACGTTCCACTCTACGTGAGCGCGCGCGGGCTGAGCACGACAGCCATGCCATACCGCTCGGGAGCATTCGAGGTCGAGTTCGACTTCATCGAGCACCGGCTCATCGTGGAGACGAGCGACGGGGCAACCCGTGATATCGCCCTGCGACCGCGGACGGTCGCGGACTTCTATCGGGAGTACGTGGGTGCGCTCGAGAGTCTCGGGATCGTCGTGAAGCTGTGGCCGGTGCCGGTGGAGGCGGCCGATCCGATCCCGTTCCTCGAGGATCGTCGCCACGGCTCGTATGACGCCGACCACGTCCAGCGCTTCTTCCGAATGCTGTTGCAGGCCGACAGAGTCACGAAGCGGTTCAAAGGACGCTTCCTCGGGAAGAGCAGCCCGGTGCATTTCTTCTGGGGTGCCTTCGACCTCGCCCTCACGCGGTTCAGTGGGCGGCGCGCTCCCGAGCCCAAGGACACCGAGTCGGCGATGATGCGCGAGGCGATGTCACACGAGGAGATCAGTGTCGGGTTCTGGCCGGGGAGCGGCGCCGTGCCGGAGCCCGCCTTTTACGCGTACGCGCGGCCCGAACCGCCCGGCCTCGCGGCGACGGCGATCCGGCCCAGGGCCGCCTACTACAGCCGCGAGCTGGCCGATTTCATTCTTCCGTACGACGCGGTGCGCTCGGCGCCCTCTCCCGATGACGCGGTGCTGCAGTTCTACCAGAGCGTGTACGACGCCGCGGCGGATCTCGCCCGGTGGGATCGCGCCGCCCTCGACCGCCCGCCGGCGGAATGGCCGTGATCACTTCTTGAAGGAGCGATAATTCGTGTAAGTGGACTTCATTCAGTCGCACCTTGATTTTCTGATTCGCCATCTGCTGTCCGTCGTGTTCGTGGCCTTCCTCGTCGAGGCGGCGGGCCTGCCGTTCCCGAGCCGCATCCTCTTGCTGATCGCCGCGACGCTGGCGGACGAGCCGGGGCAACGCGTCGGGCTGGTCGCGGTCAGCACGGTCGGCTCGCTGATCGGCGATCACGTGCCGTATGTGGCCGGCGCGCTGTCGGGCCCGCGCATTCTCGCGTTCTACTGTCGGATCACGCTCGGCTCCGCGCAGTGCGTCGAGAAGACGGTGGGCTATTTCAAGACCCTCGACGTCGTCGGGACGCTGCTCTACACGAGCTTCTGGGTCGTGGTGGCCTACCTCGTCGGTGATCGCGCGGCGGAGTTCCTGGGCCGCCATGGCGGCGCCCGGCTGCTCGTGCTCCTCGGCCCTGCGGCGCTCGCTGTCCTGGTCGCGTACCGCCTGTGGAGGCGCTCGCGCTACGGTCCGGCGAAGGCGGACGTGGTGATCACCGAGTCGTCGTGCGTCGAGGGGCGCTGAGCGATCCCTATGCCGTCACCGCGATCGCTTCGACTTCCACCAGGAAGTCGGCGTGCGCAAGCTTCCGCACCTCCACCGTCGTGCTGGTCGGCAGGGCGGCGCCGAAGTATTCCATGCGGACGTCGACGTGCTTGAAGTACTCGTCGATGTCGGTCACGAACGTCGTCGTCTTGACGAGATCGTCGAGCGTCGCGCCGGCGGCGGCGAGGGCCGCCTTGAGATTTTCCCCGACCTGCCGGAGCTGTGCGCGCATGTCGTGACGTCCCACCACGTTGCCGTCGCGGTCCCGCGCGAGCTGGCCCGAGATGAAGACCATCCGCCGCCCTTCCACGGCGACGACGTGAGAGTACAGCAGGTGTCCGGACACGACCCGCGTGTGCAGGGACGGCGGCTGGATGTTCTCGCGCTTCGCTGACGCCATGGCGGCCTCCGTTTCTCGTGGCTGCGACTTTATTGTATGGTTCCCCGCATGGCGTACGACACCATCCTCCTCGCGCACCGCAACAGCGTCTCCACGCTCACGCTGAACCGGCCGCCGGTGAACGCGGTGTCGCCGGGGCTGATGCAGGACGTGATGGCCGCGCTCGACGCGCTGGAAGCACGCGACGCCACCCGCTGCATCGTGCTCACCGGCTCCGGCACGAAGGCGTTCTCCGCCGGCGCCGACCTGTCGGCGGGCCCGCGCGCCGCGGAGGAGGCGGTCCGCTTCCGTGAGCTGGGGCGCAGGGTGGTGGACCGGGTCGAGACGATCGGCAAGCCGGTCATCGCCGCGATCCGCGGCTGGTGCATCGGCGGCGGCTTCGCCATCGCCATGGCGTGCGACGTGCGCCTGGCGTCCTCGACGGCCAGGTTCCGCACCGGAGACGCCTATCTCGGCGTGGTGCCGAGCTGGGGCATGAGCCTCGTGCGTCTCGCGCACTATATCGGCCGCAACCGCACCCTCGACATGCTGGTGCTCGGTGAGGACATGGGAGCCGAGCAAGCGCGCGACATCGGCCTGGTCTCGCGCGTGATCCCGGACGCCGACTTCGACGCCGAGGTCGCGCGGCTGGCGGCGCGCGTCGCGGGCGGCGCGCCGATCACGTTCCGCGCGGTGAAGGAAGCCGTGCGCGCGCAGTACTGGCAGACGGCGGAGGAGGCGCAGCGGCTCGAGACGCGCTGGGCGGAGCTCGGCGCCGCCTCGGAGGACTTCCGCGAGGGCGTCACCGCGTTCAAGGAAAAGCGCAAACCCGTGTTCAAGGGGCGCTGAACTTCGATCGCGCGGGGCCGATGAGTGTACCGATCTCCCTGGCAACGCGATCCAAGGTGGACCAGGCCGCCGATGCCGAGCGTCGTGGACGCTGGCGCGCCACCGGCACCAGCCGAGCGACGACCCGACCGTGATGCGTGACTTCGATCTCTTCGCCACGCTCACATACGCGGCGCAGAACCTGGCTCGTGCGCTCCTTCAGCTCTCGGACACCGATCGTCGCCATGGCGGCTCCCTGTGGGTACAGATGTAGTCACAATGATGGCGGCTCCACCACGCCCCTCAATGTCTCGAAGAGGATACAGTTCCCAGCCCCGCCTCCTCTCCCTCGATGCCTTCCGCGGGCTCACCATCGCGGCGATGGTGCTCGTCAACAATCCAGGGACGTGGGCGGCCGTCTATGCGCCGCTGAAGCATGCCAGGTGGCACGGCCTGACGCCCACCGACGTGATCTTTCCGTTCTTTCTCTTCATCGTGGGAATGGCGATTCCCCTGTCGCGCCCGACCGTAGGCCGAGTGCTCCGTCGCTCGGTGGTGATCTTCGCACTCGGCATCGTGCTCAACGGATTCCCGGGCTTCGACTGGGCCACCATCCGTATCCCCGGCGTGCTGCAGCGAATCGCGGTGTGCTATCTCGTTGCAGCGGTGCTATTCCTGACGACTGGCTGGCGAACGCAGGCGATGGTGACGGCGGCGCTGCTGGTGGGCTACTGGGGGGCGATGACGCTGGTGCCCGTGCCGGGCTTCGGGTGGGGCGGTTTGAGTCCGGAGGGTAACCTCGCGGCCTGGCTGGATCGCGCCGTGCTGGGCCCGCATATATGGAGAGTGGCGCGCGTCTACGATCCGGAAGGCATTCTCAGTACGGTGCCCGCCGTCGCGACGACGCTGCTCGGCGTGCTGACGGGGCGGTGGGTGCAGAGCGCGCGCCCGGAACGCACGATCGCCGGCGGACTCGCGCTCGCCGGCGTGATCGGGGTCGTCGTCGGCGCGGCGTGGGGCCAGTCGTTTCCGCTGAACAAGGCGCTGTGGACCAGCTCCTACACGGTGCTCACGGCGGGGCTCGCGCTGCTCGTGTTGGCGGCGTGCTACTGGGCGATCGAGATCCGCGGCTGGCGGTGGTGGGCCGCGCCCTTTGTCGTCCTCGGCGTCAACGCGCTCGCGCTCTTCTTTCTCTCCACGCTGGTGGCGCGCGTGCTGACGCTGATCCACCTCCGCGACGGCCATCTGCAGAAACTGATCTTCGAGCGCGTCTTCGCGCCGTGGGCGAGTCCGATCAACGCGTCGCTCGCGTACGCGGTCGCGTACGTGATCGTGTGGTGGGGCGCGATGTGGCTGCTCCACCGCGCCGGCGTCCGCCTGCGCGCCTGACTCAGGCCCGCAGCGTGTAGGTCGAGCCGACGACGCTCGCCCGTAGCGCTCCGGCGCGAACGCGTGAGCCAGGGCCGCCTTGGCCCGCCAGCCGGTGCAATGGCCCGGCGCGACGACGCGGGGCCGGATCCGCTCTCGGGCGACGCGCGTCAGGCGGACTCATATCAGGCTCCGCCGCGCACGACCACCGCCGCTGCGTGCAGCAGCGCCTCCGGCGTGTCCGGATTGATCGAGCAGTCGGGCCCGAGCAGCAGCGCGCGACTGCGCATCTCGTCGACGGCGCGCCGCGCGCGCGCCGCGATCTCCGGTTCGGTCAGCGATGCGATCTCCGGCTTGGCCGGCAGGCCACCGACCACGGCCTTGCCGGTGCGCCGCTGGACCTCGGCCAGCGACGGATTGCCGGCGCCGAGCGCCCAGGAAAAGGCCGCGACCGGATAATCGGCGAACTCGTCGAAGTGGATGCCGGGGCCGCAGACGTGGAGCAGGTTGAACGGCGCCTGCGCGACCGCGGCCAGCACGCGGAGGTCGTGCGGGCGCTGGAAGCGGCGGCACTCCTCGGCCGTGAGGCCGTCGTGTCGCGCGACGTTCGTCGCGTAGAACAGGCCGTCGGCGCCCGCCTCCACGCAGGCGCGCGCGTACGCGGCGAGCGTCTCGGCGATCGCCGCGAGCCCGGCGTCCATCGCCTTGGGCTCGGCTCGCGCGGTGGCCAGCGCCTGCTCGCGCCCGCCGGCCAGGAGGGACGGCATCACCATCATCGGCGCGAAGATCGTCCAGATGATCGGCGTGTCGGGACCGACGGCCTTGCGGATCTCGACCAGCGCGGCGAGCTGCTCACCGAGCGCGCCTTGGCGCGGATCGACCGGTTGAAGGCGGGCAACGCCGGTGGCATCCGTGAGGGGCGTGTGAGTCACCGTGAACTGGGTCGCGCGCTCCGTGGACGGGCGATATCTCAAGCCCCACATCTCGGCGAAGCACTGGGCCCGCGACTGCGGCTTGAGGAAGTCCCATTCGAACGTCCGCGCCAGCCGCCGCGTCTCCGCCGCCAGCCCGGCGGCGGAGTTCTCGGTGACGAAGTTGTGGAGCCAGAAGCTGAGCGGCACGCGATCGACCGGATCGCCGCGCAGAGCGGCCAGCACGCGCTCACGTTTGGTCATGCTCGCCTCACTTCAGCGCATAGGGGTTGATCGGCGTCCCGACCGCGCGCGTCACCGGCAGCGGCGGGGCCACGAGCAGGAACGCGTAACGCCCGTCGGCGGCGCAGTCGGCGGCCAGCTCCTCGAGGAAGAAGATCTCGCCGAGCGTCAGCCCCATGTTGGGGATGGCGACCACGTGGAACGGGTTGCGGAAGGCCGGCAGCTCGGACGGCCGGACCTCGACCGCGTAGTTGTCGCTGGCCACGGCCGCGATCTGCTTTTCGTGCATCCACGACGTCGTGTGCACGGACACGCCGGGGAACGGATCCAGATCGAAATGGCGCCAGTCCTTCTTGTCGAGATAGCGCGACATGTGGCCGGTGCGGATCAGCAGCAAGTCGCCGCGCTGCACGGTGACACGCGCGGCGGCGGCGGTGGCGTCGAGATCGGCCACGGTGATCGCGTAGCCCGGCTCGAGCGCGCTCACGCCCTTGTACCGCGCAACGTCGAGCAACACTCCCCGGCCGGCGATCTTGTCGCGCGTCTTGTCGATGCTGTTCTTGGCGGCGCCGCTGCTGGTGACCAGCGTCGCGTCGTAGCCGTTGTACATCTTCCCCTCGTAGAAGATGTGCGCCAGGCTGTCCCACTGCGTCACGCACTGTAGCGGCATGACGATCCAGTCGTCGGAGCCGCCGTAGCCCTGCATCTCGGCCACCTGGGCCGGCGTACGCGGCGCGTCGCCGCCGTCGCGGAACATCGTGTGGATGGGGTTGAAGCGCTGGCGCGTGCCGCTCTGCGGCCCCTGGCGGTCGAGGGGAATGCCCAGCGCGAACACCTTGCCCGTCGTCACCAGCCGGCCGGCGCCGGCGATGGCGTCGGGCGTGATGTAGTTCAGCGTGCCGATCTCGTCGTCGGGGCCCCAGCGGCCCCAGTTGCGCACCTTCATCGCCAGCGCGCGCAGCGTCGCCTCGTCGCTCATGGCTGTCCTCTCGGAACGTGGATGCTCAGATGACCGCGATCGCCTCCACCTCGATGAGGTAGTCCGGGTGCGCGAGCGAGCTGACCTCCACCATCGTCGACGCCGGCCCCCTGGCGCCGAAGAACTCCTCGCGCACCGTCCGGAAGTCCTGACGGTAGCGCACGTCGGTCACGTAGGTGGTGATCTTGACGACGCTGTCGAGCGTGCCGCCCCCGGCCTCGACGAGCGCCTTGATCGCGGTGAACACCGCGCGGGCCTGGGCCTTGAAGTCGCCGCGATGCTTCACGCCCCCGTCCGCGTCGTAGGGGACCTGCCCGGCCGTGAAGAGCAGCGCCTGGGCGCCCGTCACCTTCATGCCCTGGCTGTAGCCCGGCGGATTGTACACGCCGGCCGCACCGTACTTCTCGATCTTCGCCATGCTCGGCTCCTCCCGCCCCGAGATGATATGTCAATGTCCACTTTCCGATGCATTGCGCGCCTGGCCGGGCGAGCGTTACCCTCGCACCGATGGACGTGAAGGAACGGAAGTGGACGCGCGTGGAATACGAGCGGCTGGTCGAGGCCGAGATTCTCGGGCCGGAGGATCGCGTCGAGCTGTTAGGCGGCGCGATGATCGAAAAGGAGCCGCAGTACAGTCCTCACGCGACAGCCATCCGGCTCGTGCAGCAGGCGCTCACTGAAGTCTTCGGATCTGGCTGGGACGTGCGCCCGCACATGCCGGTATCGCTCGACGAGGAGTCGGTGCCAGAGCCCGACGTTTGCGTCGTGCCCGGCGATCCGCGCGACTACCGCGACGCGCATCCGACGCGCCCGGTCCTCGTGGTGGAGGTCGCGCTGTCGCGGCTGGGATTCGATCGAGACCGCAAGGGCAGCCTCTACGCCTCGAGGTCTATCGCGGGCCCGTGCCTGACGGCGCCGCGCTCTTCGGTTGGCGCTACGGGAGCGCCCAGGCCCTCGGTCCCGATGAGCGCGTATCGCCGCTCGCGCTCCCGGGCGTGAGCGTCACCGTGGCCGACCTGCTGCCCTGATCCGCCTCACTCTTCGGGCACCGGCAGCGCCTCCACGCGGCCCGAGCTCTCACGGGCGCGCTCGTTCTGCTCGGCATGGACACGGCGCATGAGCGGGATCAATGGCAGGATCGCCAGGAAGACGATCGAGATCAGCCAGAAGTCGTCGGCGTAGGCGAGCACCTGCGCCTGCTCGGTCGTTCGGCGATACAGGATGGCCAGCGCCTGGCGGCCGGCCGTGAACGAGTCCGCGCCCTGGCTCATGAAATGCGCCGTCAGCTCCTTGAGTCGTCTGGCCGTGTCGGCGCTCCAGACGTCCACGTGGGCGACCAGGGTGCTCTGGTGTTCCTGGCTGCGACGCACGAGCAGGGTGGTGGCCATCGCGACGCCGACGCTGCCGCCGACGTTGCGCACCACGTTGTAGGCGGCGGTGGCGTTGCCGAGACGCTCCAGCCGGATGGTCGCCAGCGTCAGCGTCTGCAGCGGGGGGAAGATGAAGCCCATCGCGAAGCCCTGCAGGAAGCGCGGCCAGGCGAGACTCCAGTAGTCCATGCCGAGGGTCAGGTGCGTCATCAGGAGCGCCGCGAAGGCGTTCAGCATGCATCCGCCCATCAGCATGAGCCGCTGATCCACGCGGGCCACGAGGCGGCCCGAGATCATGAGCGAGATCATCGTGCCGAGCCCGCCGGGGGCCAGCACGAGGCCGGCGTTCCACGCGTCGTACGCGAGCATCTTCTGCGTGTAGAGCGCGACGAGCAGCATGCTCGAGTTGAACGCGAGGCCGACGAGCGCGATGCAGGTGGTCCCGACGGCGAAGTTCCGGTCGTTGAAGACGGTCAGGTCGAGGATCGGCTCGGCGGTCGTCAGCTCGCGCACGATGAAGCCGACGAGCGTGCATGCCGCCAGCACGAACAGCGTGATGATGAGCCGCGAGTCGAACCAGTCCTCCTTCTCGCCGAGGTCGAGCGCCAGCTGCAGGAAGCCGAAGCCGAACATCATCAGGAAGAGTCCCGCCACGTCGATGCGTCGAGGCTTGTTCACGAACGGAGAGTCGAACAGGAACGCGCTGACGAGCAGGAAGCCGAGGACGCCGATCGGCAGGTTGATGTAGAAGATCCAGCGCCACGACCAGTTGTCGCACACCCAGCCGCCCACGGTCGGCCCCAGGATCGGCGCCAGCATGATGCCGACCCCCCACACGGCCATGGCCGTGCCCCGCTGTCGCAGCGGAAAGATCTCCCACATGATCGCCTGCGCCATCGGGATGACCGGTCCGCCGCCGAGCCCCTGCAACACGCGCATGGCCACGAGGAATTCGAGATTGGGCGCGATCCCCGAGAGGAACGAGCTGACCGTGAAGAGCACCGTGCAGATCAGGAAGAAGCGCCGCCGACCGAAGCGGGCCGAGAGCCAGCCCGTGGCCGGGATGGCGACGGCGTTCGCGGCGAGATAGGAGGTGACGACCCAGGACATCTCCTCCAGGCCCGCCGACATCGAGCCCTGCATGTGGGGCAGCGCGACGTTGGTCACGCTGGTGTCCAGCACCTGCATGACGGTGACCATCATCACGGAGAGCGTGATGGCCCAGCGGCGCGCGGGGGAGATCGCGTGCGGGTCACTCACGGAAGCTCACCTTCACGACGTTCGGTGAGGAGCAAAAGCAGAACCTCGGCGGCCGGAGCTCGGCCGAGTTCGGTCTCCGGTTCGGGCGCTGGCTCGACGAGGTCCCGTGGCTCGCCATCGCCGCCGACGTCTCGTACTTCCGGCCCGCCCCGGACGTGCAAACTGTGCCGCTCAGCTTGCTGGTCATGGTGCGCCACGGCTTCCTCAAGGACGAAGAGTTCACGCGCGGGCGTCTGCAGCCCTATGTGGGCGTCGGCCCCAGCCTCTTCATCAACAACGTCAGCGGCAGCATCAGGTTCCAGGAGTCCAACGACACGAGCACCGACGTCGGTCTCGACTTCCGGCTCGGTACCGCCTTCCTCATCGAGACGAATTGGTCCGCGTTCATCGAGTACCGGTTCACTCACGTCTCGCCGACGTGGGGGCCCCGAAATGGCCCCCCAACCCCCCCAGCGCTCGTCGCGTCCCGGGAAACCCGTGACGCGCCTCGATAACCCGAATTCACCGGCGCCAGCGCTCAAAGCTTGGGGATCCGAAGCGTCTTGCTGATCATGAACGAGCCCGAGAGCGCCCACAGCAGGGTCAGGGGATGAAGCCGGCCGGGTCCCAGCTGGATGGCGCCGAGCGGCAGCGCGTCGGCCACGCGGCCGACCCAGGCGGCGACCGCGACGATCGCGACCAGCACGAGGCTGGTGGGGATCGGCGTGCCCTCGAAATACTTCACCTTGGCGCCACCGCCGGATAGCTCCTCGGCCGTGATGTTGAAGCGGGCGAGGCGGCTGACGCCGCAGCAGACGAAGTAGACCAGGATCACGACGTCCCACAGGCCCGTCATGCCGGCGCCATACGCGATGGCCGCCGGCGCCACGCCGAACGAGATGACGTCGGCCAGCGAATCGAGCTCGCGCCCCATGGCCGAGTGCACGCGCCGCGAGCGCGCGACCCGGCCGTCCAGCACGTCGAGCACGAGCGCCACCGGGATGAGCGCGGCGGCGACCAGCAGCCGCTGCGGGTTGCGCGTCTCCAGGTACCCCATGACGGCGAACACCGCGAGCACGCCGCAGCCGGCGTTCCCCAGCGTCAGGAAATCCGCCAGGTGGAACCCGCGGATCATCGAGAGATGCCGACGGGGCTCGGGGGCGCTCACGCGATCTGCACGACGATGGGGTGGCCTCCTCGTGGCCGGAGTATAACGAAGGCCTCATCTTGACGTCGGGCCCGCTCGGCGCGACCATCGACGCACGATCCACCGCCAGGAGAGCCAAGGGGAGACCGCCCATGAGTGACCGGGCCATCACGCCGCGCGGCATCAACCACCTCGTCCTCAACGTGCGCGACCTCGACGTCTCGCACAAGTTCTGGACCGAGATCATCGGCTTCCGCCAGGTGGCCGAGCTGAAGGACCGGCCGTTCAAGATGCGGTTCTACAGCGGTGTCTCCGAGGACGGCGACGTCACCCACCACGATCTGGCCCTGGCCCAGGCGCCCGCCGAGGCCGCCGGGCAGGACTCGTGGACGATGCAGCCCAGGCGCATCGGCCTCAACCACGTGGCCATCGCGTGGCCGGATCGTGAGTCGTGGCTCGAGCAGCTGGAGTTCCTCCAGAAGAAGGGCGTGAAGTTCCTTCGCCGCGTGAATCACGGCATGACGCACAGCGTGTACATCGAGGACCCGGACGGCCACGGCATCGAGGTGCTCTACGAGCTCCCGCGCAAGGTGTGGGAGAACGACATCGACGGCGCGCAGAACTTCTCGGAGCGTCTGCCGACGGAAGGGCCCGCGGCGCTCGTGGACACGACCGACAATCCCGTGTTCGGGGGTGCGAAGGTCTCGGCGTGAGCGGCCTCGCCGCGGACTTCGACGCGTACGACGGCCTCGGCCTGGCCGAGCTGATCCGAAAGAAAGAAGTCTCGCCGGACGAAGTCCTCTCGGCGACGCTCGAGCGCATCGACACGCGCAACCCCGTGGTGAACGCCGTCGTGACGCGCATGGACGACCACGCACGCGCGGCGCTGCGCGCGGGGCTGCCGGACGGGCCCTTCAAGGGCGTGCCGTACCTCCTGAAGGATCTCGGCGTCCTCTACACGGGCACCATCACCTCGTACGGCAGCCGGCTCTACGCCGGGTACACCGCCGACCACGACAGCGAGATCGTCGCGCGGATGAAGCGCGCGGGGCTCGTGATCGTCGGCAAGTCGAACACGCCGGAGATGGGCATCGCGCCGTCGACGGAGCCGCGGCTCTTCGGCCCCACGCGCAATCCGTGGAAGCTCACCCACAGCGCGGGCGGCTCCAGCGGCGGCGCCGCGGCCGCCGTCGCGATCGGGATGCTGCCGATGGCGCACGCCACCGACGGCGGCGGCTCGATCCGCATTCCGGCCTCCGCGTGCGGGCTCTTCGGCCTCAAGCCCACGCGCGCCCGCAACCCGGCCGGGCCCGATGCGGGCGAGGGGTGGAGCGGCGCGTCCATCGGTCACGCGGTGACGTGGACCGTGCGCGACAGCGCCGCCCTGCTGGATGCGACCTCCGGCCCGGACATCGGCGATCCGTACTGGGCCCCGCCGACGGCGCGACCGTTTCTCCAGGAGGTGGGGCGCGACCCCGGGCGCCTGCGCGTCGCGCTGAACGTGACGCCGTGGATCTCGGGACCCGTGGACCCCGAATGCGCGCAGGCCGCGCGGGACGCCGCGAAGCTCTGCGAGAGCCTCGGCCACCGGGTGGAGGAAGCTCGCCCGCAGATCGATGAGGGCGCCTGGGGCCAGGCCACGCTCGTCATCGTGGCGGCCAGCCTGACGTTCGCCCTCGAGACGCGCGCCGCCGCGCTGGGGCGGCCGCTGAGCCAGGACGACGTCGAGCGCCTCACGTGGGAGCGCGTGCAGCAGGCGAAGGGCTTCTCCGCCGCCGACTACGCGCGCGCGATCCACACCGTGCACCGCACGGGCCGCGTGGTCGCGCGCTTCCTGCAGGACTACGACGTCGTTCTCACGCCGACGATGGCCAAGCCGCCCCACCCGCTCGGCGTGCTCGACCTGTCCACGACTGACACGGCGGCCTTCGTGGCGGCGCGCACGGCCTCCGTCGGCTTCACCTCGCTCTTCAATTCCTCCGGGCATCCGGCGATGTCGGTGCCGCTGGCGATGTCGCGGAGCGGGCTGCCCCTGGGCGTGCAGTTCGCCGCGCGCTTCGGCGACGAGGCGACGCTGTTCCGGCTCGCGTCGCAGCTCGAGTCGGCGCAGCCGTGGAAGGACCGGCGGCCGGCGCCGGCGTAAGCGCTCAGGCCGCCGGCGCCTCGGCGGCGCGCGCGCGGCGGCGGAGCAGCCGGACGAGCGGCGGCCCGAGCAGAGCGGCCAGCGGTACCAGCAAGATCGCCGCGGTCAGCGGACGCGTGACCAGCTCGACGACGCTGCCGCGCGTGAGGAAGAGCGACTGGCGCAGCGTCTTCTCCATCATCGGCCCCAGCACGAGCGCGACCACCAGCGGCGACGGGTCCACGCGCAGCTTGCGCAGCGCGTAGCCGAACACGCCGAAGATCACCAGGATCCAGAGGTCGAGGAACGAGTTGCTGAGGCTGTAGGCGCCCACCAGGCACAGCAGCAGCACCAGCGTCGCCAGCACGTGCTGGGGCAGGCGCAGCACGCTCACGAACAATCCCACCAGCGGCAGGTTCAGGATCAGCAGCAGGACGTTGCCGATGTACATGCTGGCCACGAAGCCCCAGAAGATCTCCGGACGCTGGCTGATCATCAGCGGCCCGGGCTGGAGCCCGTGGATGACGAGCGCGCCGAGCAGGATCGCCGTCGCGGGCGAGAACGGAATGCCCAGCGAGAGCAGCGGCACCATCGCGCCCGCCGTGGCGCCGTTGTTGGCCGACTCGGGGCCGGCCACGCCCTCGACCATGCCGGTGCCGAATTTCTCGGGCGTCTTCGACACGCGCTTCTCGAGCGCGTAGGAGATGAACGTCGAGAGCACGGCCGCGGGGCCGGGGATGAGGCCGGTGAGGAAGCCCACCACCGAGCCGCGCGCGATCGGGGCGGCCGAGCGCCGCCACTCCTCGCGCGTCGGGAACAGCTCGCGCAGCTTCACGCTGGCGATCTGCGCGCGCACGGCGCCCTCCTCGGCGAGGATCAGCACCTCGGCCACGCCGTAGAGGCCCATGATCACCGGCACCAGCTCCACGCCCTGCGAGAGCTGCACCGAGCCGTAGGTGAAGCGGCGCAGCGCCGAGATCGGGTCCATCCCGACGGTGCCGACGGCGAGCCCGATGGCGACCAGCACGAACGCGTGCGTGAGCGACGCGCTCGACAGCCGTGAGAGCAGCAGCATGCCGCCCAGCGTGATGGCGAAGTACTCGGGCGGCCCGAAGCGCACGGCGACGTCGGCCAGCCAGCTCGCCGCGAACATGATGCCGACCACGCCGACGGTGCCGGCGACGAACGAGCCGACGGCGGCGATGGCGAGGGCGGCGCCCGCGCGCCCCTGGCGCGTCATCTGGTAGCCGTCGAGCAGGGTGACCACCGAGCCCGCCTCGCCGGGGACGTTGACGAGGATGGAGGTGGTCGAGCCGCCGTACATCGCGCCGTAATAGATGCCGGCCAGCATGATCAGCGCGGTGGCGGGATCCAGCGCGAACGTCGACGGCAGCAGCAGGGCCATGGCCCCGACGGGGCCGATGCCCGGCAGCACGCCGACGATGGTGCCGACGACGACGCCGACGAAGCAGGCGAGCAGGTTCGTCGGCGTGATGGCGACGGAGAAGCCGTAGACGAGGCCTTCGAGCGGACCCACTCAGCCCACCACGGCGCGCGCGCTCACCACGGCCCGCGCGCTCACCACGGCCCGCGCGGCAGCGGCACGTCCAGCAGGACGGCGAAGAGGTAGTGCGAGACGGCGGCGCTGAGGACCCCGGTGATCACGGCGCCGGGCCACGAGGCGCCGAGCCACCGCAGCAGCAGCGCGACGAAGGCGCACGCGACGACGGGATAGCCGGCGTACGGCAGCAGCGCGCAGAAGATCACGAGCAGCACGATGGAGACGATCACGCGGTTGCGCTGCTCGGGGCCGAGCGCCTCGATGGTCCGCGGCGCCGTCGCGCGCGGCGTCAGCACGAACGCCCGCGCGGTGGCCACCAGTCCGACGACGCACGCGAAGACGGCCACGAGGGCGGGGAAGAAGCCGGCGCCGGGCCGCTCCGGCGTGCCGAACGGCAGCGCCAGCGCCTGGGTGAGGAACAGGCCGCCGCCGAGCAGGGTGGCCAGCGCGATGACGCGCTCGGCGCGCATCTACTTCTTGATCATCCCCAGGCGCTTCAGGATCTCGGTGTGCTCGCGGTACTCCTTCCACAGATCCGCGCGACACTTGTCGCCGGTCTTGTAGTCGATGTCCACGCCACGATTCTTCACGAGGGTCACGAACGACGGCTCCTCGATCGCGGTCTTGGCGGCGTCGTGCAGGTATTTGATGACGGCGGGCGGCGTGCCCTTCGGCGCGGTGAGGACGAACCAGGTGCCCAGCGCCGTGTCCCAGCCCAGCTCGCGCGCCGTCGGCGTGTCGGGGAAGAGGCGCTGGCGCTTTTCCTGGAACGCGATCAGCGGACGCAGCTTCTTCGCGTCCACCAGCGGCTTGATCTCGCCGGGCTGCGCCACCACCGCGTCGACGTGGCCGCCCAGCACGGCGGGGCTCGTCTCGCCCCAGCCGGAGAACGGCACGTGCGTGACCTTCACACCGGCGCGGAGCATCAGCTGCTCGAGGTTCAGGTGGCTGGACGTCCCCTCGCCGGGCGAGGCCACGCGCAGCTTGCCCGGCGCGGCCTTGGCCGCGTTGATGAACTCCTGGGCGTTCTTCCAGGGCGCCTCGTCGCGCACGACGAGCAGCGCGCTGAACGCGATCGTGTTCATGATCGGCTCGTAGTCGTCGGGCGTCTTGTAGGGCAGGTCGTTGATCTGCGGGTGGATGACCAGCGTCGAGACCGGCGCCAGGATGACCGTGTAGCCGTCGGGCTTGGCCTGCGCCGCCTCGGCCATGCCGACCGAGCCGCCGCCGCCGGGCCGGTTGAGCACGGCGACGCCCTTCGGGAACTTTTTCTTCATCGACTCCGCCATCGGCCGCGCGACGATGTCCACCATGCCACCGGCCGGGTAGGCGACGATGAGGGTGAGCGCGCGCTCGGGATACTCGGCGGCGGCGGGCGCCGCGAGAGCGAGTGTCAGGATCAGACTCACGACGGGGACCAGGATTTTCATGCGGGCCTTATATCATGGGGGGCCCCGACATGGCCCCCCAAACCCCCCAACGTTCCGGGCGCCCCGGCGGAGCCGTGGCGCCCGTCGATATCACGTCCGATCCAGCCGAGCTACGTGCGTTCGACGATGTGCAGGCCCCGGTCGCGGTCGATGAGATACATGAGGCCGCGCGCGTCGTAGCAGACGTCGTTGCTGCAGACGCGGCCGCCACCGGCCGCGTCGGGAACGAACGACGCGACCTCGCGCGGCGCGTGCGGGTTGGCGATGTCGACGATGCGCAGGCCGTGCGCGAACCACGCGACGGGAATCTCCGTGCCGCGCACCTCCTCGCACGGCTGGTGGCAGCCCGTGAACTCCGGCTGCGACGAGCCGTCGATGCCGTCGACCTGGAAGCTGGCGAACGGTGTCGGGCGCGTCTCGTCCGAGACGTCCACGAGCCAGAGGAACGCCGGCGGCCCCGGCGCGATCCGCATCACGTCCTCGTCCGCCACGAGCAGCACGCGCCGCCCCTGCAGCGGGAACGGGATGGGGAGCGCCGTGTGCGTCGGCGTGCTGAACGGCGGGCTCCAGTCGAGACCGGACACGAGGCGCGGCTTGCCCATGTCCTCGATGTCGAGGATGACGAAGCCGCCGTGCCAGTACGAGACGTAGAGCCGGTTGCCGAGGCGGATCGGATGGTGGCAGCGGTGCGCGCGGCCCTCCCAGGTCGGCGTCTCGCCGCCGGCGATCCACTGGCCGGGCATCCACCAGCGGCCGACCTCTTGCGGATGCGCCGGATCGTTCAGGTCGAGGATGCCGACGATGTTGCCGCGATAGCGGCCGTCGAAGGTGAAGCGGTGGACACCCTTGCACTCCCAGAACGCGATCTCGCGCGGCTTGTCGGGACGCGAGACGTCGAAGACGCCGAGGCCGCCGCGGAAGCCGGTGCCCGGCGTGGTGCGCGGCGGCGCCTCCCGGTTCACGAGCATCACGTCGTTCATCACACGGACCTTGTGGGAGTGCACGTCGGGCGGGATCGCGATCTCGGCGAGCTTGCGCGGCTTCGCAGGGTCGCTGACGTCGACCACCGTGGTGCCGTGCGGCGCCTTCATGTGGGCGACGTACGCCGTGGTGCCGCTGACGACGACCTGGCCGCCGCCCGGGCAATCGAAGTAGCCGACCGGTTCGATGCCTCGCGCCTGTGCCATGGGAGCCTCCGCGTGTAATATACGTCGCCACGGAGGAACCCATGACTCGGACCCGCGCGCTGATCGCCACCGTCGCCGCCACCCTCGTCCTCATCGCCGCCGTCGCGCTGGCGCCCGTCGCGCGCGCGGCCGACCCGATCAAGGTCGGCTTCGGCATGGCGCTGACGGGCGGGCTCTCCGCCAACGGCAAGCCGGCGCTGCTGGCCGTGCAGATCTGGAAGGACGACGTCAACAAGAAGGGCGGCCTGCTCGGCCGGCCGGTGGAGCTGGTGTTCTACGACGACCAGACCAATCCCGCCACCGTGCCCGGGATCTACACCAAGCTGCTCGACGTCGACAAGGTCGACCTCGTCATCTCCGGCTACGGGACCAACCTCATCGCGCCGCTGATGCCCATCGCGATGGAGCGCAAGCTGACCATCATGGGGATGTTCGGCCTCGCCAACAACGAGAAGTACCAGTACCCGAACTACTTCCAGATCCAGCCGGCGGGGCCCGATCCGCAGACGAGCACGGCCATCGGCTTCTTCGAGCTGGCGGCGAGACAGACGCCCAAGCCGCAGACGGTCGCGCTGGTCGGCGCCGACGCCGAGTATCCGCAGAACGCCATGGTCGGCGCACGCGAGCTCATCAAGAAGTTCGGCTTCAAGACCGTCTACGACAAGAACTATCCGCCGAGCACCGTCGACTACACGCCGATCGTGCGCGCCATCAAGGCCACCAACGCCGACATCGTGTTCGTGGCCAGCTACCCGCCGGACTCCGTCGGCATGCTGCGCGCGGCGCTCGAGGTCGGGCTTTCGCCCAAGATCTTCGGCGGCGGCATGGTGGGCCTGCAGTTCACCAGCGTCATGCAGAGCATGGGCCCGGCGCTGAACGGTATCGTGAACTACGACTTCTGGGCGCCGGAGCCGACCATGCTGGCGATGTCCGGCATCAAGGAGTTCCTGAAGGAGTACCAGGGCCGCGCCGAGAAGGCCGGCGTCGATCCGCTCGGGTACTACCTGCCGCCCTACTCGTACGCCCTGGTGCAGATCCTCGGGCAGGCGGTCGAGGCCAGCAAGAGCCTCGACCAGCAGAAGATCGCCGACTACATCCGCGCCCACGAGTTCAGCACGATCGTCGGCAAGGTGAAGTTCGGCAAGAACGGCGAGTGGGCCAAGGGCCGCACCCTCATGGTCCAGTACCAGAAGATCCAGGGCACCGGCATCGAGCAGTTCCGCGGGCCGGGCAAGAAGATCGTTCTCTATCCCGACGACCTCAAGTCCGGGAACATCATCTATCCGTATTCGGCTGCGCTGAAATAGCCCGGGTCCCGTGTTCTCCTGGGACTTGCTGGCGAACGCGGTGGTCGCCGGACTGCTGCTCGGCGGCTTCTATGCCGCCGTGAGCCTGGGGATCTCGCTGATCTTCGGCCTGCTCGACATCGCCAACATCGCCCAGCCCGCCTTCGTCATTCTCGGCGCCTACGCCACGTACGTGACGAACACCGCGTACGGCCTCGACCCGATCCTCGCCGGCGTGCTGTTCACCCCGCTCTTCTACCTCGTGGGCGCTGGCGTCTACCGCATCTACTACGGCGCCTTCGAGCGGCGGGGTGACGAGGCGCTGCGCGGCCTCGTGTTCTTCTTCGGCGTGCTCTTCATCATCGAGGTCAGCCTCAGCATGAAGTTCGGCGTCGACTACCGCCTGGTGCAGGCGCCGTACATCGGCAAGTCCATCGACCTCGGCGGCGGCGTCGGCATCGCGTACCGCTACCTCGTGCCGTGCGTGGTCGGCGTCGCGATGACGCTGGTCCTCTACCTGTTCCTCGGGCGGACCTTCTACGGGCGGGCCATCATGGCCGTGTCCCAGGATCAGCTCGCGCTCCGCCTGATGGGCGCCAATCCCGTCCAGATCAAGACGATCGCGTTCGGTATCGGCATCGCGGCGGCCAGCCTGGCCGGCGCGCTGCTCATCAGCATCGCGCCGGTGATCCCGTCCACCGACCGCGACTACATCGGCCGGATGTTCGCCATCACCGTGCTGGGCGGCATGGGCAGCATCGGCGGCACGCTCCTCGCCGCCGTCATCCTCGGGGTGATCGAGAGCCTGATGTCCACGTTCTTCGGCCCCTCCTGGTCGCTCGCGGTGTCGTTCGGCATCTTGCTGGCGGCGCTCGCCGTGCGGCCGGCGGGCCTGTTCGGGCGCTGATGCGGCGCACCGTCGGCACGCTCCTCGTCGGCCTCGCCGTCATCGCCGCCGGCGTCCTGGTCGCGACGCTGCGCGTGAACCCGTATCTCTACTTCGCCGGCTACGTCATTCTCCAGTATGTCGTCATCGCGACGGCGTGGAACATCCTCGGCGGCTACGGCGGCTACGTGAACTTTGGCACGCCGGCGTTCTTCGCGCTCGGCGCCTACACCGCCGTCTTCCTCATCCGGTCGATCAAGGCGCCGCTGCCCGTGCTGATCCTCGCGGGCGGGCTCGTCGCCGCCCTGCTGGGGCTCGGCATCGGCTACCTCACGCTGCGCTTGCGCGGCACCTTCTTCTCCATCGCCACGCTGGCGCTGTCCGTGGTGCTGCAGACGGTGATCATCAACTGGGAGTACGTCGGCGGCTCGCGGGGCATCAGCGTGATCCGGCCGAGCGGCCCGCCGTTCGGCAACTACGTCGTCTTCCTCTTCACGGTGATGGTTGCGCTGGCCGTGATCGCGGTGCTGGTGGCGCGCTTCATCGAGCGGTCGTGGATCGGCCGCGGGCTGGCGGCGCTGCGTGACAACGAGGAGGCGGCAGAGTGCATGGGCGTGCCCACGCTGCGGCTCAAGCTCTTCGCCACCACCGTCAGCGGCTTCCTGCTCGGCGTGGCGGGCGCGCCGTTCCCGTACTACGTGACGTTCGTGGAGCCCAACTCGGCCTTCGCGCTGGACTACGCGGTGAACGCGCTCGCCATGCCGATGATCGGCGGGACGACGAGCTGGATCGGGCCGGTGATCGGCGCGGTGCTGCTCGGCACCGCCCAGCAGCTCGCGACGGTGACGATCTCCTCCGAGATGAACCTGTTCATCGTCGGCGTCGTGCTGGTCGCCTTCGTCGTGTTGGCACCCGAGGGCATCCTCGGCCTCGTGCGCAAGCTGCGGGGCCACTGAGCGTGGCCGGCACCCTCCTCGAGGTCGACGGCCTCACCAAGCGCTTCGGCGGCTTCATGGCGCTCAACCGGGTGACGATCGCCGTGAAGCCCGGCGAGCGGTTCGGCCTCATCGGGCCCAATGGCTCGGGCAAGACCACGCTGATCAACTGCGTGTCGGGCTCGCTCCCGGCCGACGGCGGCCGCATCCTGTTCGACGGCCGCGACATCACGTCGATGCCGGCGCACCGGCGCACCCGGCTCGGCATCGTGCGGAGCTTTCAGATCCCCAAGCCGTTCACCAGCATGACCGTGCTCGAGAACCTGGGCATTCCGCTCGAGAACGCGGCCCACGCGCGCGCGGCCGAAGGCGCCGACGCCATGGAGATCCTCGGCAGCATCGGGCTGGCGTCCAAGGCGCACCTGCGTCCGGCGGGGCTCACGCAGATCGAGATGCGCAAGCTGGAGCTGGCGCGCGCCATGGCGGCGCGGCCGAAGCTGCTGATCTCCGACGAGGCGATGGCGGGGCTCTCGCATGCCGAGGTGGACGACATCCTGGCCATCCTCTTCCGGCTGAACGCGCAGGGGATCACGATCATCATGATCGAGCACATCATGCGGGCCGTGATGCGTTTCTCCGAGCGCATCGTCGTGCTCGACGCGGGCGAGCGCATCGCCGAGGGGACGCCCGACGAGATCGCGCGCAACCCGGCCGTGGAGAAGGCCTACCTTGGCGAGTAGGATCGTCGTCCGCAACGTGGACGCCGGCTACGGGGCCGTGCGCGTGCTGCACGGCGTCTCCATCGAGGTGCGCGAGGGCGAGACGGTCGCCCTGCTCGGCACCAACGGCAACGGCAAGAGCACGCTCATCAAGTGCATCATGGGCATGGTGTCACCGGAGGCCGGCGAGGTTTTCCTCGAGACCGACGGCACGCGCGTCGACCTCACGCGCAAGTCCACCGAGGAGATCGTGAGTCTCGGCATCGCGCTGGTGCCCGAGGGGCGCCGGCTCTTCCCCAAGCTGAGCGTCGAGGAGAATCTGCTGCTCGGCGCCTACCGCAAGAAGGCGCGTCCCGACATCGAGGGCAACCTCGCCTTCGCCTACGACGCCTTTCCGGTGCTGCGCGCGCGGCGCAGCCAGCTCGCGGGCAGCATGAGTGGCGGCGAGCAGCAGATGCTCGCCATCGCCCGCGCGCTCATGTCCTCGCCGCGCATCCTCCTCGTCGACGAGCCCTCGGTGGGCCTCGCGCCCATTCTCGTGAGCCGCGTGATCGGCAAGATCAAGGAGCTGAAAGAGCGCCGGCAGCTGACGGTGCTGATGGCCGAGCAGAACTTCAACCAGGCGACCAAGATCGCCGACCGCGGCTACATCATCGTGCACGGCAAGATCGAGTTCGAGGG
>Ga0137403_10002086_pt1 | contig 24701 bp, 18 predicted proteins | sample CZOMad2_1_16fung_FD_122057 | JGI IMG/M metagenome (GOLD analysis project Ga0137403, IMG submission 122057) | Vadose zone soil fungal communities from Angelo Coast Range Reserve, California, USA - CZOMad2_1_16fungal (Hybrid Assembly) | ecosystem: Environmental > Terrestrial > Soil > Vadose zone... | reverse complement strand
TTGGCGCCGGTCGGCAGCGCCGCCTTGATCTCCGCTACGAGACTGGCCACGACATCGCAGCGCCAGCGCAGGAAGGCGGCAAGGTCGCCATCGAGGGCGAGATCGGCCAGCAGCCAGCTCGTGGCCATGTCATCGGCGGCGGTCGCCGGTCCGGCCATGTAGCCCTGCAGGGTCTCGGCGATGCGCCCGCGCAGCGGTTCGACCGCGATGCCGGCGGCCTTGGCGCCGGCCCGGCAAGCCTCGCAGAAACAGAGGCCGAGCAGCGCGTTCATCCAGGCGTTGCCGGGGATCTGCGCGAACTCATGGTGGTAGCCGTGGACGAACGGCAGATAGCCCGGCGTCTCCAGGATCACGCCGGCGAGCGGATAGTTCGCGGCGAGATCGGCGCACAGCGTGACGGCGTATTCGCGCACCGCCGGCTGGCTCGGGCACAGGCTGTAGTAGAGCGGATCGCCCCAGGCCGTGCGGACCGTGAGGTCCGGATGGGCATAGCCGAGGCGCGTATTGTGCAGCAGCACGGTCCAGCCGTAGACGGCGAGATCGCCGCGGGTCGTGAGCTTGGCCAGCACGTCTTCCTGCTGCGTCACCTGCGAAACTTGCGGCTTGATGCGGCCGTAGGTGCCGCGCGGCCGGAAATAGATGGTGCCGTCCTCGGGAAAGACGACCTTGCCCTCTTCCGCCCAGGGCCGGATGAACTTGCCGGCGTGGTAGGCGGTGGCGAGCGTGATGCCACCGATGCCGTGCGCGCGCGCCTCCGCGATAGCGCGGTCGCCGGCGGCGCCGGCGAGGTCCCAGGCGTAGACATAGAGGCTGGTGCTCACCATCCCGTACCACCGAGTCACAGGCCCTCACCCTAACCCTCTCCCGCTTCGCGGTAGAGGGGATACCAATGGAGCGGTGCCTCGATCGAGTCCCCTCTCCCGCGAACGCGGGAGAGGGTTAGGGTGAGGGAATGTGACTCGATCTCGGAAAGGTTGCCGCGTCAGACGCGCGCGCGGATCTTCTCGACGTCGACCGCCTTGTAATCATCCGGCAGCGCGTAGCCGGCGGCATCGGCCGCCACCTTCGCCTTGTCGAACGCGTTGGCGCCGGCGACGTAGTCGTTCTTGATCACGTCCTCGGCCTTGATGTCCTTGGAGATCTGATTGATCTTGCGGATCGTGGTCAGGAACGTCTGCCAGGCCTCGAGATCGTGCCAGCCCCAGCCCTGGCGCTTCTCGAAGTTGCCGCGGAACACGTTGGCGAGCTGCATCATCGATTCCGTCGCGATCTCCGGCGAGAGCTTCAGGCTCGGGAACTGCTGCATGACGATGTGCGTGGCCGCGCGCGGGTTCTGGTGGCCGTACTCGAGCCCCATGGCCCAGCCGCGCAGGTAGGATTCATAGAGCTCCTTCTTCGAGGCGTCCTCGTAGTCCTTGCGGCGCATGATGAAGGTGTTGGCGGGGAACTTCGAGACGTTGCGGCCGATCAGGTAGTCGAAGTCGAGGCCCTGCCCCGTCCACTGCGCGCGCAGTCCCTCCCAGCTGAGCGCGGCGTCGGCCTGGCCCTGCTGCAGTGACTGGCCCCAGCCGCTGCCGGCCTCGGCATATTTGATGGCCTTGGGATCGACGCCGGCCTGCGCGAACATGGGATCGCAGATCGCCTGCCAGCCGGCGCTGCCGAGCGCCACGGTTTTGCCCTGCAGATCGGCCAGGCTCTTCACCGCCGAGCCCTTCGGCAGGGCGATATCGAACACGTCGTAGGCGCCCATCTCCCAGGCCGAGACCAGGGGGATGCCCTGCTCGAGCGCCAGCGAGAACACGCCGGGCGACGGATAGCCCATGTCCGACTGTTCCTGGTCGACCAGCTTCACCGTTGCCGTGGCCTCCATCGGGCCGGGCTCCAGCGTCGTCTCGATGTCGCCGAAATAGCCGAATTTCTTGGCGACCCAGTAGGGATAGTCGTCGAGCACCTCGATGGTGCCGCGCGGCGACACCCAGCGCACCGTGCCGGTGACCGCCTGCGCCGGCCGCGGCAGGAGCGCGCCCGCGCCGAGCGATAGAGCGGCAACACCCGTCGCCGTGGTGACGAGCAGACGGCGGCGACTGAGTTCGGTCCTCGGGTTTCTTCCAGTCATTGTCTTTCTCCCAGGTTGCAAAGCCACAGCATCAGCAGGGACGGCGGAGGTTCACGCCTCCCAGCTCGCCCACTTCTTCCCGATCAGGAAGAAGGTGACGTAGATCAGGTTTCCGATGAGCGCCAGAAACACGATGCACGCAAAGAACTGCGGCATCTGGATGAGCGACGAATAATAGGACAGGCGGTTTCCCAATCCGTCCTTGCCGCCCACCAGCTCGGCGCCCGTCGCCGTCAGCAGACCGAAGATCGATCCTACCATCAGCCCGACGATGATCATCGGCATGGCCATGGGAATGCGGATCTTCCAGTAGGTCTGAAAGGTGCTGGCGCCGAACGAGCGGGCGAGCGCGATCTTGGCGAGGTCGACGCGCCGGAAGCCGGTCGCCGAGTTGATCATCACCATGGGATAGACGGCCAGCGTGACGGCGATGATGCGCGGCTCTGAGCCGAAGCCGAAGCGCAGGATCAGCAGCGGCACCAGCGCGATCATCGGCGTGCAGACGAGCAGCACGACGTAAGGCGTCACGATCTTCTCGGCGAACGGCGACTGCGTGATCAGCGCCGCCAGCACCATCCCGATGGTCGCCCCGATGGCAAAACCGCTCACCAGCTCTTTCACGGTGACGATGATGTGCGGCCACAGCACCGGGAAATCCTCGATCATGGACTGCCCGATGAGCAGGGGGCGCGGGAAGATGTATTGAGGCACTTTGAAGAAATATATCCAGAGCTCGATTCCACCGATGACGGCCACAGCGACCAGAGCGATGGCGATGATCTCGAACCAGGTGCGGACGCCGGGGCCGGAGGTAAGCGCCGACCAGTTGGACAGGCTGACATTGCCGGCCTGCTGGTCGCCCTTCTTGTCGAAGGTCGGGATCTTGTCTTGCAGGAGATTGTCCGCCATCGGCAATGACCCTCGATCAGACGACGTCGACGGCCTGGTGCCCGCCGCCATGCTCGATCGATCCCTTGATCTCGCTGACGACCTCGATGAAGGCGGGCGTGGTATTGAGCGAGAGCTGGCGCGGCCGCGGAAAGCCGATCTCGAACGTGCGCGACAGGCGGCCCGGGCGCGGCGACATCACGAAGATGCGGTCGGCCAGGAAGATCGCCTCGGCGATGTTATGGGTGATGAAGACGATGGTCTTGCCGGTCTCCATCCAGATCTGCTGGATCAGCAGGTTCATCTCGTCGCGGGTGAAGGCGTCGAGGGCGCCGAACGGCTCGTCCATCAGCAGCACCGAGGGATCGACGGCCAGGCTGCGGACGATCGAGGCGCGCTGCTGCATGCCGCCCGAGAGTTCGCGCGGATATTTGTTCTCGAAGCCCGCGAGCCCGACCTTCTTCAGCAGGGCGTCGATGCGCGCGCGGTATTTCGACGGCGACAGGTTCTTCAGCTCGAACGGCAGCTCGATGTTGCGGATCAGGTTGCGCCAGGGCAGCAGGTTCGCTTCCTGGAAAACCATGGCGATCTGCGGATGCGGCTTCACGATGCTCTGTTTATCGAGCATCACTTTGCCGCGGGTGAGGCCGTGCAGGCCGGCCATCGACCATAGCAGCGTGGACTTGCCGCAGCCGCTGGGTCCGAGGACGCAGACCAGCTCGCCCACCTTGACCTGCATCGTATAGTCCTCGAGCGCGTGCACCTGGCCGGTCTTGGTCTGGTAGTACTTCGTCGCTCCTTCGACCGACAGCTTGGTCGCACGGGCGTCGCCGTTGCGCATCAACCGGCACGCCTCTTGGGCGCGCGCGCCTTGGCGGCCTTGCGCTTAGCCGCCGCTCGCGCGGGCGCACGCTTGGCCTTCCGCGCCGCCGGCTTCGACGCACTGAGATTGACGGCGCGTTTGGTGCGGATGCTCTCGTCGGCGGCGAGCACGATGCGCAGACTGTTCACGGCATCGTTCATCTGGTCGGTGAGATCGATATCTTCCTGAATCGCCTTCAGGAAGAAGCGCTGCTCGCGGTTGCAGAGTTCCTGGTGATCGGGCTCGTCCGCCAGGTTGATCCATTCGTCCTTACGCGTGAAGTTGTTGTCGGCGTCCATTTCGGCGTGATGGACCTTGAGCGCGTTGGTCTTGGTGTGGGAGTCGATGTCGGCCGACTGCGTCATCTCGCCGGCGGCGCGCTCCTCATGCGGCATGACGATGCTGACGCACCCCTTGGGTCCGGCGACGTCCTTCACGAAGAAGGCGACCTCGCTCATCATCGGGCCCCAGCCCGCTTCGTACCAGCCGACCGAGCCGTCGTCGAAGGTGACGTGCAGGTGGCCGTAATTGTAGACCTTCACTTCGTCGCTCAGATGCGCGCCGATGCCGTGCACGCGCACCGGCTTGGCGCCGGTCATCTGGCACATGACGTCGACATAGTGGACGCCGCAATCGACGATCGGCGACAGCGAGTTCATGAGGTTCTTGTGCCAGTTCCAGGCCGGGCCGACGCTCTGCTGGTTGAGGTTCATGCGCATGGCCAGCGGCTTGCCGAGGGTGCGCGCGACCTCCACGAATTTCGTCCAGGAGGGATGCACGCGCAGGATGTAGCCGATGACCAGCTTGCGGTTCTTCGCCTTGGCCTTGCGCACGACCTTTTCCGCGTCGGCGACGGTGGTGGCGATCGGCTTCTCCATGAAGACATGGCAGCCGGCGTCGAAGGCCTTGAGGGCGTAGGAGGCGTGGGTATCCGGGTAGGTGTTGATGGAGACGGCGTCCGGCTTGGCGATCTCCAGCGCCTGCGCGAAGTTCTCGAAGCGCGGCACGGCGTCAAGCTCGGGCGGGAGATCCTTGCGCGAGGTGATCGACCGGCTCATCAGGCCGACGAGTTCGAACCCATCGATCGATTTGTAGGCCTTGGCGTGCGACAGCCCCATATTGCCGACGCCGACGACGAGGACGCGAACCTTGTTGCCCATGCTGCGCTCTCCCGTTTGCCGGTTCGTTGTATTGCAGGTGTATCCGGCCGACTGGCGGCAAGCCTAACCTACCCGTCGTTCGGCGGTCAAACCGACGGTGTTCCTCGATGGTGCAAAAACATCTGGGCGCGGTGCGCCTGCCTACGCACCCTCACCCTACCCTCTCCCGCTCCGCGGTAGAGGGGACTCGATCGCGCGACGGCTCCGGCGGTGTCCCCTCTACCGCGAAGCGGGAGAGGGTTAGGGTGAGGGCGATGTACTCGGTCTACTACGCCGCCAGCCGTGGGCGCTGGTCGAGGGCGCGCTGCACGATGGCGCGGACCTGCTCGCGCTCGGCGCCTTCGAGAACCAGGCGCGGCGCTCGCACGAGTTCGCTGCCGAGACCGGCCATGTTCTGCGCCAGCTTGATCTGCTGGACCAGCCTGTGGCCGATATCCAGGTGCAGCAGCGGCATGAACCAGCGATAGAGCGGCAACGCCTCCTTGTGGCGGCCGGCCGTGACGAGATCGTAGAGCCGCACGGACTCCTCGGGGAAGGCGTTGACAAGGCCGGAGACCCAGCCGACGCAGCCGAGCACCAGACTCTCCAGGATGAGATCGTCGACGCCGCAGAAGAGCGTATAGCGGTTGCCGGTGGCGTTGATGATATCGGAGAGGCGGCGCGGATCGTCGGAGGATTCCTTGATGGCGACGATGGTGGGCTCCGACGCGAGCTCGGCGAACATCTCCGGGGTGATGTCGACGCCGTAGGCGGGCGGATTGTTGTAGACCATGATCGGCAGATCGCTGGCGCGGGCGACGGCGCGGAAATGCGCCAGAGTCTCGCGCGGCGCCGACTTGTAGACCATCGGCGGCAGCACCATCAGGCCGTTGATGCCGATCTTCTTGGCATCGACGGCATAGCGGCCGGCCAGCGCCGCGGTGTATTCGGCCACGCCGGCGAGCACGGGCACGCGGCCCTTCACCGTATCGACGGCGAGCTTGAGGACCTGGCGCTTCTCCTCGGGCTCCAGCGAGCAGTTCTCGCCCACCGTGCCCAGCATGATGAAGCCGTGCATGCCGGCGCGCAGGAGCCGCTCGATATGGGCGGCCGTGGCGGCGAAATCGATCGACTGATCGGGTTTGAAGTGGGTGGTGACGGCCGGGTACACACCCTTCCATTGCGTCATGGTTTGCCTTTCTTCGACCTGGTTTCGCGCCCGGGCCGAACGCTGCCATTCCGGACCCTATGGGTCAACCACTTCGCCCTGCGACGCCGGCAGGGCTTGGCGGGCGCGGCGCGCCTTCGTATAACCCCGGCCATGACCCGGTCGTCCTCCGCGCTTTCCGCTGCCGGCCGAGCGCGGGGGCCGCTCGCTCTTCTGGTGGTCGGGGCCGTCGCCATTTCGTTCGCCGGCATCCTCGTGCGCCTCTCCGAGACCGGGCCGGCGGCGACCGGATTCTTCCGCTTCGTCCTGGCGCTTCCGTTCCTGTGGCTGTGGACGATCATCGCCCAGCCGCGCAGCGAGCGCCGTCATGCGCCGCGCAACGACCGGGACTTCCGTTTGATCGCACTCGCCGGATTCTTCCTCGGGCTCGATCTCGTGGTGTGGAACTGGGCCATCCATTTGAGCTCGGTGTCGAACGCGACGCTGTTGGGCAATGCGGCTCCGATCTGGGTTGCGCTCGCGGGATGGCTGTTCTTTCGCGAGCGCTTCACGTGGGGCTTTCTTGCCGGCCTGGCGCTCGCCATCGCCGGCATCGGGCTGCTGCTCGGCGGCAGCCTTTCGCTGAGCTTCGACCACGCGGTCGGCGACATCCTCGGGGTCGTCGCCGGCGCCCTGTGGGGCGCCTACATCATGACGATCGGCCGGCTGCGCGGCCGCGTCCCGATCGCGACGATCATGTTCTGGGGCTCGCTCGTCTCCTGCCCGGTCTTGCTCGTGGCGGCACTCCTGCTGGGAGAAGAACTATGGCCGCGCAGCTCGACCGGCTGGCTCGATCTCCTGGGCCTGGCGCTGATCTGCCAGGTCGGCGGTCAGAGCATGGTGGCCTGGGCGCTCGCCCATCTGCCCTCGTCCTTCGCCGCGGTGGCGCTGCTGGTCAATCCGGTGTCGGCGACGATCCTGGCCTGGGCGATCCTGGACGAACCTGCCGGTCCCCAGCAGATCGTCGGAGGTATCGTCGTGTTGACGGGCATTCTGCTAGCGCGAGGCCGCGGCCGCGAGGCAGCGTCGGCGCCGGTGCGCGTCGTCAATACGGCAGCATGACCATGAGCGCCCTGCCGCCGCGCGATTTTCTGCGCCGCCTGTTCGAAGCCGCCCTCGCCGCCGCCGATCCCGCCCGCTGCGTGCCGCCGCACCTGCCGGCGGCGCCCAAGGGACGTACCCTGGTCGTCGGCGCCGGCAAGGCGGCCGCCAAGATGGCGCGCGCGGTCGAGGATCACTGGAGCGGTCCGCTGACCGGCCTCGTCGTGACGCGCTATGGCCATGGCGTGCCCTGCGCGCGCATCGAAGTCGTCGAGGCGGCCCATCCGGTGCCCGATGCGGCGGGCCAGCAGGCGGCGGCGCGCATCCTCGCGATGGTGCAGGGCTTGTCGACCGACGACCTCGTGCTCTGCCTGATCTCCGGCGGCGGCTCGGCGCTGCTGGCGCTGCCGGCGCCGGGACTGACGCTCGACGACAAGCGCGCGGTCAATCGCGCGCTGCTCAAGTCCGGCGCCAACATCGCGGAGATGAACTGCGTGCGCAAGCATCTGTCGGCCATCAAGGGCGGCCGCCTCGCCGCCGCCGCGGCGCCGGCGCGGGTGGTGAGCCTCCTGATCTCCGATGTGCCCGGCGACGATCCCGCCGTGATCGCGTCGGGACCGACGGTCGCTGATCCGACAACGTTTGCCGATGCGGCGGCCGTGCTGGAGAAATATCGGATCAGCGAGCCCGCGGCAGCGATCGTGAGATTGCGGGAGGCGAAGGACGAAACACCCAAGCCCGGCGACCCCCGTCTCACCCGCGTCGAGACGACGATCATCGCGCGGCCGCAGGACGCCCTCGAGGCGGCGGCTGCAGTGGCGCGGCAGGCCGGCATCACACCGGTCATCCTGGGCGACAGCATCGAGGGCGAGGCGCGCGAGGTCGCGCTCGTCCATGCCGGAATCGCCCGCCAGGTGCGCCGCCACGGCCAGCCGGCGCGGGTGCCGGCCGTACTGCTCTCCGGCGGCGAGACGACGGTGACCGTGCGCGGACAGGGCCGCGGCGGACGCAACGCCGAATTCCTGCTGGCGCTGGCGGTGGCGCTCAACGGCGAGTCCGGCATCCACGCCGTGGCCGGCGACACCGACGGCATCGACGGTACCGAGGACAATGCCGGCGCACTGCTGGGCCCATCCAGCCTGACGCGCGGCTTGGCGGCTGGCATCGACGCCAAGCGGATGCTGGCCGACAATGACGGTTACGGATTCTTTGCAGCGCTCGGCGATCTGATCGTGACCGGGCCGACTCGCACGAACGTGAACGACTTTCGCGCCATCCTCATTGAGGCTGAGGCAGGATAAACCTTCTGGTCCCACCTGCTTTGGCTAGTGTAATGACTAGGCAGTTCGGTTCCGTCTTGCAAAGACTGTCATCGCCGGGCTTGACCCGGCGATCCAGGGTGCAGTGGCACGATGGATGCCCGGCTCAAGGCCGGGCATGACAATAGGGGGAGAGCACGATCAAGCTATGCATTCCGGGCGCCCGAAATCATGAGACGTCAACGCCAAGCCAAGATCGTCGCCACGCTGGGACCGGCGAGCGCAACGCCGGCGGTCATCCGCGCCCTGTTCGATGCCGGCGCCGACGTGTTCCGCCTGAATTTCAGCCACGGCGCCCATGCCGATCACCGCGAGCGCTTCGCGATCCTGCGGCAGATCGAGGCCGATACGGGGCGGCCGATCGGCATCATGATGGATCTGCAGGGCCCGAAGCTGCGCGTCGGCAAGCTGGCGGGCGGCGGCGCCGATCTCAAGGCCGGCCAGCGATTCCGGCTGGACATGACGCCGATGGAAGGCGACTCGCTGCGAGCGCCGCTGCCCCATCCCGAGGTGTTCAAGGCGCTGACAGCGGGTACCGATCTGCTGCTCGATGACGGCAAGCTGCGGCTGCGGGTCGAGGAGTGCGGCGCCGATTTCGCGGAGACCACGGTGATCACCGGCGGCCGTCTCAGCGACCGCAAGGGCGTCAATGTCCCCGGCGCCCTGCTGCCGATCTCGGCCTTGACGGAGAAGGACCGCACGGACCTCCAGGTCGGCCTCGACCTCGGCGTCGACTGGGTCGCGCTCTCCTTCGTGCAACGGCCGGAGGACGTGGCGGAGGCGCGGCGGCTGATCGCCGGGCGGGCGGCGGTGCTGGTGAAGCTCGAGAAGCCGGCGGCCATCGAGCGGCTGGAAGAGCTGATCGAGCTCGCCGACGCCGTCATGGTCGCGCGCGGCGATCTCGGCGTCGAGATGCCGGCAGAGGACGTGCCGCCGCTCCAGAAGCGGATCATCGCCGCCGGCCGCGAGGCCGGGAAGCCGGTGGTGGTCGCGACGCAGATGCTGGATTCCATGGTGCATGCGCCGACGCCGACGCGGGCCGAGGCCTCGGACGTCGCCACCGCCGTCTATGACGGCGCCGATGCGGTGATGCTGTCGGCGGAGACCGCCTCGGGCGACTATCCCCTGGAATCCGTCGCGATCATGAACCGCATCATCAGGCGCGTGGAGAAGGACCCCTACTACAGGCGCTTCATCCTCGCCCAGCACCGCGAACCCGAGGCGACGGCGCCGGATGCCATCAGCGCCGCGGCGGCGCAGGTCGCGCACACGCTGTCGGCCGCCGCCATCGTCACCTACACGACCTCGGGCTCGACCACCCTGCGCGCCGCGCGCGAGCGGCCGGAAGTGCCCGTGCTCTGCCTCACCGAGAAGATGGAGACGGCGCGCCGCCTGGCGCTCTGCTGGGGCACCCATTGCGTGCAGACCCAGGACGTCCGCAGCTTCTCGGAGATGGTCGACAAGGCCTGCCGCATCGCCCGCGAACAGGGCATCGCCGAGAAAGGTCAGCGCCTCGTCGTCACCGCCGGCGTGCCCTTCGGCACGCCCGGCTCCACCAACGTGCTCAGGATCGCGTGGGTGGAGGACTGACCGCCGGGGTCGGCCCGGCGGCGTGGCGGAACACCACGCGCTGATAGACGTAACCGATCGCCATCAGGCTGACCCCGAGGCCGAGGAACGAAGCCACCCGATAGAGACCGGTGAGCTGGCGGGCGTCGAACAGGAACACCTTGCCCATCGCCAGCACCACGATGGCAAGCGATGCCCAGCGCAGCGTCGCGCCGCCCCTGAGGATTCCCGCCACCAGCAGCGCCACGCCGTAGAGGATCCAGCCGACCGAGTAGGCATAGTTCTCGGCGTCGCCGACCGTGCCATAGTCGAGGCGGCCGCCCTGGAACCATTGGCGCAGTTCCAGCGTGACGAAGGCGAAGCCGAGCAGGAGCGCCAGGCTCGCCAGCGACAGCGCCATCCACGGCCGCTTCGGATCCTGCAGGTCGCGACTCAGCATCGCCACCAGCAAGGCCGGCACGGCATAGGCCGGAACCAGCCAGTTGAGGAGCGGCCAGCTGCCGACATCCTCGGCGCTGAGCAGCGGATTGGCGAACAGCAGCGATCCCAGCACCAGTGCCACGACTGCGAGGCCCGTGACCACGCGCGCCATGGCCAGGAGCTGCGCCGCCCGCGCACCGCCGGCGAGGCGGAACAGGCCGAGCGCGATCAGCAACCAGGCGATGACGAGGCAGGACAGCTCGGCCAGGCCGATATCGCCCAGCACCAACACCGTGCCGTGGAACAGCTGGCGGATCTCCAGACTGACGAAGAGCAGGCCGACGGCGCCGGCCAGGCCCTGGAGCGCGATCGAAAACTGGCGATCGGCCGAAGCCTCGAGCGCGTAGCCGAGCGCCGCCAGCAGCAGCGCCGGCAGCCCATAGACCAGGAGCAGCAGATTGACGAGCGGCCACTCCCCGACGGGCTCCAACGCCAACAGCGGGTTGAGGGCCAGTAAGGGGCCGCCGATCAGCACCGCCACGGCAAGGGCGGCGACGATGCGCATACCGCCCAGCAGCACGGGGCGCCGGTTACGGCGAAGGACATAGGCCAGACCGAGAGCGATCAGCAGCCAGGCGGCGATCAGGCAGGACAGTTCGGTCAGGCCGATGTCGTGCAGCACGAGCTGCGTGCCCTGGAACAGCTGCCGGATCTCCAGGCTGACGAACAGCAGGCCGAAAACGCCGGCCAAGCCCTGCAGCCAGATCGCGAGCCTGGGTTCCGCCGAACCTTCGATCTCGCGGGCGATGGCCGCCAGCAGCAGCGCCGGCAGCGCGTAGGCGAACGGCAGCCAGTTGAGGAGCGGCAAAGTGCCCACGGGTTCGGGCGCGATCAGCGGATTGACCGCCAGCAGCGAGCCCCCGACGAGCATGACCCCGGCCAGGCCCGTGACGATGCGCATGCCCCACACTCTTGCCGGACGCGGATCGAGGCGGGCGGCGCGCGCGAGCCCGAGGGCGATCAGCAGCCAAGCGACCGCAAAGCCGGTCACCTCCACCAGGCCAAAATCGAACCGATAGACCAGTCCACCCTGGAAGTAGTGATGGAGCTCCAGGGTCACCAGCAGGAAACCGATGGCGACAGTGCCGGCCTCCAGGACGGTCACGAGCGCATCGTCGCGTTCGCGGCGGAACAGCCAGGCCGCGCCACCGAAGGCCAGCAGCGGTACGCCATAGCCATAGAGCAGCCAGTTGAAGATCGGGGTCGCGCCGGTCTCGAAGCCGACGACCCACGGCCCCGGCAGCAGCCGCGCCAGCACGAGCCCCGCCGCGACCCAGGCCGCATATCGGAACCAGGTAATGTGCAGGCGCGACTCGATCCAGGCGATCGCCGGCAGCAGCAGCGCCCAGCCGACGGCGATCCAGGCATGCTCCAGCTCCAGGGGAATCGCGAAGGCGATGAAGCCGCTGGCCGCCAGCGCGAAGACGCCGAGAGATTCCTCGTAGCTGCGGCTGACGGCGCGACGGCGGGCGACGGCTGCGGCTGCCACCGCGGCCGGCGCGGCGAGGGCGAGGCTGACCAGGCCCCAGGGCGGCAGGTCGGCGATGCCCCGCAGCCGCGCATAGGCGATGAGGAAGAACGTCGCGGTGCTCAAGGCCGCCAAGAGCGCCCAGCGTACGGGTTGGCGGGAGCCCCAGAGATTAGCGAAGCCGCCGCCCGCGAACAGAGCGCCGATGGACAGGGCGACCACGATGAAGCGGCTGGTGTCGGCGGTGAATTCGACAGTGGCGATCGGCCAGCCGACCAGCAACAGGGCCGCCAGCGCAGCGGCGAGCGCCGCCAGCGGCTCCTGCTCGACGCGGAATCGGGCCAGGGCCACTTGTCCCGCTGCGAGCAGGCCGAAGAACAGCCAGCCATAGAAATCATAGCCGGCGGCAGCCACCAGCCCGGTCATGGCGACGAGAGCGAAAGCGTGTGTTGTCGGGCCCTGCCAGTGCTCGGGAGTCCAGCTTGCAACGCTCGCGGGCACGGCTACCGAGCGTTGCGTCCAGGCCGCAGCCGCACTCGTCGCCAGCAGGAACACGGCCAGCCAGACGTCGTTGCCCCAGTCGCGCGGCTCGGCGCCGATCCAGATCGCCGCCCACAGGAAGCCGCCGGCGACGGCGATCGCCGACGGCCACCACCAGCCGCGCCGGCGCAACAACACCTGGCTGCCGAGCTGGATCGAGAAGAGGTAGGCGAACAGCACGAGCGCATGGGGCTGGTCGCTGTGGACAATGGCCGGCGTGAGGAAGCCGCCGGCCAGACCCAGCACACCGACGAACGGACCTTGACGGAGCGCCAGCGCAATCGCTGCGGCCGTGAGACCGGCCAGCAGCAGGAAGCCCGGCGTCGGATCGATGAGTGGAGGTTCATAGAGTGCGATGCTGGCGAAGAGGCTGGCATAGAGCACCGCCACACCCGCCGCCGACAGCGACTGGGCGATGCGCCCCTCGCGCGACCGCATCCACTCGCCGCCGCCGAGCAGGACGATGCCGAGCGCCGCGCCGAGCGCGCAGCGGACTTCCGGCCCCAGCAAGCCTTGATCGATGGAATATTTGACGAGGAAGGCGCCGGCGAGCGCGAGCGCGATGCCGCCGATCCAGATGAACAGGCGGGCGCCGAGCCGCTCCTCCAGCCCGACGACCGGAGCGGGCGGCGGCACAGCCGCAGCAGGCGTCTCTTCGCTCGCCGGTGCATCGCTGATTTCTCGCTGCGCCGCTGCCTCGTCGATGGTGGGCGGCATCCCGTATTCCGGCGGCACGGCGTCTGCGCCTGGCGCGGCATCGGCGGCCGGAAGACTTTCGATGTGGTCGATGGCGCGCGTCGGGGCCTGTGCCGGCTCTACGATTGTCGGCGCCGCCACGAATTCGGCTGGCGTCTGCGCTGCCGCAAGCGGCATCACGGCGATTGCCGGTACCGCCGGGGCCTCGACTGGCGTCGGTTGGCTCGCCATTTCGGAGGACGCCACAGGCGAGCGCACAGGTTCAGTCGCGGGCAGTTCCGACGGAAACGCAGACGCTGGAGCCTGGGGCCGCTTTGCAGCTTCATCCAGTCGGCGCTGCAGCTCCTGCGTATCGCCGCGCAGCCGCTGAACCTGCCGATCAAGCTCCGCGATCGCGTTCTGAAGCTTGCCGGTGCGGGACAACGCGACAAAGGCCGCGATCGGTACGCCGATGACGGCCGCCACCAAGCCAAACCCGAGCAGCACCAGGAACCCATCCACGACGCACCCCCGTCGAAGCCAACGGCACTGCTATGAATGTAAGTGATCGTTCATTCACATTCAAGCCATGTCTGTACCGATGGGCCAACCTGCAAGGAAGTGGTTAACCGCTGCTAAAGAAGCGGACTAAGCTGCCAGAGTTAGCATAGGTAACTGCCCACCCGAACACATACGGCGATGAGCGAGTCCAAGACGACGATCCGCACCACCTGTCCGCGCGACTGCTACGACACCTGTGGAGTCCTGGTCGTGAAGCGCGACAGCGTCGTCGCCAAGGTCCTGGGCGATCCCGACCACCCCGTAAGCCGCGGCGCTCTCTGCGGCAAGTGCGCCATCGCCTATAACGGCGTCTGGCGCGATCCAAATGCCCGCCTGCTGCGGCCGCTCCGCCGGGTGGGCCGCAAGGGCGAGGGACACTTCGAGCCGGTAACCTGGGAGATGGCGCTGGCGACGATCACCGAGCGCTTGCAGGACATCGTATCGAGACACGGGCCGGCGCCGATCTGGCACACCCACTACACCGGCACCTGCGCCAAGATCGCCGGCGGCTTCCCGTTGCGGTTCTTCAACCGGCTCGGCGCCAGCGAGGTGGTGCCGGACAGCATCTGCAACATGGCCGGCCAGGTGGCGCTCGACTACATGTACGGCAGCGCGGTCACCGGCTTCGATCCGCGCAGCGCACGCGACGCCGCCTGCCTGCTGTTGTGGGGGGTCAATCCATCGGCCTCGGGGCCGCACGCCCACAAGCATTGGTTCAAGGCGGCGCGCGGCACCAGGATCGTGGTCGACCCCGTGCGCCACGGGACGGCCGAGGCGGCCGACCTCCATCTCCAGCCTTTCCCCGGCAGCGATGCCGCTCTGGCCTTCGCCATGCTGCATGTGATCGACCGCGAGGGCCTCCTCGACCGCACGTTCCTGGCGCGGCACAGCATCGGTTGGGACGAGGTCGAGCCGAGGCTGGCGGCGTGCACGCCGGCCTGGGGCGAACGGCAGACCGGCGTGCCGGCGCGATTGATCGAGGAGGCCGCGCGCAGCTACGGCCGCGGTCCGTCGCTGCTATGGCTCGGCCAAGGTCTGCAGCGGCAGCCGATGGGCGGCAACGTCATGCGCGCCTGTGCGTTGCTGCCGGCGGCGACCGGCAATATCGGCAAGCCCGGCGCCGGCTTCTACTACCTCAACGGCAGCGGCCGCAAAGGCATCCGCGAAAGCCGCATCACGGCGCCCCGATTGCGCGGCGAGCCCGAGCGCAGCGTGAGCCAGATGGATCTGGCCGCCACGCTCGAGGATTCCGCGCAGGCGCGCGCGCTTTTCTGCTGGAACATCAACATCGCCGCTTCCAATCCCCAGCAGGCGCGCCTGCGCCGGGCGCTCGGGCGTGAAGACCTGTTCACGGTCGTCGTCGATGCCTTCCAGACCGACAGCGCCGACCTCGCCGATTTCGTGCTGCCGGCCGCCGGCTTCCTGGAGTTCGACGATCTCGTGTCGTCCTACTTCCACATGACGCTCTCGGCCCAGGTGAAGGCGATGGAGCCGCTCGGCGACTCCCTGCCGAACCAGGAGATCTTCCGTCGACTGGCGCGCGCCATGGGCTACGTCGAGCCTGAGCTGTTCGAGACCGATGCCGAGATTCTCCGCGCGCTGCTGGAGAGCGCCGGCGTCGCCGGCGGGTTCGCCGCGCTGGCGCAGGCGGGCACGATCGAGCTGTGGCCGGAGCCGCTGATCCAGTTCGCCGATCTGAAGTTTCCGACGCCGAGCGGCAAGATCGAGATCGCCTCGGCCAAGGCCGCGGCCGACGGCCATCCGCGCACGCCGCTGCCGCTGGCGGATGCGCGGCCGGACGGCGGGCGGCTGCGGCTGCTGTCGCCGGCGACGTCGTGGCTGATGAACAGCAGCTACGGCAACGATCCGAAGATCGGCGAGAAGCTGGGACTGGCGACCGTCGTGCTGCATCCGGACGACGCCGCCGCGCGCGGCATCGCCGACGGCGACAGCGTCGAGCTGAGCAACGAGACGGGGCGGCTCACCATGAATGCCTGCGTGGCGCCGATGATGCCGGCGGGCGTGGCGCTCGCCCGCAAGAGCCGCTGGCCGAAGCTCACGCCCGAGCGCGCCAACGTGAACCTGCTGAACGACGGCCGCAAGACCGACATGGGCGAGAGCACGGCCGTGCACGGGACTGAGGTGACGGTGGCGCGGGTCGGTTAGCACAAGACGGCAGACAACGAGTCACACACCCTCACCCTAACCCTCTCCCGCTTCGCGGTAGAGGGGACACAGTAGGAGCGGTCAGTCTGGTTAGCCCCCTCTACCGCGAAGCGGGAGAGGGTGGGGGTGAGGGCCCGCGCAGCGGCGCTAGATCTGCTTTTCCTTGATCCGCTTCTTCAGCGCCTCGATCTGCTCGCTCACGCCGTCCATGTGCGGATTGACGGCGAGCGCCTTCTCGAAGGCGGCGACCGCCTCCTCGTCATGCTCGAGCGCCGCATCCATGACGCCGAGACCCCAGAGGGCGCCGAAGTGGCGCGGCTCGAGCGCCAGCGTCTTGTCGACGTCGGCCATCGATCCTTCGTAGTCGTTGAGCAGCCACAGCACGGTCGCGCGCTTGTTCCAGCCCTCCGCGAAGTCGGGCGCGATTCCGATCATCTTGGTGAAGTCGGCGAGGGCGGTCTTGTAGTCCTGAGACGACATCGCGTCGACGCCTTCTTCCATCAGACGATTGACCTCGGGATTGTCCGAGGTCGTCCAGATGGCCCAGATCTGCTGCGTGATGGTCTGGGCTTGCAGCGTGCCGGTGGCCTTCTGGAGTTCGGTAAAGAGCGCATCGAGGCGCGGATCCTTCTGGTCCGCGCGGGCGTCGAACACCCCGGTCGCGAGGGCGAGGAAGACCGCGAATGCAACTGAAACCGCACGCCTCATCGTGGCAGCGTAGAGCCGGCGGCCGCGCCCTGCCAACAGGTTTTGCGCTTGCCCGCGGACACAAAGCCGTGAATGCTCGATGCCGATCCATGCTTCGGAAAACCAATTCCCCGATGTCCATCGCCGCATCCTTCTCAGCCAGCTATGCCGAGGCGCGCGCCAAGTTCCGCGCCGCCGCGCGAGAGGCCGGCGGCGCGATCTCCAGCTTCCACAATGCGGCCGCGGCGCCCGTCGGCGCGATTTGCGAGAGCAGCGGCCTGCATCCGATATCCGCCGACGAAGCGTTGTCGACGGACGCGGCGTGGATCGGCCCGCGGACGGCGACGCGGCTGGTCTACGCGCAATCGGGAACGCATGGCGTCGAGGGATTCTGCGGCTCCGGCATTCAGATCGGGTGGCTGCAGCAGCGGCTGCATCGGGAGCTGCCGCCCGATACCGCGCTGCTGCTGACTCACGCCATCAATCCCTACGGCTTTGCCTGGCAGCGCCGCGTGACGGAGGACAATGTCGATCTCAACCGCAACTTCGTCGATCATGCCGGCGGCTATCCCGTCAATGCCGGCTATGAGGCGCTGAAGCACGCGATCTGCCCGCCGGAGTGGACGGACGCGGCGCTCGGCGCGGCGGACCGGATCTTGATGGGCTACGCCGGCGAGCATGGCCCGATGGCGCTGCAGGCCGCCATCAGCTCCGGCCAGTACAGTCACGCGCAAGGCGTCTTCTACGGCGGGCGCGGCGAGACCTGGTCGAACCGGACGCTGGTCGAATTGCTGCGCACTCATGCGGGCCGGGTGAAGCGCGTGGCCTTCCTCGACCTGCACACCGGCCTCGGCCCCTACGGCGTCGGCGAGATCATGAACAATCACGCGGCGGGCGAGCCGGCCTTCGCGCGCGTGACCGAGTGGTTCGGCAGCGAGGCGACGTCGATCGAGGCCGGCTCGTCCTCCTCGGCGCCGGTGAGCGGCGACATCACGCTGGGCGTGCAGCGCGGCCTGCCGCAGGCGGAGATCACGGCCATCACGCTGGAATACGGGACGGTGCCGGTGAAGGACGTGCTCGACGCCGTGCGCGCGGACAACTGGCTGCATGCCCATGGCGACCTGCGCGTCCGCCAGGCGCGCGACATCAAGGCGCAGATCCGCACCGCCTTCTACCCGGAGGCCGACGATTGGAAGGGCATGGTGTTCGAACGCTCGGTCGACGTGCTGCGGCGGGCCGTCGGCGGTCTCACGCAGTCCTAGCCGCGATGACCGGCTATTCCGGAACGCCGTTGGTCCGCAAGCTGGGCATCAGGCCCGGCTACAAGGTGACGCTGCGCACCGCACCCGACGGCTTTCAATCCGTGCTGGCGCCCCTGCCGGATGACGTCGTCATCTGTCGTGGTCATCGCGGCACCACCGATCTGGTGCTGCAGTTCGCGGAATGGCGCCGCCCGCTGGCGAAGGAATTCGGCAAGGCCAAGGCGCTGCTCCATCCGGCCGGCGCATTATGGGTGTGCTGGCCGAAGCGGGCGGCGAAGCGCCCGACCGACCTGACCGAGGACGCCGTGCGCGTCGTCGGGCTCGACAACGGCCTCGTTGACGTCAAAGTTTGCGCCGTCGACGAGGTGTGGTCGGGCTTGAAGTTCGTCTATCGCCTGAAGGACCGGCCGAAGAAATAAGGACCGCCCCGGCGACAATCGTGTCTGTGCGCGTCAGTGGTGCGCGTGCACCGGGGCCGAGAAGGACCACAGGAAGGACGGCGCCTTGGCCTGGCCGCCCATCATGGTGTCGACCTGCTTGCCCTGGAACAGCGTGATGCCGATGGAGCGGCCGTACTCGATGGCCTGCTCGGTGTCGCAGCGGCAGAGGATGACGCGGTGCTCGCCGGCATGCTCGACCAGCTTGCGGATGTGCATGCGGTCGTCGGGCATGTCGTTGGTCCAGTAGATCTTCATGAGGTCGACGCCGAGATCGCCGCGGTCCATGAACGGCAGGCTCAGGTGCGAGAGGCCGTCGAGGCAGATGCGGTATCCGCGCTTGCGCGCGAAGTCGCGCACATAGAGGAAGCTGCCGAGATCGGCGAAGACGTCGATCTTGTGGAACTCCAGCACCACGGTGCCGCGGATCATGCTGCTGACGCTGGCGTCGAAGGCCTGGAATTCCGGCGACAGCACGCTGCCGACATTGAGGTTGATGGAGAAGTTGCCGGCGCCGAGCAGGCGCGCGCGCAAGGCCGCCATGGTCTGCTCGTCGGCGGCCTCCGGCGTCTTCTTGGCCGTCAGCATCTGCAGGGTGCGGCGGTCGAGCGCCTTGGTCATGTGCTGGAACAGCCAGCGGTCGGCCGTGAGCCGCGTGCCCGGACCGAGCGCGCGCTCGAGATCGGGGATCGAGGTGTAGAGCTCTTCGAACACCGGCACGATCGTGCGGTCCTCGGTGATCAGGCAGGCCGGCTGATGGCGCACGAAGCGGGCGAGATCGACCGTGGCGACGGTGTTGACGATGGCGGCGTAACGACCGAGATCGAGCGGCGCGTCCTCGACCGGCGGCGCCTGCTCCGGCGCGCTCGGCGTCGCCGGCGCATCCGGCCTGGCGGCCGGCTCGCTCAGCAGCGACTCGACCAGGGCCTGGAACTGCGGCAGCGACTCCGTGAGGTTGTAGGTGGTGGCGAACTTCGATTCGCCGTCATGCTCGAGATGGAACAGCGGATCGTCGTGGAACAGCATCTGGATGCGGCGGAGCGCGGCCTTGATCTCGGCGATGCGGCTGTCCTTCAGCACGCAGATCACGTCGGAGCTGCGCAGCATGAAGACGCGGCCGGAGAACTGGTTGACGAGCGCGCGGAACATGTCGAGCGCGAACACCAGGTTCTCGTTGCGCGAGCGCGGGCCCAGCTTCGAGAGATGGATGTGCAGCGCCCAGCCGCGCTCGCTGTGCGCGCCGATGCGCTGCACGTATTCCGACAAGGATTGCTCTTCGGTCGCCCGCTTCAGGATGGATACCTGGGCTTGCGCTTGCATGATAACGCTCTCCGCTCTTCCAATGGCCGCCGCTCTCGTTCCCGCCCGCCGGCCGCGCGCGAGGAGAGACCCACCAAGCATCCTCCGCGCGCGGCGACAGCGAACGGAGGCAATTTACACTATCTTAAGCCAATAATGCGTTAAGCCACGCAGTTAATATTCTGTTTTTATTTGGTTAAAGGGCCGTAATTCTTATACTAGGCCTTTTGGTTTGTGACTCATCGTTGGCTTCCCTTACTTGTCGCCCCCGCGAAAGCGGGGGTCCAGGGCAAGCGACGGGATTGTTGCCCTGGATTCCCGCTTGCGCGGGAATGACACGGCGTGGGTGATGGATCAGAGACAGTGAAGATTGGTGTTGGTTAAACGAGGGCGCGCAACTTCGCCGGGCGCGGACCGCCGGTCGCCCAGTCGAGCAGCTCGACGGTGTGCAGCACCGGCACGGATGCCGCCGGCGCGAGTTGGGCGATGCAGCCGATATTGCCGGTGGCGACGGCATCGGGGCGGGTCGCCGCGATGTTGCGGAGCTTGCGGTCGCGCAGCGCGCCGGCCAGCTCCGGCTGCAGCAGATTATACGTCCCGGCCGAGCCGCAGCAGAGGTGCCCCTCCGGCACGTCGCGGACGTTGAATCCCGCCGCGGTCAGCAAAGCCTTCGGCTCCGCCATGATCTTCTGGCCGTGCTGCATCGAGCAGGCGGAATGATAGGCGATGGCGAGGCCGGTGGCGTTGGCCGCGGGCGCGAGGCCGATCTCGCTCAGGAATTCCGTGATGTCGCGGGTCAGGGCGGACACGCGCTCGGCGCGCCGCGCCCACAGCGGATCCTCGCGGAACATGAAGCCGTAGTCCTTCACCGTGGTGCCGCAGCCGGAGGCGTTGATGACGATGGCGTCGAGCCCCTCGCCGTCGATCTCGCGGCTCCAGGCGGCGATGGCGGCGCGCGCCGCGGCGAGCGCCGGCATTTCCTTCCCCATGTGATGGGTGAGGGCGCCGCAACAGCCGGCGCCGGCGGCCACGACCACCTCGACGCCGTGGCGCCCGAGCAATCGGATCGTCGCCTCGTTGATCTCCGGCGCGACGACCGTCTGGACGCAGCCCGTCAGAAGCGCGACGCGCTTCCGGCGCACACCCTCGGCCGGGAAGACCTGCGGCCGATCGACCGGTGACGGCGCGGAAAGCGCGCGCGGCGCCAGCGCCAGCATCCCCCGCAGCCGCGCCGGCAGCAGCGGCGTCAGCGGCTTGCCCAGCCAGGCCGCAACGAGGGCTAAGCGGAACAGGCCCGGCCTGGGCAGGACGGCCGCGATCATGCTGCGCAGCCAGCGTTCGACGCGCGGGCGGCGAAAGGTCTGCTCGATGTGGCGGCGGGCGTGATCGACCAAGTGCATGTAGTGCACGCCCGACGGACAGGTGGTCATGCAGGAGAGGCAGGAGAGGCAGCGGTCGATATGCTTCACGACCTTGGCCGTCGCCGGCTTGCCGTTCTCCAGCATGTCCTTGATGAGGTAGATGCGCCCGCGCGGGCTGTCGAGCTCGTCGCCGAGCAGCACGTAGGTCGGGCAGGTGGCGGTGCAGAAGCCGCAATGCACGCAGGCGCGCAGGATCTTCTCGGACTCCGCGACGTCGGGATCGTTGAGCTGGGCGAGGGTGAAGGAGGTTTGCATGGTGGATCGAGGATAGTCGCCCAATCGCCGATCGGCAAAGCGTTGGGTTTCCGCACGAGCGCTGCGCATCCTTGAGCCTCCGCTCAGCCTGTGTTAGTCAGGCCCCATGAGGCCGATCCGCAAGAAGGCGACGCCGGTCGGAGTCTTTCCGAAGCGATTCCTGATCTCGACCCTCCGGCAGCTGGGCCAGGAAGTCGGGCTGACCGTGCCGACATTGGTCGCGCCGGCCAACGGCAGCGGTGAGCCGCGCGCGCTGCCCGCGCGCTTGCACGTCTATCGCGGCGGGCGGGACGTCCACCAGCTAGAGGTAACGGCCGATCCGCGGCGGCCCTGCATCGAGATCTGGCAGCGGCAATGGGAGGCCGGTCTGGCGCCCGCGAACACCGGCGAGGACCTGATCGCCGTGGAGTATCTCCATGCGCCCGAGGACGCGCCGTGGCTGGGGCCGCGCATCGCCGGCGAGGTCGAGGGCCAGTTCCTCGTGCGCGCGGCAGACGGGCGCTATGGCTGCGTGCTCACGAGCTTCGTGCCGTTCCGGCCCGCCGGCTACAAGTTCACGCCGATCATCGGACTCACGCACTATCACAAGTTCGGGCCGGAGTTCGAGAACTACACCCTGTTCGTCAACCTGAAGGGCGCCGGCGCCAACGACGACGGAGCGAACCGGCTACATATCGACTACTACAGTTTCGCTGGCGCGCGGCTGGCGGGCGTCGACCTTGAGATACCCTACAATGGCGGCCATCTCCATGCGGTCGAGGCGAGCCTGGCCGGGCATGGCGTATCCGCGACGGCGCTGGCCGGCGGGGTGATCGCGCATTGCCGCGGCGGCGCCAGCCAGTTCTCCATCTTCACGCTCATCCGCAACAAGCGCACGGGCGCCCTCGGCCTCGAGCATTCGCTGCCGCCCTACTATTACGTCACGGGCATCAGCCACCCGGACATCCGCGGGCCGTTCTACGCGCGCGCGCTGGCGCCGTCATGACGGCCGCTGCCGATCTCCGCGTCCGGCTCGGCAAGGCCTGGATCAAGGCCGGGCGCGAGATCGAGCGGCTGACCTATCGCGCCAAGATCGCGCAGCCGAAGCTGCTGGGTCCGGCGATCCGCGGCCCGCTGGTGCAACTCTACCGCGCCGACGCCGACTTCACGACCGAGGTCGGCTTCGTCAACTACCTGACCTTCTATCTGCTCGACGCCGATATCGGCATCACGGTCACCGTCACGGCCTATGACCGCAATGGCAAGCGGCTCGGCAGCGGCCGCCACCGCGTCGGCCGCAAACAGGCGCTGCAGCAGCCGCTCGCCGATTTGGCGGGCGCGCCGCTCGACACCCACGGCCTGTTCACCGTCGAAGCCGAGTATGACGCGGCCGCCATCGACGGCATCGCCTTCCTCGGGCAGACGGCGCCGCAATTCATGACTCTGTTCGTGCCGCAGGCGGGCGGCGCGGCTGCGCCGCAGATCCTGCATTCCCACAAGGGCTTCCAGCGCCGCGGCGTGCCCTACTCGCCCTGCCGATGGGAATCGCCGGTGATCGAGCGCCTCGCCGCGGTCGAGGCCTACAGCGTGTTCGTCGTCAACGCCTGCCGCTCGAAGCTGGCCGGGCGCGTGGAACTCATCGACGTGGCGCAGCCCGACGCTAGCTGGCGGACTGCCTACCAGGCGTCCGCCTGGGGCGTCGCCCGCATCGACCTGCGGCCGGCGGCGCTCAACCTGCCGCTCGACCAGCCCTTCCGCTTCGCCTGCGACTTCGATCGCCGCACGCCCCATAGGAAGCCGATCCTGTTCCGGCGGTTTGCCGACGGAACCATCACGGGCAACCACAGTTGAGCCGGGTCGCGTCGGCGCTAGTCGAACGTCGCGGCGATCTCGTCGGCCCTCGGCGCATCGATTCTGATGACCTTAGCGAAGACGAACCCAGACACCGCTCCCACCAGCGCACCGGCGGCGGCAAAGCCTCCGATCGACGCAACGGGATCGCCGATCTGAAATCGGCTCAACAGGGCCACGGCCGGCCAGACGGCACCGGCGGCACTGCCGACGCCAGCACACAACAGGACCCAGTGGGCGCCACGGATCCAGCCGCGATGACGGAGAACCAGATAGCCGGGAAGTCCAAGGACCAGGGCGGCGACGTAGCCGAGGATGGCAATCAGGATGAACGACGTGAAGACGCCATTGATCACGCCGTCAGCCGGCGCACCCAGGGACAGCGCAGCAACGAACGCTATCGTCGCGACCAGGCCGGCGCCCCCGAGCGGAGCGGTGGCGAATGCGGCAACGACATTCGTCAGTCTCGGTCTGCTGCCTTGCAACGCGCGACCCCGTTCACAAATCGGCCGCCATCCGGCCAGGGTTGAGAATTCGGCGAGGATCGAAGGCGTCCTTGACGCGGCGCGCGAGCGCGGCGAGCGGTTCGGGCTGCGGCTCGAACACAGGCACGGCCAGACGCGTGGCGGCCGGAGCGCGCAGGAGCGTGGCGTGGCCGCCATGGCGGGCGACGGCGGCGCGGATGGCGCTGGCGGAGGCATCGTCGCTCCGCGGCAGGGCCAGCCAGACGAGGCCGCCGCCCCAGTCGAAGTAGTAGTCTGCGGCCGGGCTTGCGGGCCGAGCCCCACCCTGCCCTCGCTCGCTACGGGGAGGGATGTTGATGTCGGCGATCAGCTGCGCGCCCGCGGCGGGCGGGACGGAGAGGCGCCAGATGAGGCAGGCGGCATCGGGCAGTAGCGAGCCGGCGTCGCGGACCTCGCGCCAGAGCAGCGACGAGCGCATGGAATGAAGCTCCTCAGTCGGGCCGACGTCCTGCAGTTCGCGTCGAAGCGATCCACAGCGGTGCTCGACCGAGGGGCCGGGACCTTCGATGCGGACGGCGGTGACGGCCCTGCCGCCGCCGGCGACGAAGTCGACCGCCGAGCGTGCCGCGATAGCGGCGGGCAGATGGGCGGCTCCGGAAACCTCATGCGGGCTGTTGAGAGCTCGGCTCAGCGCCGGGATCGCGCTCTTGTCGTCGAGCCCGTAGATCAGCACGGTGCGCGATTTCTCGGGTGCCGGCAGCACCTTGATCGTCACGTCCGTCAACACGGCGAGCGTGCCGTGGGCGCCGGCCATCAGCTTGCAGAGATCGTAGCCGGTGACGTTCTTGACGACGCGGCCGCCGGCCTGGAAGGCCTCGCCGCGCCCGCTCACCGCCTTGAAGCCGAGGAAATGGTCGCGCGCGGCGCCGGCCTTGAGACGGCGCGGCCCCGAGAGATTGCAGGACAGAACGCCGCCGATGGTGCCGGCGCCGGGAACACCCCCATAGAGCGGCGA
>Ga0137403_10002085_pt1 | contig 24723 bp, 20 predicted proteins | sample CZOMad2_1_16fung_FD_122057 | JGI IMG/M metagenome (GOLD analysis project Ga0137403, IMG submission 122057) | Vadose zone soil fungal communities from Angelo Coast Range Reserve, California, USA - CZOMad2_1_16fungal (Hybrid Assembly) | ecosystem: Environmental > Terrestrial > Soil > Vadose zone... | reverse complement strand
CGACGGGCGTCACCCGTACGAGCGGCACCGCACCCTCGCTCGAGAAGTCGCGGAGGTCGAGGATCTTGGGCTGCCCCGTAGAGGTGGTGGTGAGTCCCGCGATGCCGGGGTCGATGCCCGTGTCGAGGATGCCGATCACCACGCCGCGGCCGTCGTACTCCTTGTGGGCGCGCAGGAACCGGTCGACGCCGGTGCTGGCGAGCGGCATCCACCCGTGCGCGTAGGCCACCTCCGGCGGGGCCACCCGGCGGAGCGAGTCCGGCGTAGTCGTGGCGGGCGGCGGCACCGTGACGGCCGCTCGCGGGGTCGCCGCCGAATCGATGTTTGGCTTGGGGGCCGGGGTCGAGGCGTCCCGCCGGGCGGGACTGCAGGCGATGGCGAGAACGAGCGCGGCGAGAAGAGGCGAACGCATGCGGTTCCTGGGAAGCGTGGGCGAAGATTGGACCAGGACTGTCATCCCGGGCGGCTCCGCTCGGGATGACAGCCATCAGCAACCGACCGCGTCGAGCGGCGGAAGCACGAACGGGCCGAGATGCGGCCCGGCGTAGTTGGCGGTGACCCGGAGAGCGAAGGCGAGCTGATCGCGCGTCTCCTCGGGGGTGAGGATGGCGTCGACGTGGCCCCGGGCCGCGGCGTAGCGCGCGTCGAGCTGGGCCTCGTAGTCGGCGCGCATCGACTCGACCGACGCCTTTACCTCCGGCGCCACCGCGCGTTGCTCGCGCTGGGCCCGCTCGATCTCGGGGCCGTGCACCGCCGTGACGGCCGATTCGCCCTCCATCACGCCCATCCGCCCGGTGGGCCACGACAGGATGAAATCGGGGTCGAACCCCTGCCCTGCCATGGCATAGTAGCCCGCCCCGGAGGCGTGGTTCAGCGTCAGCACGATCTTCGGCACCAGGGCCGTCGCCATCGCCTCGACGAAGCGGGCGCCGGCCCGGATGATACCGGACTGCTCGGCTTCGGGACCGACCATGAATCCGCTCACGTCCTGGATGAACAGAATGGGCAGTCGCTCGCGGCTCGCGGTCTCGATAAAGTAGGCGACCTTCTCCGCGCTCTCGGTGTACACGATCCCGCCGAAACGCGGGCGCTCCCCGCTCTTTCCCTTGATGACCCCGCGGTGGTTGGTGATCACCGCTACCGGCCAGCCCTCGACGTGGGCGTGGCCGCAGATCATCTCTTTCGCCGCATCGGGCTGAAACTCGTCGAGCAAACCGCCGTCCAACAGGCATGCGAGCAGCTGGTGCATGTCGTACGACAGGCGGTGGTCCCGGGGCAAGATGTCGTAGAGGTCGGTCGGCGGGCGGGCAGGCGGGCGGGCCGGCAAAACCCGATGCTGGATCCCTCCGACCCGGGGCAGTCGGGCGACGTACTCCCGGAGTCGGGCCAGACACTCGGCGTCGTCGGCCACGCGATAATGAGCCACGCCGCTCGTCTCGGTGTGCATCCGGGCGCCGCCCAGCGTCTCGGCATCGATGGTCTGGCCGGTGGCTCCCTTGACCAGGTTCGGTCCGCCCAGACCCATGAAGCTGGTCCCCTCGACCATGAAGATCACGTCCGAGAGCGCCGGCAGGTACGCGCCGCCGGCCACACAGCTGCCCATCACGGCCGCGATCTGGGGCACGTGCAGATAGCGCCGCATGATCGAGTTGTAGTAGAACAGGCGGGCGGCGCCGTACTGGCCCGGGAACACGCCGCCCTGATACGGCAGGTTGACCCCGGCGCTGTCCACCAGATACACGATGGGGATGTGCTGGCGCATCGCGACCTCCTGCGCCCGCAGCATCTTGGTGATCGTCTCGGGCCACCATGAGCCCGCCTTGACGGTGGCATCGTTCGCCACGACCACCACCTCCCGGCCTTCGATGACGCCCACGCCGGTAATCACGCCGGCGCCGGGCGCCTGACCGTCGTACCGGTCGTAGGCCACGAGCAGGCCGAGCTCGAGCCAGGGCCCGCCCGGGTCGAGCAGGCGCTCGACCCGTTCCCGAGGGGCGAGCTTTCCCTGCTGATGCATCCGGGCGATGCGCTCCGGGCCGCCACCCTGACGGAGACGGGCCGCGAGCTCGCGATACTCGTCGCTCAGCGTGCGAAGCCTGCCGGGTTTCCTGGGCGCGGGAGAGGTGGTCACGACAGGTGGGTGGTGGCCCAGCTCCGGATGTAGTCCACCAGATCGGACGTCGGGGTGCCGGGGCCGAACAGCCGACCGATCCCCAAGGCCTGAAGCGAGTCGGCATCCTCGCGCGGAATGATGCCGCCGCCGGTCACCAGGATGTCGGGGCGTCCCTGATCGACCAGGAGCTGCCGGACCCGGGGGAAGAGCGTCATGTGGGCGCCAGAGAGGATCGAGAGCCCGACGACGTCCACGTCTTCCTGCACCGCGGCCGTCGCGATCATCTCGGGCGTCTGATGGAGGCCGGTGTAGACGACCTCCATGCCGGCATCGCGAAGCGCGGCCGCGACGACTTTGGCGCCGCGATCGTGCCCGTCGAGGCCGGGCTTTGCCACCAGCACACGAATCGGGCGTGCCGGAGCCTGCGGGATCGGGTTCGCCATCAACGGAACCGCAGCAGGCCCGCCAGCCCGTCGATCTCGCGCAGAGCGTCGGGGTCGTAGACCACGTTCACGTCCACCCGCTGCCTCAGCGCGTCTTCGATGGCGTCGTCCACCACGTCGAGGACCGGCACGGCGCCACCCTCGGAGCGGCACTCCTTCTCGGTCAGGGTCAGGCGTCCGGTCTCGGGGCAGCGGAAGCCTGGCACGCTGGTCTCGCCGCCGATCATGAGCGCTCGCACCTGGCCGCGGGACAGCGCCTTGAGGGTCGGGGCCAGACCATTGACCGCCCAGCCGGTTCCCATCCGCTCCCGCAGCTCGGCCACCAGCGCCCGCTCGGAAGCGCGCTCCCAGGCCTGCCGCACTGCCAGGGTAGCGTCGTGGACCGCGGCCGTGGTCGCCTCCTTGGGGTTCAGCCGCACCGTGCCCAGCAGCCGCTCGGCCAGATACGAGTGGAGGAACGGCGCGACTGCCCCCGCGTCGGTGCCCGGCCCGGCGAGGACGATCCCGTGCGCCGGGTGCCGGCGGTCGAGCGCGAAGAGCTCGCGGGCGATGCCCTCGAGATGGCGTTGCTTCTCCTCCCGGATCCGGTTGTGGTAACTGTGCTCGCCCCATCCCGGCCCGCTCTGATCTCCTCGGAAGCGCCCGCCGCGGGTCGAGTCGGCGCGGAGACCGGGAAGCTCGGTCGCATTGTAGGCAGTGACTTCGAAGAACCGCGCGCTGGTCCGGTCGAGCACCACGGTGAGCACACGCCCGAACTCGTCTTCGATCGAGGCGAGCTCGCGGATCAACGCCGTCCCGTCTACCGCCAGCCGGGAGCGGTGGATCAGGGGAAGCGGCAACACCTCGAAGAGGCCGATCCCTTCCGAGGCGAAGATCGCGAGCCCCTGGGCGGCCGGCAGGTTGGCCGGGGTCCGGAGATGGTCGACGATGCGGTCCAGATCGCGGGACACGGCGTCCTGCGCAGCGCGGTCCAGCACCAGGCGAGGGAGCGCGGCCTTCACGCCCTTGACCCGGTTTTTCAGCTTGATCAGGTACTTGCCGCGCGAGCGGTCACGCGGTTCGAGCTTGAGATAGCAGGAGACGACCGGGTGGCCGGCCGAACTCGTGCGGGTCAGGCGCTCGAGCTGGTGCGCCACGGCCGGGCCGGTCGTGGAGCTCGGGCGTGGAGGGGCAAAGGGGCGGCGAATCGCGGTGCCGCCGCCAAGTTCAGAAAAAGACCGGCTCACGGTAGCTCCCATAGATCTCTTCCAGCACGTGCCGGATCTCGTAGAGCGTGCAATATGCTCGCGCGCAATCCAGCATGGCCGGGATGACGTTGCGGTCTTCGGCAGCGGCGGCTTTCAGGGCCGCCAGCCGTTGAGTGACGAGCGAGGGATCCCGGCGTCCCCGGAGCTCGGCGAGCCGGCGGCGCTGGGTGCGCTCCGCCTCGCCACCGACCCGAAGTATCTCCACCGGGGCTTCGCCCTCCTCGAGAAATTCGTTCACGCCGACGACGAGCCGCCGCCGCTGTTCCACCTCCGCCTGAAAGCGGGCCGAGGCGCGGGCGATCTGGCGCTGGAACCAGCCGGACTCGATCGCGGGCACCACACCGCCCTGGGCCTCGATCTCGGCGAACAGCCCTTCGGCTTCGCGCTCGAGCCCGTCGGTCAGCGCCTCGAGCAGGTAGGAGCCGCCAAGCGGGTCGGCCACGTTGGCGACGCCGGTCTCGTAGGCCAGGATCTGCTGGGTGCGGAGGGCAATGCGCACCGACTCTTCGGTGGGCAGCGCCAGGGTTTCGTCGAGCGCGTTGGTGTGGAGCGATTGGGTCCCGCCCAGCACCCCCGCCAGCGCCTGATAGGCGACCCGCACGATGTTGTTGTGCGGCTGCTGCGCCGTCAGGGTGACGCCGGCGGTCTGGCAGTGAAACCGCATCTTCCAGCTGCGAGGATCTTTGGCCCCGTATTTCTCGCGCAGGGCCCGAGCCCAGATGCGGCGCGCGGCCCGAAGCTTCGCGATCTCCTCGAAGAAATCGCTGTGCAGGTCCCAGAAGAAGGAAAGCTGGGGCGCGAAGCGGTCCACGTCGAGGCCCCGGGCCAGCCCATGCTCCACGTAGCAGAACCCGTTGGCCAGCGTGAACGCGAGCTCCTGCGCCGCCGTCGAGCCGGCCTCCCGGATGTGATAGCCCGAGATCGAGATCGTGTTCCACTTGGGCGTGTGCTCGGCGGCCCAGTCGAACAGATCCACGATGATCTTGAGGGCCGGCTCCGCGGGAAAGACCCAGGCGTGCTGGGCCATGTACTCCTTGAGGATGTCGTTCTGGATGGTCCCCCGGAGCTGCGCGATCGGCACCCCCTGCTCTTCGGCCGCCGCGACGTAAAAGCAGAACAGGATCGCGGCCGGGCCGTTGATGGTCATCGAGGTGGAGACCTGGTCGAGCGGAATCCCGTCAAACAGGGTCTCCATGTCCGCCAGACTCGAGATGGCCACGCCGCACTTCCCCACCTCGCCTTCGGAACGCGGGTGATCGGAGTCGTAGCCCATCAAGGTGGGGAAGTCGAACGCGACGGACAGCCCGGTTTGCCCGCGCGACAGCAGGAACTTGTAGCGCTCGTTGGTATCATCGGCGGTGCCGAATCCGGCGAACTGGCGCATGGTCCAGAGCCGGCCCCGGTACATCGTCTCGTGAATGCCGCGAGTGTAGGGGTACTCCCCCGGCAGGCTGAGGCGTTGGGCCTCGTCGCGCGGCAGATCCACGGCGGGGTAGACCGGTTCCACCGCGCGGCCCGAGACCGTGGTGAAGTCCGCGTCGCCCCGCACCGGCTGTCGCGCCGCCCGCTCCCGCCACGCGCGCACCTCGGCCCGCAGCTGCTCGAGCTCGCGCTCCTGTTTCGCGAGCCGCTCGCTCAGGCCGCGGTTGTCGGAATCCAGGTTGGACGCGGTCATACCTGTTCGCCCTGGCGCAGGCCGTCGAGAATCTCGGCCGCGAGCTCGTACGGACTCAGACGACCGCGGGCGACGTCGTCGAGCCGCTCGCACACCAGGCGCTCAGCCTGGGTCTCCTGCCACAGCCAGCGTCGCGCCGCGCGCTCGACCACTTCGCGGGTGCGCTCCAACAACCGCTGCCGGCGGCGATGCTGGAGCTCACCCGAAGTGATGAGCCACTCGTGGTGACGGTCCAGCGCGTCGGCCAGTTGGTCGATGCCTTCGCCCTTGGACGCAGTCGTGAGGAAGACAGGGTGTTCCCAGGCGGGCAGGCGGGCAGGCGGGCAGGCGGGCAGCGGCTCCGATCGGGAGCCAGCCTCCGCTGTCAGAGGCGAGCCTGGACTTTCAGCGGAGTCTCTGCCCGCCGGCCCGCCTGCCCGCCGGCCCGCCTGCTGGGCGTTGCCCCGCCGAATGTCGAGCGTCACCTCGATCTCCTGGCGAAGCGTTTCGGCGCCGGGACGGTCGGCCTTGTTCACCACGAACAGGTCGGCCACTTCCATGACGCCGGACTTGAGGGTTTGAATCGCGTCGCCCGATTCGGGGACCAGGATGAGCACGGTGCTGTCCGCCATTCGGGCCACATCGAGCTCGGACTGGCCGACCCCGACCGTTTCGACCAGAATGCGGGCGAACCCCGCCGCGTCCAGCAGATCGCACACTTCGCGGGTCGTGGTCGCGAGCCCGCCGAGCGAGCCACGGCTGGCCATTGAGCGAATGAACACGCCGGGATCGAGGGCGACCGACTCCATCCGGATACGATCACCCAGCAAGGCCCCGCCGGTGAATGGGCTGGTCGGATCGACCGCCACCACGGCGACCGTCAGGCCACGGGTTCGATAGGCCGTGACGAGACGCTCGGTGAGCGTGGACTTGCCGGCACCCGGCGGCCCCGTGAGGCCGATCCGGCGGGCCCGCCCGAGATGCGCATGCGCTCCGGCGAGAAGCTTCTCGAACCCCGGCCGGGCGTTCTCCACCTCCGAGATCGCCCGTGCCACAGCCGCGGTCCGGCCGGCGAGGAGATCCCCGAGGAGGCGGTCGGAGGTCATGGCTGAAACCTCGCCTTGCCTACGGACAGAGGCAAGCTTATTCGACACGCTCTGGTGGAGCGGCTCGGCGCTGTTCCAGTACTCGAATGACCACGAGGACCACAATTCCCGCCAGCAGTCCGCCCAGCAGCAGGAACTCGAATCGCTTGACCCGGCCTAGCAGCACCTCGGCGCCGTCCCCGACCAGGTAACCGAGTCCGACGAAAAAGGTGGACCCGAGGACGCATCCGATCGCATCGATCAGCACGAACCGATGGAACGGCAGGCCGTGGAGACCCCAGAAGAGCATCGTCGCGTTCTTGGTCCCGTAGACGAACCGCGCGGCGACGATCTGCCAGATGCCGATACGCCGCACGATCGCCTCGACCCGGGGACCCACCTTGCGGTAGAACGCCGCGTTCTGAAGCCGGGTGGTGTTGAGCCGGCCCACGGCATACCACACGCAATCAGCGATGAACGCGCCCAGCGCCGCGGCCGCGATCGCGACCGACGGCGCGAAGTAGCCTCGGTGGGCAACCACCCCTCCGAGGACCATCGACAAGTCGCCCTCGAGGCCGGAGCCGAGGAACACAGCGGCCAGGCCGTAGCGGACGATGAGGTGTTGCAGTCCCAAGAGACGGCTCCGCGTCAGCCCGCGTGGGGCGGTATGGCGAGCTGGGAAACGAGCACCGTCACTCCGGGGTGAAGGTCGAGCACCGAGGGGAGAGCACGCGGCCGGAATCTACCGGTGTGGGCTCGGCTCAGCCGAGAACGGAGAGGAAGCCCAGCAGGGCGCCGCCCAGCATGAGCCAGGCAGCGCTCACCCCGCGTACCAGCAGCGCCAGCGCGAGCGCAGCGGCGGCGACGGCGATCGGCGACCGCAGCCCCCCCTTGGCCAGCTCTACGGCGACGACGACCAGCAGCGCGACCGCGCCGACGTTGACTCCATCGAGAAAGCTGCGCGCCGCCGGGACCGACTGGAGCCGCGGCAGCAGCGCCGCACTGGCGGGGACCAGGACGAACGCGGGCAGGAAGATCCCCGCGGTCGCGGCGAGGGCGCCGGGCACGCCGTCGAGCAGGTACCCGACGAATGTCGCGGTGGTGAACACCGGCCCGGGCGTCGCCTGGCCAATCGCGATCGCGTCGAGCAGCTGGCGCTGGGTGAGCCACCCGGCTCGGACCAGGCCGCTCTGAAGAAACGCCAGCAGCACATAGCCGCTGCCATAGACGAAGGCGCCGACTTTCAGGAAGAAGAGGAACAGGCCGGCCGCCGTGGTCAGCTCGACGCTCGGGAGCTGACGGCTCCGAACCGGAATGCGGCCCGCGACCAGAGTAAGGAGGCCGGCGCCGAGGAGCACCGGAATCTCGGCCATCCCCACGAACCGGCCGGCCACGGCGGTCACCCCAATAACGCCGAGCAACGGGCTCCGAACGGCGGCTCTCCCGAACGACCAGAGCGCGTGAACCACCACGGCGACCACCACGGGGGCTACGCCACGAAGCACTCCCTCCACCGGCGGGAGTGCGCCGAACCGGACGTAGGCCCAGGCGCAGCCCAGGACCAGGAGGACGGCCGGCGAGATGAAGCCCACGCCGGTCAGCAGGAGGCCACGCCAGCCACCGCGGCGAAGGCCCACGTAGAGGGCGACCTCGGTCGAATTGGGCCCCGGGATGAGGTTGGCGGCGCCGATCAAATCGAGGAACTCGCCGGGCTCGAGCCAGCCGCGGTGGCGCACGATCTCTCGTTCCATCAAGGCCAGATGGGCAGCCGGCCCGCCGAACCCGAGCCAGCCCAGCTTCAGGAACACCCGGAAGAGTGAACCCAGGTCGGGATCCCGGACAGCTTGGCGCAGAAAAAAGGTCCTCGTGGGCCAGAAAGTCTCGATGTGTTTAGATTTTGGCCCAGTTCGGCAGCGGTCACCGCGTGCCTGCCGAACATAGGTCAACTTGGCCCAGTGGCCGCCTTCTTGCCCAAGGCGGCCACGTCCCTTGGGGGACAGTCCTTCAGCGGAAGGCGAACGACCCGATGCGTATCGCGCTCGTCACCGAGTTCTATTATCCCCACCTGGGCGGCGTCACCGAGCACGTCCACAACCTGGCAAAGGTATACAACGCAGCCGGCCACCCCACCATCGTCGTTACCTCGAAGATGAGGGTCCCCCGAGACACGCCGGACGCTCACGAATACGAGAAGGACGAGGACTTTGTCCGGCGTATCGGAACCAGCTGCGTGATCTACAGCAGCGGCTCGTTCGCCCGGATCACGGCCGCCTGGAGGCTTCGGCGGCGGCTGGCCGACCTGTTTCGCCGAGAGCAGATCGACCTGGTCCACGTCCACGGCGGCCTGGCGCCGACCTTGGGCATCGTAGGCCCGCTCGCCGCCTCTGATGCGGGCCTGCCGGTGGTGGCGACCTTCCATTCATGGTTCGCCAAGTCGCACGCGCTACGCTTCTGGCGGCGTCAAGCTCAGTGGCTGCTCGGCTACCATTCCGCCAACATCGCGGTGAGCCAACCCGTGGTCGAAGCCCACGCGCGCTACGTCGACGCCGACTGGGAGATCATTCCGAACGGGGTGGACACGGCGTTCTTCCGCCCGAACGGCCGCCTGCCGGCCGATCCGCGCGCGCAGGCGCCCCGCCTCCTGTTCCTGGGCCGGCTCGACCCACGGAACGGCCTGGAGACGGTGCTGCGGGCAATGCCCGCCGTGCTCCAGCGCTTCCCCGACGCGACCCTGGCGGTGGCCGGTGACGGGCCGCTGCGCGGCTTCTATGAGCGGTTGGCCCGTCCCGTGGCCGACCGGGTCGAGTTTCTCGGCCGGGTGAACGGCAATCGGCCGGAGGTCTACGGCTCGGCCGACTTGTACTTGTGTCCCACCACCAAGGCATCGTTCGGGATCACCCTGCTCGAAGCGATGGCGTGCGGGACACCGCTGGTGGTGTCGGACATTACCGGCTTCCGCGAGCTGGTCGCCAGCGGGAGCGAGGCGGTGCTGGTCGACAAGAGCGATGTCCCCGCGTGGGCGCAGGCCACGATCGATCTGCTGGCCGAGCCGGCCCGTCGCACCCAGATGCGGTTAGCCGGCCTGGCGAAGGCTCAAACGTTTGCCTGGCCCCGGGTCGCGGAGCAAGTCTTCGCCGTGTACCGGCGAGCCATGAAATGATCAACGCCATGCTCGCGGCCGCCGCGGCAGGCGCCGTGGGGCTCCTGAGCTATGGCGCGCTGGAGCCGACCAACCGGCTCTTCGGACCGGTGACGAGTCGAGGACCGAGAAACCGCAGCGTCTATCTCACGTTCGACGATGGGCCCAATCCGGACGCCACTCCGGCCATTCTCGATGCGCTGGCGGCCGCGGCCGTTCCGGCAGCGTTCTTTCTGGTGGGGCGCCACGTCGCGCGCTTCCCTGATTTGGCACGCCGGATCGCGGCGGCAGGCCACAGCCTCGGCAACCACACCCAGTCGCACGTGAAGCTGCATCGTCTCGGGCCCCGGCGAATCGCACGGGAGGTAGCCACGGCTCACGACACGATCGTGGACGCGACCGGCACGGCGCCGCGGATGTTCCGCGCTCCCCATGGCTACCGCAATCCGTTCGTCTTCCGCGCCGTGCGCCCGTACGGGTACCGTGTCATGGGCTGGACCTTTGGGGTGTGGGATACGGCGCGTCCCGGTGCCGAGGAGATTCGGCGCAGAATGCGCGCGAAGCTCGAGCCCGGCGCGATTCTGCTGCTCCACGACGGCGACGGCTACGACCCCCTGGGAGACCGGCGCCAGACGGCGGAGGCGCTGCCCGGCATCATCCAGGACGTGCGGGCCGCCGGCTACCAGTTTCGCCCGCTGGCCGAGCTGGCGTGACATGAGCCGACTGCGCTGGTTCTTTGCCGCCTTCGCCCTGGTGAGCCTGGTGCTGGCCGTGCGGTTCGCGGTGCATTTCCCCTGGGCCGGCACGGTCAACGCGATCGCCGGCGCGGATTGGCTCCTCCTCGCCGCCGCGAGTCTGGCGAATATCGCGTCCCTCCTCGCAAAGGGCTGGGCCTGGCATCTCGTGCTCCTGCCCAGCGCCCCACACCGCTGGCGCACTGCCCAGGCCGCGACGCTGGTCGCAGCCGCGGTCAACTCCGTCAGCGTCTCGCTCAGCGGCGAAGTGGCGCGGGTACAGCTCGTGGCCACGAGGGATGGGGTGCCTCTTCGTGCGGGCATCTGGTCGCTGGTCTGGTCCCGGGTGATCGAGGCCGTGAGTCTGATGCTGTTTCTGGCCGCGGTCCTGGCCGTGATTCCTACCGCGCCGTGGATGCGTCCGATCGAGATCGGAGCCTGGGTCGTCCTCGGCATCCTCGCGCTGGCCTGGCCGCTCGGAGCCGGGCCGCGGCTGCTTGGGCTGCTGCCGGCCCGTTTGCAGCCGCCGGTTCAGGGAGGAAGCGCGACGCTGACGCCGCGGCGTCTCGCGGCGCCGCTCGCGCTCTCCGTGGCGAACTGGAGTGCCCAGTGGCTCTCGTTCTACTGGGCATTCGCCGCCACCCACGTGTCCACCTCGGCCGTGGTCTCGCTGTCGGCGCTCGTCATGGCAAACCTCGGCGGGATCGTCCGGATCACGCCGGGTAATGTCGGGGTGCTGCAAGCGTCGCTGGCACTCGGCATGCTCGCGTTTGGCATTCCCGGAGACCAGGCGCTCGCGGCGGGACTCGCCCTCCAGGCGGTGCAGGTCATCCCCGTGGTTGCGATCGGGGTGGCGCTGGTCGGCGCGCAGGGCCTGCGCAGCCTGGGCACCAAGCGAGCCGAAACCGTCGGGGCGGCCTGAGTATGGGAGTAGAGCTGGAGCCGCTGGTCCAAAATCCAACCCTGGCGGCATCGTCCACGGTGCCGACCGCGGCGCCCGAGGGCCCCGAACGGCCCTCGATGGGACTCGCGCGGCGGCTCGCGATCCTCACGGCTGGGTTGGCCCTCCTGCTGGTCCTGGGAGCCACCGAGATCTCGGTCTCCTGGTCGGCCCGATCCCGGTTGGAGGACTTCCGGGACGAGGCGATGTCGCTCGCCAACACCTTGTCGGCCCTGCTCACGGACCTGGCACCGACCGGTGATCCCGATTCACTCGCCGCGGGGCTCGAGGACGAGTCGCTCCAGCGTCTGGGCCCGGCGCGCAAGGCGTGGATCTATCTCGCGAAGGGCGGGAGCCTGGTGCTGGTGGCGTCGAGCGACACGATTCTCGACCACCCGGCGGACGACGCCGATGCCCTCGCGCTGGCTCGGCGCGACATGATCGTCCGGCGGCTGGAGCCTCCGCGCACGGGATGGCAAGTGGCCACGCCGCTGGGCCGGGGGCACCCGTACGGCGTGCTGGACATCGCGGTCTCGACCCGGCGCCTGGAGGAGTGGACCCGGGTGGAGCGGCAGCGGGCCTATCTCGCCGCCGTGGTCTCGGCGCTGCTGGTCGCCCTTGGCGTGGCGCTGCTGACCCGCAAGTGGGTCGGCCGGCCGCTGGCCTCGTTAGGCCAGGCCATGGCAGGAGCCCACGGGGGCGCCGAGGGCGCGCCGCCGGCGCCGGAGATCGGGCCGCTCGAGTTCCGGCTGCTCGCGGGCCGGTACAACCAGCTGCGCGAGGCGCTCGCCCAGCGGGAACGGGAGAGCCAGTCGCGGGCGGCGCTGCTCGCGCTGCAGGAGCGGGCTCGCGGGCTCGACCGGCTGGCCCTGGTGCAGGAGACAGCAGCGTCGTTCGCCCACGAGATCGGGACTCCGCTCAATACGGTCAGCGGACACCTCCAACTCCTCCGCGATGACCTGGTGGCCGCGCGCCAGCCGCAGGCCGTCGAGCGGGTGCGGCTGCTGCTCGCGCAGATGGATCGGGTGGCCGGCATCGTCCGCGCGGGGCTCGACCGGGGCCGCTGGCCGCAGCCCTACGTACGCGCCACCGATTTGCATGAGCTCGCCGAGCGCATGCTCCGATTTCTCGAACCGTCCTTCGCGGAGGCCGGGGTTCACGCGGAGCTCCGGGTTCCAACCGGGCCGCCGGCACGCGCCGTCTGCGATCCGGCCCAGGTGGAGCAGATCCTGCTCAACCTGTTCAAGAATGCAATCGAGGCGCTGCCGCCAGGCGGTCGGGTGGCCGTGGCCACCGGTGTCATGGGACCAAACACGTACGTCGAGGTCGCCGATGACGGCCCGGGACTCGACCCCGAAGCGCAGGCAAGCCTGTTCCGGCCGTTCACGACCACCAAGGGCGCCGGTGGGAGCGGCCTCGGCCTCGCCGTCAGCCGGCGGCTCGCTCGAGGGCTGGGTGGTGATCTGGCACATGTGCCGAGCAGTCGGGGAACCCGATGGCGGCTGACGCTGCCCAGCGCGGACCGGGCGGCGTGAGCACCGTCGTGCGGGGACCGGGCGACGCCAGCGTGCTGCTGGTGGACGACGACGAAGCGGCCTGCCGCCTGCTGGCCGAAGTGCTGGAGCGGGACGGCTACCGGGTCGCGGCGGCGTTGTCAGTGGACGAAGCGCTGGCAAAGCTCGAACGTGAGGGTCCGTTCGACGCCGTGCTCACCGATCTCCGCATGCCGGAGCGCAGCGGACTCGACCTGCTGAAGACGATTCGCGAACGCGAACCGGACGCGTTGGTACTCGTGCTGACCGCGTTCGGCGATGCGTCCGCGGCCGGCGAGGCGATCCGCGCCGGCGCGTACGACTTCGTGAGCAAGCCCTACGACCTCGCGGCACTGCGGGAGACGCTGGCGCGCGCCCTGGGCCGGCGCCGGCTCGCCACCGCCAGTCGGGAGCGGCGGGGAACCGTGTCGCGCCCGACCAACGGGGGCCAGGAGGGCTCAGCGCTGGTGGGCCACAGCCCGGCGGTGATCGAGGTGATGAAGACAGTGGCTCGGGTCGCGCCCACCCAGGCGAGCGTACTGCTGCTCGGGGAAACCGGCACCGGCAAAGAGCTCGTTGCCCGCACCATTCACGGCTACTCCGAGCGGACTGGGCGGCGCTTCGTCGCCGTGAACTGCTCCGCCTTGGCCGAGGGCCTGCTCGAGAGCGAATTGTTCGGGCACGTGCGGGGCGCCTTCACCGGCGCAGCCGGCTCCCGGCCGGGACTCTTCCGCGAAGCGGATCGGGGAACCCTGTTCCTCGACGAGATCGGTGACATCTCGCCGGCGCTCCAGTCGCGGCTGCTTCGCGCCCTGCAGGAGCACGAGATCGTGCCGGTGGGCTCCGAGACGGCGGTGAAAGTCGACGTGCGCATCATCGCGGCGACTCACCGGGATCTTTCCGCCCTGGTTCGGGCCGGCAAGTTCCGGGAAGACCTCTATTACCGGCTCAACGTGGTGATGCTGCAGCTACCCCCGCTGCGCGAACGCAAGCAGGACATCCCGCTGCTGCTGGATCATTTCCTTCGGGAGCTCACGGAGCGCCATGGCCGCGGACCGGTGGCGCTGGACCCAGAAGCCCAGCGCCGGCTGCTGGCCTACGACTGGCCCGGCAACATTCGCGAGCTGCAGAACGTGCTCGAGCGCGCGCTGGTGCTGGCCGAGCAGGACGTGATCGGGCCGGAGCACCTGCCGGCCGAGGTCCGTCCTGGCGGCGGGCCCGGCGAGCCCGCTCCGAGCGCCGTGCCGGACGCGGCATCGGGGACCGCACAGCCGGGATCCGGTGGGCTCCTCTCGCTGGAGGAGGTGGAGCGCCGCCACGTGATGCGGGTCCTGGAAGCGACCGGCGGCAGCCGGGAAGAAGCGTCCCGAATTCTCGGTATCTCGCGGCGCACCCTCACCCGGATGGTGCAGCGGTGGGGCCTGCCGCCCCGGCGCCACCTCACCGGCTAGGCACGGAGCCTGCACCCGCTCGCGGCACCATTCTTCAACAGAGAGCACCATGTCACTTCGAACCGCGCTGGTAGCCGGGTCGCTCCTCGCCACGGTATCTCTGGGTGGGGCCTGGGCCCAAGCCAAGCCGGCCAAGCCGGCGGCACCCGCAGCCGCCGCAGCTCCCGCCGGGGACAAGAAGGCCGATACGGGCAAGGTGGCCGGCCAGACTGGCGCCGCCGCCAATCTGCTCGACCTCAACTCCGCGAGCCGAGAGCAGCTCGAAGGGCTGCCGGGAATCGGTAGCGCCTATGCGGACAAGATCATCAAGGGCCGGCCGTACCACCGCAAGGACGAGCTGGTATCGAAGAAAGTCCTGCCCAACGCAGTGTACACGAAGGTAAAGGACAAGGTGATCGCGAAGCAGAAGTGATCGTGATCGGCTAGAACCCGCTACTTGCCGGGCCACCGCCGGCGGAAGCGCAGCGGGTTCTGGAACAGGTGGCTCGGAAGCACAAAGACCAAGCCGAACATTCCGATGGACAGCAGCAGCCCGGCGGCGAGCACCTCGAGCCGCCGGGTCGCCGCGTACACCACCGCTGCGATGACCCCGAGTCCCAGCGCGAACAGCGCCAGGAGAGCGCGGCGAACCTGCTGCGCCAGAAAGCGCTGCAGCTCGACGGTGTCGCGGGGGTGCCAGCGGACCCGAAGCTCGTCGCGCTCCACCCGCCGGAGCAGGTCGCGCACAGTCCGTACGGTGGCCGCCGCCTCGAGGCTCCAGTCAGTGAGACGGCCGCGGCCGTCGCCACCCAGCAATCCCTGCAGCAGGCGCGGCGCCGAGCGGGCCACGACCGGACGCGCGGCCGCGAGGCCGTTGAAGTTGGGGTCGTAGCGCAGGCCGATGCCTTCCACCAGGACAGCCGCCCGCCCGAAGTAAGCCAGGTCCGATGGCAGCATGAGAGGCCAGTCGTAGAAGGTGCGGAGCACGTCTTCCACGATCCGCTGCATCTGGCGCGGCGAGACGCCATCCTGCAACGCGACGCCCATGAGCTGCTGCGCGGCATCCCGGACCGTGCCCCGATCCACATCGGGGTCGAGGATGCCAAGCTCGTAGAAACCGTTGATCACACCGTCAACGTCCTGATGCGCCGCGGCCACCACAGTTCGGACCATCCGTGCCCGGGTCTCCCGCTCCACCTGAACGACCATGCCGAAGTCGAGCAGCACCAGCCGGCCGTGCGCATCCACCAGCAGGTTGCCCGCGTGAGGATCGGCGTGAAAGAACCCGTCCTCCAGCATCATCTTGATGTACACCTCCACGATGGTGGCGATGAGGTTGTCGAGCGACAACTCGCCGGTCGCGAGGCGGTGGTGCAGCCGATCGATGCGGGTGCCCTCCACGTACTCGAGCACCAGCACCCGGCGGCGAGTCAGCGCGGTGACCACCTCCGGGACGACCACGCGGGGCTCGGGGGCGAAGTTGCGCCGGAGCACCTCCGCATTGCGGGCCTCCTCGCGGAAGTCCAGCTCGCTCGAGATCCGCTTGGCAAATTCCGTAACGATGGTCGTGATCGCCCGGGTATGGTGATTGGGGAACAGCAGATTGACCAGAAACAGCACGCGGAAAGAAATCTGGAGGTCCTGGCGGACCGTGTCCTCTACTCCGGGCCGCAGGACCTTGACCACGACCTCGCGATCGCCGTGCCGGGCCCGATGCACCTGACCCAGCGATGCCGCCGCGAGCGGCTCGGCGTCGAACCGCGCGAACAGAACGTTCACCGGCTGGCCCAGCTCGCTCGCGATCACCTGTTCGGCAACGCCCGGCGGAAGCGGCGGCACATGGTCGGTGAGGGTCCCGATGGCGGTCAGGTAGGGCTCCGGCAGAATGTCCGCCCGGGCCCCGAATACCTGGGCCAGCTTGATGAACGTCGGACCCAGTCCGGCCAGGGTGCGGGTCAGCCGGTCGGCGCGGCGTTGATGCCCGGCTTCGTCCCGCGGCAAGGGGGCGCCGAACAAGATGAAACGGCGCCGGTCGCGCAGGAACGCGACCACGAAGGGGAGCAGCCGAACGAAGACGACGATGGCGCGCATCGGGTATGGAGCCTCAGAACAGCACCCACCCCGCGAGACCGAGAAGCAGCAGGAACCCGCAGACGTCGGTGAAGGTCGTGACGAAGATCGAGGAGGCGACCGCCGGATCGACCCCCCGGCGCTCGAGCAGGACCGGAATAAAGGCGCCGGCGAATCCCGCGACCAGCAGGTTGCCCGTCATCGCGAGAAACACCACCAGGCCGAGCCGGGCCCCTTCGCCCAGCAGTACGGCAATCACCCCGACCACGATTCCGTTCGCCAGCCCGTTGATCAAGCCGACCAGGATCTCCTTGCCCACTACGCGGGCGAACAGCGCCGGCTGGATCAGGCCAAGCGCCAGGCGGCGCACGGTGACCGCCAGGGCCTGGGTGCCGGCATTGCCTCCCATCCCCGCGATGATCGGCATCCACACCGCCAACGCCACCGCACGCTGCACGATGCCCTGGAAGAAGTACACGACGCCGCCGGCCATGAAGGCCGTGAGCAGGTTGACGTAGAGCCAGGGCAGCCGGCTTCGCACCGCGACGCCCCAGCCGGCCTCGAGCTGCTCGTCGGCCGGCACGCCGCCGAACTGGAGCAGGTCCTCGGTGGTCTCCGCCTCGACTACGTCGATCGCGTCGTCGAACGTCACCCGGCCGAGCAGGCGGCCGGCTGGATCGACCACGGGCACGCTGGGGAGGTTGTAGCGCGACATGATGCGCGCCACTTCCTCCTGGTCCAGCTCGGGCGTCACGAAGATGTCGGCGGCGGCCATGAAAGCCCGTACGGGGCGATCCGGCGGACTGGTGACGAGATCTTTGAGCGGAAGGGTCCCGACCAGGTGGCGGGCATCGTCCACCACGAAGACCTGCCCGAAGTCCTCCACCTCCTCGGCCTGCCTGCGAATCGACTCCAGCGCCTGGCTCGCGGTCTCGCTGTCCAGCACCGCGACCAGGTGGGTGGTCATCCGGCCGCCGGCGGTCTCCTCGTCGTAGCGCAGCAGGCTCGCTACGTCGGCCCGGCCCTCGATCTCGGAGAGGATTCGCTCCTGGGCCTCCGGCTCGAGCTCGCCCAGCAGGTCGGCCGCGTCGTCGTCCTCCAGCCCTTCGACGATCTCCGCCGCCCGCACCGGTCCCAGAGCGGCCAGGGTCTCCTCCGGATGGGCTCCCTCCGCCATCTCGACCAGCGCGCCGCCCGATAGCCGGGGCGGCATCGCGCGGACAACCCGGAAGCGGTCCTCCGGCTCGAGCTGGGCAAGGATGTCGGCGAGGTCGGCGGGCTCGAGCTTCTTGGCCAGCGCCACGAACGCATCAGTGCGTCCGGCACGGGCCAGCTCGACCATTGCCTGGTGGTGTTCGGTCAGCGCACTCACGGACCGGTCCGGGCGAGCGGAACCGCGGAGGCCGGACCAGGTCGGATGAGGAGGCGCTCGATGCGGGTGGGGGACGCCTGCACCACGTCGAATTCGAGGCCGAGAAGAGTGAACCGCTCGCCGGGGTTGGGAATGCGGCCCGCCAGCTCGGCCACCAGCCCGCCGATGGTGCTTGCCTGGCCCGCCGGAAGGGCGACGCCGAAGCGCTCGCCCACGGCCGAGGCCGGCGTCGTGCCGTCGGTCTCGAAGACCGTCGCCGACGCCGCCCCGGACGCCTGCACGCCCTCGTCGTGCTCGTCGAAGATCTCGCCTACCAGCTCTTCGAGCAGGTCCTCCAGCGTCGCGATGCCCAGGGTTCCGCCGAACTCGTCGAGCAGGACCGCCAGATGGCGACGCTCCCGCTGCATGTCCAGCAGCAGGTCGCCGCAGCTGCGGCTGGCCGGCGCCATCGCGACCGGCCGGATCGGGAGCGGGTCACCCGGATGCAGCTTGAAGAGGTCGAACGCGTGCAGCATGCCGATGATCTCGTCCAGCGTTCCCCGGTAGACCGGGATCCGGCTGTAGCCGCTCTGGGCGAAGACCTGGGTGATGTCGTCGAGGGCCGCGTCCTCCGCGATCGCGACGATCTCGGTTCGCGGCGTCATCACCTCGCGCACCGCCCGCTGGGTGAAGGTCATCACCCCCCCGACGAGCGCCAGCTCGCTGTCGGCGGTGAGTCCGACGGCCGCGCCCTCGCGCCAGATCGATCGGAGATCCTGGGGCCGGTTCGCGCCCCGCGCGGGCAGCACGATGCCAAGCACCGACGAGAGGTGGCGGAGGACGGGGATCAGCCGATCGGTCAACCCGCCGGGGAGCGACTGGGTGAGCCAGCGGGGCCCGAAATAGCCGCTGAACAGGACGAAGGGCACCGCGACCAGCACCAGCAGGATCAGGGACCGGACCGCGCCGGATCCCACCAGGAGCGCCGGAATCGCCGCGCCGAGCAGGAGAACGCCAAGCGACGTCAGGGCGGAGGCCGTGGTGAGATCGAAATCGATCTGGCCGAGGGACGCCATCGAGGCCTGACCGCCACGCAACCGGCGGGATACGACCCGGGTAAGCTCGCTTCGACTGAGCGCGATCAGGGCGCCGCCGGCGATGGCGCCGAACACGGCGAGGACCAGGCCCACGCCGACCACGAGCCAGATCATGGTTCCTCGCCTCCAGGCGAGCTGGCGGGGACCGAGACCCGGCGGACGGTCACCCGCCGCACCCGTCGGCGAACGATCTGCTCGACGATGAGCTGGAAGCCGTCGATGTCGAGCGTCTCACCGGTGCGCGGCACCCGGCCGAACTCGGCGAGCACAAGGCCGCCCACCGTACTCACGTCCTGCCGCTCGAACCGGTGGCCCAGCACGGCTTCCAGCTCGGCGAGCGCGGTCCCGCCCTGCACCCGCCATTCGTCCTCGCCCAGGTCCTGAATCGGCGCCACTTCGTCGGTGTCGTACTCGTCGCGGATCTCGCCGACGATCTCCTCGAGGATGTCCTCGAGCGTCACCAGACCCGCGGTCCCGCCGAACTCGTCCACCACGATTGCCAGGTGGCTGGGGCCGCGCTGAAAGTCGCGCAGCTGGCGATCGAGCGTCTTGGCTTCGGGAACGAACGCGGCCGGGCGGATCAGCGCGTGCCACGAGGGCTCGTCGACGCCGAGGTGCGCGAGCATGTCCTTGGCGTAGATGACGCCCGCGATCGCATCGGGGTGGCCATCGTACACCAGGAGCCGAGCGTGCTCCGCGCTGCGGAGAGTCTGCACCACGTCGTCCCGGGATGCGGCGAGGTCCACCGCGACGATATCGATTCGGGGGGTCATCACCTCGGACACGGTGGTATCGGCCAGCGAAAAGACGCCGAGCAGCATGTCCCGCTGGGCGGTGCCGAGGTGGCGGGGCTCCGGCGACTGTCGGGGCGAGCGCATGCGCGCATCGGCCCACGCGATCAGTCGCAGCAGCGGCCGGAACGGACCCAGGGTCCGGACCGCGGCTCGGCGCACCGGGCCGGTGAGCTCGGGCGCCACCGCCGCGACCACCCGGGGGAGGAGGTCGCCGACTACCCACACCAACGCGACCGCCAGCACCAGCCTCGCGAGCCCCGACAGCGGGGGCCAGGCCCACCAGACCACCGTGGCGCCCGCGGCGGCGCCGGCGAGGACCAGGCAGGCGAGATGGGCCACGTGAAGCTGGCGGGAGACGGCGAGCGGGCCGGCATGGGCGGGGATCTGCCCAGTGAGGGAGCGCGGCAGCTCGGCGTCGGCTTCCGCCGCGAGCGCGAGCCACGCGGCCCAGAGCGTGAGCGCGGTGAGCACGAGCGGCCCGATGAAGAGCTGGAGCATGGCGATCATGCCAGCGCCTCCACGTAGCGCTCCTGCCGCCGCCACATGCGCGAGCGGGTTCGCTCCGGACCCTCGGGGTGATCGTGTCCCAGGGCGTGCAGGGTGCCATGCACCACCAGGCGGATCAGCTCCTGGCGTCGCGGCACGCGATAGGCCCGCGAGGCGCGCGCGGCGACCGCGGAACAGACGTATACGTCGGCGAGGGGGGGCCCGGCGGGCTGGGGCAGCGTGAATGCGAGGACGTCGGTCGGCCGGTCATGGCCGGTGTAACTCGCGTTGAGCCGGCGCATGCGGTCGGGTCCCAGAAAGGTGACCGACACCAGCGCCCGGCGACGCTCGCCGCGAAGCACCGCGCGCACCACCCGCCGAACTACCGGCGCTGGAAGCGGGAGCCTGCGCCCGTGCACCGTCACCTCAGGTCCGCTCGGCCGGCTCGAACTCCGCACCGATGCCCCCGCTCGCCCGGGGATAGCCGATCCGGTGATGGTACATGCCCGCCATCGACCGGCAGAAGACGTCCTTCACGCGGTCGATGTCACGCAGGGTAATGGGCGCCTCCTCCAGCTGGCCGGCGGTGAGCTTCTGGCCGATGAGATGCTCGATCGCCCGGCGCACCGACTCGGGCTTGCGGTCCTCGAGCACCCGCACTGCTGCTTCCGACGAATCCGCCAGCATCGCCACCGCGGTCTCGACCGACTGCGGCCGCGGACCGGGATATCGGAAGTCGCGAATGTCGATCTCGACCGCCGGCGAGCGGTGGCGGGCGCGGTGGAGGAAATAGTTGATCTCGCTGGTGCCGTGGTGCTCGGGCACGAACGCTCGCACCACCTTGGGCAGCCCCGCCTCCTGGGCCAGCTCCACCCCGAAGGGGACGTGGTCGCGGATGATCCGCGCCGATTCCTCCGGGCTCAACAGGTCGTGCGGGTTGTCGCCCGGCTGCTGGTTCTCCACGAAGAACCGGGGGTTCTTGAGCTTTCCGATGTCGTGGTAGTAGCAGCCCACCCGGGCGAGCAGCCCGTTGGCCCCGATCGCATTGCAGGCCGCCTCGCACAGGTTCGCCATGGCCAGGCTGTGAGCCCAGGTGCCTGGCGCCTCGACCGCGAGGCGCTGCAGCAGCGGCCGGCGCAGGTCGGACAGCTCGAGCAGGGTCAGGTCGGTAGTGACCCGGGTCGCTGACTCGGCCAAGGGCACCGTGAGCAGCGCGAACGAGGCGCTCGAGAGCGCCACCATCGATCCGGTGATAGCCGTGGTGATGGTGACCTCGGGAGTCCAGCCGCTCACCAGACCCATGGTGACGGCGGCCAGCGTGTACGCCACGGCGACGATCGCGATCGTCACGTAGAGATGCCTGCGGCTCCGGACGAACCGCATGCCCAGGGCGGCCGCGATACCGCCGACCACGCCGAAGAACACCGTGTTGCTCTCCCGCAGTGCCCATTGGCCGCCCAGCAGGATCGCCAGCGTCATGGCCGCGAACACCGCGGTGCGCCCATCGTACAGCATGCTGACCAGGATGGCGGCGAATGGAATCGGAATCAGCTCGGGCCGCCAGGGGAAGAGGTGGGTCAGCGCGCCCGACAGCATGATCACGAAACCGAACAGCACGCCGAAGAAGATCATCTCGCGCAGCTGCTCGTAGGTCTCCCGCCGGTAGAGAAAGATGACCAGCCAGAACGCGGCCAGGATGAGGCCATTGTAGAGCGCGCCGCCGACCACCGTGCGCGTCATCACGGTGTCCTCGCCCCGGCGCCGGAGCTCGCTCTGCAAGCCGGCCAGCTTGTCCCGCGCCTCCTCGGTCACCGGCTGACCCCGCACTACGATCCGCTCGCCGGGTTGCACGGCGTACTTGACCGAGTCCACGCCCTCGCGCAGCTGCTCCCGCCGGGCCGTGGTCAGCACCGGGTCGAACACTACGGTGGGCCGGTAAAGCGCTGCAACCACCTGCCGCAGGGTTCGCGCACCTGCTTCGTCGCTCATGCCCGGATGATCGGCCTCGGCCTCCGCCATCAGATCGGCGAACGAGAGGATCGAATCGCGGGGAACCAGCCGCTCGGCATCGCCCCGCCGGAACGCCAGCCAGCGGCTCGGCTCGGTGCGCAAGGTGGCCGCGTCGGCGACCCCGCGCGACAACATCCCGCCCAGAAAGTCGGTCAGCGCCCGGCGGGTCACCTTGCGATGGGCCGGGTCCACCAGGTACGCCGATTCCGTGGGACCGAGCCGAACGCCCACCCCGGCCGCCACCCTCCGCACATCGTCGGGCCCGCGTACCGAGGGCTCGTCCAGGCGCGCGAATAGGCTGTCGAGCTGGACCATCACGGAGTCGTAGGCGCCGGCATCGAACCGATAGACCGGGCGCGCCGCTCTCGCGCGGGCCTCGCCCTCGAGGGCACGGTCCGCGTCCGACTTGGGGACCACGAAATAGAAGGGCGCCGAGATCGACTCGGTCGCGTTCTCACCGACCCGGAGCAGCGGTGCGGCGAGGTGCGCCGGCAAGGGAAAGGCCCAGAATGCGAGCGCGGCCAGGACCGCCACCGGCGCGCAGCGCACGCCGTGGTACCAGCCCCTGGCGAGGAGCGACCGTTGAACGGCCGGCAGGCGAAGGTGCGAGAGCTCCACCATCAGCCGCTCTGGTCTTCCGCGTAGGCCCGGATGATCTCGCGCACGATGCGGTGGCGGACCACGTCCAGCTCGGTGAGATAGCAGAACGCGATGCCGTCGATGCCGGGGAGGATGCGCTCGATCTGGACCAGACCGGAATCTTCCCGCTTGGGAAGATCGATCTGGGTCTTGTCGCCCGTCACCACCGTCCGGCTGTTCACCCCGAGGCGGGTGAGAAACATCTTCATCTGTGCGCCGGTTGCGTTCTGGGCTTCATCCAGGATGATGAACGCGTCGGCCAGCGTGCGCCCGCGCATGTAGGCCAGCGGCGCGATCTCGATGGTCCGGGTCTCCAGCGCCCGCTGCACCCGCTCGTGCGGCATCATGTCCTCCAGCGCGTCATACAGCGGCCGGAGATACGGATCCACTTTCGCCTGCAGGTCGCCCGGCAGAAAGCCCAACGATTCACCAGCCTCCACCGCGGGCCGGGCGAGGATGATTCGCTTGACCCGCTTCCGGGCCAGCGCTTCCACCGCCTTCGCCACCGCGAGATATGTCTTACCGGTACCGGCCGGCCCGATGCCGACGACGATGTCGTCCGCCGTGATGGCCTGGAGATAGTCCCGCTGCCCCTGGCTCTTCGGCACGATCGGCCGGCGAAGCCCCGGAAGCGCGATGCGGCCGTCTCCGGCCGGCACCGCCCCGTCGGCCGGTGGCCCCTCCGCCACGAGACGGTACACGTCTTCCGGCGAAACCGACTCACCCATCCGGGCGAGATCCAGCAGTCCCTGCACCACCGCCGTCGCCCGATCCACCTGCTCGGTCGAGCCGGTGAGGCCGAGCGAGTCGCCCCGGAACGACACGCGGACCCCGAGCGTCCGCTGCAGCTCCTGAAGGTTGGCGTCGTTGACACCGGCGAACAGGAGCGGGTCCGCACCTTCGGTCGAGAGCTTATGGGTGATGTCGTCGGTCACGATCGGGTCTCAATCATCGCGGATCACCGCGAGGTGGAGCGCGCGGAGATCGTCCGAGTCCACCGGACTCGGGGCGCCCTCGAAGAGGGCTCGCTGCGCCGTGGTCTTGGGAAACGCAATCACGTCGCGCAGCGACTCGGCGGCACCCAGCAGCATGGCGATCCGGTCCATGCCGAAGGCGAACCCGCCATGGGGAGGAGCTCCCTGCCTGAGGCCTTCCAGCAGAAAGCCGAACCGTTGCTCAGCCACTGCCTCGGCGATGCCGAGCAGCCCGAAGACCCGGCGCTGCAGCCGGGGATCGGCGATGCGGAGGCTGCCGCCGCCCAGCTCGGTTCCGTTCAGGACCACGTCGTAGGCCAGTGCACGCACCTGCTCCGGCGCGGTGTCGAGCAGGGCGACATCGTCGGGATGGGGCGCGGTAAACGGATGATTCACCGAGCTGAGGGCGCCGGTGACCGGATCGCGCTGGAACAGGGGGAAATCGATGATCCAGACAAAGCGCTCCAGGTCGGCCGAGATCAGGTCCTGGCGCCGCGCGACCTCCTGCCGCACGCGGTCGAGCGCCGGCCCCGACACGTGATCGGGGGCCGCGACCAGGAGGCAAAGGTCCCCATCGGCCAGCCCGAGCTGGGCCGCAGTCTCGGGGCCGAGGAACTTCGCCGCCGGGCCTTCGAGGGAGTCACCCTGACGCTTGAGCCGCAGCAGCCCGGCTGCTCCCAGACTCCTGGCGGCGGTTTCGATCTCGTCCAACTGCTTCCGGCTGAAGGCTCCGCCGCCGGGCACCCGGATCCCGCGAACCCGTCCCCCTGCCCCGATCGCGGCGCGGGTGATGCCGAACTCTGCCGCCCGGAAGACCTCGGTCGCGTCGAACAGCTCGAGCCCGTAGCGAAGATCGGGCTTGTCGGTGCCGTAGCGCTCCATCGCCTCGGCGTAGCGCATCCGGGGAAGCGGCGTCGCGATCGGATGGCCCGCCTCTTCCCACAGCGCCTTCACCAGCCCTTCACCGAAGCCGAGCACGTCTTCC
>Ga0137403_10002084_pt1 | contig 24724 bp, 14 predicted proteins | sample CZOMad2_1_16fung_FD_122057 | JGI IMG/M metagenome (GOLD analysis project Ga0137403, IMG submission 122057) | Vadose zone soil fungal communities from Angelo Coast Range Reserve, California, USA - CZOMad2_1_16fungal (Hybrid Assembly) | ecosystem: Environmental > Terrestrial > Soil > Vadose zone... | reverse complement strand
ATTTCCCATGCCAACGGCATCACCGTGAACAAAACAACTCAAACTGTCGAGAGCGCCACGACTGGCGCTACCATCCGCCATGAAGAGCCCCATAATCCCGCCCTGCTCTTTCGCTCTCTGGTGGGCGGGACGCTATGATGAACCTGCTGTCATCGATCGATACCGAGGAAATGCCGGCCACCGCGCTGGACGGCGACGAGCTTTGGTACAAGGATGCCATCATCTACCAGCTTCACGTCAAAGCCTTCGCCGACAGCAACAGTGACGGCATCGGCGATTTCGCCGGCCTCACCGAAAAACTCGACTATCTGCAAGACCTCGGGGTGACGGCGCTTTGGCTGCTGCCGTTCTATCCCTCGCCCGGCCGCGATGACGGCTATGACATCGCCGACTATGGCGCCATCAATCCCGATTTCGGGACCATGAAGGACTTCCGCCGCTTTATCGTCGAAGCCAAGCGGCGGGGTTTGCGGGTCATCACCGAACTCGTCATCAATCACACCTCCGACCAGCATGACTGGTTCAAGCGCGCCCGCCGCAGCGACCCGAAGTCGAGCGCGCGCAACTGGTATGTGTGGAGCGACACCGACCAGAAATACGCCGGCACGCGGATCATCTTCACCGACACCGAGAAGTCTAACTGGACCTGGGATCCCGAAGCCGGGCAATTCTACTGGCATCGCTTCTTCTCGCACCAGCCGGATCTCAATTTCGACAATCCGCGGGTGGTCAGCGCGCTCGTCCAGGTCATGAAGCGATGGCTCGATGCCGGCGTCGATGGCTTTCGTCTCGATGCCATCCCCTATCTTTGCGAGCGTGACGGCACCAACAACGAGAACCTGCCGGAGACCCACGCCATCATCAAGAGGTTCCGCGCCGAGCTCGACGCCTACGCCAAAGGCAAGGTGCTGCTGGCGGAAGCCAACCAATGGCCGGAAGACGTCCAGGAATATTTTGGCCAAGCCGACGAATGCCACATGGCCTACCACTTCCCGCTGATGCCGCGAATCTACATGGCGATCGCGCAGGAGGATCGTTTTCCGATTACCGACATCCTGCGTCAGACACCGGATATTCCGGCCAATTGCCAATGGGCGCTGTTCCTGCGCAATCATGACGAACTGACGCTGGAAATGGTCACCGACGTCGAACGCGACTATCTGTGGTCGACTTACGCCAACGATCCCCGCGCCCGCATCAATCTTGGCATTCGCCGCCGCCTGGCGCCCTTGATGGACAACGACCGGCGCAAGATCGAGCTGATGAATTCGCTGCTACTGTCGTTTCCAGGCACGCCGATCATCTATTACGGCGATGAGATCGGCATGGGCGACAATATCTATCTCGGCGATCGCAACGGCGTTCGCACGCCGATGCAGTGGTCGCCGGATCGTAACGGCGGCTTCTCCCGCGCCGACCCGGCAAGGCTTTACGCCCCGACCATCATGGACCCGGTCTACGGGTATGAAGCGGTCAATGTGGAGGCCCAATCGCGCAGCCTGTCGTCGGTATTGAGTGCGACCAAGCGGCTCGTCTCGGTGCGAAAGTCCACACTGGCGTTTGGGCGCGGCACGATGACCTTCATCCGGCCGGTCAACCGCTCGGTGCTGGCCTATGTCAGACAATATCACGACGAGGTCATCCTCTGCGTCGCCAACCTGTCGCGATCGGCGCAAGCCACCGAACTTAATCTTTCGGCATGGAAAGACCGGATCCCTCTGGAAATGCTCGGGCGCACCCGCTTTCCAGCGATCGGCGAATTACCTTACATGATCACGCTGTCGCCATACGGCTTCTACTGGTTCCAGCTTCAGGAGCGCGACAAGTCGGAGCACGTCGCCCCCTCGATCGTTCCCGAATTCGAGACCCTCGTCGTGCCGCTCGGCGCGACCTGGGTGTCGCTGGCCCGTACCCGCAGCGTATTCGAACGCGACGTCCTGCCCGGGCATCTGGCGCGGACCCGCTGGTACCCCGAGCGTTCGCCGGAGGCGATACATCCTACCCTGACCTCAGCTATCCCGTTCTGCGATATTGGCGACAACCGGCCCTGGCTGGCCTTTTTCCAGGCGACACAGCACGACACGACGATGCGTTACGTATTGCCGATGCGGATCGAGTGGGTGCGTTTCGATCGCGAACGCTATAATCCCCACGCATTCGCAGCTGTGCGTCAAGGTGCGCGGGAAGGAACGCTGCTCGACGTTGCGACCGACCCTATCTTTACCGCGCTGTTGCTGCGCAATCTCCGCAAAAGCTTGACCATCGAAGAAAATGGCGTGCGCCTGGAATTCAGCCCGACAGCCAAGCTTTCGGACCGGCCGATCAAGGAGCCTGAGCACATTCGCGTCGTCGAAACAGAAAAGGCCAACAGTACGGCATTGGTCGACAACGAGTATGTGGTCAAGCTCCATCGCAAGCTCGAACCCGGCATCAATCCCGAGATCGAGGTCGGCCGCTTTCTGACCGAAGTCGCGGGTTTTGCCAATTCGCCGGTGCTGCTCGGCAGCGCCGAGCTGATCGAGGGCAATGAGAGATATGCCATTGCGACCGTTCATGCCTTTGTCCAAAACCAGGGCAACACCTGGACAGTGACCTCGGCCTATCTCGATCGCTTCGTCGACGAACAGCGCCTGCTCGGCACAAGTGAACATCCCGCCGAAAGCGAGGAGCAAATCCCCTATCTGCGTCACATGGCGCAAATCGGAAGGCGCCTCGCCGAGTTGCATCTGGCGCTCGCCGGCAACAGCGAACTCGTTGACTTTGCGCCGGAACCGATCCGGCCCAAAGACGTGCAACTGTGGATCAAGGATGCGCTCGACCGCGCCGAGGCGGTGTTCGAATTGTTGATGCAGCGGCGCGATACGGCAAACGACGCCGATCGTCTGCTGATCGATCAGGCGCTGGCACAGCACACCAGTCTGGACGATCGTTTGAGCGCGTTGCTTCCACGGGATATCGAAGGTCTGAACATCCGCCACCATGGAGACTTCAATCTCGGCCAGACGCTGATCGTCAAGGACGATATCTTCATCATCGGCTTCGAGGGTCAGCCCCATCGACCACTTGCCGAGCGACGGCACAAGGCGCCCGCGGCACGCGATGTCGCAAGCCTGATCCGCTCGATCGATTATTCAGCCACCGCAGCGCTGGAGCGCACCCTCAAGCTGGCGCCCGACGAGCAGGGCAAGCTCGCCACCGCACTGGCGGAATGGCGCAATCGCGCGGCTGCCGCGTTTCTTGCCGCCTACCGCGAATTCATGTCAGATCAACGCCTGTGGCCGGCCGATCTGCAGTCCGCCGAGCGGATGCTGAATTTCTTCCTGATTGAAAAGGCGCTCTGCGAGATCGAATACGAGCTGAATAATAGACCCGATTGGCTACGCGTGCCCCTGACCGGGATGCTTCAACTATTGTCTCAACGACCGAACGAGGCCTCATGACCAAATTGTCCGCGGAGGCCTATGCGATCGTGGAAGGCCGCCATTCCGATCCGTTTCGCTATCTCGGCCTGCATACCGAAGGCGATAAGACCGTGGTGCGCGCGTTCCTGCCGGAGGCATCGAAGGTCGATGCGATCGACGAGCATGGCGAAGCAGCCGCACTGGCCCGAATCCACGAGGCCGGCCTGTTCGCCGGGCCCCTGCCGAATGGCTCGAAGCGCTACCAGTTGCGGGCCCGGTTCGGCGAGACCGTCGTCGATCTCGACGATCCCTACCGCTTTCCGCCGGTGCTGACGGATTTCGACCTGTATCTTTTGGGCGAAGGCACCCACCAGCGGATTTATGACAAGCTCGGCGCGCATCCGCTTGTGCTGGATGGCGTCAAAGGCGTGGCTTTCGTCGTGCTCGCGCCCAACGCGCAACGGGTGAGCGTCGTCGGCGACTTCAATTTCTGGAATGCAAGGCGACATCCGATGCGCGTGCGCGGCCTCGGCTATTGGGAGCTTTTCGTACCCCACGCCACCCCGGACGACCGCTATAAATTCGATATCATCGGCGCGCAGGGCCAGCATTTGCCGCTGAAGTCGGATCCGCTGGCCTTCGCCACGGAAATGCGCCCGAGCACCGCGTCCATCGTTTTCGACGAAGCAAGGCTGCCGCGGCCCTATCCCTCTCCGCCCGATGTCAACGCGCTGGGCGCGCCGATGTCGATCTATGAAGTCCACCTCGGCTCTTGGCGGCGCAAAGGCAACAACGAGTGGCTGACCTACCGCGAGCTCGCCGAGCAGCTGCCGCGCTATGTCCGGGATCTCGGCTTTACCCATGTCGAGTTCCTGCCGGTCAGCGAACATCCATTCGATGGCTCATGGGGCTATCAGCCGACCGGCCTGTACGCGCCGACCAGCCGATTCGGCCGGCCTGAGGATTTTTCCGCGCTTGTCGACGCCTGCCATCGCGAAGGCCTCGGCGTGATGCTGGACTGGGTACCCGGGCATTTTCCCGACGACCCGCACGGGCTGAGCAATTTCGACGGCACCGCGCTCTACGAACACGCCAACCCGCTGCAAGGCCGACACCTCGACTGGGGCACGCTGATCTATAATTACGGTCGCACCGAGGTGGTCAATTTCCTGGTGTCGAACGCCTTGTTCTGGCTGGAGCGTTACGGCATTGACGGATTGCGCGTCGATGCCGTCGCCTCGATGCTCTATCTCGACTACAGCCGGCCCGCCGGGGAATGGGTGCCAAACCAATTTGGCGGTCGGGAAAATCTCGACGCCATCGCGTTCCTGCGCCGCTTCAACACCGAGGTTTTCGCCCGCTTTCCCCAAGCCACGACGGCGGCGGAGGAGTCAACCGCCTGGCCGCAGGTATCGCGCCCGGTCGAATATGGCGGGCTCGGCTTTGGCTACAAATGGAATATGGGCTGGATGCACGACACGCTGAACTACATCAGCAAGGATCCAATCCACCGCAAGCATCATCACGGCGACATCCTGTTCGGGCTGCACTATGCGTTTTCGGAGAATTTCATCCTGCCGCTGTCGCATGATGAGGTTGTCCACGGCAAGCGCTCGATCCTGGGACGGATGCCAGGCGATGAGTGGCAGCGCTTTGCAAATTTGCGCGCCTATTACGCCTTCATGTTCGGCCATCCCGGCAAGAAATTGATGTTCATGGGATGCGAGTTCGGCCAGGAGCGCGAATGGCATCACGATCACTCGCTCGACTGGCATCTCCTGGACAACAGGAATCACGCCGGCATCCAGACCCTGATCCGCGACCTGAACAAGCTCTATCGCACGCTGCCGGCACTGCACGAGCTGGATTGCGATCATGCCGGCTTCGAGTGGGTTGTGACTGACGATGCCAACGGCAACGTGTTCGCCTGGATCCGCAAAGGCAGCGGCGCGCGGGCGCGCTGCCTGGTCATGGTGAATTTTTCGCCGAATGTTTATTACAACTATCGCATCGCTGTGCCGCTTGGGGGGACATGGCGCGAGGTTCTCAATTCGGACTCCGCCCATTACGGCGGCAGCAATGTCGGGAACGTCGGTGAAGTGCGGACGGTGGAGGGCTCAGCGCCCGAACTCAACCTCACCGTCCCGCCCTTGGCTGCCATCTTTCTCGTACCGGAAGGCTAAGCATGCGACTGTCGGCCGGATCGTCCTCACGCCTTGGTGCAAGCTGGGACGGCCGGGGCACCAATTTCGCGCTGTTCTCCGCCAATGCGCAAAAGGTCGAACTCTGCCTGTTCGACAGCCAGGGCCGCCGCGAACTCGAGCGCATCGAATTACCGGAGCGTACCGAGGATGTCTGGCACGGTTATCTGAACGACGTCTCGCCCGGGCAGTTCTATGGCTATCGCGTTCACGGACCCTATGAGCCCGAGCACGGCCACCGCTTCAACGCTAACAAGTTGTTGCTCGATCCCTATGCCAGACGACTTGCCGGACGGCTGGTATGGAGCGATGCCCATTTCGGCTATCGGACCGGGAGCGCGCGCGAGGACCTCTCGTTCGATCGGCGCGACAATGCGCGCGGCATGCCGAAAGCCGTGGTGGTCGATGAGACCTTCAACTGGGGACGCCGCGAGATGCGTCCCAACATCCCCTGGGAAGACACCATCATCTATGAGGCCCACGTCAAGGGCCTGACGCAGAAGCGCGAGGATGTGCCGCCGAACCTGCGCGGCACTTATGGCGGCCTCTCCTCGCCCACAATGATCGAGCATCTCAAGCGCCTTGGCGTCACCACCATCGAGCTGTTGCCGATCCACGGCCTCGTCGACGACCGGATGCTCGTGGAAAAGAAACTGTCGAACTACTGGGGTTACAATACGCTGTCGTTCTTTGCCCCGGAGCCGCGCTACTCGCAGGACAACCCGCTCGACGCCTTCCGCACCACAGTGGCGAGACTCCATGATGCCGGCATCGAGGTGATGCTCGATGTCGTCTATAATCACACCGCCGAGGGCAACCATATGGGCCCGACGCTGTCGTTCCGCGGCATCGACAACGCCTCCTATTACTGGCTCAAACCGGACAACCCGCGATACTACGACGATTTCACCGGCTGCGGCAGTTCGGTCAATCTTACCCATCCGCGCGTATTGCAGATGGTGATGGATTCGTTGCGCTACTGGGTCGAGGTCTGTCACGTCGACGGCTTCCGGTTCGATCTGGCGACGACGCTGTCGCGCGGGCCGAACGGTTTTAACCGCAACGCCCCGTTTCTGACGGCGGTCCGGCAGGACCCCGTACTCGCCTCGGTCAAGCTCGTCGCCGAGCCCTGGGATCTCGGTATGGGCGGTTATCAGGTCGGCGCCTTTCCGTCGCAATGGTCGGAATGGAACGACCGTTACCGCAGCGCCATGCGGCGCTACTGGAGCGGCGAAGGCAGTCTTATCGGCGAAGTTTCAAGCCGCATGACCGGCTCGTCCGACCTGTTCAACCATGACGGCCGCGGCCCCCGCGCCAGCGTCAATCACATCACCGTGCATGACGGCTTCACGCTTGCGGATTTGTTCAGCTACAACGCCAAGCACAACGAGGCCAACGGCGAAAATAACCGCGACGGCGCCAACGACAACCACAGCAACAATTGCGGCCACGAAGGCCCGACCGACGATCCGGCGATCAAAGCGCTTCGCGCCCAACTGCGAAAGAACCAGCTCGCCTGCCTGCTGCTCGCGCAAGGCGTGCCGCTGGTTCTGGCCGGCGATGAAGCCGGCAACTCCCAGAACGGCAACAACAACGCCTATTGCCAGGATAACGAAACCGGCTGGATCACTTGGGAAGGCCTCCATCGCGAGGGCGACGATCTCACCGATTTCGTCGGCCACATGACCGAAATCCGCCGGCGCTTTCCGCAAATCCGTATCCACCGCTGGCTCGATGGACGCCGCGCGGACGGATCCTTCGGCGTGTTATGGCTGACGCCTTCAGCCGAAGAGATGAAGGAGCAGGACTGGAAATTTCCGGAAGGTCGCTTTCTCGCCTATGTGCTGGGACCGGCGGAGCCTCGGCAGCTGCCGATTTTCATCGTCCTCAACGCCGCCCCCGAAGCGATCAAGTTCACCCTGCCGAAGATGCCGGAATACAAGAGCTGGCAGCAACTATTGAACACCGCCGACGTTAAACAAGCCGTCGCGAACTTCGCATCGGGAAGTGAGGCCGCCGCGCCTCCGCGTTCGGTGCTTGCCTTTTCGGGGTCGACATGAATGAGCGGCCATTCGGCGCAAGGCTCACAGCGGACGGTGCATCATTTCGGTTATGGGCGCCGGCGGCAAAGCGCGTCGATCTGTTGCTGGAGGGGCCCTACGCGCTCAAGCGCGGCGAGGACGGCTGGTTTGCCGCCGACATCTCCGGCACAAGGGCCGGCGCGCGTTACAAATTTCGGATCGACGACGAGATCGATGTGCCCGACCCCGCTTCGGCCTTCCAGCCTGAGGACGTCTTTGGCCCGAGCGAGGTAATCGATCATTCGAGCTACCGCTGGCGCGCCTTAGAGTGGCGCGGGCGGCCTTGGCACGAAACCGTCCTGTTGGAAGCCCATGTCGGCACCTTCACGCCACAAGGCACCTATCGCGCCATGATCGACAAGCTCGATCATCTCGCCGCAGCCGGCATTACCGCGCTGGAATTGCTGCCGCTGGCGGATTTCGCCGGTTCGCGCAATTGGGGATATGATGGAGTTTTGTGGTACGCGCCCGACAGCGCCTATGGCCGGCCCGATGATCTCAAAACCCTGATCGACGAAGCGCATCTGCGCGGGCTGATGGTATTTCTCGACGTCGTCTATAATCATTTCGGGCCTGAGGGAAATTACCTCGGCCGCTATGCGCCCAAATTCTTCACGCAGGCGCAGACCCCATGGGGCAGCGCGATCGATTACCGTGTACCCCAGGTTCGTGCCTTCGCCATCGAGAATGCGCTGTACTGGCTTTGCGAGTACCGCTTCGACGGGCTGCGGCTCGATGCCGTGCACAGCATCGTCGAGCTCGGCGAAATCTCCATGCTGGATGATCTCAGCGTCGCAGTGGGCCGGCTCGGAGCCGAGACCAAACGCCATATCCATCTGGTGCTTGAAAACGACGATAATCGCGTCAGCGTCCTCGACCCCGGGCAAGACCCCCCGCGTGGAAAGTATCGTGCACAGTGGAACGACGATTATCACCACGCCTGGCACGTATCGCTGACCGGCGAGGCCCAGGGCTATTACCGCGATTATCAGCGGTCACCGCTTGGCGACATCGCCCGCGCATTGGGCTCCGGCTTCGTCTATCAGGGTGAGGCCTCTGCGCATCGCGGCAGCCAATCGCGCGGCGAACCGAGCGGCAAGCTTTCGCCCACCGCTTTCGTCAATTTTCTGCAGAACCACGACCAGATCGGCAACCGCCCGCTCGGCGACCGGCTTGAGACCAACGTGCCGCCTGAGGCGATCGAGGCGGCGCTGGCGATCACTCTGCTCGCGCCCGCGATCCCAATGCTGTTCATGGGCGAAGAGTGGGGCTCGAAGGTGCCGTTTCCATTCTTCTGCGATTTCAAGGGCGATCTGGCGGAGGCCGTTCGCAAGGGCCGGCGCGGAGAATATGGCTGGGCCTATGCGAAATATGGCGACGAGGTTCCTGACCCTCTCGAGAAATCGACCTTTCAATCCGCGGTGCTGGATTGGGAATCGCGTCACGAACCGGCAGGACGCCAACGGCTGGCCCTGGTGCAGGAGCTTCTCGCCGTGCGCCGGCGCGAAATCGTTCCCCGGCTTTCGAAGGCCGCCTTTGGCGAGGCACAAGCGGCGGACAACGGATTGTTGACTGCGAGCTGGCGCCTCGGCGATGACACCAGGCTCAGGTTGAGGGCTAACCTATCTACTACGGAGATCGCCGGCAATCCACGCGAAACCGGCGGCATCCCGATCTGGGGCGGCGAGCCTGGCGAAGTCATGATGCCATGGTCGGTATTCTGGCGCCTGGAGCCACGCTGATGCGTGCCGCCCTTCCGATCGCCACCTACCGCCTGCAACTCACCGCGAGCTTCGATTTCGACGCAGCTGCTGCGATCGTCCCTTATCTGAAGGCGCTCGGCATCACGCATCTCTACGCCTCGCCCTTCATGAAGGCGAGGAAGGGTAGCACCCACGGCTACGACGTCGTCAATCATACTGTCATCAATCCGGAGCTCGGCGGCGATGCCGGCTTCGAGCGGCTGAGCGAGGCGCTCCGGCAGCACGACCTCGGCCTCATTCTTGATTTTGTTCCCAATCACGTCGGGGTGCATTTCGCGGATAACCCCTGGTGGCTCGACGTGCTCGAATGGGGCGAGGCCTCGCCGCATGCGGTGTCCTTTGACATCGACTGGGAGCTGTTGCCCTATCGGGCGCGCGGCGGCGTGCTTCTGCCGATCATCGGTTCGTCCTATGGCGAAGCGCTGGAGAAAGGCGAGATCGAACTGCGTTACGATCCGGGCGAAGGCAGCTTCTCGGCCTGGTATTTCGAGCATCGCCTGCCGATCGCGCCCGAACGTTACGGCGAAATTCTGAACACGATCGTCAAGGAGGCGGCAGCCGAGAATAGCGCGGCTGGAAAACGCATCCTCGACCTTGCCTCGCGTTACAAGGGATTGCGCCATCCCAATCGAAAGGAAGCGCCCGCCTTCAAGGCGGAATTGAAGGATATCGCGGGGGGTGAAGAGATCATCGTGCGCGGGATCGCCGCCTATCGCGCCGGAGCGGATCGGCCCGCGCAGACGCTGGCGCTGCATCATCTTCTCGAACGCCAGCATTACAAGCTCGGACACTGGCGGCTCGCCTCCAGCGATATCAATTATCGTCGCTTTTTCGACGTCAATTCGCTCGCTGGCCTGCGGGTAGAAGACGCCGCCACGTTCAACGCCGCTCACAGCCTGGTCAGGAGGCTGATCGCGGAAGGCAAGCTTCAGGGCCTGCGGCTCGACCACATCGACGGCTTACGCGATCCCGCCCAATATTTTCAACGCCTGCACCGACTGATCCGGGACGCCCAGGGAAAAGCCGGCAAGACTTTCTATGTCGTGGTCGAGAAGATTCTCGGTGAGCACGAAACCTTGCGTCCATTCACCGGCGTCCACGGCACCACCGGTTACGAGGCATTGAATACCATTACCCGGATCTTGATCGACGGCAGGGGTCTTGAGCCACTCGATGAGATCTGGCGGCAAATCAGCAATATGTCTCCGTCGCTGGCGCCGGTCCTGAAAGATGCCAAACGCCGGGTTCTCGAGACCTTGCTGACCAGCGAATTCACGGTTCTGGCGCGGCTGCTCGCACGTATCGCCGCGGGTCATTACTCGACGCGCGACTTCTCTGCCGACAGCCTGCGGCAGGCGCTTGAGCTTTATGTTTTGCATTTTCCGATCTATCGAACCTATCTGACGCAGGCCGGCGCCTCGGCGGATGACCGGGCCTTGATCTCGGACACGATCAAAAAGGCCCGCGCCGAGTGGTTCGCCGCCGATGAGGGAATCTTCGATTTCCTGCGCGATGCGCTGACGATGGACCTGATCAAACCTGGCCGCGCGCTGCACTCAACGCCGCGCGTGCGGCGCTTTGCATTGAAGGTGCAGCAGTTTACCGGTCCGCTGATGGCGAAATCGCTGGAAGACACGGCGTTCTACCGCACCCACCGCCTGCTTGCGCTCAACGAGGTCGGCGGTGAGCCGTTCGCACCGTCATTATCAATCGACACCTTCCATCAGGCCATGAAGATTCGCAGCCAGAATTGGCCGCACGGCATGACGGCAACCGCGACCCACGATACCAAGCGCGGCGAGGATGCGCGCGCCCGGATCATGGCGCTGGCCGAACTGCCGGGCGAATGGACCAGCGCGGTGGCCCGATGGAAGGTCCTCAACGCCCCCCACATCGTGGTCGGGGGCGCCATGCGCGCGCCCTCCGCAACGTTCGAATACATGCTGTATCAAACGCTGCTCGGGGTTTGGCCGCTGGACCAGCGCGATGATGCACTCCCGGAGCGGATGCAAGCCTATGCGGTGAAGGCCGCGCGCGAGGGCAAGCAGGAAACCAGCTGGCTCAATCCCAACGAGGCTTACGAAGAGGGGCTGCGAACCTTCATCGCACGGATACTGGATCGTTCGGCTTCCGTTGAATTCCTGAACTTGCTGGAAAATCTGGCACAGCGCGTTTCGCTGCTGGGCGCACTGAATTCGCTCAGCCAGATCACCCTGAAGGCCACGATGCCGGGTGTGCCCGACTTCTATCAGGGAACGGAATTCTGGGATCTGTCACTGGTCGATCCCGATAACCGGCGGCCGGCGGATTTTGCCGAACGCGCCGCCGTTCTGGAAAGGGTGGCGCGGCCCGATTGGGCCGACCTCGCCCAGCACTGGCCGGACGGGCATATCAAGCTGGCCTGGACCCGGCACCTGCTCCAGCTGCGGGCTGAGCTGGCCGACGTGTTTACGCAAGGCAGTTACGAGCCGCTGCAGGTCAGCGGGCCGCACCGCGATCACGTCATCGCCTTTGCGCGCCGCCATGGGCGTCAGGCCGTGATCTCAGCCATCGCACGATCATTTGCTCCACTATCAGAAGGCGGCCGGGTCTGGCCCCGCGCGGAAGCCTTCGAGGGCACGCTTGATATCAGTGGCTATTCCGTGGATGGCGGCAGCCAGTCCGGCGCGGCCGTACTATCACTTTCCACGCTGTTTCAACATCTTCCGGCAGCGGTGCAGAAGGCGAGATATGTCGGCGCCGCCAAGCCCGCACGGAAACGCAAGCAGTTCGCTTGATCGAAGGTTCAGCGCTTGGTCAGCAGCAGTTTGCCGCGGTTCTGGATCGCGACCTGGGCGACTTCGGCAAATCGCTGCAACAGCCAAGGCAATGTCACTTCCACTCGGACATGATCGTCGGCCACATCGAGATGACCCGATGCCGCCTGCCCCAGCGCGCGGACGCGGAAAATCATGCGGTCTTGTTCCCATCGCTCCTCGTCGACCTTCAGCACTGGAATGCTGGAGGCGACACGGGTCAGCCCCGCCTTGAGGCGACGGGTGGCCTCTTCACGGCCCAGGCGGTGCGGAATCGAAACGATGAGAGGAGCGGTCATTCCTTGGGTCCCGTTTCTTTCAATACATGTAGTTCCGCCCTTTCAGGAAAAACCCCCTGAATGGTCACACCTGAACACAGGAACTTTCCGAGTTCCGGTGTGTTTCCCCGGCGAAGGCAGAGCAACTGACATCGGCTGGAGGAGAGGTATATGTCACTCGGAACAATCATCCTTATTATTCTTGTGATCGCATTGCTTGGCGGCTTTAGCGGCGTCGGCGGCGGGCCGTTTTACGGGACCGGATATTATGGCGGCGGCGGCCTCGGGCTTGTCATCGTTATTCTGCTGATCCTGCTATTGCTCGGCCGGCTTTAAGCATAGGCACTAAACTCAGCTGCCATTTCCCGAGAGGGATATCCCACTCGACAGGACCCGGAATCCATACTCACGAAGGCGATCATGGTTCCGGGTTTCGCTCGTTCTCTAGCGTCCCGGGACGACATGAGAGGCTGAACCCGATCAAATTTTTCCCGCCAATTTCCTGATCGCGCCCTTGATCGTCGATGCCGCGTCATCGTAGCCGTCCCACGCCTTGGTCTTGGCGAGCAGTGACGGCACCGTACGAACGGTATAGCGCTTCGGATCGAGGTCGCTCCGCACCTGCGCCCAGGTCAGCGGCATCGAGACGGTTGCGCCGTCACGTGCGCGCGGCGACAGCACCGCGACAGCGGTCGCCATGCGATCGTTGCGCAGATAATCGAGGAAAATCTTTCCCTTGCGCAGCTTCTTCGACATGTTGAGCAGATACTGCTCGGGTTTTTCGTTGGCCATCCACTGGCAGACCCCTTGGGCGAAGGCCTTGGCCTCTTTCCAGTTCACCTTGTCCTTTGCGCTGTGCGCCAGCGGCACCACGACATGAAGCCCCTTGCCGCCCGTGGTTTTGCAGAAGCTTTCAAGGCCAAGCTCGGTGAGGCGCTGGCGCATCTCCTTGGCGGCCTCCATGACATCGGCGAATTCGACCTCCGGCGCGGGGTCGAGATCGAACACCAGCCGCCCGGGTATGTCGGGCGCATCCGGTGCGCAATTCCACGGGTGCAGTTCGAGGCCGCCGCTCTGGGCTACGGCCGCCAGACCCTCGACGCGGTCGATCTGCAGATAGGGCTTGCGGTCGCCGGAGACTCTTACAAGCTCCAGCAGGTTGGAGGTGCTCGGCATGGCGTGGCGCTGAAAGAATTTTTCGCCGTGGATGCCATCCGGCGCACGAACGACGGAGCACGGCCGTCCCTTCAGATGCCCGATCATCCAGCCGCCGACCGCCTCGAAATAGCGGGCGAGATCGAGCTTGGTCACGCCCTTGCCGTCGCCTGAGTCCGGCCACAGCTCCTTGTCCGGCTTGGAAATGACGACGCCCATCACCTCGGCGGATTTGTTCGCCGCCGATGTGCCCAGCGCTTTTGCCGGTTTCGACTTGGCGGCTTTCGCCGCGGTATCTCTTGAAGGGGTGGATAATCTGGTCATGGCCGGTTTTTCCGCGATGATCTCGTCGGCTGGCTTGTCCTGTCGCAATCCCTTGAACGCAGCTTGGCGTATGTTTCCGCCGTCGGTAAAGCCCGCGAATTCGATTTCGGCGACGAGCTCCGGCTTCAGCCAGTGAACGTCGCTGGCTTTGCGCGGCGCATCCTTACCGCCAAACGGATTCTTGTCAGATGCTGCGGCCTTCAACGCCGGCATGATCCGCTTGACCGTGTCCTGTCCAAAGCCGGTACCGACCATCCCGACAAAGGCCAGATGGTCGCCGCGGTGGACACCGGCCATCAGCGAGCGGAATTTGCCATTGGTGGTCTTCCACCCGCCGAGCACGACCTCCTGTCCGGCGCGGCATTTGGCCTTGGTCCAGCTTTCGGAACGTCCGGAACGGTAAGCGGCGCTGAGCTTCTTGGAAACGATGCCTTCCAGTGACAGCTTGCGCGCCGATTGGAGGACGGCATCCCCGCTGCCTTCGAAATGCTCGACGTAGCGGATCGATTTGCTCTTTGCCTTGGCGCGTGCTTCCAGCAGCGCCTTCAGTCGCGCCTTGCGCTCGCCGAGCGGCAGGCGGCGAAGGTCTTGCCCATCGGCAAACAACAGATCGAATGCATAGAAGATCAGGTTGTCGGTCTTGCCATCGGAAATGGCGGCCTGCAGCGTGGAGAAATCCGGCGCACCCTGATGATCGAGCGCGACGATCTCGCCGTCGATCAGCACATCTGGCAGCGCGCCCCCCTCTTTCGCAATCGCCCCGAACTTGTCCGTCCAGTCCAGACCCTTGCGGGTTCGCAGGATGGCTTTGCCGTCCTCGGCGCGCAGCTGCACGCGATAACCGTCGAATTTGATCTCGTGGCACCATCCTTCCCCGTTCGGGGGCCGATCGACCGGCGTGCATAGTTCGGGGGCGACGAAATCCGGCATGTCAGCAACTTTCACGGCCCTGGCCGTCGTCGCCGGCGCGGCTCGCGCCGGCGCCTTCTTGCTAGTGTCCCGAGCCTCCGCGGTGTCGCCGCGATTCGAATGCCACACTGCGTCGGCCTTGCCGCGGCCGGAGCTCGCCGTCATGAATGGCTTTGGTGCCTTGCCCTTGCCTGCGGCGATCTGATCCATGGTGCGTCCCGAGGCGACCGATCGATCGTCACCAAGAATATTGTTGGCCTTGCCTTCCCTCGCATGTTCGTCGCGATGTTTGATCAGCAGCCAATTGGTGCGCTTTCCACCGTCGCGGTCGCTGCGCATGCGTACCAGCACCCAGCTGCCATGCAGCTTGTCGCCACGCAGCGTGAACTTCAGGTCGCCCTTCTTGAACCCCTTCTCAGGATCGTCGGATTCCCAATAGCCGCGGTCCCAGAGCTGTACGGTGCCGCCACCATACTGGCCCTTGGGAATGGTGCCTTCGAAATCGCCGTAATCAAGCGGATGGTCTTCGACTTCCACCGCCAGCCGCTTGTCGCGCGGATCGAGCGAGGGCCCCCTCGTGACCGCCCAAGATTTGAAGACGCCGCCGAACTCTAGCCTGAGATCGTAATGCAGGCGCGTCGCGTCATGCTTCTGGATCACGAAGCGCCGCTGCTTCGAAGGCTTCACGGGCGCGTCGCCGCTGGGCTCCGCGGTCTTTTCGAAATCCCGCTTTTTGCGGTAGGTGGAGAGGTCTCTCAAGGACACGATAAAACCCGTAAATACGAGAAGCGGCCGCCATACGACGACAGGCGCCCGGAACCGAAACCTGCGACAGCCGGTGAAGTTCCGTAAATTCCGCAAACGCAACCGGGCAAGGAGATTGTAATGGCCGTTCGTGCCTATTGGAAAGGGTCGTTGAAGCTTTCCCGCCCAAGGAACGGCCAGGGACGCGAGAATCTCGAAACCGTCATTGCGAGCGTAAGCGAAGCAATCCATGGCTCCGCAAAACAAGCATGGATTGCTTCGTCGCTTCACTCCTCGCAATGACGTCAAAGATATGCGTTCGCTATCTCGCGGCGGGATGCGCCCGAGTTGTGCATAATCTTTCGCCCAATAATCAGAGGGCGCAGGGAATGCCGGGCGCACGATGCGCCCGCAGCCTCGCATGCAAAATAAGATGAGCATACGAGTGTAGTCACCACGGTCACACCGGAACATCCGGCATTCCCCGCACAATGTTACGGCTTATATCGCGCTCTTGTGTCCGCAAGCGGGCGCGCGTTCGCGCGACCCGTTGGCATCGCCTTGAAACCGTGAGGCCCCTAATAGTGCCACTCATCCTTCGAGACGCCGCTTGCGCGGCTCCTCAGGATGAGTCGTGCCCCGGATGCAGCGCAGCGCGAAGCGGTGCGCTGCTGATCCGGGGCCCATTGTGCGCTCCGCATCACCTTAGGTCCCGGCTCGGCGGTGCACCGTGAAGAACGCTGCACCGCGTCCGGGACACGCAAGGCATTGCTTCACACTCTCTCAACATGAGGACCGGCGTTCTGGTGTCTTCGTCATTCGATGATGGACCGCTACCTCTTCGTCCGCCGCTTCTTGGCGGGCCGTCCTCGCTTCGCGGTGCTTCGCTTCTTCGGGACTTTCGCTCCCGCGGCCCTCGCTTCCGAAAGGCCGATCGCGATCGCCTGTTTGCGGCTCTTGACCGTCTTGCCGGACCGGCCGCTCTTTAACGTCCCGGTCTTGCGTTTTTTCATCGCGCGCTCGACCTTGGAAGATGCCTTCTTCGAATATTTTCGTGCCATGATTGTTCTCCCTTTGGCACGAAACTAATCGGCGCAAGCGCGGAAGGTTCCACCACGCTTCCCGGCGCGCTAATCCTGCGCCCGCAGCCGATAGCCTATTCCGGTTTCGGTCAGCACGAATTGCGGACGCTCCGGGTCGGTTTCGATCTTCTGCCTGAGTTGTCGCACATAGACCCGCAAATATTGCGCGTCGGTCAATTCGTCCCATAACTCCTTGAGGAGAAAGCGATGGGTCAGCACCTTGCCGGCGTGCTGTACCAGCACGCGCAGCAATTCGTATTCCTTTGGCGACAGCCTGACATCCCTGTCGCCGACTTTGACGATGCGGCGTACCAGATCGACGGAGAGATCGCCGGATCGAAACACCGGCCGCTCGCCATGGACCTGCAATTGGTGCCGCAGCGCCGCGCGCATGCGGGCAAGCAACTCGTCCATTCCGAACGGCTTTGTCAGATAATCGTCGGCACCGAGATCAAGCGCCTGGACCTTGCCCGCCTCGTCGCCGCGGCTCGACAGCACGACGATCGGAACGCTGTCGTTGCGGCCGCGGATCATACGCAGCAAATCGTGGCCCTGGATATCCGGCAGGCCAAGATCGAGAATGATCAGCGCCGGCCCCTCGGCCAGCAATTCGAGCCCGATCTTGCCGTTGGAGGCTTCGAGGATTTCGTAACCTTGCGTGCTAAGTCCCATCCGCAACAGCTTGCGGATCGGCGGCTCATCGTCGATGACAAGAACCTTGATCGGGGCAGCGGTCATGCGGCGGTGTCCAGTACGTTAGAAGCCACAGGGATCGGCAACCGGATGGTCAGCACCGCCCCGCTCCGATCGGTACGATTCGACGCATCAATCGTGCCCTGCATCGCCTCGACAAAGCCGCGGGAGATCGCGAGCCCAAGACCGGTGCCGGGGCGGACATGATCACCCTTTTGCGCGCGATAGAATTTATCGAATACACTCTCCTGCTCGCCTGCCGGAATGCCCTCGCCTTCGTCGATGATCTGCAAGACGACGAATTCTTTCTCCCGCGAACCCCTGATGGAGATCGTGGTATCCGCCGGCGCATATTTGGCCGCGTTGTCCAGGAGATTGAAAAGCGCCTGTTCGAACAGGACCGCGTCGAGCTCCAGCATCGGCAATTCGGCGGCGAGTTCGAGCGACACCTTGTGATGCGCGAGAATCTTGCTGGCGCGCCGCAGCGCGCTGCCGACGATCTCGCCGATGTCGTGTCGCGCGGTATTCGGTTTGATGGCGCCGGACTCCAGCTTGGTCATGTCGAGCAAGTTGGCGATGAAGCGGTTGAGCCGTTCGGATTCGTCGATCACCGTCGCGAGCAGATCGCGCTTTTCGGTATCGGTCAGACCGCTGGCGAGATCGCGCATCGTTGAAGCGGCGCCGAGCACCGAAGCCAAAGGGGTCTTGAGATCGTGCGAAATCGAGGTCAACAGCGCCGAGCGCAGCCGATCCGACTCGATGGTGCGCTTGACGCGATCCATGTCCTCCACCAGCAGCACCCGTTCGATCGCAAGCGCCCCCTGATCGACCAGGGCATCGAGCAGTCGGCGCTGGTCCGGCGTCAACAGCGGCCCGGTCCTGTCGTCATCGATACCGATCACGCCGATCAATCCGCGTCCGGTCCGCATCGGCAGGAACAGGCGCTTGGCACCCGGCAGCGTGTCGGAGCCGCGGCCGGCCGGGCGGTCGTTACCCCAGGCCCAGTTCGCAGCCGCGAGATCGGCCTTGTCGAGTTGATCCTCCGGCGGGTAACCCGCCTTGACGGCCAGAACGCCATCCTCCGGCAACAGCAGCACCACGCGCACCTTCAGCATCAATGCCGTCTGGTAGGCGGTCGCCCACAACACATCGTCGAGCGTCGCGGTGCCCGCGAGCTTGCGGCTGAAGGCGTAAAGCGATTCCGTGGTCCGCACCCTGCCGATCGCGGAGTCCGCCTGGGTGCGTACCCGCGCGGCGACGTTGGAAACCAGGATGGCGATCAGCATGAAGAAGAAGAACGCCGCAACATTGGTTGGGTCGGTGATGGTGAATGTATAGATCGGCGGCAGGAAGAAGAAGTTGTAGCACAGCGACGCTGCGACGCTCGCCAGCAACGACGGCCACAAGCCGTAGCGAACCGCAACTCCCACCACCGCCGTGAGGAATACGAGGTCGACATTCTCGATGCCGAACAGCGGTTGGATCACTGCGGCCCCGCCAAGGCCAATCGCCACAATCAAGAGCGCCATCATATATGGCCTGGGATCGAACGGCTCGGGCCGTTCCGCCGCGCGCACGGTCTTCCTCGGAACCGGATCGGCTGCGAGTTCCTCGCCGGCGATCACATTGACGCTGATATTGCCCGCGCGCCGGACCAGGTCATGCACCACCGAGCCGCGCGTGAGTTCGAACCACCAGGTGCGCTGCGACTTACCGATGATGATCTGGGTGACATTATTGGCTTGCGCGAAGCTGAGGACATCGTCGGCAATGCGGCGCCCGACGGCGGGAATGGTGAGCGCCTCGCCGCCCAGCGTCTCGGCCAGGCGCAACGTATCGGCAAGCCGGTCCCGCTGCTCGTCGGTCAATTGCAGGCTGCGCCGCGTCTCGATGCTGATGGCGGTCCAGGGGGCGTGCAGGCGGTCCGCGAGCCGCTTGGTGTAGCGCACGAGCCCCGCCGCGCGCGGATCCTCGCTGATGCAGACCAGGATACGTTCGCCGGCCGCCCAGGGACCGGCGATGGCGTTGGCCTGCATATGGGTGAGAAGCTGTTCGTCAACCCGCTCGGCGGTCCGCCGCAACGCCAGTTCGCGCAGCGCGGTCAGATTGCCCGGCGAGAAGTAATGCTCGAGCGCGCGCTCCGCCTGTTTTGGGACGTAGACCTTGCCTTCCTTCAGGCGCTGGATGAGATCGTCAGGGGTGAGATCGATCAGCTCGATGCCGTCGGCACGGTCGAACACCGAATCCGGAACGGTCTCGCGCACCCGGACATGCGTGATCTGCGCGACCACGTCGTTGAGGCTCTCGATATGCTGGATATTGACCGCGGTGTAGACATCGATGCCTTGAGAAAGCAGTTCCTCGACGTCGAGATAGCGCTTTGGATGGCGGCTGCCGGGTGCGTTGGTGTGGGCGAGTTCGTCGACCAGCGCCAATTGCGGACGGCGGGCAATCAGCGCGTCGAGGTCCATTTCCTCGATCGTCTGATCCCTGTACACAATGCGTTTGCGCGGGATGACCTCGAGCCCCTGCAGCAGCGCTTCGGTCTCCGCGCGTCCATGGGTCTCGACCGCGCCGATGACGACATCGACGCCGGCCTTCCGCCGGGCGTGCGCGCTTTGAAGCATTTCGTAAGTCTTGCCGACGCCGGGAGCGGCGCCGACGAAGATCTTGAGGCGGCCAGCCTGACTGTTCTCGCGCCGCGCCGCTTCCAGCAGGGCTTCCGGCAAGGGGCGTTGTTCGGAATCGCGGCGCTGCTGCTGGGCCATCCGGGCAATATAGTCCTGCGGCCGCGTCGGGCCTAGAGCGGGATGGCTTTTACATTGAATCGGTCCGTCAGCGGCTGCACTTACCTCTTCCCTTGTGGGAGAGGTCGGATCGCATTGCAGATGCGATCCGGGTGAGGGGTTACGCTCTATCGATGGACCTGAACCCCTCACCCCAACCCTCTCCCGCAAGGGGAGAGGGAGCGCAGCTCCGTTGCCGTTGCAGATCAATCCAATCTCATCTCGCCGATGTTATTTCGATGCAGCCGCGTCCAGCGCCAGATTGAGCGCCAATACGTTAACCCTGGGTTCGCCGAGCAGCCCGGCAAAGCGGCCTGTGGTGTTTTCGGCCACCAGCTGGCGCACCCGGTCCACCGGCATATTCCGCGCCTTGGCGACACGCGGCACCTGGAACAGCGCGCCCTCCGGCGAGATGTCCGGGTCGAGGCCACTGCCGGACGTGGTGACGAGATCAATCGGAACGGAGCCGGAGGAATTCTCCGCCTTCAACTTGTCGACATCTTCCTTGATCCGGTCATTGAGCGCCTTGCTGGTCGGACCAAGATTGGACGCGCCCGAATTGGCTGCGTTGTAGGGCGCGGGCACGGTCTTGGTGGAATCGGCCGGGTCCGGCGCCGTGGTCGCGGAGGGCCGACCATGGAAGTATTTCGCGTCTTTGAACTCCTGCCCGATCAGGGCGGAGCCGACGACCTCGCCGCCACGATCGACCAGACTGCCCTGCGCCTGCTTCGGAAAGATCGCGCTGGCGACCGCGGTCATGGCGAGCGGATAGGCAAGGCCAGTGATCAGCGTCAACAGGACGAGGATGATGATAGCGGGCCGAATTTCACGAAGCATGGTGAGTCTCCATTAGTTCCGTCATTGCGAGGAGCGCTTGCGACGAAGCAATCTTCTTGTTTGCGGTCCCATGGATTGCTTCGCTGCGCTCGCCACGACGGTTGGGGTCAGGCCAGATGCAAGGCGGTGACGACGAGGTCGATCGCCTTGATGCCGATAAAGGGAATGATGATGCCGCCAAGGCCGTAGATCATCAGGTTACGGCGCAACAGCGCGCCGGCTCCGATGGCGCGATAGGCCACGCCTTTCAGGGCGAGCGGAATGAGCGCAACGATGATCAGCGCATTGAAGATGATCGCCGACAGGATCGCGCTTTGCGGACTGGCCAGATGCATGACGTTGAGGACTGCGAGTTGCGGATAGAAGGCCAGGAACATCGCAGGGATAATGGCGAAGTATTTGGCGACGTCGTTGGCGATCGAGAAGGTGGTCAGCGCGCCACGGGTCATCAGGAGTTGTTTGCCGATCTCGACCACCTCGATCAGCTTGGTCGGGTTGGAGTCCAGGTCGACCATGTTGCCCGCCTCCCGCGCGGCTTGCGTGCCCGTGTTCATGGCGACGCCGACGTCGGCTTGCGCGAGCGCCGGCGCGTCGTTGGTGCCGTCGCCGCACATCGCGACCAGTTTGCCCTTGGCCTGTTCGTCACGAATGAGCTTCAGTTTGTCCTCGGGCGTCGCCTGCGCGAGAAAATCGTCGACGCCGGCTTCTGCGGCGATCGCGGCGGCCGTCATCGGGTTATCGCCGGTGATCATCACAGTGCGGATGCCCATGCGGCGCAATTCGGCGAAGCGTTCGCGGATACCGCCCTTGACGATGTCCTTGAGATGGACAACGCCGAGCAAGCGGCCGTCCCTGGCGACCGCAAGGGGCGTGCCGCCGGCCTTGGAGATTTCGTCCGCGATCGCCTGAATTTCGCGAGCGGCCTCCGACATGGTGGCCTGCAGAACGCGTGCGGTATTTCCCGACGCAACGATCCGCGACGGTCCGCCGTCGACATAATTGAGGATCGCATCGACCGCACCCTTGCGCACCGACGATGTGCCGGCATCGACGCCGCTCATGCGGGTTTGCGCGGTAAACGGGATGAAGGTCGCGGCCAGTTCCACCATGTCGCGGCCACGAATGCCGTATTTTTCCTTGGCCAGTACGACGATCGAACGTCCCTCGGGGGTCTCATCGGCCAACGAAGCGAGCTGCGCTGCGTCCGCCAGGTCCAGTTCGGTCACGCCGCGGATCGGACGAAATGCCGTTGCCTGCCGGTTGCCGAGCGTGATGGTGCCGGTCTTGTCGAGCAGCAGGGTATCGACGTCGCCGGCGGCCTCGACCGCGCGGCCCGACATCGCCAGCACGTTGAAGCGCACCAGCCGGTCCATGCCGGCGATGCCGATCGCCGACAACAGCGCGCCGATGGTGGTTGGGATCAGCGTGACGAACAGCGCCACGAGTATAACGACCGATATCTGGCCGCCGGCATAGGCGGCGTAGCTCGGAATGGTCACGGTAGCGAATACGAAGATAATCGTGAGCCCTGCGAGCAGGATATTCAACGCGATTTCGTTCGGCGTCTTCTGCCGCTCGGCGCCCTCGACGAGCTTGATCATGCGATCGATGAAGGTCGAGCCCTGCGCCGCGGTGATGCGAACGCGGATCCAGTCCGACAGCACCTGGGTGCCGCCGGTCACCGCCGAACGGTCGCCGCCGGATTCCCGGATCACCGGCGCGGATTCGCCCGTGATCGCGGCCTCGTTAACGGAGGCCACCCCCTCGATCACCTCGCCATCGCTGGGAATGTTGTCGCCGGCTTCCACCAGCACGATGTCGCCGACTTTCAGGCTGGTGCCGGGCACCAGCCGATGGATCTTGTCCGAACCGGTCGCCAGCTTGGCCTGGCTTTCGGTGCGGGTTTTCCGCAACGATTCGGCCTGCGCCTTGCCGCGGCCTTCGGCGACGGCCTCGGCGAAGTTCGCAAACAGCACCGTGAACCACAGCCACAGGATGATCTGAAAGGTGAAGCCGACGCTCTCGCCGTCGCCCATCACCAGATTGCGCAGGAAAATAACCGTCGTGAGCGCGGCGACGACTTCCACCACGAACATCACGGGGTTCTTGACCATCAGCCGCGGGTCAAGCTTGGCGAAGGCCGAGCCGATCGCTGGAAAAACGATCTTCGGATCGAGCATCGCCGAGACCGGCACCCGCTTCTGCAGTTTCATGACTTCCATGGACGTAACTCCGAATGATCGATCAGAACAGGGTGCCGGCGGTCATCGCCAGATGCTCGACGATCGGGCCGAGCGCGAGCGCCGGGAAGAAGGTGAGACCGCCGATGATCAGGATCACGCCAACGACCAAACCGACAAACAGGCCGCCCGTGGTCGGCAGCGTGCCGGCCGACGGCGGAATCGACTTCTTGCCCGCGAGCGAACCCGCCATCGCCATCGCCGGGATGATCATGAAGAATCGGCCGACAAACATCGAACTCGCCAGCGTGAGATTGTAGAAGAAGGTGTTGCCGCTTAGGCCCGCGAACGCCGAACCGTTGTTGCCGGTCGCCGAGGTGTAGGCATACAGCACCTCCGTAAAGCCGTGCGGTCCCGCATTGGCCATCGAAGCCACCGCCGGCGGAAAGACGACGGCCACAGCGGTCCAGCCGAGATACATCAGCGGCAATACGAGGATCGCGAGCATCGCCATTTTGACCTCGCGCGCCTCGATTTTCTTGCCGACATATTCCGGGGTGCGACCGACCATCAGGCCGGCCACAAAGATCGAGAGGACGACGAAGATCAGCATGCCGTAGAGGCCGGCGCCGACGCCGCCGACGATGATCTCGCCGAGCTGAATATTGATCAGCGGAATCATGCCGCCAAGCGCAGTGAAACTGTCATGCATGGCGTTGACCGCGCCGCAGGATGCCGCCGTGGTGATGACCGCGAACAGGCTGGAGGCCACGATGCCGAAGCGGACTTCCTTGCCTTCCATATTGCCGCCGGAGAGGCCAAGCGCATCGAGCGTGGCCGTGCCGTTGGCTTCGGCCCAGTAGGTGACGGTGACGCCGGAGATGAACAACACACCCATGATGGCGAGGATCGCCCAGCCCTGGCGCTGGTTGCCGACCATGCGGCCGAACACGTTGGTCAGTGCGGCGCCGAGCGCGAAGATCGAGATCATCTGGACAAAATTCGATAGCGCCGTCGGGTTCTCGAACGGATGGGCAGCATTGGCATTGAAGAAGCCGCCGCCATTGGTGCCGAGCATTTTGATGGCGACCTGGGAGGCCACTGGGCCGACCGCAATGGTTTGTTTCGCACCTTCCAGCGTCGTGGCCTCGACATAGGCGCCGAGCGTCTGCGGCATGCCCTGCCAGACCAGGAACAGCGTGTAGACCACGCAGATCGGCAACAGCACATAGAGCGTGCAGCGCGTCACATCGACCCAGAAATTACCGATGGTGCGCATCGAGGAACGGGAGAAACCGCGGATCAGCGCCACGGCAAGCGCGATGCCGGTTGCGGCCGAGAGGAAATTCTGATGCGTCAGGCCCAGCATCTGCACGAGATAAGACATCGTGCTTTCACCACCGTAGTTCTGCCAGTTGGTGTTGGTGATGAAGCTGATCGCGGTGTTGAAAGAAAGGTCCTCCGCGACGGCGGATTGCTCCGCCGGGTTGAACGG
>Ga0137403_10002083_pt1 | contig 24740 bp, 19 predicted proteins | sample CZOMad2_1_16fung_FD_122057 | JGI IMG/M metagenome (GOLD analysis project Ga0137403, IMG submission 122057) | Vadose zone soil fungal communities from Angelo Coast Range Reserve, California, USA - CZOMad2_1_16fungal (Hybrid Assembly) | ecosystem: Environmental > Terrestrial > Soil > Vadose zone... | reverse complement strand
CGTTCGGCAAGGCGATCTGCCAGCACCAGGCCGTGCAGCTCAAGCTCGCCGACATGGCGACGCGGCTGACCGCCGCGCGGCTCCTCGTGGGCGACGCGGCGGCGCGGGTGGCGACGGCGGACGACGGCGGCGCCGCGCGGCGCGCGCGCCGGTTCGCCGTCGACGCCACCGTGGCCGTCACCCTCGAGTCGATGCGGATCCACGGCGGCTATGGCTACACGACGGAGTTCCCCGTCGAGCGCTACTATCGCGACGCCGCCGCGCTGCTCGGGGCCGCGCCCGAGGACGCGCCCCGCTGATGGCCTACGGCCGGTACTTCGAGGAGTTCAAGATCGGCGAAGTCATCAAGCACTGGCCGGGCCGCACGATCAACGAGGCGGACTGCACCTGGTTCGCCCTGCTGACGATGAACCAGCATCCCGTCCACAGCGATGCGCACTACGCGGCGACGCACACCCAGCACGGCCAGCGCCTCGTGCTGGGGCCGCTGGTGTTCTCGATCGGCATCGGCATGACGGTGGCCGACGTGTCGGGCAAGGCCATCGCGAACCTCGAGATCGAGAAGATCACCCACGAGGCGCCGACGTTCATCGGCGACACGCTCTACTCGGAGTCGACCGTTCTCGACACGCGCGAGTCCAAGCACGGCGACCGCGGCACCGTCACCGTGGAGACGCGCGTGAGCAACCAGCGCGGCGAGCGCGTGATGACGTTCAAGCGCACGGCGCTCTTGCCCAAGAAGAATCACGCGACCCTGGGCGAGGGCACATATCCCGCATGACGCGTGCTCCTCTGCACGGCCTCCGCGTCCTCACCGTGTCGCAGTTCGGCGCCGGCCCCTTCGGCACCCAGCTCCTCGCCGACCTCGGCGCCGAGATCATCAAGATCGAGGACCCCGGCGTCGGCGGCGACGTCGCGCGCCAGGTCGGCCCCTACGCGGGCGAGGACGACTCGCTCTACTTCCAGTCGTTCAACCGCGGCAAGAAGTCGATCACGCTCGACCTCGAGCACCCCGAGGGCCGCGCGGTGCTGCGCGACCTCGCCCGCGTCTCCCACGCGGTCTACAACAACCTGCGCGGTGATCTGCCCGAGCGGCTCGGTGTCACCTACGCGGCGCTGAGGGACGTGAACCCGGCGCTCGTGTGCTGCTCGCTCTCCGGCTTCGGGCGCACGGGCCCGCGCGCGGCCGAGCCGGCGTTCGACTACCTGATCCAGGGCTACGCGGGCTGGATGTCGGTGTCCGGCGAGCCGGACGGTCCCCCCGGCAAGTGCGGCGTGTCGGTGGTGGACTTCGCGGGCGGCTACGCGTCGATGGCCGCGCTGCTGGCCGGGCTCTGGGACGCGCAGCGCACCGGCGTCGGACGCGACATCGAGATGTCGCTGCTCGACACCGCGGTCAGCATGCTGTCCTACTACGCGATCTGGACGCTGAATCGCGACTGGCAGCCGGCGCGGGTCGAGGATTCCGGCCACCAGTCCATCGTGCCCGCGCAGAATTTCCCCACGCGCGACGGCTGGATCGTCGTCTTCTGCAACAAGGAGAAGTTCTGGACGAGCCTCGTGCAGGCGATGGAGCTGCCCGCGGTCGCGCGCGACCCGCGCTTCGCCACCTTCGCGGACCGGCTCGCCCACAAGGCGGTGCTGGTGCCGATCCTCAAAGCGCGCTTCGCCGAGCTCACCACCTCCGAATGGCTGGCGCGTCTGCGCGGCCGCGTCCCGTGCGCGCCGGTGAACACCGTCGCCCAGGCGCTCGCCGACGAGCAGGTCGCCGCGCGCGACATGATCGTCGAGGTCAAGCATCCGCGCTTCGGCGTCCTGCGCGAGGTCGGCACGCCCGTGAAGACGGAGGGCGCCGCGCCCAACCTCACCCCGGCGCCCGCCCTGGGCCAGCACACCGACGAGATCCTCCGCACGCTGCTGGAGTACGATCCGGCCCGCATCGCCGCCCTGCGCGCATCCGGCGCGCTGGGTTGACGCCCTCGACCAACAACGCAGGAGGTCTGCCATGATCCGTCTCCGCCGCGTCCTCGTGCTGTCCGTCACCCTCGTCGCTCTCCTGGCCGGCGCCGCCGACGCCTGGACCCGCATCCCCGCGACCGTTTTCGCGACGCTACCCGACGGCGCCGCGCATCCCGAGGGAATCACCGCCGACGCCGACGGCAACATCTACGTCGCCACGTTCGAGGCGACCAAGCCGGCCGGAACGCCGGGCGAGATGTTCGTGTTCAACCACAGCGGTCGCCTCCTGCGGCGGGTGGTGATCCCGGGCTCGGATAGCAAGTTGCTCGACCTCGCGTTCCATCCGACCACCGGCGCGCTGCTCGTCATCGACTTCGGCCATCAGCGCGTGCTGAGGGTCGACCCGTTCACCGGCGCCAACACGCCCTTCACGCAGCTGCCACCCACCGCCGGCCCCAACGTCCTCACCTTCGACAAGCTCGGCAACGTCTACATCTCCGACTCGTTCAACGGAACGATCTGGCGAACGGGACCGCTTGGCGGCGCCGCTGTCGCGTGGAAGACCGACACGCTCCTCGCGCCCAACGGCGTGCCGCCCTTCGGCGCCAATGGGCTGGCGTTCAACAAGGCCGAGAGCATCCTCTTCGTGGCGAATACGAGCACCGACACCATCGTGCAGATTCAGGTCCGGCCCGGCTACGTGGCGGGCGCGGCGACCGAGTTCACCAACAGCGTCAATGGCGGCGACGGCCTGATCATCGACGGCGACGACAACCTCTGGATCGCCGCGAACCAGGCCGACGAGATCGTCGTGGTGGATCCCACCGGACGCGCGATCGCCAAGCTCGGCGACTTCGACGGGCTCGACGAACAAGGCCGGCCGGTGAATCTCCTCTTCCCCGCCAGCCTCGTGCATCACGGCAACTTCATCTACGTGACGAACCTCGCGATCGACCTGCGCCTCTTCGGCCACAACACCATCGACGCGCAGTGGGCCGCCGAGGTGAAGCGCTACACGATCTCTCGGCTCCCCGCGACCATTCCGCCGGTACGCGGCCTGAAATGAGCCCCGAGTTCGAGCCGTTCCGCGCGGTCACGCCCGACGACCTCACCATGCCCGCCGGCTGGTCGGTGTCGGCGGGCCAGACGTTCCTCTATACGAAGGAGGAGCAGGCCGTCGCGCAGCAGGCGCGCGCCTTCGCCCAGCGCGAGGTCGCGCCGCAGGCGGCGGCCGCGCATCGCGAGGTCAAGGCGATCAAGGCGACGTACGAGGGCGGAGCGGCGCGAGCGGCTCCGCGCGCTCGCGAAGTCCTATCTGAAGCTGCTGGGCGAGGGCGGCATGCTCGGCGCCCTCTACCCGGAGACCTACGGCGGCAACGGCCGCGGCGTCGTCGCCGAGTGCCTGATCGACGAGGAGCTGGCCGCCGCCGGCCATCCCGGCGACACGATCCGCTCCGTCTCGCTCACGCTCGGCACCGTCTCCATCCTGCGCTACGGCACCGAGGCGCAGAAGCGGCGCCACATCCCGCCGCGGCTGCGCGGCGAGGAGCTGGCCGCGCTGGCCATCACCGAGCCGCAGATCGGCAGCGACACCTCGCGAATGGAGACGCGCGCCGCGCGCCGCGGCGACCGCTGGGTGATCAACGGGCAGAAGCGCTTCATCACCGGCGGCGGCCTCGCCGACTACCTGACGCTGTTCGCCATCACGGATGCGTCCACGCATCCGCACAAGGGCATGTCCACCTTCATCGTGCCGATGGACGCGCCCGGCGTGCGGATCCGGCGCCAGATCGACGAGGCGCTGATGGGCGACATCATCGACAACGTCTGGCTCGACCTCCACGACGTGGAGGTGCCCGACGACGCCCTGCTCGGCCCGCTCAACGGCGGCTGGCAGGTGCTCATGGACGAGCTGGACACCGAGCGCGTGACCTACTGCATGGCCGCGCTCGGGAGCGCGCGCCGCGCGCTCGAGGTGGCCGCGGAGTACGCGACCAAGCGCGTGCAGTTCAAGCAGCCCATCGCGATGTTCGAGGGCGTGTCGTTCAAGATCGCCGAGATGTACGCGGCGCTCGACGCCGCCCGCCAGGTGACCTACCGAACGGCCAAGATGATCGAGGCGGGGCTCTCCGCGCAGCGCGAGTCGGCCGTGACCAAGCTGGTCGTCGCCGAGAACGTGTGGAAAATCGTCGACCACGCCATGCAGGTGCTGGGCGGCATCGGCTACACGAGCGACTTTCCCGTCCAGCAGATCTTCCGCAACGCGCGGCTGCTGCGCATCGGTGCGGGATCGGACGAGATCATGAAGTTCCTGATCGCGCGCGAGGTGCTGAGGGAGGTCGGGCGCGGCCGCTAGGTTGATCCGTGGCGGTAGAATCACCCCATGGTCGAGCGGACCCTGCCGACCCCCGAGGTCGAGGAAATCAGCGGGACGGAGACGGAAGTCGCCCCGCCGTGGATGACCGTCCTGCACAACTGCGACTGTCACACCTTCGAGCAGGTCGTGAAGCAGCTGCAGAAGGCCATCGCCTGCAGCGAGTCCGAGGGCTGGGAGATCGCCTGGCAGGTCCACAACACGGGCAAGGCGGTCGTGAAGATCGGCCCCGAGAAGGAATGCGTGCGGGTCGGTAACATCCTGGCCGCGATCGGCCTCGTCGTCACCGTCATCCAGTCCTGACCATCGCGCGCGCGGCCGCCGCGTAGACGAGCCGCGCCACGAAGCGCGCGACGCCGGGCACCCAGAGCAGGAGCCAGCCCGCGAGCACGAGGAACGGCAGATCGTACCAGGGGCCGTAGCCCCGACTGCCCAGGAAGCCCCCGCCGAATCGGGCCAACACCATCACGACGAAGAACGGCCCTGGCAGGATGATCGGCAACATTCGGAAGGCGTTGAAGCCGTGGTACGCCCGGCCATGCGGACTGACGAGATGAAGTCTCATGCACTCTTCGTCGCCGGCGTGGCCGACCCTGACGGCGTCGTCGGCGGGGACCCACCGCAGCCGTCGGAGCCAGTCGAGCCGCGCAAGTATCGTCCCACTCCAGCGACAGGCCCGGCTCTGGGGATCGTAGACAATCCTCCAGCCCTGGTCGGCGGTCGACACGAACACGAACAGGGCGGCCAGCGTGTCCCACGCGAACACGCCCGGTCTCAAGAGGAACTCGAGATACACGACGAACGCGAACGCAACGACGACCCCGGTGCGCCACAGCGGGCGGACGAGAAAGGCCACGGCCAGGAAGAGCTCCAGGGCCGTCGTCAGCACGCTGATCGCGCCCGGGAAGGCGCGGATGACGGCCAGGTTGACGCTCTGGAGCCAGGCCAGCCCGAACGCGTGATCTCTCGCACCAAGCGTGGCCAGCAGCGTGCCCGACACGCTCCAGTGCGGGTTGAAGACCTTATCGAGAGCCGCGTAGAAGAAGACGATCGACAGTTGAATGCGCACCAGATGCTCCGGCCACGCCGGACACGTGTCCCCGGAGTCGCGTTTCGCCCGGATCAGGCGCCAGAGGGAAACGCGATCGCTCGAGCAGCCGATCAGCGCCAGCAGGGTCAGATGGAACTGGGCGTTGTGCGCGTAATGCTCCGGGTCGAGGGCGATGACGTAGAAGCCGGTGGCCGCGAGGAACCAGGCACACAGACGCGGACCGAGTCCGAGGAGGAGGCCCGAGGCGGCGACGTAGTTCAGGATCATGAGCACCGCACCCCCGCCCTGCGTCAGCGGCGGAATGAGGGGCAGCGCCGGCGGTACATGGAAGGCCGAGCCGACGTATCGATCGATGAACCCGTTGAACTTGGGGACGTGGAAGGCGAGGGTCGCGACCGCCAGGCAGACGCGGAGCGTGGCCAGCCGATACGCGGGGACCAGAGAAAACCAGCCGGCTCCCCGGTCGGTCCCGGCGTCGGCCTCGCCGCCGGCGCTAGCCCGCGGGCCCGGCACGAAACTCCACCACAGTCGGCGCGCCGGCGGGCGGATAGTCAGTCCACCGGATGCGCGCGACGTACGTGTACCCGTCACGCTGCTCCCGTGCGAGATAGGAAACCAGACGCGAGAACCGGTCGTGAACCTCGTCTTCCGACACGTAGAGCGCCAGCATCGGCATGGGTTCGGGCGACCGGTAGCCGCGCACGTAGCGCTCGATGTTCGGTATCGGCTCGGCCTCGCCCCCACCGCGGACGCGAAAAAGGCGGACTTCGTAGCGCGGCACGAGACGTGAATACATCGCCCAGCCGAACCGGGCCCAGCGGTATCGGAACGTCGGGATCTCGAACTTCTGTACGAGGGGGACGACGATCTGGACGGAGAGCCACGCGACGATGAACGCCGTTGCCGCATGCCGGCGCCAGCCGCGGACGTCCCGTCCGGTCACGAGAGAGGGTCGGAGGACTTGATGATCAGACGCTTCCCCGAGGGCTCAAGTGGAATGCGGTCGACCGGCTCGACGGTCACGCCGACGCCGAGGAAGCTCTCGAGCTCACGTCGAATCCGCGCGCCGAACTCGGACGTGAACCGGGGCGTGGGCACGATCCGCAACGTCACCGCGTCCGGCGCGGTCTGGATCGCCTGGTACTCCCAGACGTACGGGATGATCCCGATGACGAACGTCAACAGCTGTCCGAGTGCGCCGGCGCTGACTTCGCGGCCCTGAGGGGTGCGGATCAGCTCGCTCTCCCGTCCTTCGAGGCGCGCCAGAGTCGGCAGCCCGCGCCCGCACGGGCACGGTGCCCCGGCGACGGCCCGATCGCCGGCGAAATAGTTGATGAAGGGCATGACGTAATTGGCCAGGTCGGTCGCGACGACGCGCCCGGCCTCGCCGGGCGCGGCATCGGTGCCGTCCGGCCGCACCACGCGCACGATGAGCCTTTCAGCGTTGATGTGCAGGAGCTCCGGGTTGTCCGGGCAACTGTGGGCGATCTGCGGCAGCTCCCACGCCGAGTACCAACTGACGACGCGGCAGCGAAAGACCCGCTGCATGGTCTCGACGTTGCCGGGCGTCGCCGTCTCGGCGAGCGTCACGACGACCCTGGGGTCGCTCGCGAGCACAGCGTCTTCCTCTGAAAGAGCGGCGGCCAGACCAGCGATGGCGCGCGGATAGCCGCGGAGGAAGTATGGCCCGCGCGAGGTCACCCGTTCGACGAGCGACCGAAAGCGCGCGGTCGTCAGCTGGTCGGCCGGCAGGCTTTCGCTTCGCTTTCCAAGCACAATCGTGCTGACGAGCCGTCGCACTGGCCGGGCTGGCGCAATCCTGTTGTAGAAGTGTGACGGGCTCGCGATCACGATTCGTGTGTGCCAGATGGCGGTGCGCGCCCAGTCGAGCCACAACAGCTCCGTCGCGGCCAGAAGCGGAAGGGTCGAGCGGTCCCAGTAGCATTCGAGGGGCAGGCCGGTCGATCCGGATGTCATCATCCGCTGCCGTCGGCTTGCCGGGATGTTGTCGGCGGTGGTCAGCGTGGGGAAGCCCGCCCGGAGCTCGAGCTTCGTGGTGATCGGTACCTTGGAGAGATCCGCCACCGACTTGATGTCTCGCGGGTCCAGCGTGGCTCGGGCGAAGAGGTCACGGTAGTGGGGAACGTGGCGCGAGGCATGCTCGAGAAGCGGTTGGAGCCGAGACACGGCCCGCATCCGCAGCGTGTCCGGCGTGTCCCATTGTCGTTCCGCCAGGCGACGCGCGTTCGTCCACAGCGGGTGCCCCAGGCGCTCCCCCAGCGGAGCGATGACCCAGGGAACGAGCCGCCGATACACCGGCTCGTGAATCACCCGGAAGGCCCGCGCAGTTTCCCCTCCGCCCGCTCCTGCAAGGACGCCATGCCCATGCACCGAAACAACGCGGCGGCTCCCTCGAGATGCTTCCTGGCCGCATCCCAGTGCTTCGCCCGGACCTGGAGCTCCCCGAGGCTCAGCCGACAGTGGGCGATCGCCGGACGCATACCGAGCGCATCGGCGGCGGTCATCGCCTGACGGTAGAGGCGCTCTGCGCCTTCGACATCGGCTGGATCACGCCGCGTGGCAATCTCTCCGAGCAGGTGGAGGGTCCAGACCTCCTGCCCCTTCTCCTTGTATCGTCGGGAGAGAGCGATGGCCTCCTCGGCCCGGTGCCACGCGTGCTCGTACTCGCCGGCGGCGAGGTGCGCCTCCGCGAGCCAGGCCAGCCGAAGCGGATGGGCGAGGGCGGCGTTCTTGGACTCCGCCTCCTTCACGCTGCCGGCGATGAGTGCGATCCCCTCGGCGATACGTCCGGTAAGCGCGTAGACCCGTCCCACCGCGGCCGCCACCGTGAGGACATACAGATAGATGTTCCCGCGGCGGCCCACGTCCAACCCGCGCTCCAGCACGGCCAGGGCACGATCCAGATCGTTGTGACGCATGTGCAGAAGACCGAGCCCCAGGCACATTCCTGTGAGGCTCGGCGCGTGGTTGATCTCCTCGGCGATCCGGAGGCCGTCGTCGCCGACTCGGAGCGCCTCCGCGAACTCGCCGAGCTCGCCCAGACAACGCGCCAGGCGCTCCCGGCTGGTAACGGCGGGAAAGGTGGGAAAGATCGGCAGGCCGAATCGCTCCCGGACGCGCTCACCGATGAGCTCGATGTTCCGTCGCAGGACGACCGTCGCCTGGCGATAGTCCCCCGACATGTGGAAGGAGTGGCCCAGCAGCAGGTTGACGCCGATTTCGTGCGCGAGATCCGCGCCCCCACCCAGGGCGAGCGCGCGCTGCCCGGCCTCCACGGTTCGCGCCTGGTCGTTGGCCAGATAGTGGCAGTGCGCGATGCCGTACGCGATCCAGCTCAGCCGCCGTTGGTCTCCGAGCTCGCTCGCCAGCGCCTCGGCGTTCTGCATGTGGTCGAGGATCCGGACGCGGTCGGCCAGAGGCACGAGCGCGCGACGCAAGTCGAGCCGGACGTCGATCGCCTGCTCGATGGTGTCCCGACGCTTCGGGAGGTGCTCGAGCGCTTCCAGCGCCCGCTCGAAGAAGGCCGTAGCCTCGCGGCTCGCCGAGCGCTCGAGCGCCTTCACGCCGGCCTGGCGCTGGTACGTCACCGCCTTGTCCCAGACCGCTCCGCGCGACGCGTGGTGGGCCAGCGGCTCGACCTGGCTGGCGATCCGGTCCGCCCAGAGGGTTTCCATCGTCGTCACGATCCGGGCGTGTAGCTCGCGTCGTCGCTCGAGCAAGAGCGTCGAGTACGCCACCTCCTGGGTGAGCGCGTGCTTGAAGGTGTACTCGAGCTCCGGGAAGAGGCTCGTCTCGTACAGGAATTCCCCCGTCTGTAGCTGCGCGAGGATCTCGCGCAGCGGCGCCTCCGGAGCCTGCACGACCGCCTGGAGCAATGGAAACGAAACGTCCTTACCGATCACCGCCGCGCACTGGAGCACGCGCTTGTCGGGCGCGGACAGACGGTCGATCCGCGCGGCCAGGATCGCCTGCACGGTCGCGGGAACCTGGATCGCGGCGGGTGACTTCCCGAGCCGGCAGGCGCCGCGCTCGCCGACGAGCAGCTTCGTCTCGACCAGCGTGCGGATGCACTCCTCCAGGAAGAACGGGTTGCCCCCGGTCCGGTCGAAGAGCAGCTGCTTGAGCGGGTCGAGCTCGGGAGCGTCACCGAGGGTGACGCGAAGCAGCTCCTCGGCGCTCTCGGCGGAGAGCGGATCGAGCCGCACCTGAATATAGTACGGCTTTGTGCCCCAGCCGTGCTGATACTCCGGCCGGTAGTTGACGAGGAGCAGCAGACGCGCGGTGAGCATGCTCTCGACCAGATTGTCCAGGAACGCTCGCGTCTCGGCGTCGATCCAGTGCAGGTTTTCGACCATCACGATCAGCGGCCGTTCCTGGCTCAAGCGGATGAGCAGGCGCTTGAGCGCGTCGAATGTGCGCTGCCGGCGCTGCATCGGATCGAGCGCCGACCACGCCGTGTCATCGACGGGTACGTCCAGGAGCGCGATGAGGGCCGGCGCGATGCCGTGGAGCGAATCGTCAAGCTCCCCGAGCCCGGCCGCGACCTTGGCGTGGACCGCGGCGGCGTCGTCACGGGCCTCGACTTGAAAGTAGGTGCGCAGGAGCTCGCGGAACGGGAGGTACGCGCTGAGCGTGCCGTAGGAGACGGCGCTGGTCTCGAGGACCGTGCAGCCGCGGGTCCGTGGTGAGTCGATGAACTCGTAGAAGAGCCGGGACTTGCCGATACCGGGCTCACCGATGACGGCCAAGACCTGCCCCAGGCCCGAGCGCGCGCGCTCGAGCGCCTCGTCCAGCAGGTCGAATTCCGCACGTCGTCCCACGAAGCGGGACATGCCGCGTGAGGCGGCCTGGAACCGGCCACGCGTCGGCTCGGCGTCGACGAGCTCGAAGACCTCGATCGGCTCGGCGAGGCCCTTGACCGCGGCGAGGCCCTGGGGCTTGAAGTGCAGGTATCCCTCGGTCAGGCGAACGAACGCCTCGGTCACGAGAATCGTGCCGGGAGTGCAGAGCTGCTCCATGCGGGCGGCCAGGTGCGTCGTCTCTCCGATGGCGCTGTAGTCCATCGTGAGATCGTTGCCGATTCCACGGACGACCACCCCGCCGGCGTTCAGCCCGACCCGGACCTGGAGGCGGACTCCGTGCTGCTGCTGGACCTGCTCGGCGAGCGCCCGGAGCGACTCCTGCATCTTGATCGCGGCATAGCCCGCCCGTACCGCGTGATCCTCGTGCGCGATCGGCGCGCCGAAGAGCGCCATGATCCCGTCGCCCATGACCTGGTTCACCGTGCCCTCGAAGCGGTGAACGGAGTCGATCATCGTCGTCAACACGGGATCGAGCAGCGCGCGGGCGTCTTCCGGATCGCGACCCGCGAGCAGCTCCATCGAACCCTTGAGGTCGGCGAACAGCACAGTCACCTGCTTGCGTTCGCCCTCGAGGGCGTGCCGCCCCTGGAGGATTTTCGTGGCGAGGTAGGGCGGCGGAGCGGGCTGCGCCCAGCCGGCCTCACGATCCGCGCCGCCACCGGGGGCGGGCAGGAACTGGCCGCAACCGCCACAGAACTTCGCCAGGGGCTCGTTCTCGAAGCCACAGGCGGCGCACCGGAGCGCGAGCGGGAGGCCGCACGCCGCGCAGAAGCGACGAGTCGGACCGTTCTCAGCTCGGCACTGCGGACACAACATCTGGAACCTCCAGGACGCACTGGAGCGGCACGGCACGTCACCTTAGCCCGCTGTCACAGCCGGGGTCAAGGCGCCGCTACCGTCGAACCGCGTTTCTCCGCCCGAAAGGCGAGGTAGTAACCCGTTCGGTAACGGGTGGGCCAGCGCTCGAGTCGCTCGAACGCGGCGAGGGTCCGTCCCAGGAGACGCTGCACGCGCGGCGCGTTCAAGCGCTCGGCCAACGCGATGAGCCAAATGGCCGGGGCGCGCACGGCGTGAGCGACGGCGGTCACGTCGGTCACCGCGAGCCCGAGCGCTTCGAGCCGCGCGCGGCCTTCCGCGCGCCCGTAGGTCTGCCCGACGTAGTAAGGCACGAGACCGAGGCGGTTCAACCAGACGAACGGCAGGCGGTTGCGCAGCCAGACGGCAGGGTTGTGGGGGTTGTCGAAGGTCACGACGAGCGTGCCGCCCGGGCGCAGCACGCGCGCGAGCTCCGTCAGGCTCGTCGCGATGTCGGCCTTGTCCGGGAAATGGTCGAGCGACGACCCTGCCAGGATATGCCCCACGGTGCTCGCGCGAAGAGGAATCGCGCGCAGATCGGCGACCACGAACAGATATCGCTCTCCACTCTGACGCAACCGCTCGCGCGCGGCCAGCACCGTGGCCGGCGAGCAGTCGAGCCCGATGCTGCCCGACCCGAGCGCGGTGAGGACGTGGTGAGCGCTGACGGCTTCCTCGAAGAGATCCGTCTTCAGTCCGCGTCCCGCCCCGGACGGAGGTACCCATCGGCGCATCAGGTCCCCGTAGATCCGCTGCATGTAGGCACGCCACTGCACGAGCGGGGTCGCCTGCCGGCGTTCCGCCACGACCTCGTCCCAGTAGGCGGCAGCCACCCGGGGCGTGTCGGTCCGGCGGTAGAAATGGTGGCGCCAGCCAGCGAGCCTCACCGAGCCCATGATTCCGACGGCGCGGTAACCGGCCTTCTCGAGCGGCCGAAAGGCCCGCGTATTCTCCGGCCACACCACGGCCAGCAGCCGCCGGGCCCCGGCCTCGCGAAAGAACATCGCCATCCAGGTCACGCGCGCCGCGGCGAGGTCGAGTCCGCGAAAGGCCGCTGCGGTATAGGAGTCGAATTGATAGACGTCCCCGGACCCGAGCGGAAACTCACAGTCCAGGTACTGGACCCAGGCCTTCGTCGGCGCCGCCCAGCCCGCGTGCACGATCCGCCCTTCGTACCGGACGACGAAGCAGCGATGGCCGGCGCGCAGGCGACGGCGGACCTCGGCCTTCTCCGTGTCGGGCCGGAAGGCCGCGTACTGATCGACGTCGGCGTCGGTGAGGATGCTCACAACCGCGGGGATATCCGCGGTGACCCCCGGAATCGGCTCGTCGAGCCGGCGCTCCAGCACGATCACGCGGCGGTACACGGTCCGGCCGAGCACCCGGAACCACAAGCTCCGCACGATGACAACTCTAGCCCGGGCCACGTACACTTCACAGCGGGACAGCCAGATCGGAGGAGGTCGCTATAGAGGCCATGATGGGCCCGCCCCAGTCCGCGCCCGCCATCGGCATCTCGGTCATCGTTCCGGTCTACAACAATCCTGAGGACCTCCGGCTCAGCCTCGGTGCCCTGCGGGCCGCCGCCACGCCGGATTGCGAAATCCTGGTCGTGGACGATGGCTCCACCGACGTGACGCCTTCCGTCGCGGCCGGCATGGACGTGCCGGTGGTCAGGCTCGCGAGAAACTCGGGACCGGCAGCGGCCAGGAACGAGGGCGCCGCGCGGGCGCGGGGCGCCATCCTCTTCTTCGTCGACGCCGACGTCGTGATCGCGCCGGGTGCGGTCGAGCGCGTTCGGGGCTTCTTCGCCGGGCATCCCGAGTGCGCGGCGCTCTTCGGCTCCTACGACGCGCGGCCGGCGTGTAACCGCATGGTGTCGCGATATCGGAACCTGCTCCATCACTTCGTGCATCAGCGAGGCCGCGCCGACGCCTCGACGTTCTGGGCGGGGTGCGGAGCCGTCCGACGCTCGGTGTTCCACGAGGTCGGCGGGTTCGATGCCGAGCGATTCCCGCACCCGTCCATCGAGGATATCGAGCTCGGCTATCGCCTGCGGGCGGCGGGTCATCGGATCCACCTCGACCCCGGGTTGCAGGGCACGCACCTCAAGCGATGGACGCTCGCCTCGATGGTCCGCACCGACGTGACTCGGCGCGCCCTGCCCTGGTCGCGTCTCATTCTCGAATCGGGACGTGCGCCCCGTGACCTCAACCTCACGGCAGAGCAACGTGTGAGCGCGGCGCTGGTCGGCCTCGCCGCGGCCAGCGCGCCGCTGGGCGGGCTGCGGCCCGGGCTGCTGGCCATCCCGATGGGCGCCTTGCTCGTCGTGGCCGTCCTCAATCGCTCGCTCTACGCCTTCTTTTGGCGGCAGGGCGGGATTCGCTTTGCCGCGCTCTGCATCGCCCTCCATTTCCTGTACTACCTCTGCAGCGGCCTGACCTACCTCTACGCGTCGCTCGAGCGCGGGACACGCAGCGCTGCGCTGGTCGTGCAGAAGCGCTCCCGGACCGGCCCGCGGTGAGGTCTCTGGGCCCCGCGGAACGGGTCGTGGTCATCGGCGCGGGCCCGGCGGGACTGACGGCGGCCCGCGAGTTGACGAGGGCCGGCCTCTGCCCCGTCGTCATCGAGAAGCGTGCCAGAGTCGGCGGGCTCGCGCGCACGGAGATCTTCAAGGGCTTCCGCTTCGACATGGGGGGGCATCGCTTTTTCACGAAGGTCGAGGAGGTGAAGAAGATCTGGCGCGGAGTGCTCGGGGACGACTTGCTCCGGCGGCCTCGGCTCTCCCGCATCTACTACGACCGCCGCTTTTTCTACTATCCTCTCCGGCCTCTGAACGCGCTGCTGAAGCTCGGCCCGTTTGTGGCGGCCGCGATCGTCCTCAGCTACCTGCGGTGGCAGCTCTTCCCCCATTCGCGCGAGGATACCTTCGAGCAGTGGGTGACGAATCGGTTCGGCCGGCGTCTCTTCCTGATCTTCTTCAAGACCTACACGGAGAAGGTCTGGGGGATCCCGTGCTCGGAGCTGAGGGCGGAGTGGGCAGCGCAGCGCATCAAGGACCTGTCGCTGAAGACCGCGCTCCTCCACATGTTGCTGCGGCCGCCGACGACGATCACGACCCTCATCGAGGAGTTCGAGTATCCCCGGCTCGGTCCGGGAATGATGTGGGAAGCGGTCGCCGGGGAGATCCAGCGCCACCACGCCGTGCTTCGGCTCGACAACGAGGTCGTCAGCATGCGGCGAACGGGCCGTCGGATCGATGGCGTCGTCGTGCGCGCGGCCGGGCGGGAGGAACTGATCGAGGGCTCCCACTTCATCTCGAGCATGCCCGTCACCGAGCTCGTCGCGAAGCTCTCTCCTCCCGCGCCGGCGGACGTTCGCGCCGCCGCGGCGAAGCTCGTCTACCGGGACTTTCTCACCGTCTGTCTGATCCTGAGAACGCCGGCGCTCTTCCCGGACAACTGGATCTACGTCCACTCCCCCGACGTCCGGGTCGGCCGCATCCAGAACTTCAAGAACTGGAGTCCCGACATGGTGCCGGACGCCGGGAAGACCAGTCTCGGGCTGGAATATTTCTGTACCGAGAACGATTCGCTGTGGAATATGCCCGACCCCGATCTCATCGAGCTTGGCAAGCGCGAGCTCGAGCGGATCGGGCTGGCACGCGCTGTCGACGTCGAGGACGGATGCGTGTTCCGGAACGAAAAGGCGTATCCGGTCTACGATGCCGGCTACCGCGATTGCCTGGCCACCGTTCGGGCGTTCGTCGACGGGCTCGAGAATCTCCAGACCATCGGTCGCAACGGGCTGCATCGCTACAACAACCAGGATCATGCGATGCTGACGGGCGTGCTGGCGGCCCGGAACCTCCTGCTCCATCAACAGAACGATCTCTGGAGCGTCAATACCGAGCCGGAGTACCACGAACAACTCCTGGCGGACGCCGATGTCACGCCCGAACACCTCGCCCGGATCCTCGAATTCGGGCTGACCAGACTCTTCGCCAAGCTCGACCGCGTCGCCTTCGGGCTCTCCGTTGGCGCTGCGAGCGGGCTCGTGCTTTTTCTGGCGACGCTCGTCGTTGTACCCGGGGGCCAATCCCTCGTGCGTCCCATCCTGGGCCTGCTCGGCCAGTACTTCCCTGGCTACTCGGTGACCCCGTCCGGCACGATCGTGGGCCTCGCCTATGGCTTCATCGTCGGTTTCGTGGGCGGCTGGAGCTTCGCGCTTTTGAGGAACGCCTGCCTGTTCCTCTGGGTGGCGGTGCTCAGGCGCCGCGCGAGCTACCATCTCCTCCGGAGATTTGTCGAGTTCATCTAGGAGCCCAGACAATGACGAATGACAGGCGGGCGCTCGAGAATCTCGTGCTGACCCGAGTCATGCGGCTGAACGCCATCGTCCAGGGCGTCGTCACTGGGCTCGTGGCCGGCCTCGCGATCTTCCTCGCCACGAACTGGTTGGTCATCAAGGGCGGAACGGTCGTCGGGCCCCATCTCGCGCTCCTGGGCCAATTCTTCATCGGCTACCGGGTCACCTTCGTCGGCAGCCTGATCGGATTCGCCTACAGCTTCGTCCTCGGCTTCGGCGTCGGGTATGGCGTCGCCAGGATGTACAACTGGCTGGTCGATGTCCGGGAACGTCGTCGCGGACACACGCACTGACAGACGACAACCCCGCGATCGAGAGCGGTTCAGGGTCGGAGCCTGCGCGCCTCCAGAAGGTGTTCCTCGGCTTCGATGGTTCGCCCCTGGCGTAGAAGGACCTCTCCGAGGCTTCGGTGAGCGTCGGCCGATCGAGGATCGAGTCGCACGGCCTCGCGTAAGTGCGCCGTCGCCTCCGCGAGCTCCCCCCGCTCGGCGAGAGCGAGACCCCACTGGTGTTGGGCCTGTTGTGATCCCGGATCGATCTGCACCGCCTGCTCGAAGTGAGCGGCGGCCTGCGGCCCCTGGCCCCACTTCTTCAGAATCAGGCCGAGGTTGGTGTGCGCTTGCGCGTCGCGCGCGTTGCTCTCGAGCGCGCGACGGAAATGGTCGGCCGCCTCGCCGAGCTTGCCGTCCCGTGCGAGAAGGAGGCCGAGACCCGTGTGGGCTTCGGCCTGACGTGGACTCAACCGCAGCGCGCTATCGAACTGTTCGCCGGCGTCCGAGAGCCGTCCCTGGACGGCGAAGGCAAAGCCGAGCGCGCTGTAGGCGGCGGCGTTGCGAGGGTTGAGTCTCAACGCCGCGTGAAAATTCTCGATCGCTGCGGTGAACTCGCCCCGGTGCGCCAACGTGACGCCCAGCTTGAAGTGACCCAGGGATGTCGGCCGAGCAGCGACGGCGTGCGTCCACAGTGTTTCCGAGTCGTGCCAGACCTTCACCTGCTTCCACGTGAGCATGCCCAAGACCGCCACCATCGAGACCGCGAGCCCGGCGAGCGGGAGCGCCATGCGCATATCGAGCGTGCGGCGTTGACACGCCATCCACGCGGCCGACAGGACGGCGCCTCCCAGGACCGCCCAGCCGACGGAGGCCAGATAGGTATACCGATCCGCGGCGATCCACGGGATCCAGATGACCGGAGAGAGGATGACCATGAATGCCACCCACACGGTCACCAGCGCGGGCCATCGGCGATGTCCCGCAATCGCCGCGGCAGTCGCGAGCACGATCAGCGCGCCGCTCAGCGTGGCGGGCCACGTCACGAAGCCGCTCCGGGGCGGCAGTTCATAGACCGCCGCGAGGTCGAGAGGGACGGCCATCTTCCACAGGTAGAATGAGAGGGCAGACGTGGAGATCGCGAGGCGCTCGACCAGGCTCACACCGATCCTGGGGTCAGCGATCGCGGTGCGCGTCACGTGCGCCAAGGCGACCACTGCGGCGGCGCTGGCCGCCAGGCTAAGGACGAAGAACGGAAGCTTTTCGGTCAGGACCGCTCTCGACGCTGCCCACGACCAGCGGCCGCCGACGCTGCGCAGCCGATGGAGCGGATAGACGTCGAGCACCAGGAGGACGACTGGCAGGGTCACGGCCATCGCCTTCGCGAGCAGAGCCAAAACGAAGAGCCCAAGTGATGCCCAGTACCATCTGCGCGTCCGGCCGTTCCGCACGGTGCCGTCGTCGCAATAGCGGAGGTAGGCGACGATGGCCGCGAGGTAGAACAGTCCCGAGAGAAGATCCCGGCGCTCGGTGATCCACGCCACCGACTCCACCCGCAGGGGATGAAGCGCAAAGAGAAGCGCGGCAAAACCGGCGCCGGCGGTCAGGACCACCGATGGCTCCTCGCACCGCTCCGGCATGCGCGCCCGGAGGAGACGGAGCGCAAGGACGTAGACGAGGACGGCGTTGGCGGCGTGCAGGAGAAGGTTCGTGAGATGGTACCCGGCCGGGTTCATCCCCCAGACTACGTAGTCCATCCCCAACGTCATCCAGGTGAGAGGGATGTAGTGTCCCATCAAGAACGTCGTGAACATCCACCGGAGCTGGGTCGCGCCGAGGCCGCGGTAGTTCGGGTTGTCGAGAAAATTCTCGTCGTCATCCCAGTTGACGAATCCAGCCTCGAGGGCCGGCAGAAACACGACGAAGCTCGCCAGCGCCAGGGCCGCGGGAACAGCGAGGTGCGCTATCCACCTCCGCGGTGGAAACATGAACGCCCTGACGGGTCGCGCGCGCAGCCTGCCTACCGCTGCTTCCAGATCGTGATGCTCCCGTTCACGTCGCCTCCCAGGGCAATGATCTCCAGGACCCCGTCGCCATCCAGGTCGGCCAGGGCGACGCCATGCTGGATCGGCAATCCTCTGGTCGGCAGCCCGCTCCCCTGCACCAGACTCCAGCCGCCGTTCCCATCGCCCCTGAACCAGAAGAGGCCATGCCCATCCCGAACGTCACTGGTGATTTTCCCGGCGGCGACGATGTCGAGGTTTCCGTCTCGATCGAGATCGCCAAGACCGATCCCCCCTGAAGCGAATTTCAAAACTTTCAGCCCGTCGGAAGAGGCTCTCCATCCTCCGCGGCCGTCCCCCAGATAGACATCCGGCCCGTTGAGCTGACCCCGCCCCGAAAGGGTCCCGTTGATCACGATATCGAGATGGCCGTCGTGATTGACGTCGCCCACGGCGAGCGATTGAAACTCCCGGCTCGCGGAGTAGAAATCGACCAGCCCTCCGGTGAAGCCTCCCCGCCCATCGCCGTAGTAGACGTAGACCCCCCAGCGTTGAAACGCTGCGACCACATCCAGGTGACCGTCGTGATTGAGATCCCGCACGATCAGGGCTCGACCCGGCAGCGTCGGCCCCGGTCGGGTCTCTGGGAGCGTCGTACGGAGCTTCCAGTTCCCCATCCCATCGCCGAAATAGATCTCGAGACCGGCCGTTCGATATCCGAGCAGGAGCAGATCCAGATGTCCGTCCCCGTCGAGATCGGCGAGCTCGGCTGCCACATACCCGTCCTCCCTCCGCATGATCTTTTCGGTGAACCCTCCTCTTCCGTCGCTCAAGAGAGTCTGGACGCCCCCGAAGTGGCTGGCCGCCACGATGTCTGGAAATCCATCGCGGTTGATGTCGCCGCTGGCCAGGGCGGCGTAGCCGACATCGGTCCAGGTCGGCGTTACCGGCGTGAACGCTCCTTTGCCATCGCCCAACCACATGTGCAGGGAGCGCTTGACGAGCCTCGCCGTGGCGACAAGATCGAGGTGGCGATCTCCGTTGAGATCGACCACGAGGGGATGAAAGCGCCACTCCGTCCGTGGCCCCAGGGTGAGGGCCTCGACGTACCTGGGAAGTGGCGGCGTCGAGGCGGGAAGCGCCGGCGCAGAAGAGGAAATTGGTGGCGGCGCGGCTCGGATGGCCGCGGCGCAGCCCGCCGCGAGCAACCCCGCCGCCAAGAGCCTCAGCGATCCTTTCCCCAGGCCCGACATGGCCTTTGCTTTCCTCCCCTCGACCAGGACAAAAGACGACGGGGCTGGGTGAAGCCCAGCCCCGGTGTCGGGAGGTCGCGCCCGGCGCGTTACGGAGCGAACCTTGTCGGCACCGGACGGCCGCCGGTATTCAAGGAGTAGATCCAGTCGTGTGTGATGGCCTGATTTCCCGGGTTGAGCTCCTCCGTCTGGACGAGGCCCATGAGGGTCACGGAGCGGCCGGCCTGGAGGGCCGAAGTGGACTCGACCTGTCCCTTCCGGCCCATGACGGCACTGGTGAAATTCGGGTTGATGTCGGTTAGCCTGACCCGCGTCCAGCAGACGAAGTCGACGGAGTCCGAGGACAACGTCTCATCCGCCTTGAAGAAGTCGAGGCCGACAGAGGTCGGCTGATTCGGCTGACCGGCGGCTACATCCAGGGTGAGGAGGATCAAGCGCGTGTCGTCGAGCGGCGGCTGAGTTGCGTCAGAAGGACGTGGGTAACGGACGGTCCCAAAGATCTTGCCCGCGACCGGCATGTACTCGATGCCGTTGAAGTCGAGCCTCCCATTGAAGCCTCCAGGGCCGAAATGACGGTCGGTCGGGGCACGGACCGGCAAGAGCAGGCCCGCCTGAATTCCAACCGCGTTGTATCCCACGGCCGAATTTGTCTGCTCGCGGACGACGGCGTTGCCGATGAGCCCGTCGTACTTGATCGGCCGGTTCTGTTGGTCGACCACCCAGACGATCAGAAAGCCCCGGGCGCAGGGGGCCTCAGGAACGACGGCGGCGCCGGAGAGTGCACCTTCTTGAGTGGGGTGGAAGAACAGCGTCCCGTTGACCGTGGTTTCGAGGTCGAAGGGAACCTTCCCACATATTGGGTTCGTCGCATCGCCAGGGCAGACCCAGAGGGCCTGAAGCCTGACCGCTTCACCGGTGTTCAGGCCGCCCTCCACGCACTGGGTGCCGCGGGGGCAGGTCACGCTAATCTCGATCTCCGTTTTGGGATGCGTCGCCGACTGGTTGGACGGAACGGTTCCCTTCCTGAAGTAGGGAAAGACCAGGACGCTCCCCGGCTCCTGGGAGTCATTCAGCCCCGCGTGTGCGACGCGCGGCGCCGCAGCTCCGATGGCCAGTAGGGCAAAGAGGAAAACTCCCATCCACAGCACGGCTACGCTCTTCATGGTTCGTCCCTCCGCTTGAGTCGCTGAACGAGCGTCGAGAGCGACCTGCGCATGCGTGTCTTCATCGAACGACTTACCGCGCCACGCCTATAACACATCTCGAAAACTTACACACCCAGAAAAATCGGCGCGTGCAGACGCGCAACGCTGAGTTGCATCCTTCGAGCGATAAAAACACGACGGGGCTGGGAGACGCCCAGCCCCGCAGTGGGAAGGTTCGCGACGGGTCGAGTGACGGCTATTCAGACGGTGTAAAGGTCGTCGTCACCGGAGTGCTGTCGTTGGATAAGTAGTACATCCAATCGCGGTCGATGGCGCCTGTTGCGAAGCGCTCATCCGTCTCGACGAGCCCCACGAGGGTCACGGGGCGGAACCCCGTCACCAGAGACCCCTGGACGACTTGAGTGGACTCGACCAGTCCCTTCCGGCCCATGTTGGTGATGGTGAAACTCGGGTTGATGTCGGTCAGCCTGACGCGCGTCCAACAGACGAAGTCGACAGAGTCCGAGACGACCGTTTCATCGGTCTTGAAGAAGTCGAGGTTCACGAAGGTTGGCGCGTTGGGCAGGTTGGAGACCACATCCAGGGTGAGAAGGATCAACCGCGTCTGGTTCGATGGGAGGGGAGGAGGGGCGTCTTCATACCGGACGGTCCCGAAGATCTTGCCCGTGATCGCCTTGTATTCGATGCCGTCGAAGTCGAGTTTCGCGTTGTAGCCCCCAGGGCCAGGATTCTCGTCGGTCGGAGCCCGAGGCGCCAAGTCCGGGCCCGCCTGGATGGATAGCGCGTTGTAGGCGACGGCCGAACGCGTCTCTTCGCGGATGACGGCGTTGCCGATCAGTCCGTCGTACTTGATTGGCCGGTTGAACTGGTCGATCACCCAGACGATCAGGAAGCCGCGCTGGCAGTCGGGCGGGGGAACGGTCGCATTCCTCAACCCCATATTCGACGGCGTCGACATCTCAGGGGCGTTGTTCGGGTTGAAGAAGAGCGTCCCGTTGACGGTGGTTGAGAGGTTGAAGTTGACCTCCCTACATTTCGTGTCAGTGTTCGTGCCCGGGCAGACCCAGTGGGCCCGAAGCCTCACCGCTTCTCCCGTGTTCGCGTCGCCCGTCGCGCATGAGGTGTCGCGGGGGCAGGTCACGCTGATCTCGATCTCAGTCTTGGGATGCGTCGGCGACTGGTTGGACGGGACGGTTCCAGTCCTGAAGTAGGGAAAGATCAGGACGCTCCCGGGCTCCTGGGAGTCGTTCAGTGTTCCCCCACCCCAGGCAGCCACCGGTGCAGCCAATCCCAGGACCAGTAAGGCAGAGAGTAAGACTCCCATCCACAACCGTGCTACCAATTTCATGGTTGTTACCTCCGCTTGAATCGCTGTGGGATCAAGTTCTGCACGCTCACCACACTCGGTCGCGGAACATCGCCTCCCAGGGGGCTTCATCGGGGGTCTTGCCGTGAGCGGCCCAGCGAGCACGGGTCGGCTACGGCTTGTGTTCCGCGGAGGGAGTGTTCGAAACCACCGCTACTTCGGTCGCTTCAGAACCCCGCCACGTTGGCCGGGCTTCGCCCCTTTGTGCCGCCAGGCGTTCCTGAAGAGCCGACCATGAGGAGCCGGGCTCCTCTCTATAAATCCATCCCTGCGAACGCGCGGCTACCCCCGGATCGAGGAATTTTCGACCCCCAAATGGGGCTCGGTCAGAGCGGGAGGGCGGGAGAGTCGGCGTCGAGGTCGCGCCCGCGGGCGAGATCGTCGGCGGCGGCCGCCGACGCCGCGTCACCCTACATCACCGGGCCGATGATCCAGGGCGCGAACTCTTCCTCGCCGACGCCGCTGAGCTCGCTCTTCGATTTCTTGCCGGAGGCGACGGCGACGATCTCCTCGAAGATCTGCCGGCCGACCGTGGGCAGCGGCGTACCCTCGAGGATCACGCCGCAGTTGATGTCCATGTCCTCTGCCATGTGGCGGTACATGAGCGAGTTGGTCGCCAGCTTGATCGAGGGCACGGGCTTGCAGCCGAAGACCGAGCCGCGGCCCGTCGTGAAGCAGATGAGGTTGCAGCCGCCGGCGACCAGACCGGTGATCGAGACCGGGTCGTGGCCGGGCGTGTCCATGAAGACGAAGCCGCGCGTGGTGATGGGCTCGCCGTACATGAAGACGTCCATCATCGGCGTGGTGCCGCCCTTGGTGACGCCGCCCAACGACTTTTCGAAGACGGTGGTTATTCCGCCAGCCTTGTTTCCAGGAGCTGGATTGTTATCCATTGCCTCGATCCCACGGCAATACCATTCCCACCATTTGTACCGATCAATGAGCTTCTTGGCGACGCCATCATTGATCGCGCGGCGAATGAGCAGGTGCTCGGCGCCGTAGATCTCCGGCGTCTCCGCCAGCACGCCGGTGCCGCCGTACTTCACGAGCTCGTCGACCGCCCAGCCGAGCGCCGGGTTGGCCGTCATGCCGGAGTTGGCGTCCGAGCCGCCGCAGTTGGTCGCGAGGCAGATCTCGGACACCGGCTGCTTCGTGCGCCTGACGTCGTTGGCGATCGGCAGCAGCTTGGCCACCTCGGCCACCGCGCGCTCGACGGTCTTTCGGATCCCGCCCGCTTCCTGGATGTTGACGAGGAACGGCTTGCGCTCGGGATGGCCGGGCACGCCCATCTTCTGGCGCTCGACCATCACCGCGGCCTGGTTCACCTCGCAGCCCAGGCCGATCAGGATGTAGGCGGCCACGTTGGGGTGCTTGGCGTAGCCGGCCAGCACGCGCTGCAGGGCCAGGTGGTCCTCGCCGAACAGCTTGGTGCCGCAGCCCGACTTGTGGGTGACGGCCAGCACGCCGTCGATGTTCGGAAACTCGCGCTGGACGTCGCGGAACTTGTCCTTCACGAACTGGCTGACGCTGGCCGAGCAGTTGACGCCGGAGATGATGGCGACGTAGTTGCGCGTGCCGACGCGGCCGTCCTCGCGCTGGTAGCCGTCGAAATAGCGCATCTGGCCGGCCGGGTAGAAGTCCACCGGCCGCACGTCGACGCCCACCTCGTAGCGGTCGGCCGACAGCTCGCCGATGTCGAGGTTGTGCGTGTGCACGTGCTCGCCGACGGCGATGTCTTGGGTGGCGAAGCCGATGACCTGCCCGTAGCGCCGCACGGGCTGGCCGCGACGGACCTCGCGCCGCGCGATCTTGTGGCCGGGCTTGATGTCCTGGCGCGCCTCGATGCGCGCGGCGCCGTCCTCGAACACGGCGCCTTTCTCCAGCGGCGCCTTGGCGACGGCCACGTCGTCTTCCGGCTTGAGCACGATCGCGCGGTCGGTGAGCCTGTTCATGGTAGCCATGGGGTACCAAATATACCCCCTGCGCAGCCCCCCGAAGACTTGCTATAGTCAGGAGGCCGATGACTATCCGCCCAGTAGTCTTGGCCGTGGACGACGACCCCCGAGTCGTCGGTCTCTACCAGGCGATCCTCGAGACCCGCTACGAGCTCCTGACCGCCCCCGACGGACGCGCCGCTCTCGACGTCCTGCAGCACCGCACGGTCGACGTCGTGCTGCTCGACATGCTCATGCCCGGGCTGAGCGGCCTCGGCGTGCTCGCCGCGCTGAAGCGGCTGGGCATCGAGACCAACGTGGTGATGGTGAGCGCCGTGAACGACTCCGTGACGGCGCTGGAGGCGCTGCGGCTTGGCGCCTGCGACTATCTCACCAAGCCGTTCAACATGGCGGAGTTGCAGCAGATCCTCCACCGGCTGACCGAGCACGCGGGGGCCGTCGAGTCGCCGGCCGGCCGCTCAGGCGCGCTGCCGCACGCGCTGATCATCAGCGCCGATCCCGCGTTCCGCGCCAGCCTGGCCGTGGCGCTGCGCACGCGGGGCCGCGTGGACGCGGTCGGCGACACGGTCGCCGCGCTCGCCGTGCTCGCGCGGACGCGGCCCGACGTCGTCGTGGTGACCGACGACGCGGAGGCGGCCGTCGTCCGTGCCCGGTCGGTGGCGGCGCCCATCGTCGTGGCCGACCCGCGGCGCCCGGACTTCGACGCCCTGCTCTGCGCGATCGTCGAGGCCTTCGGCGTCCGCCACGCCGACGTCCGCCGCTTCGCCGGCCCCGTGCCCCGCGTGCTCGCGCACGTGTGCGAGCACCACGGCCACACCACGCTCGAGGCCATCGCGGCGGCCCTCGGCCTGTCGTCCGGTCGTCTGGCCAGCGTGTTCGCCGAGCAGATGGAGATGACCGTCACGGAATACGTGACGCACGTGAGGATCGAGGCGACGCGGCCGCGGATGGCGAAGATGGTGCGGCGGCACGCCTTCAGCACCGTGGCGTCCTACCGCGCGCAGTAGCTCCGACCCCTACCCCTCCGGCGCCTTGATCCGCAGCACCTCCGGCGGCGCCGTCTCGAGCTGGATCGTCGTGTGGTCGATGCCGAAGCGCGTGTGCAGCACCGCGTGCAGCGACTGCAACAACCGCTCGCTCTCACGGACGTCGTCCACCACCACGTGCGCGCTCATGGCCTCGCGGCCGGAGGTCAGCGTCCACACGTGCAGGTCGTGCACGCGGCGCACGCCGGCCAC
>Ga0137403_10002082_pt1 | contig 24745 bp, 23 predicted proteins | sample CZOMad2_1_16fung_FD_122057 | JGI IMG/M metagenome (GOLD analysis project Ga0137403, IMG submission 122057) | Vadose zone soil fungal communities from Angelo Coast Range Reserve, California, USA - CZOMad2_1_16fungal (Hybrid Assembly) | ecosystem: Environmental > Terrestrial > Soil > Vadose zone... | reverse complement strand
AGCAAGCGATGGAAGTGAGGCGCACACTACTTCGCGACTACGAGATCGCAGAAATCTGTGTCTTTGCCGATAAGGTGTTTCGCTATGGCGAGCCCGAGTCATCTGTTTTGATTGGAAGGCGCCTGACGCAGCGTCCCATAAATGGTCTGTCGATTCATTACCGGCGAATACGTGAAGGGCAGATTGAAGAATTCAGCCGCACATATGAGGCTGGAAGTGATTTTTCTGTGCCCCAGCAGCAGCTTGCGCAGACGGAAGGTGCGTCTTTGTTGGTTCCGGACCTGGACGACGTATGGCATGTTCTTGGCGAACTCCCTGCATTTAGGCAGTTCGCTGACATCGGAAAAGGCTTCGATCACAAGGGAGATGATGATCCTTCACTTCCGGCCAACTTTATTAAGATAGGAAAACCTTCTGACAAAGGTCTAGACCCCGGTTTCGCAGGCTGGCTTGGAGACCAGATGACCCATCAATTACCAGAACTTGTTGGACTGAATCTCAGTCCCGATGGGATGGGAAGCGAGAGACGAGGCACCGCATCTGGCATTCCTCAGGTGTTGCTGAATTACGCTCCGGTCGGGCGGGATGCCTGGAGGCTGAAGGCCCTCATTGATGTGCAAGGGCACCCTGTGACAAGTCGGTTCATAGTCGTTCGACCGAAGAGCGAGAGCATTTCCCTGCACGTACTTTGGGCAATTTGCAATTCGCCGATTGGGAATGCGTTCGCATACTGCATGTCAAGTAAGCGGGAGATCCTCACAGGCGACTTAGAGCGGATGCCTGTTCCTCAGCTAGGTAGAAATAGTTTGAGAGCCCTGGAGCGAGCAGTAAAGGAATACATGGACGAGGCGCAAGCGGCGACGCGCATTGTCAACCCCCGAGTACAAGGCGGACGCCGCAGAGTTGACCCCAGACAGATGTCCCTTGAGCCGTCCGATGCTGCCCCACAGAACGACGCCGCCATGGAAGATGAGAAGCGCCAACTCAAGTTTCTGCATTGGCGAGTTGATGCTGAGGTCCTCCGACTATACGATCTGCCCGCCGAATTAGAGCGAAAGATCCTCGACTTGTTCGAAGGAATCAGTCGGCGTGGAGTACCGTTCGACCAGACTGAGTATTTCCCAAGCGATTTCACGGACCTGAATCGCCTTTCAGACTTGCTGGCAATCACCGCCGATTGGCCAAAGACAAATCGACGAAGAGCCAAGCTGATGGACCTCGATGAAGACGGTGCGTTGACCGCGTCCGAATCGGCTGAACTACGGAATCTGCAACGTCTCGCGGACGCGAATGTGAGTCTCATTCACCCGAAAAGTGCAGACGAAATCAACCGGGTAGTTGAAAGCTTCAAACGGAGGGGCTTGAGGAAAGAGTAGCGACCTATCCTGAGCCGTACTGCTATCCGTCGCGTCCGCATCGGCGTCGACACGGACCGGCCGGCTATTCGTCCTACGAAAGCTACCGTCCTTGGTTAGAGGACGAGTTCAATTTTCGGTGTATTTACTGCCTGAAGCGAATGGTTTGGGCACCAACGGACATCTGGGCTGTTGACCATCTCATCCCTCAGGAGGAGGCCGCGGATCTAGCTTCCCGTTATGACAACCTGGTTCTTGCATGTCAGTGCTGCAACAGGCAGAAGAGCTCGCATCGAGTGCCCGATCCATGCCAGGTCGCTTATGGCTTATGCCTCCGAGTCGAGAGTTCAGGTCAAATAACACCGCTCAATACGACAGGCAAGAGTCTTGTTGACACCATCCGACTTAACCATGAGAGGTACGTCAAGGAACGGGCAAAGATGATCAAGCTGTTGGGCCTGACAAAAGAGCATGACGAGGTGCTATTCGAATTCTTGATGGGCGTTCCGTCCAGGCTCCCCGATTTGGCGAAGCTCAAGCCGCCCGGGGGAAACCATCGCCTAGGGGGCGTTTCGGATAGTTTTTTCGCAAGACAAGCTCGAGGAGTACTGCCGACGACATATTAGATTCGCGCAACTACCCATCTTTCGAATCTACCATTCCTGGATAACAACCCACAGCATCCGATCAAATAACAAGATGTCCCCGCTTCTCGGCAATCGTGATCGTTGCCTGAGTCCCCGAGTTGAATGCTACAAAGTCACTTTCGATTCCGTCGCTGAAGATCACTCCAACCTCCGGCGTCTGTGAGATCAGTTTCAAAGGCCGCGCACCGGTGATCTTGCCAAACACCAGCGTTGCCGAAGACGTCTTGCTCGGGAACGGCTCGCGCACCGTGTAGTAGAGATAATCCGAGTCCCACGCGAATCCGCCCGGCGGTTCAACCTTGACTCTGCCGCCTGAGGCCGCGCTTGCAACTCTTGCGGCGCCGGTCATCAGGCTTCTGAACCAACCGGTCGATCCCAGCCCGGTCGATACGATGAGTCCGCTTGATGAGTGCTGCTCGCTCTTATTGCCGACGCTGATCGTGTAGCGCGCCGAAACGTGCGAGCGCACTCCTACGAACAAATCGTTCACCGCGTAAAGCTTCTGGCCGTCGTTCAACTCGGCTTTGGCCATCGTCACTTCTTTGATCGGGCGGCGATGAGCGAAGACCTCGGGCAGGATCTTTTCGAGATCGCCAACCGCGAACGGCAGCAGCACGCCTTCCCAGCGCGCGGGATCGGGATTGACGCCGACCACTTGCTGGGTCGTCGTGTACTTGACTGTGTTCGCGACCAGCCCGTCCTGCCCGAGGACGACAACAACATCGTCACCGCCGAAGATGAAATTCGGCAGGAATGATCTGTCAAGGACGTGAAGGCGGCCGATCCGTTCAAGCGTCGCAACGGCGGAGGCGACCGACGCGCGGTATTGTTCGTGCTCGTGAAGGTAATCGGAGAAATCGGCGCCCAGGTGTTCGACGTAAAACTTCGCCTGACTGACGGTGTTGAAGCGCGCGACCAGATCATCGAGCCGTGTGCGGCGCGTGACCAGAACGACCTTGTTCTCGGTCAACCGATTCATGATTTATTTGTTCGACTTGTGCGTGAGCAGCTCGCGGAGCAGATCAGGTGAGATGTTCAACTGGCCGATCTTGTCCGCGCGTTCGGCGAGGCCCTGGAACGCGAGCGCGACCAATTGATCCGGTTGCATGCCGACGCTTGCGAGCGCTTGCAGAACCTTCGAGTCAACGCCTTCGAGCGCCTTCATCGTAGCAGCAACACCGTATGCCTTCGCGTCGGCCTCGGCTCTCTTATTCTCGGTGGACGAGGTCACAAGTTGTTTGTTCTTTTCCTCGAGGGCGATGTTGGCTTCCATCTCGGCGTCGAGAAGCTGGTGCTGTTTCTCCTGCACGGCGCGCTCGGCGTCCATCTGCGCTTCGCGAATCTGGCGCTTTTTGTTCTCGACCGCGATCTCGGTGTTCAGCTCGTTCTCACGAATCGCCCGTTCCTGTTCGACCGCCGAATTGCGGCGTGCGTAGATCGCTTCGTCGGCTTCGCGAAGCAGTTGTTCGCGGGCTTCAGCCTCGAGCGCGCGGCCGGTCTCGGGGTTGGGTTTGATGGCCAGGATCGAAAGGCCGAGCACCTCGAGACCGAGCGATGATATTTCCGTTGAAGCCGCGAGACCCTTCGTCACCTCCCGCACAAGCGCGTCGGATGCTCGCAGCGCGTCACGCAACGAGAGCGTCTGAAGCTCTTTGCGAGTGAGGACCTTGATCACGTTTATGACTCGCGCCGAGAGCTTCTGCGGATCATCCGAAACGTAGCCGCGCGCCGACGCATCGAGAGTGAAGTTGAGAAGCTCGGACACTCGTTTCGGGTCGGTGATTCGGTAGTTGGCCTGACCTTGAATGCTGATCTCCTGAAAGTCCGAGGTAACCTCGTTGAAGATAAACGGCGCGTCGGTGCTCGCGATGGGCACAGCGACAAGCGAGGTCGTCGGCGCGTAGTAGAAGAAGGATAGACCCGCGCCCTCGCGCACGATCCGTCCTTTCTTGTACTGAAGCAAATAGCTTGTCGGCTGCATTTTTATGAAGCGAAGTCCCAGCATTTGACCCTCCTTCTCAAACACAACGACACAGAAACGCAAAGCAAAGATTTTCTAGCCTTCCCACCTGGACACGGTGTGAAAAGTTGTGCCAATACCCCCAACTGAAGTTGGGAGTAGTTGGGGGTATCTGATTTCTGCCTACGAGGACGGCTCGCTCCTCCCCTTGTGTTCGTCTTATTTCCTCTCAGAGGAATCACCGTCGCATCCCGTAGGCTGAACCTAAACCAACCTCCAGCTGAAGTTGGGGGTATTGCAGGGGCCATTACACGGTATCCCGTACCGTGTTTTTGTGTCTTCGTGTTTTTGTGTTTAGCTCTCGTCTTACCCGTGGGTGCGCTCAAATTCCTTCATGAACGCGACCAGTGCCTCGACGCCGTCTTTCGGGAATGCATTATAGATCGACGCGCGAATGCCTCCTACCGAGCGATGGCCTTTGAGCCCATCAAGCCCCGCCTTCGTCGCCTCACCGACGAATTGCTTTTCCAGATCTTCACTCGGCAACCGGAACGTCACGTTCATCAGCGAGCGGCAGTCGGCCTGCGCGTGACCGCGATAGAAACTGCTCGCATCAATCACATCGTAGATCAGCGCGGCCTTCTCTTGGTTGCGACGCTCCGCCTCCGCCAGCCCCCCTTGCTCAACCAGCCATTTCATCACCAGACGCATCACGTAAATCGTAAACACCGGGGGCGTGTTGTATAGCGATTTGTTTTTCACGTGCGTGTTGTAGTCGAGCATCGTGTGCATGCCTTGCGGGCTTCGGGCGAGCATATCGTCGCGAATGAAGACAAGCGTGACTCCCGCGGGCGCGAGGTTCTTCTGCGCGCCTGCGTAGATGAGCGCGTACTTCTTCACATCGATCGGGCGGCCGAAGATGTCCGATGAAGCGTCGGCCACCAGAGGAACGCCGGCGCTGTCGGGGTCATACTTCCACTCGACACCGTGAATCGTCTCATTGGTGGTGATGTGAACGTACGCTGCTTGCGGGTCGAGTTTGAGCTCGTCTTGTTTGGGAACTCGCGTGAAGTTCTCTGATTCAGTGGTTCCAGCCACGTTCACCTGACCGACTTTCTGCGCTTCTTTGATTGCTTTCTTCGACCACGAGCCGGTGCTGACGTAGTCGGCTTCTCCGCCGGCGGGCATCAGGTTCATGGGCACCATCGAGAACTGCATCGACGCGCCGCCTTGCAGAAACAGCACGTGATAGTTGTCGGGGAGGCCGGCGAGCTGGCGGATGTCGGCTTCGCAGCCAAGGATGATTTCATCGAATGCCTTCGAGCGATGGCTGATCTCGAGCACTGACATTCCAACGCCCGGGAGAGTGACGAGATCGCGCTGAGCTTCTTCGAGCACGGCGAGCGGCAGCACGGCCGGGCCCGCTGAAAAGTTGTAGATTCTATTTGACATGGTTTGCCTTCCTTATCTTCAGTTCAACAAGTCAGAATAGGTCCTGTGCATCTCCGTCGCCGAAAGGCATCATGAATCGATAACCATCAGGCCCTAATTTCTTGGTCAGATGGTTGACGATTCTGTCTGGATTGTCGTGAGGTCCAGGAACGTAAAACGGCTTGCCGTCCATGCCGTATTCAAAAGTTTCCTCGCAGCCGGCGGGATCGATGTCCCCAAAGATCTCGCGCGAGTAAAAATAATCCGGGTCAGGCTTGAAGCCTAGTTCCCTTGCATATTCTAGCGCTCCGAGGATCAGCTTTACTGCGCACGGTGCGCCAAAAGGAATCTGCTTCGTGGGTTGCCAGGACACAAGTCTTTGCTTGTACTGCTCCGCGGTGATGGACGGATTTGCAAAGGCTGATTTGACGCCGAGGCAGCCAACATCCACCATGAAAGACGCCACAGCCACGCGGCCATCCGGGCGATCGCGAGCGAAGCTGATGCTCGCTAGTTTGTGCTCTGCCCAGTCATCGTTGATAAGACACTCGCGAAGCGGGAAGTGCGCGACCTGCCGTATCATGCCAACTCTTTCGTCCCAGCCAGAATGGTTGGCGCGATGCTTCTTCTTGCGATGCCTGCTTACAGGCATAGTAGGTAGTCCTCCATTGACTTGCGTTTTGCCGCTGCACAACCACCTGGGCCCGGCGATTGATTGCCGAGCATCACAGCTTCAACAAGCTCAACTCAATTATATCTTGCGAGTTCGCCTTGATCGCATCCAACACCGCCTCCGACGGCGCCGAGTCGAGGTGAATGCGAGCGATAGCGGCGGTCGCTCCATCGAAGACAATGTTTTCCGTTTCTTCAACGTTGATGCCCGCCTCTTTGAGCGGGTCAAACACACTCGCGAGCACCCCCACTCGATCGAAGTGCCGAACAACAAGCAGGTGCGTCGCCGGCGTCTTCTTCGCCAGATTGACGACGTTCGGCGCGCGGCCCGTTTCCTTGTACTCGCGGATGATTCGCACGGTCTCCTCGGCGATGGCTTGCTGGGCCTGATCGGTCGAGGCGCCGATGTGATGGGTGCCAATCACGCCGTCGAGTTTGAAGATGTCGTCCTCGACTGTCCCAAGTCCGCCCGTCGGCTCGCCTGCAAACACGTCGAGTCCCGCGCGCAGGCCTCGCTCCTTTACTGCGCGCGCCAGCGCCGGCTGATCGACAACCTCCGCGCGTGAAGTATTGATAAAGTACGAGCCCGGATTCATCGCGGTGAAGAACTTTTCGCCGATCAAGTTCTTTGTGTCGTTGTTAAGCGCAACGTGTATGCTGACAACGTCTGAAGCCGACGCGACTTCGAGCGGTGACTGCTTCATCTCGATTCCCAGCTTCTCCGCGCGTTCAGGGGTTAACGAACGGCTCCAGGCGACAACCGGCATTCCGAACGCCTTTGCTCGGTAGATCATCTCCTGTCCGATTCGCCCTACGCCGATAAGTCCAAGCGTGCGGCCGAAGACGCCGTGGGCTTTGCTGTACTCTTTCTTGTTCCACCGGCCCTGCCTCAGATCGCCGACGTTATCATGTATGCGTCTGTCCAGCGACAGCATCAACCCGAACGCCAGCTCGGCTACCGCGATCGAGTTCTTCCCCGGACAATTCGTAACGTAAATGCCGCGCGAGGACGCCGTCTTGACGTCGATCGTGTTGTAGCCCGCCCCCGCGCGAACGACAAGACTCAGGCGGCCCCCTTCCAGCATCTCGCCGGTGACTTTCGTGCCGCGCACCACCAGTATGTCAGCGCCGCTCGACTTGATCGCCGCCGCGAGCGCGTCCTCTTTCAAATCCGGGTCATACACAATCTCGAAGCCGGCCTGAAGCAACTCGGTTCGGCCGCTGCCGGGGAATTTGTCCGCGATGAGTATTTTCATGCTGGCGTCCTTCGCTCGATGTTTCGGTCCGATGATATCACCTTCCACTGTGCCGTTCATCTTCCAACGATGACCCACACAACCCAGATGAGAGATAGAAAAGCAACGAAGGAGTACCATCGCGGAAACGTCAGCAGCCCAAGTAGAAACGCTGACCAACCAGTAACGTACAACAGAACGTTAATCCATAGTGGAGCAACGTTCTTGGGAGACGTATGCCATGAAATGTAGTGAGTCTCCACTACAAAGTTGGTAATGACGAAGGCCACGCTACTCAACAGGGTCGGCCATATCGCTTTGTCGCGGAATGCTCTGAAGGTCATCTCTCAGTATCTCTGCGGCGCGCCGCGCACCGACCGAACAGTGTCGCGCGCGATCAGCAACTCTTCATCGGTGGGAATGGTGTAAGCCGCAAGCCGCGAGCCGTCGGTGCTGATCAAGCCTTCGCATCCGCCCGTGCATTTCGTGTTGCGTTCCGGGTCCAGCTCCAGGCCCATATACTGAAGTCCCCCACAGATCAGCCCACGTACTTCGGGGGAGTTCTCGCCTATCCCACCGGTGAACACAATCGCGTCGGCGCCGCCCATCGCTGCGAGATACGCGCCTATGTATTTGCGCGCGCGATAGCAGAAGATGTCGATCGCCAACCGCGCGCGGCGGTCGTTATTCTCGTGAGCCTCTTCCAACAACTCGCGCATATCGTTCGTCAGTCCAGAGATGCCTATCAATCCGGATTGCGTGTTGAGCAGGCTTTCGATCTGATGGGCCATCAATCCCTCTTTGATTACGAGGTGGTCGATGATTGCCGGATCGATGTCGCCCGAACGCGTTCCCATGACCAGCCCTTCAAGCGGCGTCATCCCCATCGAAGTGTCGATAGAATCACCCGCTCGAATGGCGGCCGCCGAGCACCCGTTGCCAAGATGAAGCGTGATGATGTTGGTCTGCTCGCGAGTGAGATTGCGGATCTGACGATAGCGATACGCGACGTAGCGATGCGAGGTGCCGTGAAACCCGTACCGGCGAACTTTGTAGCGGCGATAATATTGATAAGGAATTGCGTAGAGATAAGCTCTTTCGGGCAAGGTCTGATGGAACGCCGTATCAAAGACCGCGACCTGAGGGAGCGCGGGCCCGAACAAGTCGCGCGCGGCTTGAATGCCTTTGATGTTAGCCGGGTTGTGCAGTGGCGCGAGTTCGATGCAGTCCTCGATCCCGCGAAGCACTTCATCTGTTATCAAAATGGAGTGAGTGAATCGCTCGCCTCCGTGTACCACCCGGTGACCAACAGCGTGAATGTCGGCGATGCTGTCAATGCCGGTTATGCCTGCCCGCTCGGAGGTCGCCCATCGGATAAAAAAGTCAACCGCGGCGCGCATATCCGGGAGCGGTTCCGCGAGGCGTTGTTGTTCGCGGCTCTCGGGCTTGAGGGTAATGATCGCTTCTCCGCCGACCCGTTCGATTGCTCCGCGAGCCAGTCGGCGATCTTCGTTTTTAGCGATCGCGTCCAGGTCGGTGGCGATCAGTTGGAACTTGACTGTCGAGCTTCCGCAGTTGAGGACGAGAACGTTCATAACCAGGACGCCCGAAAAAAGAGCGGCGCCTCATCAAACAGTGCTTACCGAGTATTCAGATATCGTCGTATCCACTTCTGGTAGTTGAACAGGCCACCGCCGGCGCCCCTCCCCAACAGGACCTGATAGTAGCCCAGCCTGCCGCTGATTGCCTGAGGTTCTTGATCAAAGGCGATCCGCGGCATGTCGGGGGAGTAAAAACGCGCGAATCCCGGAAACACATGAAAGCCTAGTTGCTCGCCCGCGTCATAAACCCGAACCCAGGTGAGGTTGAGCCACACAGTCTTGAGTTGACTGCCGCGATCGGTAACGCCCGGGACTTTAAAAGTCTCCGAGGCGATGAATCTCGCTGATTGGGGCGCCGAGTGCTTTGCTACGAGGGGAACCATCTCGTCTAACGGCTCATAATAGGAGTCGCCCGCACAGACGCTGCCGGGCGGGCAGCCGAATGGTGCGTACTCGGCTTGAACCTGAACAAACAATACATCAAGAACTACCGGGTAAGAGACTCCCGGGCCCTGGTATCTGGTCTTAAACTCGGCAGCGAATGTGCCGCCCGTCGTTACCACAATGTCTTTGGCGTCCCACGTTACGACTTGCTGGCTGTCAAAGCCGCGGTTCCTTCCCTCATTGAACGCCATGTCGCCCAACGAGACCGGAACGTCTCTTAGCTCTTGACCAGGAGTTTGAGCATTCTGTCTTGGTCCGATGCAGGCGCCACTGAGCAGAAAGAAGCATACAGCCGTCGACAAGCTTCTGATTGATCTACGCCAACTCATACGGACCTCCGTGCATCAGCCTCACTCAAGCTACACTGTAGCATAGTTCATGAGTCCAGCCAGGAGCGGCATCACCGAAGGGTGTGACAGGCGTCACGGACAAGCCAAGGGATATGGAATTAGGTTTAAGACGAAGGCCAGGTCAACTCTTGTTCTCTCTCGGAGTGTAGGCGCCACACTCGCACACGCGTATGGGTGATTCTAACGACTGTACCCGTTCTTTTTGCCTGGGTGTCGAATGATGGGTGGCGCAGGAAGCGCCGAACAATCGCCGCGACTTCGTTTTCTTCGATGTCGAGGTAGACCAGACAATAGCTGGGGTGACACAGATGGCGCTTGTAGAAGTCGTTGTCCAGCGTGAAGAACGTGACGGGCCTTAGACCATGAAGAAGTGGAATTATTTCGCCATCTTTAATTCCACTGTATCCGACTTCCTCAATCTCGCGGAATCTGATCCGCCAACCAGCCAAGATCAGTCGCTGGCGACGGGGAATGTTCTCGTCGAGAAGGTTCAATGGGCAACCAGTTCCGGCTCTGGCGCCGGCACAGATTCAAACGTGGTCAGTGCTTCGGAGGCGATGCGAACCGCTTCGCTGATAGCCTCTTCATTCACCTTGCCATCCCAATCGCCAATGATGGATTGCCAGTCTTCACCTCTGGCCACTTGCGCGAGCACCGTCTTAACCAGGATGCGTGTTCCGCGAAAAGTCGGTTTGCCGTGGCAGATCCGGGGGTCGGCTACAATGTACTTACCCAATTCCTTCGCTTCCATAACGTCACCTTGTGATATCTGAGAGTACCACACTCTTTCAAGCTTGCGTCTTTCAAATCAAGTGGCTCAACAAGCCATCGCGCAGCTTCGGCTCAAACCACGTCGACTTGGGCGGCATGATCTCGTTCGCATCGGCGATTGCCATCAACTGGTCGACGGTCACCGGGTGCAGCGAGAACGCCGCGGCCGCGCGGCCCTCGTTCACCATGTCTTCGAGCGCCGCCGTGCCGCGAATCCCGCCTACAAAATCAATTCGCTTGTCAGTGCGGAGGTCCGTGATGCCAAGCAGCGGATCGAGCACTCGCTCCTGAAGCACGCTCACATCAAGCGACGAAATCGGATCGATCGGGTTGGTAGTGCCCGCCGGCACCGTCAAGCTGTGCCAGCGGCCTCCGATGTACATACATATCTCGGTCTTCTGCGCGGGAGAAGGCGAGTCCGCTTCGGCGATGTCGAACTTCTTGGACAACGCGGCAACAAACTGGCCCGCTGACATTCCGTTCAGGTCCTTCACCACTCGATTGTAGGGCAGAATCTGAAGCTGATCGGCAGGGAACAACACAGTGAGGAAAAAATTGTATTCTTCCCCACCGTCGTGGTCAGGGTTCGTTCGAAGCTCGGTGCGTGCGCGGCTCGCGCTTGCCGCCCGATGATGGCCGTCGGCTATGTAAACGCGGGGGACGGATTGAAATGCTTCGATCAGAAGCTCGCGATCGGCCTGAGGGACTCGCCAGACCGTGTGCGCTACGCCATCCGGCGCCACGAAGTCGTATAGCAGGTCCTCCTGCTGAGCGCGAATAACAAGGTCATTGATCTCGTCGCGGCCGCGATAGGTCAGAAGCACCGGACCGGTCTGAGCGCGAAGCGTCAGCATGTGACGCGTGCGATCATCCTCTTTGTCCTTGCGGGTGCGCTCGTGCTTGCGAACGATGTTTGAGTCGTACTCGTCAACCGAGCAGCACGCGGCAACCCCTGATTGTGAGTGCTCGCCCATTCGAAGGCGATAGACGTAAAGGCTTGGGATGTCTTCGATGTACAGGGGGGCTTCGGCTTTCAGACCTTCGAAGTTCTCAGCCGCTTTGGCATAGACCGCGTCCGAATAAACATCGGCGCCGTCGGGCAAGTCTATTTCGGGTCGCGAGACGTGCAGGAAACTCAGCGGATTTCCGGCTGCGAGCGCGCGGGCCTCTGCCGTGTTGACTACGTCGTAGGGAACTGCTGACACTGCCGGCGCGATTTCGGTCGTTGGGCGAAGCGCTCGGAAGGCGCGGATTGTTGCCATTTGATCTCCTGGACCCGAACAGGCAAACAGGTCTTTTTTGATAGTGACGTTCGCGGCCGCAGAGGAATGCTAGGATGCGGACGAAGGGCTGTCAACTTGGCAGTTGCCGCGTTTCACCGGAGGCCGGCTCGGGAAATTCCAGGTGGAGGGTGAAAACATTTACCGCCTGCGCTCGCTGCTTTATGATACGCGAGTAGGAGAGATTGCTGCTTCGAGTCAACCCAGGAGGCTGCGCTTATGACTAGTGCGAAACCGGAACCGCTCGTGTTGAGCCGGCGCGAGGGCGCCGTACTGACGCTTACGCTCAACCGCCCCGAGAAGAGCAACTCGCTTCACCCGGATCTGGTCAAGCAACTATCGGCCGCATTGAAAGCCGCCGAAGCGGACAACGCCCTGAGCGTCATCGTGATCACCGGTGCAGGTCACAGCTTTTGCGCGGGGCTGGATCTCGAGTTGCTCGTGAGCTGGACTACTGAACAGAAGCTTGCGTACCTCGAGACGGCGACGAGGGTTTTTCGCCGTGTGTGGTCGTTGCCGCAGCCGGTGATCGCAGCGGTGAACGGTCCGGCCATCGCCGGCGGATTCGACCTTGCAGCGTTCTGCGACATCCGGCTTGCGGCGAAGGAAGCGATCTTCGGCCAGGCGGAGATCAATATAGGTCTCACTCAGATCATTCATCCGCTCTACAAATCGATCGGGCTGGCGAGGGCAAAAGAGCTGGCGATGACAGGACAAAACATTTCCGCCGACGAGGCTTTTCGCATCGGGCTGGTCAACCACGTGTATCCGCGCGAAGAGTTGATTCCGCGCACGATGGAATTGGCTGCCGTGCTGGCATCGAAGCCGCAGGGCGCCTTGTTCGCAACCAAGCGCCTCACTCGCGAGCTTATCGATCTGGACACAAACACTGCTCTGGATGAAATAAACAAGACATTTCGGCGGTGCCTTGCATCCGACGAGCACCGCCGTCGAGTGGCTGAAGTGTATGAGAGTCTGAAGAAACATCACAAAGCGGACGATGAAGAACCGCAGGAGCTATGAGCAAGCCGCCGAGATGAGCTATGTCTATTTGACTGTGATTGCAACCGAACCGTACAAACCGAAGCAGTTCACCCTGCCGTCGAGTCGGGAATTTTTTCCCTGGGCCCTCGAAAAAAGTGAGGTGTCTTGCTAACATTGTGCGTCAATAGACGTAGGAAGGTATAAAATCATTGGGACCTGGACGCTAAGAAGGCTCTGACTGCGATGATACCCACCCTGCCGCAGGGAATGAATTCTTGCCCACCGTCTACGCGATGCGGCGCGAGCGGAAGTTCACAGTGGTCCGATAGCTTGTGGTTTGCAATACGATCAGAGGAAAGGAGAATGCTATGTACACGCTTATGACTGATGTCAGTCTGCGCAAAGGAATGATCAGTGAAGGGCCTTGCCTGTTGTTGTCCATGCTGATCGCGGAGGCGTTTTACAAGTTTCATAGTTTCAGCCTCGAATTCCTCGCGATGCTGGCCACCTGGTTAGTGTTGAGCTATTTAATCTCATCCGTGCGCGGGCTGCGCACGGCTAAACAAAACACGCGGAACTGAAGTCTCTGCAGCAAAGTGTAAGTTCGTCACTCTGCCGTGTGCCCGCTTTGGGTAGCAAGAGAATCCACATCGAGACGCGTTCTTCGTAGAGGGTTGCAGACTCTCCGACGCCGGAGGAGAGCTGCACGCCTTCGGGTTTCCAAGAGCCTGAGATGAACGCATTGGTTTTCCGGTTTTTCCGGGATGCAAAAAAGGAGGAAATATGCCAGCGAGTTCCAAAGCAGACGCCCTCGCTCAGCAAGCGAGATTCGTTTTCAAAGGCACCGTGCAGAAGCTGAGAGCCAGTACGGTCCCGGATATTAAGGATAAGAGCGGGACGGTCATCGTTCGAGTGGACGAAATCATTCATGCGCCCGAAGAGTTAAGTTATTTCAGCGGCCATGACATCACTGTCCAGCTAAGCGGCAGAAAGAAGGTCAAGGTTGGGGAGCAAAACGTTTTCCATACCAACAGCTGGCTCTTCGGAGACAGCATCGCTGTCGTGTCGCTGCGGCAGGAAGCGGTAGGAAAAGTCTCGGCGGCTCTCGACATGGCGATGACCACGGGCGATCCAGTAAAGAATCTGTTGGCGCGGGACATGAAAGAGCGTTTCGAAAGCGCTGATCTCGTGGTCTCGGGAAGAGTCACGTCGGTGCGCTTGCCAACCGATACCGTCAGCGCTGTGGACTCGGCGTCTGAGCCTCTCACCCCATCCAGCGAGCACGACCCGATGTGGCACGAAGCGGTCATCGATGTTGCGTCCGTGCACAAAGGAGATGGCGATCAAAAGACGGTCACCCTACGGTTCCCGAGCAGCGAAGACGTTATGTGGCATAGAGCACCAAAGTTTAAGCCGGGTCAGGACGGAATCTTCATGCTCCAGAAGAGTAAAATCAAGGAGCACGCGTCGGCGGCGGATTCCGCCGGAGCAATCGAAACGGTTGAGGCCTATACCGCCTTTAGCCCTGTCGACTTTCAACCACATTCACATCCCGAAGAGGCCGACACGCTGGTCAATCTCATCACCAGCCTCGGATAACAGTTGTCAGAGCGTCAACGCGGGATGAATGGGACCCTGCTCGCTTAACAACAGCTTAGCAAGCCCTCGCGGGCTGGAAGGAGATCAGAAGATGCCAGCTAAGAAGACTACAAAAAAAGCAAAAGGCGTCACGTCCGGCGCAAAGGGTAAGAAGACGGTGAAGAAGCCTGCCAAAAGCACCGCGAAGAAGAAATCGGCGACGGGAGGACTCGTCATGTCGCCCGGCGTCCTGGTAGTGAACATGATCCCGAGATCACGGAGCGGCGAGCACAATCAGGATAGCGAACCTAATCTGGCCGTTGACCCGGCAGCGCCGCTCAATATGGTTGGCTCAGCTTTCACACCGGACCCGGGCGGTGGACCAAACGCTCCGATCTATTTCTCCACGGACGGCGGTAACAGCTGGAAGCTCAACTCTATTGTGCCGGGCAACGGCACATTTGGGACTGGCGATATTACGGTCCGTTTCAGTCCCAGCCACACGCTATATGCGGGCATTCTGCGGGGCGACGTTTCTCTTCGCATGAATATCCTGCGCACGGCGAATTTCACCAGTTCGACTCCTATGACCGTTCTGCTCTCCCGAGACAACGTCGACCAACCTTACATTCAGGCTGCCCGAGTGACTATCGGCGCTGTGAAAAAGGATGTGGTCTTTAACGGCGACAACGACTTCAACTCAGTTCCAAAGACGGCGACGATTAACCACACGACTGACGCTCAAGTTGCGGCTCCGGTTTTTAAGACCACCCGCATCGATTCGCGCGTCCCATCCGGTGTGGACGCACCTTCTATAAGGCCGGCGATACATTCCAATGGGACCGTCTACGGAGTCTTCTTGCATCGCCTAAGTGCCAGCGGCAGTGTGCGCCGCTATGACGTCGTGGTCGTCCGCGACGATCATTTCGGAACCGGTGCCGCCCCGTTCACCGCTCTGCATGATCCGACCGATGCGCTGTCAGGGAGAAGGGTTGCGCTAAATCGCTTGATACCCTGGCTAATGCCGGGGCTCGGGCAGGAACGTACTGGAAGCAGCCTCACGATCGCTGTCGATCCGACCAATAGCAAGATAGTTTATATCGCGTGGGCGGATCGAGTGGGCACCACCGACTATACGCTGCACGTGCGAGTCTCGAAAGACAGCGGCGTCAACTGGTCGAGCGACTGCTTGACGGTTACCAACGCGACTAATCCAGCGTTGGCAGTCAACAGCGTCGGCAAGATCGGCTTTCTCTATCAGCAACTCACGGGCACTACCCTTGCAACGCAGCGTTGGGTCACACACCTGCGCCGGTCCACCGATGGAGTTAGCTGGAGCGATCTCGTGTTGGCAAGGACTTCCGCCTCAACGCCTGTCCGCACATTTTTCCCCTACATCGGCGACTACAATCACCTGCTCACTGTCGGCAAAGATTTCTATGGAATCTTTTCGGCGAGCAATTTCCCCGACCCGGCTAACTTTCCTAATGGAGTGAAGTACCAGCGGAATGCCAACTTCGCTACGCACAAGCTGTTCAACATCGATGGTGCGACAGAAGTGCCGGTTTCCATCGATCCCTTCTTCTTCAAGGTGACGGAGTTGACGTAATTCACCCGGAAGGATAGAGGAGGCGAGTATGCCAGCGAGCCCAAGCAAGACAGCACAAGACCAGAAACCGGCGTTCGTTTTCAAAGGCACAATCAAGAGGCTCAAGAGCGCTACGATGAAGGGTGTGCCGGTTGACGAACGCACGGTCGTTGTCACGGTCAATCAGATTATCGAAGCGCCGCCGGCTCTTGCCGACTACAACGGACAAGACATCACGGTCCAATTAGGTGGCCGGCAAAAAGTCCGCGTGGGACAGGAGCTGATCTTCCACACGACCAGTTGGATCTTCGGCGATAGCATCGCTGTCCGGTCGCTCACCGAGGAGCCCGTCACGTACCGGAGCGCAGCGATGCTGAGCGCTGCAGACGATCCCGTTGAACGCCGGGCGCAACGTGAGAAGCGCGATCGCTTTGATGCCGCGGATCTGGTTGTATCGGGAAAGGTCGTCGCCGTCAGACTGCCGGCGGGGACCGCAAAGCGATCGGGAGCAGCAAGCCTCGATGCTTCCGATCGAGCTCCCGGCGGACCAGTCAGCGAACACGATCCAAAGTGGCGCGAAGCCGTAATCCAGGTTGATGAAGTGCATAAGGGCAGCCACAAGAAGAAACAGGTTGTTCTGCGCTTTCCGGCCAGCAAGGACGTGATGTGGTACGGCGCGCCGAAGTTCCATCCCGGCCAGCAAGGATTCTTTATGCTGCACAAATCCAAAATCGAAAAGCCAAAGGCCAAGCGGGGCAGAAAGCAGCCGCGGAAAGGAGTCGTCGAAGAAGCTGCCGTCGCCGATTCCGAAGTTGGTATCACTGAGGCTTACACGGCGCTCGACCAGACTGACTTCCAGCCTTACAACGAACCCGGGGGGGTCAAGACGATCATCGATTCGGAATCCCTTAAGCCGAAGGGTTAATCGTCCTGACCGCGCTGAGGCCAAGGAGGAGGAGGAACATGCCTGCCAAAAAAGTCAGCAAGAAGATTGCGACCTCTCGTAGTGCGGCCAAGCGAGCCGCAAGCAAGAAGGCTGTCAAACAATCTCCTCCCCGATCCTCAAAGCCCGGAGCAAAGAAGACGGCCAGGCGCAAATCTAAACGAACCGCGAAGGCCGGCGGACGCGTGGTCCTTTTGGTCAACATGATCCCGAGATCATTGAGCGGCGAGGCAAACCAGGACAGTGAACCGACAATCGCCGTCAATCCGGCAAATCCCCTGCAGATTGCCGCCTCTGCTTTTACGCCTGATCCGCTGAAAGGGTCTTTCTCGCCGATCTACATCTCGAGTGATGGCGGCAACACATGGACTCTCAACTCGATCGTCCCTGGGAATAGTCGTCTCACGGGCACTGGCGATATCACGTTGAATTTCAGCAGAACCACTAACACACTGTTCGCGGGTATCCTCAGAGGGGATTCGCGCTCGATGCGTTTGAACATTCTTCGTACGAAGAACTTCGCCGGCGCAACTCCGATGGAGATATTGGTGGATCGCACGCAGGTAGACCAGCCGTACGTGCAAGTGGCGACTGTAGCCAACGGACCAGATAAGGGCAAAGATCGCGTCTACGTCGGGAACAATGACCTCAGCGTGAGGGGCGCTACCGCAACAATAGACCAATCGCTGAACGGCGCCGGCGCAAATCCGACCTTCAAAAGCATCAGGATCGAGTCGCGGACCACACCCGGCCAGGACGGGCCGCCCATTCGACCTTCTATTCACCCCGACGGAACCGCGTATGCAATCTACCACTCATGGCGTTCGTTCAACGACGATACGGGAGAAGGCACCGCTGACATCGTCGTGTTGCGGGACGACCGCGGTGGCACAGGGCCCAAGCCGTTCACCGACCTGCTGGATCCCATAGATGGAAAGTCAGGAGTGCGCGTGGCGCAGAATACTAAATTCAACTTTAACGGCGTCCTGGGCCAGCAACGCACTGGAGGCGATGTCGCTCTCGTCGTCGATCCAACCAACAGCGATACCGTTTATGTTGCCTACAACGATGATCATGGCGCCCTGTACATGCTTCACCTGCTACGCTCGAAGGATCGCGGCCGGACCTGGTCCGCGGAACTGCGTACGATCCGCAATGCCTTGAACCCGGCTCTGGCGATCAACAACGCCGGCAAGGTCGGGTTTCTATACCAACAACTAACAGGCACGGGAGCGGCCCAACGTTGGGTTACTAAAATCGAACTATCAGCGAACGGAACGAACTGGAACGCACTCGTTCTGGCGACGGTGCCGGCTGACACGCCATCTGCCGACTTCGATCCCTATCTTGGCGACTACGCGCATCTTATGAGCGTCGGCAAGGATTTCTATGGGATCTTTTCCGCAAACAATACGCCGAAGAAGACCAATTTTCCGAACGGCATTGTCTACCAACGCAACGCCAATTGGACCACCAACACGCTGCTCGACGTCGATAACACCAGGCCGGTGCACGTCTCGATCGACCCTTTCTTCTTGAAAGTGAGCGGGTGAGCATCAGGTTGCAGACCCCTGTTCCTTAGCCGACGGCGACAGTCTACATGTCTTTGGAAAGGAGAAACTACCATGCCGCGCTACCATGTAAAGATCTCAGGAGCGGACTACGACGCAATGGCCGACCTGGTGCGCAAGTATAAGGTCAATGTCGCCCGTCATACTGTGGAAAAGCTCGCGGACGGCGGCTATCGCGTTGACGCTCACGCGAACGGCGCCCAGCTAAGACTTCTGGAGAAAGCGGGCTACTCGGTTGAACGCTACGAAGACGCAGATAAACTGGGTAAGGCGCGCCAGACGGAGGTTAGAAAGCCGGGAAAAAAAGGGCTGGCTGAGGCTCGCTCGGTCGCAGACGCCGGTCAATATCTCAATGTGGCCGAGGTAGAATCGGCCCTGGCCGCTGCTGCCGCTCCGCCAAACGATTCATTCACTAAGTTGATAACGTTGCCCAGGAAGACGTGGGAGAACCGCGTCTGCCATGCGCTGAAGATCGGAAAAGGCACCGGCGGCAATCGTCCGGGCATTTACTTTCTCGGCGGCGTGCACGCGCGCGAGTGGGGAAGCTGCGACATCTTGATCAATTTCGTTCAGTTGCTGACGCATGCCTATGCGGCGAACACAGGCATTACTCTGGGCAGCAAAACCTACACGGCAGCACAGATCAAAAGTATTGTGAATAACAAAGATGTTTACGTCTTCCCACAGGCGAACCCGGATGGACGCAATTACAGTATGACGCACGAGGCTATGTGGCGAAAAAATCGGCGTCCTGCTCCAGCCGGCCATCCGCAACCTGCGTGCGTCGGCGTGGACATAAATCGCAACTACGACTTCCTGTGGAACTATCCGAAATACTTTGATCCGGCGGCGCCCATCGCAAACTCTAAAAATGCTTGCGACCACGACGTCTACATCGGCCCCAGCGCGGTATCGGAACCGGAGACCAAGAACGCAGTCTGGATGTTCGATAAGTTTGGAAATATCCGCTACTTCATAGATGTTCACAGCTATTCGGAGGACATACTCTACAACTGGGGCGATGACACCAATCAGACAACTACTCCGACCATGAATTTCCAGAACGCGGCTTTCAACGGCAAGCGCGGAATAGCAACGGACACTGCGTACAAGGAGTTCATAAATGCCGCCGATAGAACGGCCGTCATCGCGCTCGCCAATCGAATGCGGGATGCGATCAAGACAGTGCGGGGCCGAACCTACACGGTCGAGCAGTCGGTGGGCTTGTATCCCACCGCAGGCACGTCCGATGACTATGCCTTCAGCCGCCACATAATTGATTCAAGCAAAGCGAAGGTGTACTCGTACACCATCGAGTGGGGCAGCGCGAGCAATCCTACCCCGTTCCATCCGCCGTACAGCGAAATGCTTATAATCATTCGGGAGATAACTCTCGCGCTGTTGGAGTTCTGTTTGAGAGCCACGTAGTAGTGTGAGCAGAATTTAATCTTGCGCTAATCGGTCTCTAATGGGCGGGCGAGTAGTATAGGGACCGCACAGTGACTGTTACAGAGCGGCTGCTTACTTCATTTAATTGAAGCAGATTATCACCTCCTCCATTAGCAGCCGCTCTTTTTTCTTACGACTCCTAGCTCAAAGCTCAGTAAGTTCTGCGCGATCGAATCACACTTCTCGCTTCGAGCCTCGTGTTGAGCCCGCTCAGGCGAGTTACCCCTCCGATCACTTCCCAGCCGTCGTCGCCGGGTATGTTCCAGCCTTCGAGCACCGGATACCTCTGAGGCCAGGACTCATCGGTGTCCATCAGGAGCCTGGTCTTGCTTGGGTATCTGCCCCCGCTGTGGTCAATTCGCGTTGTCTTGATCATCGCTATCGGCGTGTGAGTCATGTCGTCCTGATAAAGCGCAAACAGTTGCGGGTCGTTTGTGCTTATTTGGAAAAGCACATAATTCCCGGGCGGGAGTACGATGCGCGCCTTCTTCAACTCAAAGGGAACATTGATCGTGAAGTTGATGCGCTTCTGCAAGGGTCCCTGCGCAAGGGTCGGGACCACCGTTACGCCTATCAGAAGAATCGCTGCTAGTGCAAACCTTCGTAGTTTCACCACTTCTAACCTCCTTCGCAAAAATAGTCCGCTGATCGCAACACGCGACCAGTAATATGCCTTAACTCCATGCTAAGAGCGGGCCGCTGGCTGGTAGATCATCCGGGTGAAACCGCTTTCGTCCGGGAATTTGGGCCGCGAAGTTGCTCCATCTACACTGGTTATTTGTTCGATCCCGATTCTTTGTGGAATTCTATCGGTTACGTAGGAGACCACATGATTGCAATAGAACCGTACGAACTCGCGTTGTCGCGGATCGACTCAGAGCGACAAATTAACAATACCAATGCAAGTCCCAGTTTTAGTCACACCCGGTCATCCTATCCTCGCGCGTCAGCGGTCTAACTCTCACTTAACTGTGTGCTACAATTTTCGTCGATTGGAACGGTGCGAGATTGGCCATCAACCTAACGCCTTTGACCTGCTACGCTGAAGTCTTCGGACGCCTGTTTGAAAGCAGCGAGTTCGAGCAACTCGAATCTGAGATCAAGGCGGGCCGTCGCGTGGTCGTCGTGTCGGGTCTCGCGGGAAGCGCTCGCGCGCTGATCCTTGCGGCGCTTGAAAAGAAGCTCGCTCGCCGCATCATATTCGTCGCCCGGTCCAATCGCGAGGTCGAAGACTTCCAGCCGGACGTCGACTTCTTCTATTGCGCGCTCAACGGCGTGAGCGCGAGCGATCAAAGTGTTCTCACGATACCCGCCGTCGAAGCCGATCCATACGACGGCACATCGCCTCACGCTGAGGTACTCGAACAGCGGGCCCTGGCGCTCTATCGAGCAACTCGGGGCGAAGCTCGAATACTGCTCACGTCGATTGGGGCGCTGGCCGAGCGAACCATCTCGCCCGATCTCCTGAAAGCTTCAAGCATCACGCTTCGCGTAGGCGAAGAGATGCCGCCCGAACTGATCGTCGATTTGCTCATCGCCGCCGGCTACGTGCGCCAGGAGCCCGTTGGCGCGGTCGGTGAGTTCAGTCTGCGCGGCGGAATACTGGACGTGTTCTCGCCGGCGCACGATACGCCGCATCGAATTGAGTTCTTCGGCGATGCGGTCGAATCGATTCGAGAGTTTGATCCGGACACCCAACGATCGGTAGGCCGCGCTTCGGAGTCGACTATCGTTCCAATGCGCGAGTTGTCAGTCCGGCGCGAAGAGTTCATGTCGTGGGCCGAATCAGCCGAGCGTCACTGGGAGGATGACAAATTCCGCCGCGACCTAAGAGCGCGACTCGCGCATGCGGAACGCGGCGAGCCGTTTCCGGGTTGGGAATATCTGATCCCGCTCACGCGGCCGCTCACGACTTCGGCGTTCGATTATTTCAAAGACGCGGTCCTGGTCATCGACGAACCGGTCGAGATCGAAAAGCGCGCGTCTGACCTCTATCGGTATCTCTCGAACCGTTTCTCGCTGGCCGATGACGCGGGTGAGCTATCGCTCCCGCCGGAGAAGTTGTTTTTGAGCGTGGAGGAGCTTCAAGCGCGCTTCGAAGCCGCGACGCGAATCGAGCTTCGACTGCTCGGCCGCGACGCTGCGGCTACCGATGAGCAGTTCAGCAGCCTGGGAGCGCACACTCCCAGCATGCTTGATCGCGGCTCCGCCGTGGGTAGGCTCGAAACGGGCGCTCCCAGTCTCTTTCTCTTCCCGATCGTGTCGTCGACTCCGGACGTCGCGATCATCTCGCAATCGCCTCGGCGATATCACGGTCGCATTGCGGACATGGCACACGACCTCGAATCAGAACCGCGCACGACGTTGTTCGTGATGCCGAGCCTCGGGTTGGCCGAGCGCGTAACCGAAATGCTCGCGGAGTACGCGATCACCGCTGAGCTCTTGCCCTCGATGAGCACGAAGGAGCGAGAGGCCTCGCCGCTCACCAGCAATCGAATCGTCACCGTCGGCAGGCTAGCCAATGGATTCGCGCTTCCCGCCGCTGAGCTGTCCGTGCTGACCGAGAGCGATGTCTTCGGCGACGTCGAACGCGCTGCCTCTCAACGCACCGTTCCGAAGAAAGCGCGCAAGAAACGGACCGCCGCCGCGTTTCTCTCCGATCTCGGAGACTTGAAAGTCGGCGATTACGTCGTCCACGTAGACCATGGTATCGGCCAGTTCCAGGGGCTCGAGCAAATCGCGACCGCGGGCGGACCGACCGGCAACGTAGCCGCCGGGCTCGAGCGCGGCCGCGGCGACACTCGTGAGTTCATGCTGCTCACTTACGCCGAGGGCGCTCGCTTGTATGTGCCGGTCGAGCGTCTGGATCTTGTCCAGCGATACTCCGCGGGCGAAGGTAACCGGCCTCAACTCGACAAGCTGGGTGGGGTCGGCTGGCAAAAGGCGAAAGCGCGAGCCCGCCGGGCGATGCGCGACATGGCAGAAGAGCTGTTGAAACTCTACGCCGAGCGCAAACTCGTTCAAGGTCACGCTTACGGCACGGACACGCCGTGGCAGCACGAGTTTGAAGACGCGTTCGAGTATCAGCTTACGCCCGACCAGGAAGCCGCGATCGAAGACGTGAAAGAAGGCATGGAAAGCTCGCAGCCGATGGACCGTTTGATAGTAGGCGATGTCGGCTACGGCAAGACAGAAGTGGCTATGAGAGCCGCTTTCAAGGCGGTGATGGAGGGCAAGCAGGTCGCGGTGCTCGCGCCAACAACGGTGTTGGTCCTTCAACACTACAAGAGTTTTCAGCAGCGCTTCAGCCCGTTCCCCGCGCGCATCGACATGCTCTCACGTTTTCGAAACGCGAAGGAACTAAAGGAATCCGTCAAAGCGATCGAGGCCGGAACCGTCGATGTCGTAGTCGGAACGCACAGGCTGTTGTCAAAAGACATTCGCTTCAAAGATCTGGGCTTGCTGGTCGTCGACGAAGAGCAACGATTCGGCGTCGCGCACAAAGAACGAATCAAGCAGATGCGCAAGAAGGTCGACGTCATCGCGATGTCGGCCACCCCCATTCCGCGCACGCTGAACATGTCGCTTGCCGGGCTGCGCGATATGTCGGTGATTGAGACACCTCCGCGAGACCGCCTGGCTATTCAAACTCACGTAGTTCAGTTTTCGGATTCGGTCGTTCGCTCTGCTATCGAGCTCGAGCTTCAGCGCAGCGGCCAGGTCTTCTTCGTTCACAACCGCGTCGAGACTATCTACACGATTGCGGAGCTGATCGCGAGGCTCGTTCCCCAGGCTCGCATCGGAGTGGGTCACGGACAGATGGCCGAGAAAGCCCTCGAAGAAGTCATCCTCAAATTCATTCGTCACGAGCTTGATGTTCTGGTGTGTACGACGATCATAGAAAACGGCATCGACATTCCGCTTGCCAACACGATCATAATCAATCGCGCGGATAAGTACGGCCTGGCGCAGTTGTATCAACTTCGAGGGCGGGTCGGGCGCTCGAACCGCCGTGCTTACTCGTATCTGTTGATCCCAGCCGAAGACACGTTGACCGATATTGCGCGCCGGCGTCTCGCCGCCATTAGGGAGTTCTCGGACCTCGGCGCGGGCTTCCGCATCGCCGCGCTCGACCTCGAGCTTCGCGGCGCGGGCAATCTGTTAGGCGCGCAGCAATCGGGACAGATCGATGCGATCGGGTTTGACCTGTATACGCAGATGCTCGAACGGACGGTAAGGGAGCTGAAGGGCGAGCCGGTTGAAGACGAAGTGTCGACGGCGATCAACCTGGGCGTAGACATTCGAATACCCGAAGACTACATCTACGACATGAGCCAGCGGCTGCGAACCTATAAGCGGATCTCGTCGGCTGAGAGCGAAGAAGAGCTGGCGGACATACACGCGGAGATCGCGGACCGCTATGGCCCGATCCCCGAGACGGTCGAGAATCTGTTTGAGTACTCGCGCCTGCGCCGTGAAGCTTCGAAGCTAGGGATCATCTCGATCGACCGCGAAGGCGATCGCCTTGCAGTGAAGTTCACCGAGCAAGCGAGGATCGACCCCGACAAATTGATTGCTATGGTATCAAGCGGAGAGGCTGCCTTCACCCCAAGCGGAGTCTTGAGGATCGGGCTCGATGCTCAAGACGACGCTGCCGTGTTTGATGAGGCGCCAGAGCTGTTGACGCACTTGCGATGACGGTCGGGTTCCTCCGTTCCGTTGGCGCGTCCTCGGCTTACTAAGTAGTCAGTTGTTCATTCCGTGGTCCGCAAGCCTGATCAGTTCGTCTATCGAAGTGTCCGTGAACCCTCGCGCCCGTATCTTCTTGATGAATGCCGGTGTGACTCCGTGATCCTGCATCCGGACTAGCTGCTCGATGGGCAGAT
>Ga0137403_10002021_pt2 | contig 24750 bp, 20 predicted proteins | sample CZOMad2_1_16fung_FD_122057 | JGI IMG/M metagenome (GOLD analysis project Ga0137403, IMG submission 122057) | Vadose zone soil fungal communities from Angelo Coast Range Reserve, California, USA - CZOMad2_1_16fungal (Hybrid Assembly) | ecosystem: Environmental > Terrestrial > Soil > Vadose zone... | reverse complement strand
ACCCGATCGAGCCGTTCTGCACCGCGATTTTCTTGCCGGCGAGTTCGGAGAAACTGGTGATAGACGGCTTGGCAAGCAGCATCCAGCCGCCATCGCAGCCGTCGGCAAGCACCGCCATCGGGAAGCCCTTGGTGGCGATCTGCATGGTGGCGGACAGCCCGCCATTGCCGACATCGACGGACCCCGATGCGACAGCCTGCATCCGCTGCACCAAACTTGGGAAGGTGATGATCTCAGCGTCGATGCCGTCCGGCTTCAGCAGGTCCGGCATCAGGAACATAGCATTCGTGGTGGTCGTGAACGCGGTGCCCAGCTTCACCTTGCGAAGGGTCTGGCCAAGCGATGTTCTGGCAACCAAAGCGGGCGCAGCCAACGCGGCGGCTGCGAGCAATTTACGACGAGTGAACATTCAGGATTCCATAGCTACCGATCCAGCAAACTTCAGCAATCTTCGTGCCATAGCCGAAGCACTTGCCATGCAATATCAGGACGTCGGTCCGCCTGATTAGCAGAGGATGGATGCATTTGATCGCGTGCCCTGCTCGTCGACGCGACATGACAGATCCTGCATCAGAGCCTCATCGAAGGTGTCGGCCGAATAATCCGGACGGCGAACTGGCGCCCACCAGCCAGGATATATCGCCTGGCAGGTTGATCGAGCTGTTCGCGGAATTTTGGAGCCTCCGCCTGACGGATTATGGCTGGCGACCGGTAACGGTTCCTGGCCAGCAGACGGAGCAGGACGAACTGGATTGCGGCGGGCCCTATCCGGCACCGGTGCTTACCGCCACGGCGCTCAATTAACGGGCAATTGGCCGACGCAGCAGCCTAATAGACGCCCTCCGTCAGCGCTGGCTTGGCGATCCCACCAGCCGCCCGGGTCTGTCGGCACGAGGCGCAGGCTGCGCTTGTCGTACACGCGGAATCACCTCCTGCGCAAAACGCCGCATCTCTGCTTCGAACGGCTGGAATTGCAGCATGAACAATTCGATGCCTGCCGCGTGGAACGCGCAGATTCGCTCCGCCACCTCGTCGTAGCTGCCGACCAGGCCGGCTGCTGTTCCGCCATTGCTGCCGACGCGCGGGGTCTTTTGCATCGTCTGCATCATCACGACTTTCGGATCCGTGTTCTGCTTCTGGATCGCCTTCATCGGCGCGTCCTTTGCCGCCAAAAGCAACAGCCTTTCGTGAGCGGCCTCCGCCTGCTCATTGGTCTCCCGCGCGATGACAAAGGCCGAGAGCCCGAAGCGCAGCGGTGCGGAGAGACGCGGACGCGCGGCAACGTCCGCGATCAAACCGGCGGCGTCCTCCAATGGCTGGCCATTGATGAACCATACGTCGCCATGGTCGGCGACCAGTCCACGCGCAGGCTCGGATTCCCCGCCGACATAGATCAACGGGCGCTGACGGTAGAGGTCCTTGGGCCGCAGGGCATAGTCGCGCACGTCGAAATGTTCGCCCTTGCAGGTGAGGCGTTCACCCTGCATCAGGCGCGAGACCACCGAGATCCATTCGCGGCCATAGGCGTAGCGCGCGTCATGCTCCGGAAAGCCGATACCCGCCTTGTCGAGTTCGGGACGATTCCACGCATTGACCAGATTGATCGCAAACCGGCCGCGGCTGATGTTCTCGATCCCGAGCGCCATCTTCGCAAGCACAACGGGATGATAGAGATAAGGCTTGATGGCGGCGATGATCTCGATCCGGCTTGTCAATGCCGCGATCGCAGCGGCCGCACTCCAGGCCTCGAGCTGATCGAGATCCTCCTGATGCGGATTGATCGTGTGCTGTGCGATCAGCGTCGAGTCGTAGCCAAGTTGCTCTGCCGCAAGCACCAGGTCCCTGTTGCGCTCCCATGACGCATCATACGGCTCTTCGGGATCCTGATGCGCGGCGCGCGGTCCGTGGACCAGGGCCCAAATGCCGAAACGAAGTGGTCGTGCCGTCATTTTGTGATCTCTCTTCGGTTGGTCGCGTCATCTCGTCGAGCGAAAGGCAGGTTTGTTTTCGCCAAAGCGTGCTGAGAGATCAAGCGACGAAACACTGAAAGATAATGTTTGTCGTCTTATGCGCTCAAAGAAATCAGAAAACTCCCGAACGAGCGACAATTGAAAAACCGCTCTATTTCTGTTCTGCCGAATTCGTGGGACAGTTTGCAGCGTGCGATCAAGGCTTGGCACCCAAGGCTTGGCACCCAAGGCTTGGCACCCAAGGCTTGGCACCCATGCCGTGGCGCGCTCCAACTCCAGGTCGAACAATGAACAAGCCGGTATCCGCGCTTTTACTGCAGTCGCAAGACGATGTGGCGTAGGACGACGGGAGAGACAGATGAGCAAGCCGGACCTTCATCTCGTCAATGAAACCGACGAAGTCGAACGCCAGTTTCGCTCCATCATGCGTCGTCTTGCCGGCGGCGTCAGCATCATCACCGCTGGCCAAGGCGACGATATCACGGGAATGACGGTTACGTCGCTGACGTCCCTCAGCGCGACCCCTCCCCGGCTGCTGGTCAGCATCAACAGACAGGCGTCTTCGTTCGCATTGATCCAGCTCTATCGATCGTTCGGCGTGAACATCCTGGGCTCCGACCAGCAGGAACTCGCGGGCCGGTTCAGCAATAGCGGGTTGAAGGGCAAACAGCGCTTTGACGGAGCCGCATGGTCCGCCGGCTCGTCCGGCGTGCCGCTGCTGGAACATTCCCTTGCCACGGTCGAGTGTCGGGTCGAGGAAATCATCGAACGGCACTCCCATGGGATTATCGTGGGCAGCCTCCTGAGCTTCGACCTGTCGCACCGATTGTCGGGGCTGGTGTACTGGAACGGCCAATACATCGAAATCGATCACGACACTGATCTCGATCGCCTCGCCGAAGTCAGCATCCCCTTGGCGCATGTGCGATGAGCAAACCGGTTTGACAGCAGACGAACGGGGCGAAGCAGCATGAGACGAGAGACCCCGCCGAATTCCCAGATTGTCGCGTCCAATCAGGACAGCACCGCGCAGAAACGATGGCAGCTCGACCGGATCGTCGCCGAATTACGCACCTCGCGCGAGGAGACCCACAGCATCCGGCGGGACGGAGAAGCCCGGCGCGCGCCATCGCGCGACGCACTGGAAAGTATCCTCAACGGTCTGACAGAAGCGCTGTTTCCACGGCATTACGGGCAATTCGATCTCGATGGCGAAAATATCGATTATTTTGTCGGCAACACGCTGAACATCGCACTTGATTCCTTGTGCGAACAGATCCATCGCGGCGCATTGTTTGTCGGCGATGAGTTGCTGTCGGGATTTCAGCGTCAGGACGCGATCGAGTTGACGCGCAGGTTTGCCTCACAACTGCCAGGGGTGCGAGGGCTGCTGATCAACGACTTGCGGGCCGCTTTCGTTGGCGATCCCGCGGCGAAGAATTTTCCCGAAATTCTGATCGGCTATCCCGGAATGACGGCCATCATCCATCACCGCCTGGCGCACATTCTCCACCGCCTGGACGCGAGGCTGGTCGCCCGCCTCATGGCCGAGATCGCCCATGCCAGGACCGGGATCGACATCCATCCGGGCGCCAGCATCGGATCCGGCTTCTTCATCGATCATGGCACCGGCGTTGTCATCGGCGAGACCGCGGTGATCGGAAACAATGTGCGCATCTACCAGGCCGTCACACTTGGCGCCCGGCATTTTCCCACCGATGACGAGGGCAATGTGATCAAGGGCGATGCCCGCCATCCGATCGTGGAAGATGATGTCGTCATCTATGCCGGCGCAACGATCCTCGGCAGGATCACCATCGGCCGCGGATCGACGATCGGCGGCAATGTCTGGCTTACCAAGGACGTTCCACCAAACAGCGTGGTGACGCAGGCGACCGCCCGAAACACGCCCGGTGCATCCTAGCTATAGCTAAGCCTGCCTCACGTCACACGACGCAGCCGAAACCCTCAGCGCATGAAGTGCCGCTTGCAGGGTCTCCCGGGTCTGCGCGTCGAGCGCCGCGAACGCGTCATCCATCACAAAGACTTCGGGGTCGATGCGCGGCGACCCAACGTGCGACTTCACTCGGCCGGGAATGCAGCGCAACCATCGGCATCGATCGAGATCCCAACCTCGGTCCCGAGCGGCCAGCGCGTGACGGCTTGATCGCCGGCCGAACGCACCAGCAAGCGGTCGTGGCCGGAAGCCTTGCACTCGATCTGCAGATCGACGTGTCCACCCTGATAGACCTGCGCCACGACATTGCCGGTCATCGCGCAGGGCTCGCCTGCGCTCACGACGCGAAGCTGTTCCGGGCGCACGAATACATCGACCGGCGCAGAGTCCGCCGCACCGGACAGCGGCTCGCCTGGCACCTTCACCTGTGCGGTGCCCAAGGCGATAAAGGCATCCGTCGCCGCGGTGCCTACGAGCCGGCCGCGCAGCTTGTTGGTATCACCGACGAAGGAGGCCACGAAGCGGTCGCTCGGCCGGCGATAGACCTCGACCGGCGTGCCGAGCTGACGGATCCGCCCCTCCGACATCACCGCCATCCGGTCGGAAAGACTCAAGGCTTCGCTCTGATCGTGGGTGACGAAGATCGTGGTCAAGCCGAGCTTACGCTGGATCTCACGCAATTCCGCCTGCATCGATGCGCGCAGATTCTTGTCGAGCGCGGAGAACGGCTCATCGAGCAGGAGCACCGTGGGATTTATGACGAGCGCGCGCGCCAGCGCCACGCGTTGCTGTTGGCCGCCTGACAACTGCCGCGGCTTGCGATCCTCCATTCCCGTCAACTTGACCAGCGCCAGCGCCTCGGCCACGCGCTGTCGGCGTTCCTGCCGCCGGACGCGCCGCGTCTTCAGGCCGTAGGCAACGTTTTCGGCGACGTTCATATGGGGAAACAGGGCGTAGTTCTGAAACATCATGCCGATCTCGCGCTTGTAGGTCGGCACGTCATTGACGCATTTTCCGTGGATCGCAATCGATCCGCCATCCGGACCGAGGAAACCCGCGGCCAGCTTGAGCAGCGTCGTCTTGCCGCAGCCGGATGGCCCGAGCAAGGTCATGAATTCGCCGCGACGGATCGCAAGCGACACCTCGTTCAGCGCCACCACGTCGCCGAACCGCTTGGTGACAGCGTCGAAATGCACCGCGGCGTTGTCCCGTCCCACCATCGAAGCTGGCTGATCCATGTCTCGCCCGTCAGTGGCTCTGTTCGATGCTGAGTACCTTGCCGAGGCCGAGGAAGCTGTTGGCAAAGGCAATCAACGCGGCCGTACCCACGATATACATCACGGAAAGCGCCGCCATCGAAGGGTCGGCGAACTCACGCACATAGTTGTACATGGCGACCGGCAAGGTCTGCGTCCGCTGCGAGGTGACGAACAGCGACGCCGTGAATTCGTTGAATGATAGGATGGCTGCAAACAGCCAGCCGCTCACCAAGCCGGGCAGCAGCAGCGGAAGCGTGATCGTGAGCAGGACACGCAGCGGCGTAGCGCCGAGGCTTGCCGCCGCGAGCTCATAGCTCTGGTCGAGGTTTTTCAGCGAGACGTAGACGCTGCGCAGCACGAACGGAAGCACGAGGACAACATGGCAGGCGACCACGACCGCAAAGCTCCGGCTCCATCCGATCTGGGCGGAGAGGATGAGAAAGCCGAGCCCCACGGTGAAATGCGGGATGACCAGCGGCGACATCAGCACGCCCTCGATCGCCCGCTTGAACGGGAATTGGTAGCGGTCGATCACGAGCGCGAACATCGCGCCGACCAGAAGGGCGGTCGCCGAGCTCCAGGCGGTGACGATCAAGCCATTGCGAAACCCGTCGCGAAAATCCTGATAGGCGAGCGCCCGCGCAAACCAGTGCCACGACCACGCCTGCGGCGGGAACGACAGGATCGCCTTGTCGTTAAACGCGGCGATCGTCACGACAGCGGCGGGCAGGATCAGGAAGCCGAGGATGAGGATGACGGCGAATTGTCCGCCCCACCCGAGCATCCGCTGATAGGTCGAACGCGGCGTCATCTAGTGGGCCTCGATGTTTTCGAATGGCCTGGCCGCGAGCCGCAGGATCGACAACGTGGCGATCGTGAGCGCAAGCCCCGCGACGCACAGCGTCGCCGCGAAGGGAAAGTTGAAGCTCGCAAAGCCGAGCTGATACACAAGGTTCGAGATCATGTTGACGCGCCCGCCACCGATCAGTTGCGGGGTCGCGAAGGCTGAGAACGTCCAGGCGAACGCCGTCGTCACACCAGCGATGACGCCCGGCATCGACAACGGCAGGGTGACCGTCAGGAACGCGCGGATCGGCCCGGCCCCGAGGCTCTCCGCTGCGCGCAGATAGTCGCGGTCGATGTGCGATAGTCCGGCGGCAAGCATGATCACCATGACGGGCAGCGTCACATGCACAAGCGCGATCACGACGCCAAAGGTCGTGAACATGAACTGCACCGGCTGTTCGATCAGGCCGAGCCCGCGCAGGACTGAATTGATAAATCCGTTGTTGCCGAGCACGATGATCCAGGAATAGGTGCGCACGACCTCGCCCAGAAACAGCGGCGTAACGACGATGACGAGCAGCGCAGACTTGGCGAGCGGATTTTCAATGTGCACCAGCGCATAAGCCAGCGGATAGCCGACGAGCAGGGTCGACACCGCCGTCAGCGCGCAGATCCACACCGTATTCAGGAAGACACGCGCGTAAAGCGGCTTGAGCAGATCGGCGAAATTAGTGAGCGTGAAACCGCCCGGATCGAGCGAGCCGGGCACATAGGCGCGAAGGCTGTACTGCAGCACCGCGACCATGGCAGCCACGAAGCCGAGTGCGCATAACGCAGCCGGCGTCGTAAAGATGCGAAGAAAAGGCTGCTGGTTCATCAGACGGGCGTAAGGCGCTCAGTTCATGATGTTCTCAGCAAACCATTTGCGCCATTCGGCCGTCTTCTCGGCACGCAACTTGGCGTCGATATTGATCTGCTGTTTCCATTGCGCGGCGGTGGTGAAGACGCCGGGAAGCTTGGCGATTTCCGGATCGACCTTGGCGTTGAGAACCGCAGGGCTGCCTTTCTTGAGCCTGGCGATATCAGCTTGAATCTCCGGGTCGTATAGCGTGTCGATGAACTTGTAGGCCAGCTCCGCCTTCTTCGATCCCTTCATGATGGCGACGGTGTCGATGCCCAGCACCGCGCCCTCCTTTGGAATTACAAGCGTGATCGGGACGCCCTGCCCGATCATGTAATAGGCATTCATCGACAGGACGATCTGCACCGGCGTCTCGCCGCTCGCAAGCAATTGCTGACTGTTGGCATCGTTGGTGTAGAAGGCCTTGAAATTGGGCTTCAGCGCTTTGAGCTTATCCTGCCCTTTCTCCCAATGCGCGGCATCGGCATCCGATAGCAGGGCTGAAACGGCGATGATGTGACTTGGATCGAAATCCGGAGCCGCCAGCTTGGCCTTCAGCTCCGGGCTCCAGAGGTCGCTCCAGCTCTCGAACTTCGCGTCCTTCAAGAGATCGGCGCGATAGCCGATCGTGTAGACATAGGCCCAGGCGCCCAGGTGATACGGGCTGATCCGCGCCTCTTCGGAAAGGTTCGTGGCGTTCGGGATCTTGGACGTGTCGAGCGTCTCGAACAGTCCGTCATTGGCATAGAGCCAACCCACATGCGAGGTCGTGAAGGTGATGTCGCTCTCGGGATTGCCCTTGGCCAGCTTCTCTTTGTTCAGCCGGTCGATCGTACCGCCGGTGATGAAATCGACGCCCACGCCGGTCTCGGCCGTGAATTTCTTGGCAACTGTCTCTGCGACGAGATCGCGCCAACTGCCTCCCCAGATACTGACGACGAGCTTGTCCTGCGCCTGGACGGGCGCCGAGATGAGCAGAGCAAAAAGCGCAAGCCAAAAGCGAACCATATCGAATCCCTCTCTCGCGATGCTGACGGCGTCGCTGGATTACTCCCCGGCGGGCGCAATCCTGCACCAACAAACCGGTGCCGACAACGCTCGCAATGAGCTCATCTCGTCGACATTAGAATCTTTAGCCGATAAGGTCCGGCGGGCTGCGCTGGAGAGCGCCTACTGTCGCGTTGGCAAACGCGACAGGTTGAATCTTTTCTACCGATTGCTGCCGGAAGAGGCATTAGTTGACCAAGTCATGTGCAGAACGCCCAGATGCGCATCGGCCGTCGGAGGTCTTGAACACGCTGAAGCAGCTCGGCTTTGGCGCCGTGGTTTCGGTGCCGGACGGATGGCTCGGCGAGATGCTGGTCCGCATCGAGCAGGAGCCGACGATGCGCCTGGTGCGGGCAACCCATGAAGAGGAAGCGCTGGCGATCTCCTGCGGCATCCGCCTCGGCGGCGTTCGCACGGCGCTGCTGGTTCAGAATGCAGGCGTGCTCAGCATGGGCGCCGGCATGGTCTCGCTGGCGCAGCGTTATCAGTTTCCGCTGCTGATGCTGGTGTCGTATCGGGGTACACCGGAAGACCCTGTGTTCTACCATGTGCCCAAAGGCCGGGTGACAGAGCCGGTGTTCCGCGGCATCGGACTCAGTCACACCTGCGTTGACCGCCACCGGCCGATCGGCCCGCAGGTCGAGCAGGCCGCGACTTATGCGGAAGAAGCCTCGTGCCCGTTTGCGCTACTTTTGTCGCGGGAGGACGTCCAATGGTGAAGGCCGCTCGCCCGACCAGAGCCGATTACTACAGGGCGCTTGCCGATAGCCTGCCGCCCCAGGCACTGGTCGTGACGTCGCTTGGCAACGCCTCCTATCTGTGGGCCGTGCTGCATCATGCGCCTGAGAATTTCTACTTCGAGGATGCGATGGGCTTGGCGCTGCCGCTGGCGCTCGGGCTGGCGATCGCCCAGCCGACGCGTCCGGTGATCGTGGTCGAAGGCGACGGCGCGCTATTGATGCATATGGGCGCGTTGGTCACGGTCGGCGCGATCAATCCCGCCAATCTGACGGTGCTGCTGATCCAGAACGGGGTGCACGCCGCGTCCGGCGGCCAGGCGCTGACAAATGCGGAGTTGGATCTGGCGCAACTCGCCCGTGCATCCGGGATTGCGCGCGCCGACAACATCGCAAGACCGGAAGCACTCGCCGCCAAGATACGCGCCAGCACGGCGCGCGACAGCGCCGAATGTCTCGTGCTCGCGACCGAGCCGGATCTCGACGTCGTCCGGCCTCCGGCCGTGCTCGAACCGGTGTCGACCAAGCACCGCTTCATGACGGCGATCGGCGCGCCCCGCTATATCCCGACGCTGTTCGGCGGCGGCAGGCTCGAAAGCGCGTAGCACAGGAGCTTAACGCGCGAGTTCTCTGCGTCCCTGCGCGATCTCGATGATCGCGAACATGAGGATCACGACCACGAGCACGACGACCGACGCCGCGGCAATGACCGGATTGACCTGAAGCAGGATTCCGTCCCACATCTGCTTGGGCAACGTCGTCTTCAGCCCCCCACCCACGAACAGCGCCACGGTGAGTTCCTCGAAGGACTGCAGGAAGCCTGTCACGAAACCGACGGCAAGGCCGTTCCTGACCAGCGGCAACGTGACCAGCCGGAGAATCTGCAAGCGCCCTGCTCCGAGCGTCGATGCCGCCGCATCGAGACTCCAATCGTGCCCCTTGAAGGTCGCAAGCATGATCATGAACACGACCGGCATGGCAATCACGGTGTGGCCGATGATGATGCCGATATCCGTCGCCACGAGCGAAATCCTGGCAAACAGGTAGAACAGCGAGATCGCGATCACGATCGACGGAACCATCATCGGGGACAGGAAGAGCAGGAATGCCGCCGCACCGAAGCGGCTACGTGTGCGGACCACGCCCAGCGCGGCTATCGATGCGATGAAGACCGTGATCGCAGCCGTCACGAAGCCTATGCCGAAAGAGCGGATCATCGCGCCGAGCCAGAGCGGCGAGTCGACGAACTGCTCGAACCAGCGGGTGCTCAGGCCTGGCGGTGGAAAGGACAGGAACGTCGACGCCGTAAAAGCCATCGGGACGAAGGCGATGATGGGCACGAGCAGCAGGGCGATCAGCGTCCAGGCGTAGATCGAGAGAAAGACGCCGCCACCCAGCCCGCGAATGTTGCGCTTCCAGATGTCCTCGAAACCGCCGAACACGAAGCCCACGAACCGCGCGGCGGCAAGACCTCCGCGGCGCGCCAGACCGTCCGCCCGCGTCTCGCGTTCCCCGCCGGTTGACACCGATGACAGACCGAAGATCCGATCATAGGCGAAGCAGGTTGCAATCGCCGAGATCAGCAGGATCGAGGCGAGCGCGCTGCCGAGCTGCCAATTCTGCAATTCGTTGATCTGCAGGATGATCAACTGACCGATCATGACGTCCCGAGGCCCGCCCACCAGAGCCGGGGTGATGAAGAAGCCGAGCGAGGCGACCAGGACGAGAAGACCCGCCGCCGCGACGCCGCGCACGGAGAGCTGGAAGAACACCTGCCAGAACGCCTGGCCGCTGTTGGCGCCCAGCGTTGACGCCGCCATAAGCAGGCGCCGGTCGATCTGATTCATCACCGGAAGCATGGTCACGACCGCAAGGGGCAGCAGGGTGTGCGTCATCGCGAACACGACGGTCGCGCGATTGAACAGCAACTGGTCGCCACCCTTGATGCCGATCGCGGTGATGATCTTGCCCACGATGCCGTTCCGCCCGAGCAGGACAAGCCAGGAGAAATTCTTGATCAGGGCGCTGGTCCAGAACGGCAACAGAACGAACAGCGCGGCTATGCGCTGCTGCCGCGGCGGCTTCCGAGACAGCCAGTACGCCAAGGGATAACCCAGCACGAGGCACAGGGCCGCGGTCGAGAGCGAGACCGAGAACGTCGTCAACAGGATGCTGAGATAGGGCCCGCCGTTCCAGATCCGGGCAAATGCCGCGAACGTCAGTGTGCCCGTGACCCTGTCGACCAAGCTCAGCGACAGCACCTGTGCGGTCGGGAAGATCAGAAACAGGACGAGAAACATGATACCGGGAACGGCGAGCAGCAGCGGATCGACCTTAAGTCTTCGCCGTGCCTGCCCGGGGACGATCGCGGGAGATGCAATATCGGTCATGATGTCAGCACCCAGGCCGTCCCTCCGCGGCTCCAGACTTTCGGCTCAGGCTCGCTTGGCGACCGGAGCCGTCAACACATGGCGGTTCTCGGGACGAGGCAATCCCAGGTGGTCCCGCAACGTGGAGCCGGTATAGTCGGTGCGGAAGACGCCGCGGCGCTGCAATTCCGGAATGACCTTGTCGACGAAATCGACAAGGCTGCTCGGCAAGGCAAGGAAGGAAATCATGAAGCCATCGCAGGCGCCCGCCTCCATCCAGGCTTCCATATGGTCGGCGACCTGCATCGCCGTTCCGCAGAACGTGGCCTTGGCACGATTGTAGCGGCGGGCGATCTCGCGGAGCGTCAGCCGTTGCCGGATCATGCCGGCGATCTCGTCGAAATAGGCCTTGTGGAAGTTGGATGATTTCGGGATCCGATCCTCCGGCACCGGCTGATCCAGCGGAAGGTCGGACAGATCGGTCTCGAGGTCCTGACCGAGCCGCATCACGCCGACGTCGGGATGGATGAGTTCCTGCCAGCTCTCAAGCTTCTCGCGGGCCTCCTGTTCGCTTTCGCCGATCACCACGGAAATCCCCGACGCGATCTTCAGGTCGTCCGGCCGGCGGCCAAACTTGACCATGCGCTCCTTGAGGTCGCCATAGAACGCCTTCGCCGGCGCGAGCGCGCCGCTCGATCCGAAAACAACTTCGGCGAACTCGGCGGCGAAGTCACGGCCGGTGTCGGACGCTCCCGCCTGGATGATGACCGGCCGTCCCTGCGGCGGCCTTTCAATGTTGAGAGCGCCCTGCACGGTGAAATACTCGCCCTTGTGGTCCAGCGCATGGAGCTTCTCCGGCAGGAAGCTCAGGCACGTGTTCTTGTCGTAGACAAACGCGTCATCCTCCCATGTATCCCAGAGCGCCTCGACAACCTCAACGAATTCGCGGGCCTTCGCGTAACGATCCGCATGCGGCGGCAGGCGATCGAGCCCAAAATTGCGCGCGGCGTAATCATTGGCTGAGGTGACGACATTCCAGGCCGCGCGCCCATGGGAAATGTGATCCAGCGATGCGAACTGCCGGGCGAGATTGTAGGGTTCGAAGAAGCTGGTCGACGCCGTCGCGCCGAGGCCGATATGGCTCGTTGCGCCCGCAATCGCTGACAGCAGCGTGATCGGCTCCAGCACGTTCATAAACAGCGGGGACCGGCTCCAGACTTTCAGATTTTCGGTGCGCGCCGCCGGCGTGTCGGCGATGAAGAAGAAATCGAACTTGCCGCGCTCCGCCGTCTGCGCCATGGCGCGGTAGTAGTCGATGTCCGTCGAGGCATGCGGCCGCGCCTCCGGCATCAGCCAGGACGCCGCGTGCGATCCGTTGGCATGGATCAATGCGCCAATGACCATCTGTTTCTTGCTCATGATCGTCCCTCGATAGTTTCTTCAGCGGTCACTCGTTCGCTGCTTGCCTTGTCGCTACTTGCGCCCGCCCATCAGCAACCATTCCTGGAAACGGTCGGAGATTGCCGCAAAATTCTTGCCCCAATAGGCGTAATCGCGCGGAGCAAGACCGGCGAGATTCTCCGGATAGGTGGGCAGGATTTTTGCGCGCGCAGGCGCGATGAACTCGTAGGCCTTGAGGTTGCTTGGACCGTTGGCGACGATGCTGGAATAGGCCGCCTGCCGCTCCGGATGCATGCAGAACTTCACGAAATCCCGCGCCTGCTTCAGTTTCGGCGTTCCCAGCGGAATCGACCAGCCGTCGATCGAATACAGGCCCTTCCAGACGATGTTCACCGGCGCGCCGGAATCGATCGCCGCGAAGGCCCGCGCCGACCAGGTATCGGACATGTCGATCTCGCCGCTCTGCAGGAGCTGGGTGTTCTGCGCCCCGCTGGTCCACCACACCGCGACCTCAGATCGGATCTTGTCGAGCATGGCAAATCCGCGATCGATATCCAGCGGATAGAGGTCTTTCGGCGCCACGCCATCGGCGAGCAGCGCCGATTCCAACACGCCTTTCGGGCTCCGGTACAGGCCGCGACGCCCGGGAAATTTAGTCGTGTCCCAGAAGTCGGCCCAGCCCTGTGGTCCGCCATTCTTATAAATGTCAGTGCGATAGGCCATTACGATCGCATAGGCGGAGAATCCGAACCAGTTCGATACCAGCGCACCCGGGATCAGCTTGTCGTCCGCGCCCTGTGTGATGTCCAAGGCTTCAAGATAGTTCTTCTCCGAAGTCAGCCGCGCGACGTCGTCAGGCGTCACCATGCATACATCCCAGATCTTGCTGCCGGTGTCGACGACGAGCTTGAACTGGGTGACCGGATCAGACTCATGGGCGACATTGACGACGCGAATGCCGCTCTCCTTCTCGAAGGGATCGTAGAACGCGGTGCGCAGCGCCTGGGCCGGCGCGCCCCCGACGTCGGCGACGGTGATCTGCTCCGCGGCTCCGGCTCGCCTGGTCCAGACGGCCGGCAAAGCAACGCCGGTCGCCGCCACGCCGGCGGCTCTCAGAAGCTTCCGTCGCGTGATCGTCTCGATAGCTGACATGCTGTTTCTCCGTGATGCACTTATCGGTGACTGCAATGAGAATGAATTGACAAGATCTTTCGGCACATGTTCACGCTGTTGCCGAAGCCGGACGGCCCTCCAGGAGACGGGCCTGCTCCTTGTCCCATGTGATCGACACGCTCTCGCCGATGGCAACCGGCGCCAGGCCGGCCCGGCGGCGCACGGTCATCAGCGTGCCGCTGGCAAGACGGATCAGGAGCCTGGTCTCGGACCCGGCATAGATGCTCTCCTCGACCTGACCCGACACGAACGCTTCATCGGGACCGCAGAGCCGAAGCTTTTCGGGGCGCACAACAAGAGCGCCCTTCCCGTCGACCGCCGCCGTGCAGCCGTCGGGCAGCGGCAAGACGCCATCCTCCGTCCGCAAACCGCCGCCAGGGGCGATCAATCCATGCATCACGTTCGATGCCCCGATGAAGTCGGCGACGAACGTGTTCCTCGGTCTTTCGTAGATGTCTTCCGGCGTCCCGAGCTGCTCGATCTGACCGTCATTCATCAGGCAAATGCGGTCCGCCAGCGCCAGCGCCTCTTCCTGATCGTGCGTCACGAAAATGATCGTCGCGCCGGTTTCGCGGTGCAGCCGCTTGATCTCGATCCGCATGCTGTCGCGCAATTTTTTGTCGAGCGCCGACAGCGACTCGTCCATCAGGATCAGCGACGGCTCGTAAACGAAGCAGCGGGCCAGCGCCACGCGCTGCTGCTGGCCGCCAGACAATTCGCGCGGAAAGCGCTTGGCGAAGTCCAGCAGACCGACCATGGCCAACGTCGAGCAGACCCGTTCGCGCACCTCGCGCGCCGGTGTTCTGCGCATCTGCAGCGGGAACGCGACGTTTTCCCACACGGTGAGATGGGGAAACAACGCGTAGTTCTGGAACACCACGCCAATGTCGCGCTTGTCGGCGGGATTGTCGGTTTCGTCGCGGCCGTCGATGACCAGTCGTCCGCCGGTCGGCTCGGTCAGGCCGCAGATGATCTGCAACAGCGTCGTTTTTCCCGAGCCTGAGGGACCGAGGAGAGCCAACAGCTCCCCGGCATGGACCTTCAACTCGAGCGGCTGAAGCACCATCGCGGCGCCGTAGGCCTTTGATACGCCCCGAACGTGCAGCTTGACCCGCGGTGACGCTTGCCGTGCCTGCTCGGGCGTATCGCGCAGCAACGGCGCCTCGGCCACCTCCTGCTCGGTCTCATTGCGCGCAGAACGCCAAGCAGCACCAAACGGCATCCGAAACGCATCGCCGCGGCGGCGTCGAAGAGGCGGAAAGGCGCGCAGTGCGTCCATCATGGGTCCTGTCAAGTCAGCTCGCCCAGAGTAAGCCTCTCCGGACTGAACAGTGTAAATTACGAAATCCGAGCCCCTTGGTTAGACGAGGCCTAATCGAACGCGGTGGCGAATTATTGTGCGGCATGTGACTACTGATTAGTCCATCGATGCGTCAGGATCAGCCGCGCATCTTCGTGGGAACGCCGAGCCGCTCGTGGGACAGACCCGCTTCGGTGCAAGGCCAGCTTGATGGTAGCTGCCGAGCCAGGCAGTCACTGCAAATGGCCGACCTCGGCGCTGTCCGAAGATGGGCCTTAGGTTTCGGATAACCACCGGCCAACGATTTTCTTATTTTACCCCCCGTGCGAGAGTCCATAAACCGAAGCTCCCGCCTGCCCCATGCGTCGAGGGCGGTACGTCGGCTGCCTCGAACTGGAACGCCTATTGCAGGTGCCATTTTTTGCAGGAGCCATTTTGAGGCGCGAAGGCTTTTGGAGACGATGAATGAAAGACACCGTATCGGCGACAAATGAGCGTCAATTGCGAATCGATCTTGCCGCCGCATTTCGGATCGTCGCCAGGCTCGGAATCCATGAAGCCGTCGCAAACCATTTCAGCGCAGCCGTTTCGCCGGACGGCCGGAAATTCCTGATGAATCCGAAATGGCGCCATTTCTCCCGGATCAAAGCGAGCGACCTCGTGCTGTTCGATCTCGACGCCGAGGAAAGCGTCGGCAACCGACCCGATGTCGACGCGACGGCATGGTCCATTCACGGACAAATGCACAAATTGCTCCCGCAGGCGCGGGTCGTGATGCATCTGCATCCGCCCTACACCACCACGATCGCCGCGCTCGCCGATCCACAGATCAAGCCAGTCGACCAGAATACGGCGCGATATTTCAACCGCCTCGCAATCGACGAAAGTTATACCGGCATGGCCGATAGCGAACAGGAAGGCGCGCGCCTTGCCGGCCTGCTCGGCAACAAATCGCGCCTGATGATGGGCAATCACGGTGTTCTGATCATCGCAAGCTCGGTCGGCGAAGCCTTCGACGACATGTACACCATCGAGCGTGCCTGCCAGGTTCTGGTGCAGGCTTACGCAACCGGTCAGCCATTGAAGGTCCTGCCCGACGAAATCGCCGAGAAAACCGCGCAGGATTGGGAACAGCTTACGGATTTCTCGATCGCCCATTTCGACGAGATGAAGCGCATTCTGGATGCCGAAGACCCCTCTTATACCCACTGATTGCGCCTCGATCTGATGCCGGCGGCATCGGCCGTCTGCTTCGACAATCCCCCGCGCGACGCCGGCTTGACCGGTTGCTTTTTCGCGCATAGCGCCACGCAACAGCAATCTTCACGGAAAAGCGGCACATGTCCGAACCCGACACGATGCTTCGGACGCCACTAAGCAGAGAGCCGGAAAGTCCTATTTTTCCTAAACCACGCGATGCGCGATAGTGCTGGCCGGACTTAGTCGAGCGGGCATCAATACGTTTGAACAGGAGCGCACATGATACGGACCGGTGAAGAATACAAGGCCTCCATTCGGGACAGCCGCGCCATCTACATCAACGGCGAGCGGGTCAAGGACGTCACCGCGCATCCGGCGTTCAAGCCGCTCGTCGATATCCGCGCTCGCATCTACGACCTGCAGCATGAGCCGGCCTCGCGACACCTGATGACCTATCAGGAAGACGGCGAGGTTCATGCCATCAACAACAAGCTGCCGCTGAGCCAGCAGGATTGGTGGGATAAGCGGCGGGCGACGGATACGGTGCTCGAAGAGGTCGGCGGCATTGTCACACGCGTCGGCGATGAAACGGTCGGCGAAATGTGGTCGCTGTTCGACGGCCAGGATGTGCTGAACGAAGTCGATCCGCAATTTTCCAAGAACATCCGCGATCACATTTTCAGGGTCCTCCATTCCGATCCGTTCCACGTCTCCGCCAATACCGATCCCAAGGGCGACCGCTCCAAAGCGCCGCAGGACCAGGATCCGGATATGCTGCTGCATGTCGTGAAGGAGACAGATGCCGGCATCATCGTGCGTGGCGCGAAATACGAGACCGCCGCCGCCTACGCCAATCAGGCCTTCACCAAGCCGACGATCGCCAACTGGGGCGATTCCGCCTATTCCGACTACGCCGTCGGCTTCATCTGCGATCTCAGTTCGCCCCGGCTCAAGTTCATTTGCCGCACCGGCTTTGCCGGCCGCGCCCCGGCCGACGACTATCCGCTGTCCAACCGGTTCGATGAGGTCGATACCCTCGTAATCTTTGACGACGTGCTGATCCCCTGGGAGAATGTGCTGTTCTACCGGCACACCAAGGCGGCCGCCTTCATCCGCGCCACGCTGCATCGCTACTCGGCTTTCGCGTTCGTCCAGCGTAATCTGAAACTCGCCGACATGCTGATCGGCGCGGCGCTCTTCAACGTCCGTCAGACGGGTTTGGAAAAGCAGCAGGCGGTGCAGGAGAAGCTCTCCCGGCTCGCGATCTATCGCGAGGGCATCAACGCCCATCTCACGGCGGCGATCGCCCTGCCCGAGCGCAGCCCCGGCGGCCTGATGATGCCCAACCAGTCGCTGCTCTACACCGGGCGGGTGCTGGCGTGCTCGCAGCTTCACGAGATGATGCACGTCGCGCGCGAATTGTGCGGCGGACAGATCTGCGTCACGCCGGACAAGGCGGCGTTCGAGGACGCCGAGACCAAGCCGTGGCTGGAGAAGTTCTACACCATCAACGATCAATGGGTTGCCGAGGACAGGCGGCGGCTGCTGGCCTTTGCGCGCGACCTCTTGAATTCGGATTATGCCGGCCACCGCCTGACCTTCCAGTTGTTCGCGCAGTCCGCGCCGTTCGCTCACCTGGCCGCGGTCTACCGGAATTTCGACTGGGATGGGCCGCTGGACTTCGTGCGCAAATCCGCAGGCTTGTCCGACAAGGTCATCGAAAAGAAGCCGCGGCGTGCCGGCGACCGCGCCGTCAGCCAGTGGTTTGCGCTCGGCCAGGTCCAGGATGCCGCGGAGTAACACGATCATCCGTTCCGGTGAGACGAGACAGGAGCGTTTGGTGCCAGCCCTCAGCGTTCGCGCGGCCGAATCGGACATTCGCGCGCAGTTCCTCAATGGCATGAGCCGCGCGGCGTTTTGCGTCAGCGTCGTGACTACGGACGGTCCGGCAGGATGCTCGGGCGTCACGATTTCCGCCATGTCGTCGGTCTCCGCCGACGGAAACAGCCCAACAATTCTGGTCTGCATCCATCACCAGAGCCGCACCGCCGCCGCCATCCTCGAGAACGGCACGTTCTGCGTGAACGTGCTTCGCGAGGATCAGTCCCACATCGCCGATCGCTTCGGCGGCCGCGTTCAACTGGAGGACGGCGACAAGTTCGCCGGCGCCAGATGGGTCGAGGGCAACTCGCGCGCGCCGCGTCTGGCCGATGCGGTAGCAGCATTCGATTGCTGCGTGGTGTCGGCGGAACGCGTCGGCACGCATCATATATTCATCGGCGAGGTACAATCTGTGACGACGGGATCGGGCACGGCATTGATCTATGCCGATCGGGCCTATGGCAAGGCCCAGCGGATCGAGATAGCTCGTCCGAAGAAGAGCTTCGTTGAAACCTTCCGCACCATCTGCCAATCCTATTTCTCCAACGGCCACCGGGAGGCTCGATGACTCACACTCGGATTCGCAAGTTCAACACCAAGGACACCTATCCCGAGCAGCGCCTCGACAACGATCTGTGCCAGGCGGTGGTCGCCAAGGGCAGTCTTGTTTTCGTACGAGGCCAGGTCGGACAGGATCTCGACACCTCGGCGAGCGTTGCGATCGGCGACCCCACCGGCCAGACCGAAAAGGCGATGACGAACATCAAGACCTTGCTCGAAGAGGCGGGCGCAAAGCCCGAAGACATCTGCAAAATCACGATCTACATCACCGATCCACGCTACCGCGAAGCGGTCTACCGCAAGGTCGGAGAACATCTGAAGGGCGTGTTCCCCGTCTCGACCGGCCTCGTCGTATCGGCACTGGCGCGGCCGGAGTGGCTCGTCGAAATCGACGCCATGGCCGTCATTCCCGACGTCAGGTGAGCTTGGCATGACCTTTTCCCTCACGGCGCGCTGTCCCGACACCGGTATGCTAGGGATGGTCATCTCGTCGTCCTCGCCCGCCGTTGCGGCGCGGTGCGTGCATGTCCGCGCCAATGTCGGCGCGGTGGCAAGCCAGAACATCACCGATCCCGAACTCGGACAAATCGGCCTCGATCTGCTCGCCCGGGGCCTTGGCGCGACGGCGGTCCGCGATGCCCTTGTCGCATCGGGGCGCTTCATCGCCTACCGGCAGCTTGCGATCGTCGATACGGCGGGACGGACGGCCTTCTATTCCGGCAGCGGTACGCTGGGCGTCCATGCGACCTACAGCGGCGATGGCGCAATCGCAGCCGGCAATCTTCTTGCGAACGAGCAGGTGCCGACGGCAATGATAGAGGCCTATCGGACCTCGCGCGGCGCGCCGTTTGCCGAGCGGCTGCTTGCCGCCCTGCAGGCGGGGCTGGACCAAGGTGGAGAAGCTGGCCCTGTTCGTTCGGCGGGGCTTTGCGTGGTCAGAGACGTTTCGTGGCCCATCGTGGACCTGCGGGTGGACTGGCATGATCACCCGATCGCGGCGCTCCACGACGTATGGGCAGTTTACCGGCCTCAGGTCGAAGACTATGTCAGGCGTGCGCGGCTGCCCTCCGAAGCCCCCGGCTTCGGGGTTGCAGGCGAAACCGGTGCCTGAACGGCTGACATCGCGGTTTTGCGCAGGTCGATCCTGCTGTATGCAAGGCTTGCTATATGCAAGGCTCGCTATATGCAAGACTCCGGGTCACTTTCTCCGGAGTTCGAGAAGCCGCACATGCGATATACGCTACGCCAGATCGAGTACTTTATCGCGACAGCGGAAACCGGAAGCATCACCCTGGCGTCGGAGCGGGTCAACATCTCGCAGCCGTCGATCTCGACGGCGATCGCGCATCTGGAGGAAGAACTCGGAACCCAGCTTTTCGTCCGCCGGCATGCCCAAGGGCTGTCGCTGACATCCGCTGGCCGGGTTCTTCTGGTCGAGGCCAAACGGCTCATTGAGCAGGCGGAGAACGTCTATTCTGTCGCATCCGAAGTCGGAGAGCGGGTGCGCGGGCAGTTGTCGCTCGGCTGCCTGGTGACGCTGGCCCCCATGGTGATGCCGGAACTGTCGCACTCGTTCACGGCGACCTACGCGGAGACGCGGATCACTCAGATGGTGGGGGACCATGAACAGTTGCTTGAGCGGCTGCTGCGCGCAGAACTCGATGTCGCTATCACCTATGACCTTCTGATTCCGGACGACTTCGAATTCCTGCCGCTGGCAAGCCTTCCCCCGCATGTGGTCGTCAGCGAAGCCGGTCCGCTGGCACGCCACTCCGCCGTCAGCCTGCAGGAACTGGTGCGCGAGCCGCTCATACTGCTCGATCTGCCGATCAGCCGCGAATACTTCATCGGCCTTTTTATGAAGGAAGGCCTGGAGCCGCATATCGCGTCGCGTTCGACCCACCAGGATGTGATCCGGACGATGGTGGCCAATGGCTACGGCTATACGCTCGCCAATGTTCGTCCGCGATGCGAGATCGCGTTGGATGGACGGCGGGTCGTCAGGGTCCGCCTCTCGGGCGACCACAAGCCGATGGTCATGGGAATACTCACCTTAGCGCAGGGACGAAAATCCCGCCTGGTGGATGTCTTCGAACAGCATTGCCGCAGATTCGTCTCCGACGCCTACATCCCCGGCATGGTCGCGCCGCTCATGGAACGCCGGACGTTTCTCGGTGCTGCGGCGGCGCCCGTCGATCCCGTGGACGAAAGCGCGCCCCCAGAGGCGCGCTGAACGGTCATCAAGCGTCACCCGCGTCGCTTATGCCGCCGCGGCGCGCTGTGAGCCACGTCGGCTGTACCCGCGCGGCATGAACGTCGCATGCGTGTCGACCACCGAGACCAACACTCCCTGACGGCTGCCATTTGCGCTGCTGATCTAGTCGTTAGCTTCAGCCAAATTGAAAGGGGCGAGGCTTGCTCGATGTCCGCCATGCCCCGATAGCGACCGAGTTTTGCATGGCAGAAAAATTTTGCGATGTGCCAACAAGAGACACATGCACCGCAGCAAACTGACCCGGCATGCAGCGTCCGTCGCGGCACCGCGTGATTATGCCTAGTTGCTATCGGACCCCGGGGGGGGGAGGATGCTGTCGGCTTCGGGCAGGATGGAGAGCAGCATGAGCAAGGCAGGTCTCGACAATCGCCACCGCAACAAGGATGGCGAATCAGCCACAAGCACGGAAACACCCTCATCCGCACGTTGCGCAAGATTTACGGACAATGCTTCGCAGCCGGTTATCCTGAAACCGAGAAGTTGAGTGAAGTTCTGCTTCAGCTGAACGAAACGTCGATGAGCCAGCTCCGCCGCGATCATGAGACCGGCCACTTGGAGCGCAAAATCGCCAACGCGTCGAAGTAACGCCGCGAAGTGGCGAAGACCCTACTTTATGTCAGCTTAGGTGTCAGATTACGCGACTTGCGCCAATACCCATTTGGGCGTTGAGTTAGTAGAGCGTCCGTCGCAGTGCCCTCACTCAAGCTCTAAATTTTCGAGTGCGCATCTTTGTTCTAGTTGCCGTAACGCGAATCTCGCTCGCCTTTTTGCGGTCTGCTTCGGCGAGCTGGCCATTGAGGAGAGAGAAGCGACAAGCCAGGAGCACAAGCCGTTCAGCATGAAGGGGGATCAGATGTCACGAAAGCCTTCTCGACGACAATTTGTAACCGCCACCGCCATATCTCCCCAACTGCAAAGCATGATCGACGAAGTTAAGGACGGTCATTTGGATCGCCGCACTTTCATTCGCCGCATGGTCGGCCTTGGTCTGACCGCGCCCATGGCCGCGCAGGTTCTCGCTCTTGGCGGCGTGGCGATCGCCGAGAGCTCCTCGGTTTATAGGCCCACCAAACGCGGCGGAGGTGGTCCGCTGAAGCTTCTGTGGTGGCAGGGTCCCACCCTGCTCAATCCTCATTTTGGCGTTGGCACTAAGGACCGTGAGGGCTCGCGGCTGTTCTATGAACCGCTCGCAAGCTGGGACGCCGAAGGCAATCTCGCCCTTATTCTCGCCGCTGAGATTCCATCGATCCAGAATGGAGGCTTGTCCCCCGATGGCAAATCGGTGACATGGAAGCTTAAGCCCGGCGTCAAATGGCACGACGGAAGACCCTTCACCGCCGAGGACGTGGTGTTCAACTGGGAGTTCGCCAAGGACCCAGCGACGGCCGCAGTGACGATTGGCCGTTTTCGCGACCTCACGGTTGAGAAGGTCGACGATCTTACCGTACGCATCCTGTTCGACAAACCAACCCCGTTCTGGGCCAATGCCTTTGTCGGCCAATTCGGCGCCATCATTCCAAAACATCTGTTTGCCAACTACGCGGGTGCCCGGTCTCGCGACGCCCCGAACAACCTGAGGCCAATCGGTACCGGGCCTTACAAGTTTGTCGAGTTTAAACCTGGCGATATTGTCCGTGGCGAGCTCAACCCCGACTACCACATGCCCAATCGGCCCTGTTTCGATAGTATCGAGATGAAAGGCGGCGGCGATGCCGTCTCGGCGGCGCGCGCTGTCATCCAGACTGGAGAGTACGACTTCGCCTGGAATATCCAGGTCGAAGACGAGGTGCTGCTGCGCATGGAAAACGGCGGCAAGGGCAAGACCATTTATGCGGTGGGTGCCGATACTGAGACCATCTTCATTAACTTAAGCGATCCCAACATAGAGGTCGACGGCGAGCGATCCTCGATCAAAGCCAAGCATCCCTTGTTATCCGACCCCCGGATGCGCAAGGCCCTGTCGATGTTGGTTAACCGCGACGCCATTCAGAAGTTCATCTACGGCCGCGCAGGACGCACCACCGCGAACTTTTTCAACGGACTCCCGAAATTTGTCTCCAATAACACGTCCTGGGAGTTCAACATCGAAAAGGCAGCCAAGCTGCTGGATGAGGCCGGCTGGAAACCTGGGGCCGACGGCATCCGCGAAAAGGACGGAAAGAAGCTGAAGCTGCTCTTCCAGACCTCGATCAACGGCCCACGCCAGAAGACACAAGCCATTGTCAAGCAAGCATGTCAGAGAGCCGGGATCGACGTGGAGTTGAAATCGGTCGTCGCTTCAGTGTTCTTCTCTTCGGATGTCGCGAATCCCGACACCATGAACAAGTTTTATGCTGACATCGAAATGTTGACGTTCCAGAACAGCCCACCCGATCCCGAGCAGTTCTTGTCGGCGTTTCATTCGCTCAACATTCCCAACAAGGAGAACAAGTGGCAGGGCTTCAATTTATCGCGTTATTTGAGCCAAGATTATGATTCGACAATCGATGCAGCCAGGGTTGAAATCGACCCAGTTAAGCGCGCCTCCCTCTACATCAAGGCCAACGACCTTCTGTGGCAGGACAGCGTGCTTATCCCCGTGATGCACCGTCTTAAAGTGGCTGCAAGCTCCAACACGCTGCGCCCGGTGCTTAGCGGCTGGGGCCTTGATACCGACCATCTGCAGGACTGGTATCGAGAGGAGGCGGCGTGAGTCTTAGTAGGCATCCGCCCCAGAGCAGATAATTCCACACTTGCAACTAACCACATGCGGGCTGGTCAGTGTCCGGTTGGGGTCATTCGCGTCGGTTTCACGATGTCCGAGTTACTTCCGCTTTTCCTCCGGTAGCGGCTGTAAGCGATATCAAACGCTTCGCTTGAATTGAGAGAGGCCGCTAACTGAGGCGGGACCCGGAGAGGGTTTGCCCGGGCCCCTGACATCCCGAAACAGCATCCTTCCCTCTAGGGACCGCTCGGAATGCTGGGCATAAAAATCAGATGCCTAAGAAATGTTCCGCCAACTGAGGCGGCCCTACGCCTTCTCTGAAATCCAAGTTCTGTTGCCGCACTGACAATCGAACATGTGAAACGTTCGCCCTGTCCGAGGGTCGAGCATACTCGTGGTGAACTTCGGTTGCTCACCGCATCTCGAGCAGCGTGGTGAAGTCGGCTTGGGGCGATCTTGTTTTTCCATGCCGCACAGAATGCCCGGATGACCCCATCTGCAAGTTAAAAATCGGCGGCATTATTGCGGTGGTTTCAGTTCCCCTTGGAGCCAGCCGGTCACCTCATCGCTTTTCAAGGGATCAGGACGGTCGCACTCAAAACATTGGAGCGTACGGGGTCCTTTGCCGCTGGGAGGCAGCGCTAGGATCAGTTCGCCCGCAGCTGGGGCAAGTTGGTCGTTCAGCCAGGCGGATTCAGAAGTTTGATGAATACACCGCAGAAATTCGGAAGAAGTGGGGAGACGACGTAGTCTAACGGATTGCGCCGAGTTGAACGGCGATTGCCCCAGCCAAGTCACCAGACTATGATTTGGCGAGTTTCACGGCTCGCCGAATGAACTCGCGTTGGCCGGTTGCCTCGAGGCATGTTTGAAAGCGGCAATGTGCCTACCAATCCTGCTGCTATTCTAACCTTCTTTGCTTATCGGCTTTGGGTTGGATGGGGATTAGAGGCTCGAATTGCTTCTCTAGTTCTGCCGTCGCTTTTGCTAGCCAGTTCTGAAGGCCTTCGAGTTCTGGTATGATGCCCGGCAATACCGGGCCGTCCATAACAGCCGTGACTGATGCGGCGGGCGCGGGCTCCCCGCCGAAATGCTTCTTATAATCCCGCGCGCTCTTAGCTATGAAAACAAAAGCGTCTTCACCGGGGAAGCGTCGGATCGCGAAATGGGCCACCAAGTTTCGCAGACCGCGCAGCTCTTCGATCCTTTTAAGAGCATTCAAGTTAATC
>Ga0137403_10002080_pt1 | contig 24755 bp, 3 predicted proteins | sample CZOMad2_1_16fung_FD_122057 | JGI IMG/M metagenome (GOLD analysis project Ga0137403, IMG submission 122057) | Vadose zone soil fungal communities from Angelo Coast Range Reserve, California, USA - CZOMad2_1_16fungal (Hybrid Assembly) | ecosystem: Environmental > Terrestrial > Soil > Vadose zone... | reverse complement strand
GGGGCGTGGACCTGGCGGCAGCCGACGTAGACGTCGCGCAGGTTGAACATGACGATGCCGCCGACGTGGTCCAAGGGCATCCAGTTGAGCGAGACGTCCTCGGGTGTGAAGCCGTTGTGCCGAGCGGTCGCGGCAGAGCGGGTGAGCAGGGCGCGGTGGGTCTGGGTGACCGCCTTGGGCAGTCCGGTGCTGCCGGAGGTCAGGAGCAGGAGGGCGAGATCGTCGGGTCGGCTGGGGTGGTGCTCTCTGTCCGGCGCGGCGCGGCGGAGGTCGTCGATCGCCGCGACCTGCAATCCGGGTAGAGCGAGCAGGGTGGACAGGGAGCACACGGCGGGGAGGATCTCGCGGCCGCAGAGGATCCAGGGGCGATCGAGCATGCGCCAGGCATTGGCGAGCTTGTCGAGCGCAGAGTTGGTCTGCTCGTAGGTGGGTGCAATGGAGAGCGGCACGGGGACGAATCCGCCAAGCATGGCGGCCCAGAAGGCGACGACGAAGTCGGCGAGATCGGGGAGTTGGAAGAGCAGCTTGTCCTGGGGCTTGACGCCGAGCTCGCGCAGTCCGCCGAGGAGGCGTTGGGAGGCTTCGAGCAACTCGGGATAAGTCTGGACGGCTGCCGAGCCGTCGGGCCGGAGGTAGGTGATGCCGTTGACCGGGTGCTCGCGGGCGGCGCGCTCCAGAGCCTCCGTCAGGGTGGTCGGAGCGTCGGTCGGCAGGATCAGCGCCGGCCCGTAGGCGAGCGCCGGGACCCCGGAGGCCGCAGGGGCCATGGCGGTTGGCGCCGGTCCTGCGGCGCCGCCGGCGGGGACGGCGATGGCGGGAGCGCCGGCCGGGGCGGCCGATCCGGCGGCGGTTGCCTTCCAGCCGGGCAGGAGGTCGTCCAAATGGAGGGGCGTCAGGGCCTTGGCGGTCTCCCCGACGACGACCGCGGCCGCCGCGATCTCGGGCAGGGCGCAGAGGCTCTCCTCCCAGCGCGCGACCAACTCGGCGTCAATCACCGGCAGGCGCAGGAGGGCGGCCGCGTCGACCGCGCCGTCGGCGAGGAGCGGCAGCCGCGCAACCGGCACGAAGGCCCGGGGCGTCGCCGGTCCGTCTCCCAGGCGCTCCTTGAGCCGCTCCGGCTGCCACGGACCGGAAGCGACCACGTAGGCGACGAGCTGCGGCCCGTCCGGGGTCGGCCGCGCGAGCACGGCGGCGTCGTCGACCGCCGGGTCGGACAAGAGCGCCTCCTCCAGCGCCGCCGTATCGACGCGAAGTCCGCCGATCCAGACCCATCGGCCGAGGGCTCCGGCGAGCTCGAGGTCGCCCGCGGGGCTCCGGCGGCCGAGGTCGCCGGTCCTCGCCATACGGGCTCCCGGCACGGCGGCGAAGGGGTCGGGAAGGAACTGCTCGGCGGTCTCCCATGGGCCACGCCGGTCGCCGGCGGGCAGGCCGTCGCCGGCCAGGAAGACCGCGCCGCGAAGGCCGACGTCGACCGGCGCGAGCGCCCGGTCGAGCAGGTAGACCTGTGGCTGGGCAGCCGGCATGGCCTGCCAGTGCTCTCCTGGAACCGCGGGCGGATGCCACGGCGCGAGCAGCTGACGGCGCTCGCTCTCGCCGAGCAGCGACCATTCTCCCAGCCGGCGCTCGGGCTCCTCCGTGAGCGTGCAGAGCAGGGTCCCAAGGTGCCGCGACAGCCGTTCGATCGCCGCCGGCTCGAAGCGGTCGCCAGCGTAAAACAGCACGATCTCCAGCTGCTCTCCCGGCAGTGCGGCCAGGGTCAGGGGGTAGTTGGTCCGCTCGCTCGACTCCAGGTCGCGGATCGCAAGGCTCCCCTTCCGCTCCCCTTTACCCAGGGGATAGTTCTCGAATACCAGGAGCGATTCGAAGAGCGGCTCGCCAAGCGGGACATCGCTCCATTTCTGGACCTCGGAAAGCGGTGTCGACTCGAACGGCTGGAGCTCGACCTGCAGGCGGCGCAGGTGCACGAGCCACGGCAGCAGGGGCTCCTCGGCCGGCACCCTGAGGCGCAACGGCAGGCTGTTGATGAACAGGCCGACCATGGTCTCGACACCGCGCAGCTGCGGCGGCCGGCCGGAGACGGTGACGCCGAAGAGGACGTCGTCGCTCCCGCCGTAGCAGCTCAAGAGCCGCGCCCACGCCCCCTGGACCAGGGTGTTGAGAGTGAGCTGGTGCCGGCGGGCGAAGGCGAGAAGCTCCGCCGTCCGTTCGGCGTCGAGCCCGAGTGTCTGACTGCAGCTGGTGAGCGCTTCCGTCCCGGCGCCCCGGTGCCGATCGATCTCCAGGCGGGTGGGCCGGGTGAAGCCGGCGAGTCGGCGCCGCCAGAAGCCCTGTGCCCGGCTCGGGTCCTGGGTCTGGAGCCAGGCGACGTAGTCGCGGTAGGGCCGGACCGGCGGCAGGTGGGGCTCCTCGCCACGGCGCACGGCGTCGTAGAGGGTGAAGGCTTCGTCGAGCAGCAGGGGAGAGGACCAGCCGTCCAGCAGCAGGTGATAGAAGCTCCAGATCAGGCGGTGGACGTCGTCGTCGGTCTGCACCAGGGTAAGGCGGAGGAGGGGCGGCTCGTCGAGCTCGAAGCCGCGCGCGAGATCCACCTCCAGCAGAGCCGCCAGCCGCTCCCGGAGCTCGTCGGGCGACAAGGCGCGCCAGTCGTGACAGACGATCGGCAGCTCGACCCGGTCGAGCACGACCTGTACCGGCGCGCCGGCATCCTCCCAGTCGAAGGCGGTCCGCAACACGGCATGGCGGGCGAGCAGGTGGCGCCAGGTCGCCTCGAAGGCCGGAAGGTCGAGCTCGCCCACCAGGGTGCAACAGAGCTGTTCGAAATAGAGCCCCTTGTTGCCGGAGAGGGCGTGGAAGAGGAGCCCCTCCTGAAGCGGAGAGAGCGGGTAGATGTCTTCGACTTCCACGGCTTCCGGGATCATCGGGTTCCAGTCTTTCGCTTGGCGCCGAAACGCGCCACGATCTTGTCCACCTTCTGCTGGTCGAGCTGGAGGAGCGGAAAATCGGAAGGAGTGAAGTGGCCCGCGTCGGCCGAACGGCAGTGGGCCACCAGGGCGCTCAAGTGCTCGCCGAAGCGTCGGGCCAGGCGCTCGATCGTCTCCCGATGGTGGATCTCGGTGCCGTAGGTGATTTCGATCCGCAGCTCGCCCGAGGCGATGCGGCTGTTGACTTCCAGGAGGTGGGTGCGCGGCGCACGCGGATGGCGGCCCGAGCCGACGGCCTCCGGTGCCGGGGCGAAGAGCGCCACCTCTTGCACTGCTTGGTCCAACCGGCCGAGGAAGTTGAAGCTCACCTGCGGCGAAGGCAGGGCACGGAGCCTCTCCGCCACCGCCGGATCTCCCAGGTAGCGCAGCAGACCGTAGCCGATGCCGTGGTGAGGCACGCGCCGCAGTTGCTCCTTGACCGCCATCAGGGCCGTGCCGGGGTCGCCGTCCGGGGGCAGCTCCAGGAGCACGGGGGAAAGAGAGGTGAGCCACCCGACGGTTCGGGTCGGCAGAAGGTCTGGGAAGATCTCCTCGCGGCCGTGACCCTCGACGTCGATCAGCACCGCGGCGCCGCCCGTCCATTCGCCGAGCGTCCGGGCGAGGGTGGTCAACAGCACCTCTTCGATGCGCATCCGATACGGGCGCAGAGCCTCCTCGCGGAGCGCCGCCGTCTCGTCCGCGGTGAGGGACACGGTCACGGTGCGGCTCGCCGCCTCGACGTTGGCGCCTTCGGGCCGGTCGACCGGCAGGGGATCGATCCAATTCCGGGAGGGCGCCAGCCAGTGGTCGATCTCGGCGGCGATCTCCGCTCCACGGGAGTGCTCCGCCAGCCGTCGTACCCAGCGTTGGAACGAGACCGACCTGGGCGGCAGGGAGACCCTGCCGCCGCCGCGCAGCTGCTCGCAGGTCGTCGCCAGGTCGTCGATCAGGATGCGCCAGGACACGACGTCCATCACCAGGTGGTGGACGATGATCAGCAGCCGTCCGGGCAGCTCTCGGCCGAGCCGAAAGGAAGCCATCCGGAGAAGCGGGCCGCGCTCCAGGTCGAGGCTGCCGTCCAGGCGCTCCGCGGTGGCCGCGATCGCCGCCGCCCGTGCCACCGGCGGCAGCCCCGCGAGGTCGACCTCGGGGAGGGCGAGCGGCGCGTCGCCCTCTGCCTGCTCCTGCCGCCAGGCGCCACTCTCGCGGCGGGAGAAGCGCAGGCGCAGGGCGCCGTGATGCGCGACCACCGCCCGCGCCGCGGCCGCCAGCAAAGAGGTCTTGAGCCCGGCCTGGACGGTCAGCAGGAGGGCCATGTTGAAGTGCTCCGGCCGCGGCAGAGGGAGCTCGAAGAACCAACTCTGGATAGGGGAGAGGGGCACTTCGCCGCTCGTCTCCTGCGGCTCGTCGCGGCGCTCGGCCACCGCCTCGGCCACCGCCGCGAGCTCGCCGAGTGTCGGGTGCTCGAAGAGCTGCTTGGGAGAGAGCCTCAAGCCGGCCTCCTCGGCCCGGGCGACGATCTGGATGGAGAGGATCGAGTCGCCGCCGAGCTCGAAGAAGTTGTCCTCGCGGCCGATGCGCTCCAGCTTGAGCACCGCGGACCAGATCGCGGCCAGGGTCCGTTCGGCCGTCCCCCGTGGCTCGGCGAAGGCCGGGGTCAGGTCGGGCCGCACACCGTCGGGCGCCGGCAGGGCCCGGCGGTCGACCTTGCCGTTGGGCGAGAGCGGCAGCGCGTCCAGGGGGACGAAGGCCGCGGGCACCATGGGATCGGGCAGGCGACGATTGAGGAAGGCCCGCAGCTCGGAGACTGCGGGCAGGGGCTCCGCCTTGGCCACCAGGTAGGCGACCAGCCGCTTCTCGCCGGGCCGGTCCTCCCGGCAGACGACGGCGGCCGCGCCGACCGCCGGGTGCTCGGTGAGCGCCATCTCGATCTCGCCGAGCTCGATCCTGAAGCCGCGGAGCTTGACCTGGCGGTCGACCCGGCCGACGAATTCGATCGCCCCGTCCGAGCGCCGCCGCACCAGGTCCCCAGTCCGGTAGAGCCGGGCGCCGCCCCTCTCGCTCCACGGATGCGGCACGAACCGCTCCGCCGTCAGCTCTGGCCGGTTGAGGTAGCCCCACGCCAGCCCATGCCCTCCGGTGTAGAGCTCCCCCAACTCGCCCGGCGCCGCGAGTCCCTGCCAGGGGTCCAAAACGTAGGCTGTGGTGTTGGCGAGCGGGTGCCCGATCGGCACCGTCACTCCACTCTCCGCCACCTCCCTCACCCGGTGCCAGGTGGCATAGGTCGTGTTCTCAGTCGGACCGTAGACGTGGAGCAGCCGCTCCGGTGCCCCCTCGGCCAGCACTCGCTCCACGGAGGTCGGATCCACCGCCTCGCCGCCGAATAGCAGGTGGCGGAGGGTACGGAAAGCGGCAGGCTCCTCCCGCACCACCTGGTTGAACAGCGCCGTGGTGAGGAAGAGCGCCGTCACCCTCTGTCCGCGCAGTTTCCGCGCCAGCTCCACCGGCGACAGGGCCACCTCCCTGGCGATCACCACCAGTGCGCCACCGTTCAGGAGCGCTCCCCAGACCTCGAAGGTCGCCGCGTCGAAGCTGATGTTCGAGACGTGGCCCACCCGGTCGTCGGGACCCAGCTGGGCGAAGTTGGTCCCCCGCACCAGTCGCACGACCGCCCGCTGCGGCACCGCCACTCCCTTGGGCCTGCCGGTCGAGCCCGAGGTGTAGACCAGGTAGGCGAGGTCCGCGGCCGAGGTCCGGACCGGCGGTGCCGCCGCGCTCCGGAACGCGATCTCCTCCCGGTCGCGGTCGAGGCAGATCCGCTCTCCCGCCAGGGCCTCCAGGCGCTCCCGGGTCCGGCCGTGGACCAGGACCACGGGCGTTCCTGACCCACCCCTCTGAATATCCGCCAGCATGAAGCCGAGCCGCTCGTCGGGATAGTCGGGGTCGAGCGGCACGTACGCCCCTCCCGCCTTGAGGATGGCGAGGAGACCGACCGCCAGGTCCGCCGAACGCTCCATCGAGATCCCCACCTGCGAGCCGCGGCCGACCCCTCGCGACCACAGGTGCCAGGCGAGCCGGCTCGAAGCCGCGTCGAGGCGCCCGTAGCTCCATCTCTCCCCGCCCTCGTCCACCACCGCCGTCGCCTCCGGTGCGGCCGCGACCCGGGCCGCGAAGAGCTCCGGAAGGCTCGCCTCCCGCGGGTATTCATCCGCCGTGTCGTTCCACTCGAAGAGCAGCTGGTGGGCCTCGGCGGGGGAGAGCCAGGGCAGCTCGCCGAGCCGCCGGCCGGGGGCGAAGGCGGGGAGCAGGCGCAGCAGCTGGTCCACCATCCGGTGCACCGAGGTGCGCTCGAAGCGCCGGCCGTCGTAGCCGATCCGCAGCCGGATCTCGCGACCCGGCACCGCGACCAGGTGGAGCGGATAGTGGGTGCGCTCGAGCGAGGCGACCTCGTGAGCGCCCAGGCTCTCTGCCGCCGCGTAAACGACGGCGTCGACGGGGTAGTTCTCGAACACCATGGCGCTCTCGAAGAGCTCCTGGCCCGCGGGCACGCCGCTCCATTTCTGCACCGCGGAGAGGGGAGCATGCTCGAATTCCTGGAGGGCGAGCTGTTGGCGCTGGACCTCCTCCAGCCAGGGGAGCGCCTCCCGCTCGGCCGGCATCCGCAACCGGATGGGCAGGGTGTTGATGAACAGCCCGACCATCGACTCGAAGCCCGCGAGCGCCGCCGATCGTCCGGAGACGGTGACGCCGGTGACCACCTCCGGCTCACCGCTCGCGCGCCCCAGGAGCAGGCCCCAGGCGCCCAGCACCAGGGTGCTCGGCGTCAGCCGGTGGCGCCGCGCCAGCGCCTCGACCTCCGCGGTCGCGGCGGCGGGGAGGGAGCGTTCCAGCTCCCCGGGCAGCGGCTCACCGCCGCGCCGCTCGAAACCCACCGGGGTGGGGGTGGTGAAATCTCCCAGCAGGCCGCGCCAGTAGGCCTCGGCCCGCTCGAGGTCCTGGCGCTTCACCCAGGCGACGTAGTCGCGGAAAGGGCGGCTCGCGGCGAGGCGGGCGCCGGCTGTCTCGTAGCCGGCGAAGACTTCCTGCAGGAGCAGCGACAGCGACCAGCCGTCCACCAGCAGGTGGTGGAGGCTCCAGACGAACTGGTAGTCGTCGTCCTCCAGGCGCAGCAACGCCAGGCGCAGAAGCGGTGCCTGTCGCAGGTCGAAGCCCTGCCGGCGATCCGCTTCGAGCCACGCCGCGAGCCGCTCGGCGCGCTCTGTCGGCGGGATCGCTCGCCAATCGAGCTCGCGCCAGGGGATCTCGACGGCCGAGAGCACGACCTGCAGGGGCGCCGCCAGCCCCTGCCAGAGGAAGGCCGTGCGGAGCACCGGCTGGCGCGCCGCCACCTGGCTCCAGGCGCGGCGGAAGCGCGGGAGATCGAGCCCGCCGTCGAAGCGGCAGGTGAACTGGACGACGTACTCTCCGCGGTCCGGCTGAGACAGGCCGTGGAAGAGCAGGCCCTGTTGCAGGGGGGCCAGCGGATAGAGGTCGTCCACCCTCCCCAGGCCGCCGAGGAGGCGATCGAGCGTCGCTTGGTCGAGCTCCGCCAAGGGGAAATCCGACGGCGTGTAGCCGCCCGCTCCCGGGGCCAGACAGTGATCGATCAGCGCCCGTAGCGCGGTCATGAAGCGGTCGGCCTGACCCTCGATCGTCGCCGGGCGGTGGGTGTCCGAGCCGTAGGTCCATTCGACCTGCAACCGGCCGTTCAGGATGCTGGCGCCCACCTCCAGGAGGTGCGACCGCGCCGCCCGCGGGCTGCGGAGCGGACCGCACGGCTCGTCGGCCGGGGTGAACGGCGAGCCGTCCGGCAGCGCCTCGTCGAGCTGTCCCAGGTAGTTGAAGGCGACCGCCGCCGGCGGCAGCTCCTGAAGCTGCGCCGCTTCCGGGCACTCCGCCAGCCAGCGCAGGAGTCCCCAGCCCTGGCCGTTGCCCGGCACGCGGCGCAGCGCCTCCTTGACCGCCTTCAAGGCTGCGCCCGGTGCCTCGTCGCCCGCGAGGGCGAGCTCGACCGGGAAGAGGCTGGTGAACCAGCCCACCGTGCGCGACAGGTCGAGGTCGGTCGCGAACGTCTCGCGGCCGTGGCGCTCGACGTCGATCCGGAAGGCTCCCGGACCGATCCACGCGGCGAGCGACTGGGCGAGCGCGGTGAGCAGTACCTCGTCGAGCCGCATGCGGTAGGCGCGCGGGACCTGGCGCAGTAGCTGTTCGGTCGCCGCGGCGTCGAGCGAGCACGAAACGGTCGCCGCGCTGCTCTCGGTATTCGCGCCCGCTGCGAAGTCGAGCGGCAGCTGCCGTCCCGTCGCGCCCGCCGCGAGCCAGGCCGGGAGCTCGGCGGCGACCACGGGCGAGCTGGCGTGCTCGGCAAGCTGCCGCGCCCACTGCCGGAACGATGCGGTCCTGGGCGGCAGGGAGATCGCCTCGCCCCGCCGGTACTGCGCGCAGCCGGTCGAGAGGTCTTCGAGCAGGATCCGCCACGACACCGCGTCGACCGCCAGGTGATGGACGACGAGAAGCAGGTGTCCGGCCTGCGCGGCGCCGTGGTCGAAGAGCACCGCCCGAAGGAGCCGCCCTGCCGACAGGTCGAGCGAGGCCTGGAGCGGCGCCGCGGCGAGCTCCAGCGCACGCCGCGGAGCATCAGCCGGCAGGGCCGGCAGTGCCGACAGATCGACGTGACAGAACGGCGGCTCCTCAGGAGTACTCACCTCCTGGCGCCACCCGGAGGCCGCGGGAGCGAAGCGCAGGCGCAGGGCGTCGTGCTGCCGGACGAGCGCCGCCAGCGCCGGACGGAGCGCGGCCGCCCCCAGACCCGGCGCCGTGCAGAGGAGGAGCGACATGTTGAAGTGGTGGGGATCGAGCCGCCGGTCGAAGAACCAGCGCTCGATCGGGGTGAGCGGTACCTCCCCCGTCGCCTCCTCCGCGGGCGCCGCCTTCGCCGAGGCGCCGCCCACGTGCACCGCGAGTGCGGCGATCGTCGGGTGCTCGAAGACCTGGCCCGGGGTCAGCTCCAGACCGGCCTGGCGGGCTCGCGCCACCAGGCGGATGCTCAGGATCGAGTCTCCCCCCAGGGCGAAGAAGTCGTCCTCAATCGAAACCTGGGGGAGCCCGAGCACCTGGCACCAGATCTCGGCCAGGCGGGCCTCGGTCGGCGTTCGTGGGGCGATGGGCTCCCCTTGGGTCTCCGGTCGCGGGTCGAAGGGGGCGGGCAGCGCCGCCCGGTCGACTTTGCCGTTGGCGGTCAGCGGCAGGGCGTCCAGGAGGACGATCGCCGCCGGGAGCATGGACTCGGGCAGCTGCCGGCGCAGCGCGTCGCGCAGCTCGGAAGGCGTCGGCGGGCGGTCGCCGTGGACGACCACGTAGGCCACCAGCCGCTTGTCTCCCGCCCCCTCGCCGCGCACCGTCACCACCGCCGCGCGAATGGCGGGGTGCGCCGAAAGCGCCGCCTCGACCTCGCCCGGCTCGACCCGGAAGCCGCGGATCTTCACCTGCTGGTCGATGCGGCCGAGGAATTCGAGGCTGCCGTCGTCGCCGTGCCGCACCAGGTCGCCGGTCTTGTAGAGGCGCTCGCCGGGCCGGGTGGCGTTGGGGTCGGGGACGAAGCGCCCGGCGGTGAGGTCGGGGCGCGCCAGGTAGCCGCGGGCGAGACCGTCGCCGCCGATCGCCAACTCTCCCGGCAGGCCCAAGGGCATGGGAGAGCTCAGCGAACGGTCGAAGACCGTCACCCAGGTGTTGCGGATCGGCGGTCCGAGCGGCGCGCTGCCCTGCACCTCCGCGGGGAGTCGGGAGAGCGGCGAGCAGCAGGTGAAGGTCGTGCCCTCGGTGGGACCGTAGCCGTTGATCAGGAGGCAGCCGGGAAGCTCGCGCCGCAGCCGGTCGACCCGGGCCGGAGACAGGGCGTCGCCGCCGGCCAGGAGCTGGCGCAGGGGCGCAAGGTCGGCGAGCCGCTCGTCCACCATGAGGTGGAAGAGGCCGGCGGTGAGCCAGAGGCTGGTGATCCCATGCCTGGCCAACGCCGCGCCGATCTCCTCCAGCGCCGGCCGCTCGCCGGGCATCAGCACCAGCTGGCCGCCGTTCGCGAGGCTCCCCCAGATCTCGAGCGTCGAGGCGTCGAAGGAGATCGGCGCGAGCTGCAGGAAGACCTCCTCGGCGGTCAGCCGGGCGAAGGTGTTGCCGCGCACCAGCCTCACCACCGCGCGGTGGCTGACGGCGACCCCCTTGGGCCGGCCGGTCGAGCCCGACGTGTACATCACGTAGGCGAGGTTCTCCGACCCCGCCGCTACGGCCTGCGGACCATCGTCGGGTACCGGCTCGCCCCCGGCCAGAGCGTCGAGGCAGAGGGTGGGCGGCCGTCGCGCCGGCAGCCGGGGGAGCTTGCCCCCGGTGGTCAGGAGCACGGCCGCGCCGGAATCTTCCAGCATGAGGGCCAGGCGCGCCTCGGGGTATCCGGGATCGAGGGGGAGGTAGGCGCCGCCCGCCTTGAGGATCGCCAAGAGGGCGACGACCATCTCCGGCGAGCGGTCGAGGAAGAGCCCCACGACGACCTCCGGGCCGACTCCCTGGGAGCGCAGCCGGCGCGCCAGGCGATCGGCCCGTCGGGCGAGCTCGCCGTAGGTCAGCCGCGTCTCCTCGTGGACCACCGCCACCGCGTCGGGAGCGCCCGCCATCTGCTCGGCGACGAGCTGGTGGAGGCAGCGCTCACGGGGATAGGCGGTCTCGGTGTCGCGCCACTCGACCACCAGCTGGTGCCGCTCGGCGTCGGTCAGGAGCTGCACCGCGGAGAGCAGGCCCTGGGGATTCGCCGCCAACCCCAAGAGCGCGGATTCCAGGTGCCCCAGCATGCGCTCGACAGCGACGCCGGTGAAGCGTCCCTCGTCGTAGGCGATGCGCAGAGTCAGCCGCGGCCCCGGCAGGGCGATCACGGTGAGCGGGTAGTTGGTGCGGCCGAGGGCGCGGATGTCGCGGATCGAGAGATGCGGCCGCCAATCGAGGAGAGCTTCGTCCATCGGATAGCTCTCGAATGCCAGGATGCTCTCGAAGAGCGGCTGGCCGGCGGGTACCTCGCTCCACCGCTGGACGACCGGCAGGGGGGTGTGCTCGAAGCGCGAGATCTCGACCTGCTGCCGACGCAGGTCGGCGAGCCAGGGGAGCGTCCGGATGTCCTCGGGGGCGTCGGGGAGCGCGGAGCGGAGCGGCAGCGTGTTGACGAAGAGCCCCTTCATCGCCTCGACCCCGGGGAGCTCCGCCGGGCGGCCCGACACGGTGACGCCGAACACCACCTCGTCGCGGCCGGAGTAGCGGTGGAGAAGGAGCGCCCAGGCGCCCTGGACCAGGGTGTTGACGGTCAGGCGATGGGTCTGGGCGAAAGCCTGGATCTCCGCGGTCAGGGCGGCCGGCAACGCGTGCTCGCGCTCGCCGGCGCGGCGCCCTGGCCGCGCGACGGCGTGGACCGGCAGGCCGCCCGCGAGTGGGGTCGGCGCGGTGAAGCCGTCCAGGTGGCGACGCCAGAAGCTCTCGGCCTCCGCCATGCTCTGGCGGCGCAGCCAGGCGATGTACTCGCCGTAGGGGCGGCTGGGCTCTACGTGGGCCTCCCCTCCCGCACAGGCCGCCCGATAGAGGGCCATGACCTCCTCGATCACCAGGGTCTGGGACCAACCGTCGAGCAGCAGGTGATGACAGCTCCAGAGCAGCCGGTGGCGATCGGCGGCCGTCCGCACCAGGGCATGGCGCAGGAGGGGTGGCTTGGCAAGCGCGAAGCCGCGCGCGCGGTCGGCGATGATCAGAGCTGCGAAGCGCCGCTCCTCTTCGTCGGGAGAAAGGCCGCGCCAGTCGTGATGATCCCAGGGCAGCTCGACCTGGCGGAACACCACCTGGAACGGCTCGTCGCGCTTCTCCCAGACGAAGGCGGTGCGCAGGATGGGGTGCCGGTCGACCACCCGCTGCCAGGCGTTGACGAAGGCGGGGACGTCGAGCTCACCCACCAGGGTGCAGGCCACCTGCTCGAAGTAGAGGCCGCTCTCCGGGCTCTCCAGAGAGTGGAAGAGCATCCCCTCCTGCATGGACGACAGGGGATAGATGTCCTCGATCAGGCTCTTCTTGCTCATCCCGCACCTTCGAGCGAGCCCGCGAGGTCGTCGAGCAGGGCGTCGAGCTCGTCCTGGTCGAAGCTCATCTGGGGGAAGTCGGACGGCGTGTAGCCGCGCGCCTCCCTGGCGCGGCAGTGCGCGATCGTGGCGCGCAGCTCGGCCAGGTAGGCGTCGGCGAGGCGCGCGATGGTGTTTTCCCGGTGCAGGCGGCGGCTGTACAGCCACTCGATTTCGAGCCGCCCGGCGCTCACCCGGCCCTCGACCTCCAGGAGGTGCGGGCGGGCGCCGAGCGGGTCGCGGGTCGGCCCCGGGCTCTCGGGGGCCAGGGCGACAGGGGAGGCGCCGCCCAGCACCTGGTCGAGCTGGCCCAGGTAGTTGAAGCCGATCTCCGGGCGCGACAGCCGGCGAAGCTCGCCTGCGAGCGCCGCGTCGCCGCGCAGGAAACGCAGCAGGCCGTAGCCGATGCCGCGCCCCGGCACAGCGCGCAGCTGCTCCTTGACCGCCTTGAGCGTCGCGCCGGGGTCGTCCGCGGGCGGTCGCACGAGCCGCACCGGGAACGCAGTGGTGAACCAGCCCACGGTGCGCGAGACGTCCACGTCGTCGAACAGCGGCTCGCGGCCGTGCCCCTCGAGCTCGATCGCGAGCGCCGGCGACCCCGTCCACGGGGTGAGGGCGCGGAGAAGGGCGGCGAGGAGGGTGTCGTTGATCTCGGTGCCGTAGGCCGGGGGCACCTCGGTCAAGAGCGCCCGCGTCTCGTCCGGGGCGAGCGCCCGCCGTACCGAAGCCAGGTCCGCCTCGGTATTGAGAGGGGGAGGCCCGGGCACGAAGTCGAGCGGCAGAGCGACCTGCTCCGTTGCCGCCATCGCAGCGATCGCCAGCCAGTGGCCGATCTCCGGCTCGACCGCCGGCGAGCGGGCGTAGAGGACGAGCCGCTCCGCCCACTGCTTGAAGGAGCTGGTCTTTGCCGGCAGCCGGGGCGCGGCGCCCTGCCGCAGCTGATGGCAGACCGTCGCGAGGTCCTCGACCAGGAGGCGCCAGGAGACGCCGTCGACCACCAGGTGGTGGATGGCGAGAAGCAGCCGAGCGGGCCGGCCGGCGCCCCAGTCGAAGTAGATTGCCCGGAGGAGCGGCCCGCCGAGCGAGAGGCTGGCCTGAGCCGCAGCGGCGGCCGCCGTCGTCGTCGGCCCCTGGAGCAGGGCCGGCAGCGACCGGAGGTCGCAATACGTGAAAGGCACTTCCGCCAGGGCCGCCGCACGAGCCCTCCGGCGACCGCCCTCCGGCGGCGGGAAGGCGAAGCGGAGGGCATCGTGGTGCGCGAGGAGGGTGGCGATCGCCTGGTGCCAGGCGCGCGGGTCGCCGCCCGGCACCCCGTCGCCCGGTGCGACCGTCAACAGCACGGCCTGGTTCCAATGCGCTGGTCGGGGCAGATCGAGCGCGAAGAACCACTCCTGGATCGGGGTGAGCGGCAGCTCGCCGGTAACCGGTTCCGGCGGTGCCGGCGCCGCCGCACGCGTGATCTCGACCACTCCCGCCAGCTCGCCGATCGTCTGGTGCTCGAAGAGCTGCTTGGGGGTGAAGCGCAGGCCGGCCTGGTGGGCGCGGGCGGTGGCCTGGAGGGAGAGGATCGAATCGCCGCCCAAGGCGAAGAAGTTGTCGTCCCGGCCCACCCGGGAGAGGCCGAGCACGCGGCTCCAGATCTCTGCCAGGCAGACCTCGACCGGGCTCGCCGGCGGCTGGTAGGGGGTTTCGAGCTCGGGCCGGACGTCCTGCGGCGGCGGCAGCGACCGGCGGTCGACCTTGCTGCCGCTCGCGGTGAGCGGCAGGGCAGGGAGGAGCTCGAAGAGCGACGGCACCATGTAGGGCGGCAGCTGCTCGGCGAGGAAGCGGCGCAGCTCCGGGGCGGTGGGCGGCGGCGCCCCGGGCTCCGCCACCACGTAGGCCACCAGCCGCTTGCCGCCCTGGTCGTCGGTCCACGGGTGCACCGCTGCCTGTTCGATGGAGGGGTGCTTCAGGAGCGCCGACTCGACCTCGCCCAGCTCGACGCGGAAGCCGCGCAGCTTCACCTGGTGGTCGATGCGGCCCGCGAGCTCCAGGGTGCCGTCGGCCAGGTGGCGGGCGAGGTCGCCGGTCCGGTAGAGCCGGGCGCCGGGCTCGCCCCACGGGTCGGGGATGAATTTCTCGGCGGTCAAGGCCGGGCGCCGCAGGTAGCCGCGGGTGACCCCGTCGCCACCGATCAAAAGCTCGCCGACCGGCCCGATCGGCACCGGCCGCAGATCGGGGTCGAGCAGGTGGACGCGGGCGTTGCCGATCGGCCGGCCGATCGGCACCTCGCGCCGCGCTGCGGCCCCCGGGCGCGGCGCGAAGGCCGCGGCCACGATGGTGCCCTCAGTCGGCCCATAGGCGTTGGTCAGGAGGGTACCGGGCGCGGCGTGCCGCAGCCAGTCGGCGAGGCGCTCCGGCGCCGCCCGCTCGCCGGCGATGACCACCGAGCGCAGGCCGCCGGGAGCCGCGAGACCCGCAGCAAGGCCGGCCGCGAGCTGATGCCAGAAGGCCGTCGGCAGGTCGAGGATCGTGATGCCAAAGGCGGCGCACTCTTCGAGGAAGGTCGAGGTCGAGGCGAGCATGGTGTCGCCGCGCAGCACCAGGGTGCCGCCCACGGTGAGGCAGGTGTAGAGCTCCTCGGTCGCCGCGTCGAAGCTGATCGAACCGAACTGCAGCACGCGGTCGCCCGGCCGGAGGTCATAGGTGCGGATCACCGAGTCGGTGAAGCGGGCGACCGTGCAATGGGGGAGGACCACCGCCTTGGGCGTGCCGGTCGAGCCCGAGGTGTAGAGGACGTGGGAGACGTTCTCCGGCCGCACGCCGCTCTCGGGTGGCGCGTCGGAGAGCCCGGGGAGGCGCGGCGCCTCGGCGGCGAGGAGCACCCGCGGGGCGGGGTGGTCGGGGAGGGCGGCGAGCAGGTGCGGCTCGGTGACGAGCGCGGCGATCCGTGCGTCCTCCAGCATGAAGGCGAGGCGCGCCGCCGGGTAGGTCGGGTCGAGCGGCAGGTAGCCGCCGCCGGCCTTCAGTACCGCCAGGTGGACCGCCACCATCTCCAGCCGCCGCTCGAGGCAGATCCCGACCAGGACCTCCGGCCCGACGCCCAGCGCGGAGAGCCGGTGGGCGAGGTGGTTGGCGCGGCGATCGAGCTCGCGGTAACTGAAGTGCCGGCCCGTCCCCGGCTCGACGACCGCCGTCCGCTCGCCGTGCTCGGCGGCGTTCGCCGCGAACCGCTGGTGGAGGCAGAGGTCGGCCGCGCGCGGGGCGCGGCTGTCGTTCCACTCGTGGCAGATCTGCTGCTCTTCGGCCGGGGTGAGGGGCGAGAGATCGGCAAGCCGCCGACCGGCCGCTTCGCCGCTGGCTGCCATTCCGGCGAGCAGGCGTTCGAGGTGGGCGAGCAGGCGGTCGGCCGTGGCGGCGTCGAAGCGGCGCTGGTCGTAGACCACCTGGAGCTCCAGGGTATCGCCGGGCAGGGCGGTCAGGCTCAGCGGATAGTGGGTCCATTCCACCGAGCGGACGTCCGACACGTCGAGCTCGCCGCGTCGCCCGAGAAGCGAGCGGTCGAGCGGGTAGTTCTCGAAGATCACGATGCTGTCGAAGAGCGCCTGACCCCGCGGCACCTCGCTCCACCCCTGGACCACGGCGAGCGCGCTGTGCTCGAACTGGCGCATCTCGACGAGGTCGGCCTGGAGGGCGGCGAGCCAGGGGAGGAGAGGCTCCGCCGGGTCGGTCGCCAGGCGCACCGGCAGGGTGTTGATGAGGAGGCCGAGCATCGACTCGACGCCGGGCAGCTCGGCCGGCCGGCCGGCGACGGTGGTGCCGAAGACCACGTCGCGCTCGCCGGCATGGCAGGCGAGGAGCAGCCCCCAGGCCGCCTGTACCAGGGTGCCCTGGGTCAGGCGATGGCGCCGGGCGAAGGCTCCCAAGCCGGAGTTCCCGTAAGACGGCAGCGCCAGCCGGCGCTCGCCGTAGCGGGGCGGGACGGCGCCGGGCGGCCGGTCGGCGGCGAGCGGGGTGGGTGCCGCGAAACCCTGGAGCCGGCGGCGCCAGTAGGTCTCGGCCTGGCCCGGATCCTGGGCCGCCAGCCAGACCAGGTAGTCGCGGAAGGGCGGCGCGGGCGGCAGCTCCGGCGCGTGGCCGGCGTGGAGCGCAGCATAGGCGGTCAGGACCTCCTTCAAGAGCGCCGCTGTCGACCAGCCGTCGAGGATCAGGTGGTGGAAGGAGAGCAGCAGCTGGTGGCGCTCGTCGGCCAGGCGCAGGAGGGCGAGGCGGAGGAGCGGCGCCACCCGGAGGTCGAAGCCCTGCCGGCGGTCCTCGGCCAGAAGGTCTGCGAGGCGGCTCTCCTGGCGGACGGGGTCGAGCGGGCGCCAGTCCTCACGCCTCCAGGCCGGCTCGGCTGCCGCTTCGACCTCCTGCACGGCCGCGCCCCCCTCCTGCCAGCGGAAGGCGGTGCGCAGCGCCGGATGGCGGCTCACGGCGAGGCTCCAGGCCGCCGCCAGAGCCGCGAAGTCGAGCGGCCCGGCGAGCTTGCAGAGCACCTGTACCAGGTACTCGTCCAAGTCGGGCTCGTAGACGCTGTGGAAGAGCAGCCCCTGCTGGAGCGGGGTGAGGGGATAGGCGCCCTCCGCCGTCTCGAGGTCTCCCGCCGTGCCCATCGCCGGCTTCAGGGTCTCAGCCTCGTTCGTCGCGGCGGCCGCGGCCAGCTCCGCGATCGTCTGGTGCTCGAAGGCCTGGCGCGGGGTCAGCCGGTAGCCCCGCTGGTGGGCGCGGGCCACCACCTGGAGGGAGAGGATCGAGTCGCCGCCCAGGGCGAAGAAGTTGTCGGTGACCCCCACCTCGGGGACGCGCAGCACCTCGCTCCAGATCGCCGCCAGCTCGGCCTCGGTCTCGTTGCGCGGCGCGATCCGCGCGTGGGCGAGCTCGGGGCGGACCGGCTCGGGCGCCGGCAGGGCCCGGCGGTCGACCTTGCCGCTCGGCGACAGCGGCAGGGCGGCGAGCGGGACGAAGATCGCCGGCACCATGTAGTCCGGCAGCGTCTCCTGGAGGAAGCTGCGCAGCTCCTCGATGGGGGGCAGCGGCGGCATCGGCGCCCGGTCGTCGTCGGCGACCAGGTAGGCGACCAGCCGATCGCCTACCGAATCCGCATCGGCGCGCGCCGTGACCACCGCGGCGCGGACCGCCGGGTGCCGGCAGAGGGCCGCCTCGATCTCCCCCAGCTCGACGCGGAAGCCGCGCACCTTGACCTGCTGGTCGATGCGGCCCAGGTACTGGAGCTCGCCGCCCGCCCGGCGGCGCACCAGGTCACCCGAGCGGTAGAGGCGTGCACCGGGTCGCCCGCTCCAGGGGTCGGGGCAGAAGCGGACGGCGGTGAGCTCCGGCCGGCCGAGGTAGCCGCGCGCGAGGCCGGCGCCGCCGACGGCGAGCTCGCCGGGCACCCCCAATGGCGCCGGCTGGAGGGAGGCGTCGACCACGTGGGTGTCGAGGTCGGGAATCGGCACGCCGATCGGGCTGCCGCCCGGTCGCCCGAGATCGAGGGCGCCCAGCGGACGGTAGGTGACGTGCACGGTGGTCTCGGTGATCCCGTACATGTTGACCAGCTTCGTCCGCTCGCCGTGGCGCGCGAACCAGGGCGCCAGCCGTTCGGGATCGAGCGCCTCGCCGCCGAAGACGACCGCACGCAGGCTCTCGGCCGCGCCGGCGTCCGCCGCCCGATCGGCCTCGATCAGGGCGTAGAAGGCGGAGGGCGTCTGGTTGAGCACCGTCACCCCCTCGCGGGCGAGGAGCGCCTGGAAGGCGTCCGGCGCGCGGGCGAGCCAGCGCGGCACGACGACCAGCCGGCCGCCGTGGAGGAGCGCTCCCCACAGCTCCCAGACCGAGAAATCGAAGGCGTAGGAGTGGAAGAGAGTCCAGACGTCGCCCGCCGTGAAGCGGAACCACGGAGCCGTCGCCGCAAAGAGGCGCAGCACCTCCCGATGGGAGACGACGACCCCCTTGGGGCGGCCGGTCGAGCCCGAGGTGTAGATGACGTAGGCGGCGCTGCCGGCGAGCGCACCACCCGCGTCGGGCAGCGGCCGCGCGGCCGCGGAGCGGGCGATCTCCCCGGCGTCGGCGTCCAGGCGGACGAGCGCCAGGTCCTCCCCGGTGAAGCGACCGCGGAACGGCTCCTGGGTGACGATCACCGGCGCCCGGGCGTCCTCGGCCATGAAGCGGAGGCGCTCGGCCGGATACTCCGGGTCGAGCGGCAGGTAGGCGCCCCCTGCCGCGAGGACGGCGAGGAGCGCCAGCACCAGGTCGAGCGAGGGTGGGAGGCAGACTCCGACCAGCACCTCGGGACCCACCCCCAGGCGGCGCAGGTGGTGGGCCAGCCGGCAGGCCCGGCGATCGAGCTCGCCGTAGGTGAGGTGCTCCCCTGCGCGGCTCGCCGCCAGGGCGTCGGGGGTACGTTCGACCTGTGCCGCGAAGGTTTTATAGAGGCCGGTCGCCTCGGTGATCGCCGGTATTGCCGGCATCTCGGCGGCGGGCTCCACCACCAGCTGGTGGCGTTCGGCCGGACCGAGGAGAGGCAGGGCGGAGAGCGCGAGGTGCGGCTCGTGGGCCACACCTGCGAGCAGGTTTGCGAAGTGCCCCGCCAGGCGGGCCAGGGTCGTCGCGTCGAACAGATCGCGGTTGTACTGGAAGGAGGCGAGGAGCGGGCCCCCGGCCTCGGCCAGCGAGAGGGTCAGATCGAACGGCACCACCGGCCGGGCGAGCGGCTCGGGCTCGACGGTCAGGTCGCCCAGGGCGATGGGCCGGCCCGCCTCGCCCAACGCCAGCGCGGCGGCGGCCGCCGAGTCGATGCGCAGGGTCTTCTGGAGCGTCAGGACGACCTGGAAGAGCGGCGAGCGGCTCGGGTCGCGCTCCGGCTGCAGGCGCTCGACCAGCAGCGCGAAGGGGAAGTCCTGGTGCGCCAGGGCGCCGTGCACGACCGTCCTCGTCTGGGCGAGGAAGGCGGCGAACGGCGGATCGCCCGCGAGATCGCCCAGGAGCACCACCGGATTGACGAAGTAGCCCACCACATCCGCCAGCTCGGCGCGGTCGCGCCCGGCGGTGGGGGCGCCCACGACTACGCTCCGCTGGCCGGTGTAGCGGTGGAGGAGCGTCTCAAAGGCGGCGAGCAGGAGGGTGAAGAGGGTCGCGCCCTCCCGGCGGCAGAGCGCGCGCAGGTCGTCGCCCAGGGCGGCCTCCAGACGCGCCGCGCGCGCCGCGCCGGAATAGGTCTGGGTGGTCGGTCGCGGGCGGTCGAGCGGCAGGTCGAGGAGCGGCAGCTCGCCCGCCAGCCGGTGGCGCCAGTACTCCCAGAGGCGTTGCCCCTCCGGACCCGCCAGGATCTCCTCCTGCCGGCGGGCGTAGTCGTAGGCGAGCCGCGGGGTGGGGAGCGCCGGCTCCGCGGGCTCCCCCGGCTTGGTATTGCGCCGGTAGGCGGTGTAGAGCGCCCCCAGCTCGGCGAGGACGATGCCCAGGGACCCAAGGTCGCTCACGATGTGATGCACGGTGAGGAGGAGGACGCAGGCGGTGGCCGTCCGGTAGAGCGCGAGCCGCAGGAGCGGCCCGCGTGCGAGATCGAACGGGCGGTGGGCGAAGGCGGACAGGCGCTCGGCGAAGGCCGCGGCCGTCTCATTGCGAGCGTCCTCCTCGACCAGCGATACCTCCTGTTGAGCTGCGACGTGGGCCTCGGGTGCGCTCCGGGTCGGGGCGTCGAAGGTGGTGCGCAACGCCGGATGGCGGTCGACGAGCGCCTGGAGGGCGCGGCGGAGCGCCGGCCGGTCGAGCGCGCCCGGGAGCCGCACCGCGAGGGCGAGGTTGTAGGCCGGGCTCTCGGGTTCCCGCTGGTGGAGGGCCCAGAGCGCCCGCTGGCCGTACGACAGCGGATGGCTCGCGCCGGTCTCCGCGACGGGAGAGGCGGCCGGCGCCATGGGCGGCGGCGGCGCGTCGAACCGGGCGAGCACCTCGGCCGCCAGCTCGTCCAGGGTCGGTCCGTCGAGCAGACTGGCGGCCGGCAGGTCGACGCCCAGGCTCTCCTCCAGGTGGTTCCTGAGCTCGACGGCCTGGAGCGAGTCGATCCCCAGGGCGGAGAGCGGCAGATCGGCCTCGACTCGCGCCGTGGGCAGCCGCAGCGTCCGGGCGACCTGCTCCTCCAGGTAGAGCGCCAGGACCGCGCGACGCTCCGGCTCTGACTGGATCGTGTGAAGCGCACGGCGCAGGAAGCGGTCGCCGCCGGTCGCGGCCCGCGGAGCCGGCGCCGTCTCCTGAGGCGCCGCGTCGAGGGCGCTGCGGCCGATCTCCCGGAGCTCCCCGGCGAGGAACGCGGCGCGGTTGGCCCGGCGCTGGACCTTGCCGCTCGAGGTCTTGGCGATCGAGCCGTGCTCGACCAGGACCACGGTGTGGACCTGCGCCTCGTGCTCCCAAGACACCGCCTGCCGGATGGCGCGCGCCACCTCTTCCACCTCGGGCCGCCGGTAGTCGCGCCGCACCTCCTGCACGACGACCAGCCGCTCCTCCCCGCCGATCTCGGCTTCGACCGAGAACGCGGCGTTGGCGCCCAGGGCGAGCCCCGGGTGACTCTCCTCGGCGGTGCGCTCGAGGTCCTGCGGATAGTGGTTGACGCCCCGCAGGATGACGAGGTCCTTCCGGCGGCCGGTGACGAAGAGCTCGCCGTCCTGCAAGAACCCGAGGTCGCCGGTGCGCAGGAACGGCCCCTCGCCGGAATCGCCCGTATCGCCCGTATCGCAGGTTTCGTTGGCAGGGGCCAGCCGGGCACCGAAGGTTTCCTGGGTCTCCTCGCTCTTGTCCCAGTAGCCTTGGGCGACGTTGGGGCCGGCGAGCCAGATCTCGCCAACGCGGTCCGGCGGGCAGCGGGTCAGGGTCTCGGGGTCGGCGATGACGATCCGCTGCGCGAGTTGGGGGGGGCCGCAGCCGACCAGCCGGCGCGCTCCGGGATCGCCCGGCGCAGTGGCCGTCACCCGGTTCCGTCCAAGGGCCTCGCCGGAGACGGTGTGGAGAGTGGGCTGGGCGGTGCGCGGGCCACCGGAGGCGAGGAGCGTCGCCTCGGCCAGGCCGTAGCAGGGGCAGAAGGCCGCGCGCCGGAAGCCGCACGGGGCAAAGGCGTCGGCGAACTGCTCCAGGGTCTCGGCGCGCACCGGCTCGGCGCCGTTGAAGGCCACGTTCCAGCTCGACAGGTCGAGCCTGGCTCGCTCCTCCGCCGCGATCCTCTGGACGCAGAGCCGGTAGGCGAAGTCGGGGCCGCCGCTGGTCGTCGCCCGGTAGCGCGAGATCGCCTGCAGCCAGCGCAACGGCTTCTGCAGGAAGGCGGCGGGCGCCATGAGGATCGACGGGATGCCGAGGAAGAGCGGCTGGAGGACGTTTCCGATCAACCCCATGTCGTGGTAGAGCGGCAGCCAGCCGGCGAAGATGGTCGCCTCGGTGTGGCCGTAGGCCGCCTGGATCATCCGCTCGTTGTAGAGCAGGTTGGCGTGGCTGACCCGCACGCCCTTGGGAGCGGCGGTCGAACCGGAGGTGTACTGGAGGAAGGCCAGGGTGTCGCCGTCGATCGCGGGCTCCCGCCAGTCGGCGGCCCGGTCAAGGTCGACCGGGGTGGCGATCCAGCGCACCGGCCCGAGGTCGGCCAGCGGCTCGCGCCGGGTCGTCAGGTCGGCGAGGATCGCTTCCGTCGTCAGGGCCAGGGTCGCCCGGGCATCGGCGAAGATCGCTTCCAGCCGGCGCAGGTTCCGGTTGCGCCGCGGCGGGTAGGCCGGCACCGCGATCGCCCCGGCATAGAGGCAGCCCAGGAACGCGGAGACGTAGGGCAGGCCGGGCGGGTAGAGCAGCAGCACCCGCTCGCCGGCCGCGCTCTCGGCCTGCAGCACGGCGGCGATCGCCCGCGCCTCCCGGTCGAGCTCGGCGAAGGTGAGGCTCGCCTCTTCCCGCTCGCCGTCGGCGAGGAATCGGTACGCCAGACCTTCGGGGCGCTCCAAGGCGTGCCGGCGCAGGAGGGCGACGACGGTTTCCGGCTGGAGCGTTGAAAAATCGTTCACCACCCGAGACTCTCACTCAGACTTCAATTGATCGATCGTAAAGTGCCATCTGTATCAGCAGTGAAACCACTGCTGGCCCCGAGCTTGCTCTATTTTTTAAATCTTCCGGAGACGCGACGGCCGACGTGAAAATCGTCACGTTTCAGAGCGGACCGTTCTTCTCGCGGAAATTCCTTCGGTGGAGGGACAGTTCCCGCGACTCACTCTGCGGGAGCTGATCGCAAGCTAAAATGTATCAGTTTGTCTCGCTTCTTGAGTGTACCAGAGGGAGCGGTGCACTGCAACCGATCGGTCTGCAGACGGCGCTAGGCCGCCTGCCAGCGCAGGCCGTCGGCGGTCGGCACCAGGCCGCCCTTGCGGAGCGGCCGCTCGGACGTCCGGCGGCCGGGCCGGAGGGCGAGGAGTTGCAGCGAAGCGATTTCCTTGTTGAAGCCGAGCATGAACTGCGCGGGATCGAAAGTCTCCGGTCCGTTCGCGGGCGGTACCGGCGGGGGCGGGGGCAGCGCGGCCGCGCCTCCGGCCTCGGGAGGGAGCACGTTCTGGGCGAACCAGGAGCCGAAACCCTGCCGCGCGTCGAAAAAACCTTGCGAGCCGCCGAAGAGCGGCTCGTCTGAAGCGGAGAGGCCGGCGACCAGGCGGACGAACGACTCGTTGCCCCGCTCCTCGGTATTGAGGATCTTGCGCGCCTGCCAGTAATAGGACTCCTCGTCCTGGTGCACGTCATAGAACGCAAGGAGAAACTGGTAGAAGCGGCCGAACTCGCGGCGGTAGCGGTCTTCGTACTCGGTGAAACACTCCTCCTCGGTCAGGCCCGAGGTGCCGCCGAGGAGCGTGATGATAGAGCGCGCGGCGAGGAGCGCCGAATAGGTGCCGAGGTGCACTCCCGAGGAGAACACCGGATCGATGAAGCAGGCGGCGTCGCCGGCGAGCAGCATGCCCGGTCGCGAGAACCGATTCATGCAATAAGAATAATCCTTGCGAATGCGCAGGGAACCGTAGGGTCCGTCGGTGACGCGGCGCGCTCCCGACAGATAGTCCGCGATGATCCCGCACCGTCCGATGTAGCGCTCGAGCGCCTTTTCCTCGCCGTCGCGGATCTCGTTCGCGGCCTCCTGCGAGACCACCGCGCCGACGCTGGTGAGCGTGTCGGACAGCGGGATGTACCAGAACCACCCGTCGGAAAACGCCGCGGACAGGATATTTCCCTGATTGGGTGCCGGCAGGCGCCTGCCGTGCTCGAAGTAGCCGTAGAGCGCGACGTTCTTGAAGAACTCCGAGTAGACCCGCTCTCCGACCCCCTGCCAGAGGTGGCTGCGGTTGCCGGAGGCGTCGACGACGAAGGGCGCCCGCGCCTCGTGCTGCCGGCCCTCGCCGTCGGCGTAGACGACGCCGGTGACGCGCCCGTCCTCGACGATCGCCGACAGCGTGTCGTGCCGCTCGCGCACGTCGACGCCGAGCTCCCGCGCCCGGTCGAGGAGAATTTCATCGAAGACCGACCGCTCGACCTGGTAGGCATAGCCGTAGGGATCGTTCTCCTGTCGGCTGAAACGGAAGGTCCAGGGCTCCGGGTTCTTCCCCCAGCGGAAGGTGCCGCCGTTCTTCCGCGGGAAACCGCGCCGCTCGACCTTGTCGAGGACTCCGAGCATGCGGCAGATGCCATGGATCGTGGCGGGGAGGAGCGACTCGCCGATCTGGTGGCGCGGGAAGGTTTCGCGCTCGAGCAGAAGAACGCGATGTCCTGCGATTGCGGTGAAGGAGGCGAGGCTCGCACCCGTGGGCCCGCCTCCGACGACGATCAGATCGTACTTGTCTGTCGACATGGTGCTTGTCAGCTCTTTCTTTCCAATCTATGTCCGGTCAGTGATCCACGTAATTTATCTAAAGTGTTGCATCCCAATAATCATAGCATACGGTCCGAGGGCCGTCTCCGCCGGCCTCGGACGCCTGAGATCTCGGCGGCGTTGGAGACGCCCCGACGGCGCGGTATTAGCAAGGTTTTCGATAGCGCTGGGGCGTCTCTACGAACACCCTCGCGGTTGCAAAATTAGCGCCTATGCTCTGGCAAGAGCCCCGAGGGGCGACGGACCGGGTTGGGAGGCCCGCCGCCCCTCCGGGCTGACCGATTACCTTCAGGCGCTTCAGGCGGTCCGCTCTCCCTCCACCAGCCGCCGGCCTGCCGTCTCCAAAGCCACGGCGCCGCTCGCCTCGAGCACCCGGGTGAGGCACTCGGGGAGGCGGGCGAGGGATTCCGCCGTGTGCAGGGCGGTTACGAGCTCGGGGTCGTAGTTACGCAGATACCCGACGACCTGGCCGCAGGACTCGACGGCGTAGCCCTCGGGGCTCCGCTCGTGCTGAAGACGGAAGAGACGATCGAAGCCGGTGCCGGGGAGGACCGCGGCGGCGAGGAGGGCTCGCTCGCGGTGGTGGAAGACCGCTCTTGGGACGTCGCCGGCGGCCAGGCTCTCACCCCGGCGGAGGACCGCCCAACCGGGGCTGGGGATCGGCACGACGATCCACGGGCCGGCAACGTCGGCCTGGGCCGCGGTCAGCGGCTCGTCCTGCTG
>Ga0137403_10002079_pt1 | contig 24757 bp, 22 predicted proteins | sample CZOMad2_1_16fung_FD_122057 | JGI IMG/M metagenome (GOLD analysis project Ga0137403, IMG submission 122057) | Vadose zone soil fungal communities from Angelo Coast Range Reserve, California, USA - CZOMad2_1_16fungal (Hybrid Assembly) | ecosystem: Environmental > Terrestrial > Soil > Vadose zone... | reverse complement strand
GAAGGATTGATGGCCTATACGGACTTCACGACCGGGAAGGTACTGAAAATAGTAGATGAAGAAGGCCGGTTCAGCGGCAATGTCGATTTGAATTATTTCAACCCTGATTCCATCCGGAACACAGAAAAGGGACCGGCCGCGGTCATGATCACCCAGCCTGAAGGCAGCTCGATCCGGATAAAAGGCCGGGAGATATCCTGGCAGAACTGGCGCCTTCGTTACGGCGTCGACAACAGGGAAGGCCTCATCGTCTACAATGTGCGTTTCGTGGATAATGAAAGAGAACGTCCTGTGATGTATAAAGGCTCGATGCCCGAGATGGTCGTTCCCTATGGCGCGCCCAGCCTGCTGCAGGCCGCCTACAACTTCTTCGATGCGGGGGAATATCGTCTGGGACAAGCCATCGCCCGCCCCATGAGCCCTGGGGGCGATGCCCCGGAAAATGCTTTCTATATGCCCGCAATCCTGCACAGGGAAAACGGCGAGCCCTACCGCCTCGACAACGCCGTGGCCATCTTCGAGGAATATGGCGGCACCTTATGGCGCCATGGCACTGTTTCGCGAAGGGCTACCAACCTCGCGATCAAATATTATACGACCATCGAGAATTACGATTATGGTTTTACGTGGCGCTTCAGGCAGGACGGCACTATAGATGTGGACATAGAACTCACGGGCATCGTCGAGGTCCAGGGCGTTCACCGGACCAGCCAGATGAGCGCACCAGATAAGAACGACCATTCTTATAACGGAATGTCCTTCGGCACACTCATCCATGCCAACGTGGAGGCAATCAACCATCAGCATTTCTTTGTGTTCCGCCTGGACATGGACATCGACGGCTGCCTGGGCAACGGCGTCATGGAAATGAACGCTAAATTGGTGCCCCCGGGCAACGGCAACCCCTATAGCAATGCTTTCGTCATGGAGCATACCCATTTCATGCATGAGCAGGAGGCCCAAAGGTCCGTCAACTACGAGAGCGGCCGCTGCTGGCATATTGTGAACAACAGTATCCGCAACGCCCTTGGCCAGCACGTCGGCTACATGCTCATGCCGGGCAGCCAAGCCAAACCCTTCATGCCGGAAGGCTCCGTCGTCAGGAAGAAAGCCGGCTTCCTGGACCACCAGTTCTGGGTCACCCAGTATGCGGAAGACGAAGAATACCCGGCCGGCAAATATCCTGCCAGCAACAAAGTATACGATGGCCTGCCTCAATGGACCGCTCAAAACCGCCCGATTGCCAACAATGATATCGTCTGCTGGTACGTAGCCGGCATCACCCACATCGTGCGTCCAGAGGAGTGGCCTGTGATGCCCTGCCACCATATGGGTTTCTCCCTGATGCCCTTCGGCTTCTTCTCCGAAAACCCCACGATGGGCCTTCCCAACCCAGCCTTCCTCAAAGACCTCCATCCCCTTTCCTCGCCTCCTGATTCAACAACACATTGAAATCAGACTATTAAGATCAGGGATGGTTACTATTCTGTTCGCAGGCTCCTGATAGGATTCATTAGCGCAGCTTTTATAGCCTGGACACTGATAGTCGCGATGGCAATGATAAGAGCGGCTGATCCTGCAGCTATAAATACGAGCCAGCTTATATGGATACGATAGGCAAAATCATTCAGCCAGTTATTCATCAGCAGCCAGCCCAGCGGCCACGCGATAAGGTTTGACAACAGCACCAGGCGGATAAGATCCTTGGTCAATAAAAGCAATACATCTTTTGTGCCGGCGCCAATTACCTTACGGATGCCGATCTCCCTGTTCCTTTGTTCTGTCATGAACGCGACCAGTGCGAACAGGCCAATACAGGCTATAATAATGGCGATAATGGAAAAGGTGCTGAACAGGACGCCGAACTGAAGCTGGCTTTCGTATTGACGGTTAAAATATTCATCCATGAAGGAAAAAGCGAACGGATTGCCTTTAAAAACGTTGTTCCAGGTGTTCTGTATATAGCCGATCGTCTGGCTCACATTGGTCGTGCTTATTTTTATAAGGTAATATTCGTCCTGCGTGTAATCATTTCCATTGAATGCGAATATCAGCGGAGCTACCTGTTTTTGCAGGGATTCCTGGTGAAAATCCTTTACGACCCCGATGATCGCCAGGGGATCCTTACCCTGCCAGACCTGTTGCCCCACAGCCGCTTCGGGGGTGGCAAAGCCAAGAAGTCTTGATGCGGATTCGGTCACGATCAGCTTTGAATCATCTGTCTTCAGTTTCAGGGAGAAATTCCTGCCGGCGATGAGCTTTATGCCCAAAACCTTCAGGTAGTCCTCGTCAATGCCCTCGGTATTGACAGGTACCGGGTTATTATCCTGGGGACCCCTGCCGCTGAATTGCGACTGCCAGCGCATCTCTTTACCGGGCAGGGCATCGCACATGCCAACGGCCTGAATGGAGGGATTCCTGTTGAGCAGGTCTTTGAAGGTTTGTAAAAGAGTCCTGTTGGCAGAATCGGATCTCGACCAATGACCCGGTCTGTCCATAACGACAATCTGGTTCACCTGGATGCCCAGATCCTGGTTCAGCATATAATGCACCTGCTGATATACGGTAAATGTCCCGATGATCAAAAAAATGGAAAGAGAGAACTGGAAGATCACCAGCGACCGTTGCAACACTATTCCCCTTTTGGATGCCTTTAATTTCCCTTTTAGTACCGTTACCGGCTTGAAGGATGAAAGAAAGAAGGCGGGATATAGTCCTGACAAGAAGGAGCCCAGGAGCAGAAAACACAGGAATATGAGGCCATACTTGTTGGAAAAAAGATCGGCCAGCGAGAAATCGGCATTAAAGTAATGGTTCAGCACCGGTTGCAACCACCGCACCATGATCAGGGCAATGAGAAAACCCAGGATATTAATCCCGAGTGATTCCGCCAGGAACTGGCCTATCAACTGTCCTTTCCGGGAGCCCAGGACCTTCCTTATCCCGATCTCCTTTGCCCTGTTGATCGAGCCCGAGGTGGACAGATTTATATAATTCACCCAGGCGATAGTAATGATAAAAAAGGCAATGATGATCAAAAAATTGACCACTTTCCCATGCCCGGCAGGCTCGGGTTCGTCATTTAGATTCGGGGAGAGGTGTATCTCCTCCAGGAGTTGCAGGGATAACCTGCTTTCCTGGTGATGGAGCCTTTCGTCTGGGATATGCCTGCTCATGAACCCGGAAAGCCTGCCTTGCAGGGCATTTGGGTCGGCGCCGGGCCGGAGAAGGATGTACGTATAATAATCCTTTCGTTCCCAGCTGGTTTCCGACCTGACGAGTGATGCACCATGAAGGGTGGAATAAGAGATGAGGATATTGAATTTGATATGTGAATTCCCGGGAACGTCTTTAAAAACACCCGTGACCTCGCAGAGTTTAAGATTCCGGTCGTCATCATCCATCCGGATGATCTTACCGATCGGGTTCTCGTTTTTGAAGAATTTCTTTGCCGTGGACTCGGAAATGACGGCAGTATTGGGCTGTGAAAGAGCCGTATTGGGGTCACCCTGGATGAACGGGAAGGAGAACATGGTAAGAAAAGAGGGTTCGGCAAACAGGAATTTGGCCTCCTTGAAGTAGGTGTCCTTATAAGTGAAGATGCAATTGTTCTTGTAGCCCAGGTTGTACAGCCTCGCCTCGTCGACGATCTCGGGGAAGTCCTTTTTCAGGGCCGGTCCGACCGCCGGATAGTTCTCGGCGCTTTTGTAATCCAATTTCCCGTTCTGATAAAGCTCCAGGTTGACCCGGTATATATTCTTACGGTTGGCATTAAACGTATCATAGCTGAACTGAAATGACACGTAGCTCAACAACAATATCGAGCTGGCTATCCCTATAGAGAGGCCGCCGATATTGATCCCGGAGAATAATTTATTTTTCCAAAAACTTCTCCAGGCGATTTTGACATAGTTTGAAAACATGGCTCAAGTTTTATCGGCGGGATCTGAGGGGGATGGTTTGCAGGATTTTCCTGCTCTAAGAATATGCCAATTTTATAAACTATTGACAATCAATTTATTGATATGGAATAGCATTGCTGAGCTGCCCGGTTTTGAGGTTTGACTGTTCGTCTTTATTACAATCGCATGGTCTTCCCATCTTTCTTATATTCGTATTACAAACTCTTATATGAAAATAAAAAAAGAGGATATTAAACAAGAAGTATTTGAGCTGTATGACGATTATGCCCATAACAGGCTGGACAGGCGTGATTTTATGGAAAAGCTCTCTGTCTATGCAGTAGGAAGCCTTACAGTACCAGCTCTGATGAGTTTTCTTATGCCGGATTACAAAAATACCCTCCAGGTCAGGGCAGAGGATCCGCGTCTGAAATCGGAATACATCAGCTACAAATCCGAAAAGGGAGGTGGAACGATCAAGGCCTTGCTTTCCCAGCCTGACGAAAGGACCCGGAAACTGGGTGGCATCGTGGTCGTTCATGAAAATCGCGGATTGAACCCATATATTGAAGATGTAGCCAGAAGAGTGGCCCTGGCCGGATTTATATCCATAGCCCCCGATGCTTTAACACCATTAGGCGGTTATCCGGGTGATGATGACAAAGGCCGTGAATTGCAGAGCAAGCGGGATAAAAATGAAATGCTGGAGGATTTTATAGCGGCTTATGAATACCTGAAAAAAGATCCCGATTGCAACGGGAAAATAGGAGTCGTAGGATTTTGTTTTGGCGGCGGGATTGCCAATATGATGGCAGTCCGGCTACCGGGCCTGTCTGCCGCTGTCCCGTTTTATGGAGCTCAGCCTCCAAAAGAGCTTGTACCACAGATAAAAGCACCGCTTCTTCTGCATTATGCGGGATTGGATACCCGTGTCAATGAGGGGTGGCCTGCTTATGAAGCCGCCTTGAAGGAGAATAAAAAGGAATACACGGCATACATCTATCCTGCCGTAAACCATGGGTTTCATAATGATACGACTCCCCGTTACGACAAGGCCGCTGCAGAACTGGCCTGGAAACGAACCATTGATTTTTTTACTGAAAAGCTAAACTAATACCTATTTAGAAAATTCTCCAAAATGCCAGAGGATACCGGAAGGGTCGTGCATAAAACATTCCCTGCCCCAATCCATTTCCCTGATGGGGGTCAATCGTACATTTTCATATTTTGCCGCCAGGTCTAAGGCCAGAAGTTCTTTCCAATAACGACCGACATCCTCCACTTCTAAAAAAACCATAAGATTATCGATCCAATCCCGGACATAAGCGTCTTGTAAATAAAATCCTATTCCATCCGTCTTGAAATAGGACATATCCCGCGTCAAAATACTTTCCTGAAAACCAAGATCCCGGTAAAAACTCCTCGAAAGTTCGAAATTCTTTGCACCGATGAATGGTCGGATTGATTTAGCTTTATGTTCCATTGTTTTCGTATTTACATCCCTTAAAAATAGGAAATTCGGATCACCTTGGTCTTGATTGAAATCAATTAATTGAATTCTTATGCAGCCAACCCTCCGGCAAACCTTCGGAAATATCGACATCTACCTGTTTGACCAACTGTTGAAAGGCCGATATGATAAGGCCAGAAAAGTGTTGGACGTGGGTTGCGGCAGCGGGCGAAACCTGTTTTACTTCTTGCGTAACGGCTACGAGGTATTTGGGGTTGATCCCGACCCACAAGCTGTCGAAGCGGTTAAGAAATTATCAGCGGAACTTGCCCCCGATAATCCTCGCGAAAATTTTATGGTCTGCGGTGCGGAAAACTTGCCCTATGAAGATGCGACATTTGACCTGATCGTTTGCAGCGCGGTATTGCACTTTGCAAAGGACGAGCAACATTTTGACGTCATGCTGCAGTCCATATTCAGGGTTTTAAGGCCGGATGGTTACTTTTTTGCGAGGTTGGCATCGGATATTGGTATAGAGACGCTTGTAAAGCCATTGGGCAACGAACGCTACCTGCTACCCGACGGATCCGAGCGCTTTTTGGTGAATTAACCAACCCTCTTAAGATATATCGATGAATTAGGCTCATTATATGAACCCATCAAAACCACCAACGTGCAAAATATGCGGTGCATGACTACCTGGTGCGTGCAGAAATAAAATTATAGCAGCCTTCTATTATCCCGGAGGCTCCCAGGCCGACAAGAACTCGGTTGGATACGACTGGAAAAACAACTACCTGTGTAACTTTTTTACCGAAAAGATCCGCTTCCTGGTGGTGATCGTCTGGTTCCTGGGGTTGGAATATTTTACTCAAAAAGAAGACTTCATCAGGTCAAAGCCGGATAAAGCTCTTTAAATAAGTGTCCTTTTTACCCTGCAGGATGAAAAAATAGGCGCCCGCCTTTAAGAACGATACATCGATACCGTCTTCCTGACCGCCGACCACCACCCTGCTGGTACTGAAGACCAGCCTTCCGCCGGCATCGTAGATCCCCAGGTTCATGGGCTCGTAAATATTGTGGTTCAGTCGAAAATACAGGATATTGCTCACGGGATTGGGCCTTATTGCCAGATATTTGGATAGTTGCGTAATATCATTGGTGGCGGTGATAATGGCCTTTCTAAGAAAATTAGACAGCACGGTACCTGTGTTGACCGGGCTGTTATAGTCAAAATAAATGGCCGCCGTGTTATGGATCGTATCGCTGGTCGTCACCGTTGGGAACGGCTTTATTTTGAACCGTACAAAGCCATGGCTCCTGGGTTCGTTTGTCCCGGAGTCCGGCAACAGGATGTCTTTAAAATAAAAGCTGAGGCTGCGCGGCTTTTGCCAGTCGATGTCCACGGGATGAGATGAACTGACCAACCTGAAGGTGGAAGCGTCCAGCCTTTTATCCAGGGAATCGAGGATCAGCACCGTGAAGGCGGTGTCATTGCCTGTGTTTTGAAAGTGGATGATATAATCTATCTCCTGCCGCCCTGCTACGGCAGAATCGTAATTGATGTCCTTAAATGGATAGGCCAGTTTATCATTCGGGTCATAGGAACTCCTTACCGGTATAAGGGAAGAATCACTGTTATCCGCCGGGTTGGTATCCGTGGCGCTCGGCAGAAGCTGACTGCTGATATGGAGGGTGTCGCCGGCCTTTGCCGTGGTTTTGAGGGCAAAGCTGATATTATTGACGGAGATGCCAAAAGGCGGCAAGCTGTTGAGCGGAATAGTCAATGTGCGGGCATCGGTCAGCGTGGATAGTGTATCGCTTTTCACAAAGCGGAGCCGGGCACTGTCGAACACGATCTTATAGCTGCCACTGATATTCACCGTGCCAGTATTGGTAACGATCACTTTTGTATTCAGCGTATTGCCGGGCCGGGGAAGACTGTAATAGCTGATGCTGATGGCGCCGTCGGTGATATTGGCATTGGCCTGCAGCGCGAAGTTCTTATTCCGGATATAATTGCCATAGCCCGCTGCGACAGCCGATTGCAAGGCGGGGGCAGGAATCGTATAATGCGGGTACTGCACGGCCAGGTTGAGCGGCTTGACGCTATAGCTGCCGGGCCCGACGATAAAATTGTAAATGCCGTTGCGGTTTGAAAAGGTATAGATCGTATCGCCAATGGCGGAGCCGATCATTACACCCGGCGCTACCGGCTCATTGCTGTCCTTTACCCCGTTTTTATTGAGATCGAAGAAGGTGGCGCCGGATATAAAATTGGCCCCTTCCACCATACGGGTCAGCAGGAACTGCCCGTCAGGTATCAGGGAATCATTGCCAAAATAAGCCAGGTGATAAGGATCGCTGCCCGGCAGGGCGGTCTCCAGGATCAGGGCCAGCGCTTTGGCGCGGTAATCAAAGCACCAGGAAGGATCAAAATAGGGGAAGTACAGATCGTAATCCACCCGTTTGGTCCATAGGTTATGAAGGGTAGTATCCCATTTCCGGACTTCGTACACGGAAGGGGAAGGCAGGGTATTATTATGATAAAAGCCTGTGCTGTAGAACTGGGAGGAGTCGCCCGCCTTTATTAAGAATAGTTCATACCAGTCGCGCAGGGTACCCATGGAGTCCTTGCGGATAAGGTTACCGCTTTTATCGAACTGGTACAGCTTATTAGAAAGTTCCACGCTGTAGGTATTGCCGCTGCTGGGGCCATATATTGTATCGTTGGTAATATTCCGGTACACCAGCGAATTACCATTGGGCAGGATGGTATTTAAATAATGCCGGTAATAGGTAAAGGTATTAGCTTTGGCAGGGAGACTATCCAGCGGTAGTCGCTTCACCCACTTGGTATTGCCGGTATTCCCATCCATCACCATTCCGAATGAAAAGGAGGTGCAGTTAAAACCCAGGTCGATGACGGGGGTCGATTCCAGATAAAGCCGATCGGTGGACTGGCCGGTGAGCAGCAATTCCCGGTTGCTGTTGGCGCTGATGGTTGTAGTTGCATCTATTTTACCGCAGCTCATCACATTAGGCTGGGTGTAAAGCCTCTTCGCCCAGAGCGCATTTCCAGCAGTATCCAGCCCGGCAATGAAATTGCAAAGGCTGTTGCCGGCAGGATTGGGATATACCGTGCCATTATAAGTAAGACTGGTAAAACCGTTATAGGCGACGGAAATATAGATCCGGTCGCCCGACGAAGCGATCCCCGCAATCGGTATGGTGGCCGTATCATTCAGCGGCCGCGCCCACAGGAAGCGCCCGTTGGAATTGAGTTTTACCAGCGCAAATGGGCCGGGTGTATTCACCCTGGCGCTGTCAATGCTGGCAATAGGCTGGGAAATAAAATAAATATTATCCCAGTTGTCCAGCACTACCCCACCCACAATGCTGTTAACGCTTTTGCCGCTGGTGCTTACGATATTCCTGGCCCATATCTGGTTCCCGTATTTATCGCGTTTTGCCAAAACTACCCTGTCGGGTAGCACCGCGTAAGCGGCTGAAATGGTGCTGCTATGGCTGTCCAGTACGGTATAAACGTAGAGGTAAGTGCTGTTATCGGTCTCCCATTGCCAGGACTGCGCGTCGGACGATAGGCCCGGGAGCAAAAAAATAAGGGTATAAAAAAGGGTCTTCAGGCGGGGGTTGGCCATATTTCAAAAAGTGTAGGGGTTGGCATTGAAACGCTCGCTGCAAAATAGAAAAAAGCGGCAATATTCCACCACTCCTGAAACAGTTTATTTTAGAGTCTTTGCTATTATATCTAATTAGATCCCGAAACCATCAACGGCGTTGTGTATACTTTTTCAGTTAAGTTCACTAAACAGTGATTAACTTCTATATTGCTTTCGGCCTGTAAAATCTGCTGGCCAGGGGCAGTACCCCTGAAACGGTTTATTTTATCTCCTCAATTTATGATTTCGTCGACTCAACTTAACTTGTTATATGTATACGCCCTACTTTTGACAGAAAAAGAATGCCTATCCGGTCTGCCTACTATTCTTATGGTATTCACTTACTGATATGTGGATGCTTACTTTTTATCCCCCTTATCTTTGTTCAAAGTGCGACGGCCAGTACCGGCCTGCCTGGCTATTTTTTCTTCTTCGCCAATATCTATCATATTGCTTTATTCTATTTAAACGCTTATTTTTTATATCCAAGGTTTTTTACAAGGAAATTATGGTGGTTATATCTGCTGATATTGGCGGCAATCATGGCTTTATCCTACTATGCAAAGCTTTACCTGCTGAATTGCTTTTACCCGGCAATGGTATTAACTGAATACAACAACAGAATTATTTTTTTTCCGCCGATCGCATTCTTAATTGCCGGAGTGTTGTATCGCCTGGTCAAAGACCGGGTTGAATTTGAAAGGCTTGAAAAAGAACGAAAGGCCGAGCGCCTGCTGTCAGAGTTGAAATTCCTGCGTTCGCAGATAAGCCCGCATTTTCTTTTTAATATGATGACAAGCATGATTTCTCTCGCAAGGATGAAATCTGACTTGCTGGAGCCATCTCTTCTCAAGTTATCGGATCTGCTCAGGTATATGCTCTATGAATCCGGTAAAGAAAAATTTCTTATCAGCGACGAAATTGGTTATCTTAAAAACTATATCGAACTTCAGCAGATGCGTTTCGGTGAAAATACAGACTTGAAATTGGAAATACACGGCGACGATTCTTGTTGCTATATAGAGCCCATGTTGCTGGTGCCTTTTGTTGAGAATGCATTTAAACATGGCATCGGCACTGTAGAGAACCCATTTATAAAAATTATGATTGAGATAAAAAACGAGGAATTATGCTTTTCGATCAGTAATAACTACAGCGATCGGAATCTGTCTAAGGATAAAAGCTCGGGCATAGGCTTGGATAATGTAAAGGACAGGCTGAAGCTCTTGTACCGGGGGAAATATAAATTGATCCTGGATGATAATGGCAGTATCTATACGGCGAAATTAAATCTTACTTTAGCATGCTGAATTGTATTGCAGTCGATGATGAAAAGCTGGTACTCGACCTTTTGGTGGACAATATCCAGAAGGTTCCCTTCCTGAACCTGGTGAAACGGTGCAGGAATGCCCTTGAGGCTGCGGATATACTACAGCAGGAAAAAATCGACCTCTTGTTCCTCGATATTCAGATGCCCGGATTGAATGGCCTGCAATTCCTGGAATCGCTGTACAATCCCCCAATGGTCATCTTTGTAACCGCTTATAAGGAGTATGCCTTCGATGGATTCAACCTCGATGCCGTCGATTATTTATTGAAACCCTTTTCTTTTGAGCGTTTCCTGAAGGCGTGCAACAAGGCACATGAACGTTTCAGCTCACAGCAGAACCTTGTACTGAAGAAAGATCTGCCGGATTATTTTTTTGTTTATGTGGAATACAATCAGATAAAAATTAATATTTCCGAAATACTCTATATAGAGGGCATGAAAGACTATGCCAAGATACATATCACCTCTTCGGCCAAACCCGTCATGACTAAGATGAGCCTGAAATCCCTGGAGGAGAAATTGGCGGGGCACAGGTTTGCGCGGATACATAAATCATACATCCTTTCCACAGATAAGGTCACTGCTATCAAACGAGATCTGATATGCATCGGCAACCTCGAATTGCCGTTAAGCGACAGCTACAGAGCGCATGTAGAGAAAATGCTTTCTCTCTAAATCTTCACATCCGGTTTTAAAATCTACTCATTTTAACGGCTGGTCTATTCTCGCAGAAAAACGATTATTCGCTGAAGTAGTTTTGGGTTACAAAACGAAAAGCAATGAAAAATCCTGCGAAGAAATATTTTATCAGCGTAGTCCTCCTCTTAACCGGCCTTGGAGGCGTAAATGCCCAGTTCCGCATTACTGGCAGCGTAATTAACAGCAAAAAGGAACCAGTAAGCAGCGCAAGCATTAAGATAAAAGGATCCCGCATAGGAGCCAATACGGACAGTGCGGGCAATTTTAATCTTATGGCAACAACTCCCGGAAAGCAAGTTATCGAGGTATCATCGGTCGGGTACCTTTCCAAAGAGCTGGAAGTTGAGCTCAGAGATTCGACCATGCATCTGGATATCGTTTTAGATTATAAAATGAAATTGCTGGGAGAGGCAGTAGTAATAAGCGCCGGAAGTTTTGAAGCAAGCGATAAGGCGAAAGGCGCCTCGCTTACCCCGATGGATGCGGTTACAGTGGCCGGCAGCGGGGGCGATATAGCCAACGCCCTGCGTTCCCTGCCAGGGGCCCAGCCAATCGGTGACCGGGAAGGGTTATTCGTCAGGGGTGGCTCCAGCGAAGAAGCCAAACAATTTGTCGACGGCGCCCTGCTGCCGGATCCCAACTTCGCCAGCGTTCCGGGCCTGCCCCAGCCATCCCGGCTCAACCCCTTCCTGTTCAAAGGCATCCTGTTCTCTACCGGCGGCTATTCGGCCCTATACGGAGATGCCCTGAGCAGTGCCCTGATCCTCGAGACGGTCGACCTGCCGGATAAATCTTCCGCCAGCCTGCATTTCTTTCCGCAGAATGTCGGCGGCGGCTTCCAGAGCCTGAGCCGCGACGGTAAAAGCAGCTACGGCTTCACTGCCGGATATGGCAACCTCCGCCCTTATAACTCCCTTGTCCCGCAAAAACCCGATTTCTTCAAAGGACCCGAATATCTTTCCGGGGACGCCAACTTTCGCATCAGAACAAGTAAGACCGGGATGCTGAAATTCTATACCAACTATGGACAGAGCAACGTGGGAATGCGAAACCCGGACGTGGACAGCACCAACCTCCTGTCTTCCTTCAACCTTACCAATACCAATGTGTATTCCAACGTCTCTTACCGGGAATCACTGGGCAATAGCTGGAAGATAGACGCGGTGGCGGCTTATAATTATCTCGGCGTATCCGTTGCCAACCAGTTGCTCGACCGGAAGCATCAGCCGGTTTTCCTTAACACTTATCCCTATAACCAAAAGGATTTTACGACGGACGTCCGTTCCGTATCCGGCCAGGGTAGATTTGTCCTGAGAAAACAATACTCCCATAACCAGGCCCTCCGTTTCGGAGCGGAATATTTCAGGACCCGGGATGATATCAACTCCCGTTATCCCGGGGCCGACACATTGACCCGGCTAAAAGACAACCTGGTGGCCGGCTTCGCCGAAGGGGACATCTTTCTTTTCCCGGCCATGGCCCTGAAAGCCGGACTGCGGGCCGAATACTCCAGCCAGATGAAGGAATCCAGGCTGGCGCCACGGATCAGCCTGGCCTACCGGTTTCACGGAGGAGGGCAGGTCAATATGGCGTACGGGGTCTTCTATCAAAAACCGGAAGATATCTACTTCGTACAGAAGCCGGACCTGCATTTTACACAGGCTTCGCATTATATCCTCAATTATCAGAAAAAGGCGGGCAACCGGCTATTCCGGGTGGAAGCCTACTATAAACTATACAAAGATCTCGTGACGACGGTCCCCACAGTCGGCAACAGTGGAAGCGGTTATGCCAGGGGCGTCGAACTCTTCTGGCGGGATAAAAAGACCTTTAAGGATCTCGACTATTGGATCACCTATACTTACCTGGATACCAAACGGAAATACCTCGATTTCCCCAACCAGATGAGGCCCAGCTTCAGCACCCCTCATAGTTTCTCCCTGGCTGTAAAAAAATACTTCCCTGCCATCAACCTCAGCGCCAATATGTCGTATGCCCTGGCGACCGGCAGGCCCTATTATGATATCCGCTCAGAGTCGACCGGGAAGACATTCCTTGGAGACCATGGCACCACCAATACCTACAATACCATGAACCTCAGTTTCGCCTATCTCTTTTCCATGTTCCCCCATTGGAAGAATAAGGATTTTTCCGGGATCGGCTTCGGGATGAATAACATCTTCGGAACAAGAGAGGTTTTCGGATATAATTATAGCCAGAACGGGAATAACCGCATGCCGGTGACACCACCGGCCGTCCGGAGCTTTTATATCGGTCTGTTTATGAGCTTCGGCATCAACAGAAGTGATGACTTTATCAATCAAAATCTATAGTATAATTATTCATCTTAAAAAAAACAAACATGAAAAAGACATTTTCAGTACTGACAGCCATCCTCCTCCTGTCACTCGGCGCGGGCGCACAGGATGCCTATATCCAATCGATGCAGGCAGCGGTAACAAGACTCGACAAGGCCGCGTCCGCCAAGGACTATCAGCAGTTGGCCGGGGAGTTCCAAACGATCGCCGACAGGCAAAAAAAGGACTGGCTTCCTTATTATTATGCAGCGCTCTGCAACGCAAAGACCGGTTGGTTGCTCCGGGACGATGGGGATAAGATCGAGCCATTTGCCGATCAGGCCGACGAAGAGATCAGAAAAGCACAATCCCTTCTCGATACTGCCACGCAGAAAAAGCAATTATCGGAGGTCTACTGTGTCCTGAGCATGACCAACCAAGCGCGGGTATTTATCAACCCTCAGACCTACGGAGCCAAATATGGCCCGGCAGCGGGCCGCTATCGTCAATTGGCCGAAAAAACCGATCCCGACAACCCCAGGGCTTTTTATATGCTTGGGTGGGAAAAATTTACTACCCCAAAATTATGGGGCGGTGATAAAAAGAAAGCCAGGGAACTGCTGGAGATCGCAAAGCAGAAATTAGACAGCAATGCATCCGCCGGTATTGATCCGCACTGGGGAATGAAAGAAGTGGATGAATTGCTTATACAATTGAAATGAATATCCAGCATCTGTACGGAAACCGAATCACTTTAACCATTTTAAAATTCATTTTATGTCATTAACAATCGGCAACGCTCCTCGTTTCCCATACAACAAGCATCGTGGTCCGCATCCGGGTATTTTAGCCATCGTATATACTGTCTTGTTTGCGGTAAGTCTTATATCTTTTGAGATTTTATCACACGGAGCGGTATTTCCACGCCCATTTGGGTTACCAGGAGCAGCACAGGAAATCTTCCTGAAATTTCCAGACGCGGTAAGGATAAATGCTTTTTTTCAATTTGCATGCGCAATTCCCCTTGGATTATTTACGGCTGCCACGACCAGCAGGCTTGCCTTTTTGGGAGTCAATGTAACGGGTGTAAGCATTGCCTTGTTTGGCGGAATAGCGGCAGCGCTGTTATTCATGCTTTCCGGGCTTTGCGCTTGGGTGCTGTCCCAGCCAGGCATCGCTAACGACCTGAGTTTAATGCACGCAATACAAAGTTTTGGGTTTGGTTGTGGGGGGGTCGGTTTTACAGCTGCTCTTGGACTTCTCTTGGCAGGGATTTCAGTTCCTTGTTTGTTTGGCAACTATTCTCCCAAGTGGGTAGCCTGGCTGGGCCTGATCCTCGCTGGAATAGCGGAATTGTCTGTCCTTAGCCTGGTTTTCCCCCAGGCTGCCCTTTTACTCCCGGTTGTGAGATTCCCCTCTATGATATGGATGCTGGCGATGGGATTTACTTTAATTAAGGATAAGCCGGAAAATACGAAAGTATAATTGTTCTAACCTGCTGTTCATTCGTAGCAAACGATCGTCTGTCGAAAAAGAACGATCCAAAAGCTACTTACCCGAAATTCACTTTCCCTGATCAGATCAGGAGGTAAAGTAATGGCGAATGAATCATATATGGTTTAATAATTATACAATCGAAAAAAGTTAAAATGAAAAAGAACAAAGCACTTTACTGGATCATCACAGGATTATTTTCAGCATTCATGCTCTTTTCTGCAGTGCCTGATATCCTGGTGGTTCCTGAGGCAGTTACTTTCATGAGCCATCTGGGATTCCCCAGATACTTCATCCCATTTATCGGGGTTGCAAAATTGCTGGGGGTAATTGCCATACTCGTTCCCGGATTTCCGCAGATAAAAGAGTGGGCTTATGCCGGATTGATGTTCGATCTGATCGGTGCGACCTACTCCCAGATAGCTAATGATGGTTTCCAGCCAGCAGTATTATTCATGGCGCTGCCCATTTTTCTCTTATTGTTTTCATATTCCCTTTATCAAAAAAAATACGGACAGAATGAAAAAATTAAAATTGCAAGTTCAGCTATCTATTGACGGGTATGTTGCTGGCCCGAATGGCGAGATGGATTGGATGACCTGGGGCATGTCGGATAACATCCTGGCGCATATCATGGAAATAACAGGTTCTGTCGACACCATTTTACTGGGGCGAAAAATGACGGGTGGTTTCATCACGCACTGGGACAGTGTTGTGGCTAACCCACAGGACCCAAGCCATTCATTTGGTAAAATAATGATCGACACCCCCAAGGTCGTCTTTACGAAAACACTGACCAGGTCAGAATGGGCCAACACCACTATAGCCACAGGGAACATGATCGATGAAGTGACCAAACTTAAAAAGCAGGACGGCAAGGATATCATTGTGTATGGTGGCGCCGGGTTTGTATCCTCACTGATCAAAGAAGGCCTGATAGATGAGTACCACCTGTTTGTTAATCCTGCCGCTATCGGCAACGGCATGCCCATTTTCAAAGAGCTTGGAGGAGCACGGCAGTTCACCCTGATAAGATCCATCCCCTCTGATTCCGGGATTGTTGTGCTTGTGTACAAGCCAAAGGATCAATTTATCCCTGTTTAGGCAATTGTGATTGGTCCATGTATGCAAATTCCCACTGGTGACCGTCCAGATCGGCGAAACTGTGGATATACATCCACCCGTGGTCTTGCGGTTCGTTATAAATAGTAGCTCCCAATTTTTCGGCCTTGGCTATCGTTTGCTGAACTTCTTCCTTTGAATTGGTGTCCAGTGCAATCAATACTTCTGTAGAAGTCTTCGCATCGCTGACTGTTTTTTTGGTAAACGTCTTAAAATATGGTTCTGTCAGTAACATCGCAAATATGTTGTCACTGATAACCATGCAGCCTGCTTTTTTGTCTGAAAACTGTGGGTTAAAGCTAAAACCAAGACTGGTGAAGAAAGCCATTGATTTGTCAAGGTTCTTCACGGGTAAGTTGATGAAAATTCTTGTTGCCATTTTAAGTAAGTTTTAATTGTTAAATAATACTGTAAAGATGTGGCAACAGTTTCCATGATCCATTTACATATGTTGAGAAAATAAAGAATTATTTGTTTGCAATGAATATCCTGCTGAGCTGGGTGGGTGTTATGCCTAAAAAAGAGGCAATATGATGTTTCTTAAGCCGCTTTACAAGTGTGGGATATTTTTTAAAAAACTCATCATATCTTGTTTTTGCCGTATCATTCCGTAACGAAATTTCCAGGGGCTCTTTTTCAATGATCCAATGCCGTTCGATGTATTTTATATAAAAGGAAGCAATACCGGGATGTTGAGTAAATAACTTCTTAAAGTCAAAAAAATCATATTCCAATACTGTTGTATTCTCAATGGCGGTAATTGTAAAAATACTGGGCGCATTATTTAGCATCGCACTTACGGATGCGGCAAATCTCTCCTCCGGGAAAAAATATTTAATGATGATATCACCATTGTCATCTGTGTAATATTGTGAAAAAAGCCCCTTGGATACGAACGCAACTTTTTTGGGTTTCTGTCCTTCGTTTATGAAATTTTCGCCTTTTTTATAGGCCTTTGGCTGCAGAAGCTTCGCCCAGGCCAGTTCAGCTTCCCCGGAGATCTGGTGATAGCTTCTGATTTTATTAAAAAATGGCTCCGTATTCATTTGCCCAATATAAGAATAGCTCCAAATCCATCCAAAAAAGGTTGGAATTTCCTCCTGAGCCTCTGAACATCTACCATTTATCTAACCCCAAAAGCTTTCTGCCTAATGAAGACAATTCTGCAGTTTTGTATTTTGTCTGTTCCCACTTTCTTGGGTCGCCAGGAAAAGCATACCCTTCCGGTGCCTTTCTTTCTCTCCAGGATGAAATACGCCATTGGCGTAGCTCTTCATTGCCCTCTTCTGCCGGCATCATGGAGATATATTGCGCCATGCGTACTTTATTGCCGCTGGTATTCGGCCTGATACCATGAGGCTGTGTACTATTGAAGATCAGCAGGTCCCCGGCTTCCATTTTTACCTTGACGATCTCAAAACCAGTTACGTCAGGCTTAAAATGGTCCCTGTCTCCGGGCTGCGTTAATTTCCATGTTTCATAGGTCCGGTATAATTCAGGAACACATTGGAAACCTCCCATGCGCTCATCCGTCTGGTCGGCCAATGCCAGAACACCCTGCACGTTCTGAGGCTTCGTTTCCGGATCGTAATCCCAGAGAATGAAACCTTTGTATTCATAGCCCGGACGGATCGGGAGGTTCAGGTTAGCCCTGTCGATCGTAACCCATAGTTTTCCCGTGCCCCATATATCTGAAAAAGCCTCATGCACTTTAGGAGATTGCCTGTTATCCCACAGGTATTGATGGTTGTACACTTCGACCATTCCTGTATTTGTTAATTCTTTCATCTTCATTTCAGCACGGGCTGGCGCATACCATGTTTCCGGATTACCTGGGTCTTTTTCTTCAAACTCCCAGAGGAAGCTGGCCAGGCGTTCTGCCTGCTCCTTTTGAACCGCATTTTTAATGACGATATAGCCGTTATGGATCCAAAACTTCCAGTCTTCCTCCGATAATACGCGGAGCATTTCGCCATTGCTCCGGTCATTGAGTTTCACACTGCTGCTTTTTGACGTGGAAGGATTGCCCGGTATGTCCTTGTGGGCATTGGCAGTACTCATCGTGGGCGCCATTGTTTTTTGTTCCATATAACAAGTTTTTGATGATTTGATCACACAAAGTTCTTTCAGAATGGAAAGACGTACAATCTGTGTAATGACCGATATTTGCTCTCTATTGACATTTCTTCTATTTTACGGCACATTTTTAGAGCTTTACAGGAAAATAACAGACAATGAAGATTCAAAAGGAGATAATATTGCCTGACCCCGGCCAGTCCTTCAAGCTCTTTCAACCCAGTCTGAGAAATTACTTTTTCTGGCACTATCATCCCGAATATGAATTGGTCTATGTAGAAGCTTTCACCGGCATAAGGCATGTAGGGCAACATATATCCAGCTTTATGGAGAGTGATCTGATCCTCATCGGGCCGAATGTGCCTCATTTGAATTTCGACTATGGGATAAGAACAGAATACCGGCAAATTGTGGTGCAGCTGAAAGAAAGGTTTTTGGGAGATGCGTTTGCGGAAACGCCGGAGTTCTCAAATATTAACAGGCTCTTTGAAAAAGCATATTTAGGCCTGTCATTCGGTGAGGCAACAAAAAAGATCGTGGCGGAAAAGCTGAGGCAGATGCAGTCACTGCCTCATTTCGAACAACTGTTGAATTTATTGGAAGTCTTTCAGATACTTGCGACATCCGAAGAGATAACGGTGCTGAATGAACAGGATACAAGCATTAAATTATTCCTGGATGATAAGATACGAATGGGGTCTGTTTACAAATACATCCATGCTAACTATGACAATAACCCTGACGTAAATGCCGTGGCGGCAAGCGTACATTTAACTACTGCAGCATTCTGCCGCTATTTTAAGAAGCAGACAAAAATGACTTTTACGGATTTTGTCAATCAGTACAGGGTTACTCAGGCAAAGACTTTACTTTTAAAAAACGTAAGTGTTTCAGAGGCATGCTTTGACGTCGGCTTTGAAAGCCTGTCATACTTCACTAAGCTATTCAAAAAATTAACCGGTGAAAACCCTTCTGCTTTCAAAAAAAGACATGGAATGATGCCTGCAGTTTCATAGCAGACTATCACTCCTTTCTTCCAGGGATGAACAGACGCATTTTGTTGTCGCGTAAATAGAGACCAAGCCATACTACAACGGCGAAAATGACAGGGAAAAGAATAGGAGAGCCCACGCGCATTTGAATGGCGGTCGCACCGCCCAGGTAAGCAGTCAGCAGGATGGCTCCGAAAACTGCAGTACGCGGAATGATATAGAGGATAGTGCAGATAAGCAGGACGATACCTAATCCCTGGGTCGAATTTTCCGGCCATCCTAACCTGATGCTTGCCTCGATAGTATGTGCTTCCCTGATCACTTTCATGATGGCATCAAAGAGCAGGAAAAGCACACAAAGTGCGGTAATGATCCGTCCTGTCCATAGCGCTGCCTTCGATGGGGATTTAATGGATTGATGAGCTAATGTCGTTTCCATGATTGATAGTTTTAAATTTATAAATTGATACTGCAAACTTAAAAGCTATAATCGTGACACCAGGTGTGTAAATACGACAACTTATAGAGGAAATTGCGACAAAATGTTGGAAGGCTACCAATTCAGCCCGCTTCGCAATTAAGCCAGTCCGAGTTTAGGTTTTACCCATTCGGCAAATCGGAGGATCGAGTCGTCCGATTCCGGGGCACGGCCGGCAGCCATCTGGAAAGTGTGCTGCATACCGGGAAAAATATCAAGGCGCACATCAATGCCGGCTTTCCTGGCGCGCTCCGCCAGCCGGACGCTGTCATCCAGGAGCACTTCGTCTCCCCCTGCCTGCATATAGATCGGCGGAAGACCTTTCAGGTCGGCATACAGGGGGCTCACATAAGGGTCCCGGGGATTGCCCTTTTCTCCAAGGAACATGCCCGCCATAGATCTTACCCATTCCCGGTTCAGCAGCAGATCCTTGCCGTTATTGGACTCCATCGAATCCCCGGTTGCCTGGTAGTCAAACCATCCGGAGATAGGCATCGTCGCGGCTGGCAAGGGCAGGCCCTTGTCACGGGCAAGCAACAGGGTGGTTATTGAAAGTCCGCCCCCTGCCGAATCTCCGGCAAAGGCGATATGATTTGGCTGAATTCCCTGATCCAGCAGCCACCGGTAGGCGGTCAGGCTATCGTTGACCTGGGCCGGATGCTGATGTTCGGGAGAGCGGCGGTAATTCAGGATCAACGCCCGGCAGCCGATGGCCTTGGCGATATGGGCATAGAACTTTCTGTGCGTGTACATCGATCCGGAGAAAAAACCTCCCCCATGCAGTCCAACGATCACCCGATCCCCGCTGCATCCTTTCGGAACCGCCCACATGGCCAGCACGCCCCCTGCATCCGTTTCAATATAGTCGACGCCGCCCGGCTCGGCGGTCAGGCCGGCCCAGTTCTCACCAAAATCCCGGGCCGCGTCCAGGGATTCATGGCTATCTGCCTTTGAGGTGACCTTGCTCCACCAGTTACCTACTTCTTCTACTTGTTTGCTGGGTCTGACGGTCGCTTTTGGTTCCATTTTAGTTGACATGATTGGCAATTTTTTGTTTATACTGTCCTTTTGTTTACTGTTTAGAAAGTTGGACAAAGTTGTACAGCCGGCGGCGTAAATGAAACTGGCATTTATGACTTTTTAAGGGGGGATTTGTGACAGGAAATAGCATTAGATTTGGATAATTTATTCATAGAACGCCATGAAAAGAATAGCACTGCTGATCCATGAAAATATTTATTCCTCTTCTGTCGCCAGCGTCATAGACCTGTTCGAAGGCGCGAACTTGTGCCTCATGCAAGCAGGAAGATCACCCGCTTTCAAACTGGAACTGGTGAGCGAAAATGAAAACAGTATACAACTGGATGTTCCGGCGCGGTTCATCTGCTACAGAACGATCGATAAAGTAACCCAGACCGACCTGATCATCGTTCCGGGGTTCAGTGGAGATAGTCAGGCGATCCTTCAGCGTTCTAAGGCCGCCATTGACTGGATAAAAGAAATGAACAGATCGGGAACGGAGGTGGCCAGCATGTGCGTGGGCAGTTTCTTTCTCGCGGAAGCGGGCCTGCTGAACGGTAAGATGGCGACCTCCCATTGGGCGGCCACCGATGAGATGCAACTCCGTTACCCGCAGATCAAATTAAGGCCTGACCGGATCATCACCGATCAGGATGGGATTTACACCGGAGGAGGAGGCTTCGCGTCCCTGAAACTGATCTTATATCTGATCGAAAAATTTTGCGGAAGGGAGACCGCCCTCTGGGTCAGCAAGTGGCTTTCCATCGATATGTCTCCCACCAGCCAGGCCCATTTTGCCGTGTTTACCGGGCAGCACCAGCATGATGACGATGAAATACTGAAGTCTCAGGCCTATATTGAACAAAATTACTCAGCGAATATCTCTATCGACCAGGTTTCGGCCCTGTCCAATACGGGAAAGCGGAATTTCATCCGCCGCTTCAAAGCCGCCACCAACAATACGCCGATAGAATATCTTCAGCGGGTAAGAGTAGAGGCGGCTAAAAAGGCATTGGAAGATAAGACCCTGCAATTAAACGAGATCGTGAATGTAACGGGGTATGAGGATATAAAAACATTCCGGATGGTCTTTAAAAAAATGACCGGTCTTTCACCCAGGGACTACCGGAAAAAATACGCGAGAAATGTATCTTAACAACTGATAAAAAATCCAAGGTTATACCCCTTACCATCCCCCGTCCCCGGGCCGGCAGGATCCAGCCAACTTTCTGAGGCGACCTGGGTAGTACAAGGTCCATACGTGATGATCTTAATTTTTCTCTGCAGCGATTCCTTCTTCAGGATCCCCAGCACCTCTTGCAGGATCTCACCCCTGAAGGGCGTAAACATAAAAAATACGGTTCCTTCGGAAAAGTCCGCCTTCCGCGCGTCCACATTTATAAAGGTCACATGGGATAAATTAAGCGCCGCGGCGCATTCCCTCGCATAATCGCAAAAACCGGGCTCGAACTCCACACCCCTGGCCCTGATCCCGGTAAGCAGATTTACCAGGATGGCTACCTGACCCAGTCCGGAGCCCAGATCGAAAAAAACGTCTTCTTCCATGAATTGCAACCGCTCGATAAGCTCGAAAACGATCCTGGCCGGCGTTTTCTGATAATATACCATTCCTGGTTCCAGGTCCCTGGTCTGCTCCGGCATAGCTGAAAAGAGGGTTAACCCATTGATAAAGACATCGAGGTTATCATAACCTGTCTCTTCCCGGCATCCGTCATGATCAGAATAAAGACCGGGGTCACCCGGATCAGGATCGACGTATTCGCCGATCATCGCTTTGAATTGTTTTCCTGTACACTCCCCCACCAGGATCTTTGCCTGAAGTTTTTGAAATAGCTTACTATCGATCTCTTCCAGTTCGGACCTTAGTTCCTCCGCACGGGATCTGAGCTGGATCAGCTCATCCGCCTGAGCTGCGTTTCGCAGGAGATCCCCGATCCGATCGATGACCTGAAACCCGATGAAGTCGATGGCCTCGGTCCGCTTTTCAAAGTTTTTCTCTTCGTAGACCCCCATGGTCATATTGGAAAATATTTAAGATTTGCGAAGATAAGCCAAACCGGATTATCTTTAATCTATGGAAAAGGCATACGTGTATTCTCACCAATCAACCCCTCTTTATGTATTCAGTTAGAAAAAAATTCCTGCAATTTCAGGCCAGTATTTTTTGCGTGCTTCTATCCTACCCCGCTCTTTCGCAAAATGGAAAAATTATCAGCCAGCAGGCTTTTATTCCGGCAGATTCGTCGTTGCGGGAGATGGAACGAGTGGCGCCCGGCATCGGATCATTGGCTCAATCGCCGCTGCCCGGGCTGATCTGGCTTACTGGATCTTGTTAAACCTCAGGTGTCTTATTCTGCCATCGTTTACTTCAAAGCCGATGATCTTTCCTTGGCCGTCCCGTATTATTTTCAGGTGCCCCATCCACCAGTAGTCGGTAAAGAGATGGTCTGCCGCCACCAGTTTCAGCTTGCTGTCGTCATATTTGACATTGGTCAACACCAGGGCATGATCTTTTAAAATGATCGTGTACTTGCAATCCAGTTCCGGGCTGTAATAGACACCGGCATACTCCTGCCGTTGTTGGTCCTGAACGCTGTCCGGGGAATACTTCATCAGCAAGCGATGATTTTCAGGCCAGTATTGATCGACCAGCACTTTCCCGGCATCGGCGGTATGGAAAACGAATTTAACTTCCGGCGATTTGGCGACGAAGAAACTATCCTTCGGTCCCGTATACAAAATATCCGATCGACCGCCGCGCTCCCAATATAATTTATGATCGCGCAACGGGAAACTGAATTGCGCGCCATCGTCTGAAATATAACTGCCGGCGAAATCCTTGGCGCGCGATTCATCTTTTATCATGACCTTGCTGCTGTCGACAATTATATCGCGGGCAGGAGCTTTTGCCGAGACATCCGTGATAAAAAGATCGGCCATCTTATAGGCCTGCTCATATACATTCACATCGCCCAGGTTGCTGAATACGATAAAACCCATTTTCAGATCGGGGAACACCGTAATATAGGTCCGGAATCCCGCATCGCCGCCGGAATGGGAATACTGCCGCCATCCCTTATACTTGTCGGAACTGATGCCCAGGGCATAGGACAGCTCCGTCCCATTGTTCAGTTTTCCTTTCTGCACCAGTTGTTCGATATCGGCCGGGCTGCCGACCACGGGTTTATAAAAGTTCATGACCCATTTCGACAGGTCGTCGATATTGGTGAACAGGCTGGTGGCCCCTGCGTTGGAATAGGAAAGGATACTGTTCGAATACGTGAACAACGGTCCCCGCTCGTAAGAATAGGCACGGTTCTTTACGATCTCCGTATAATTATCGTGAAAATGGGTGTTGCTCATGCCCAGTGGCTTGAAAATAGCGGAGTCTGTAAATCTCCGCAAGGACCGGCCGGTGACCGACTTTACGATTTCCGCCAGCATGGTGAACCCGCTGAAGGTCCTGCGCTTCCTCGACTTCACCGCCATCCCGACCGGCGGCTGGGACCCGAGCCTGGCCTTCGTGATGATCCCCGCGGTGGTCGTCATGTTGGTCGCGGTGCGGATCGGAGCGCGGCGCGCCAAGCCGGTGTTCGACACGAGCTTTCACGCGCCCGAGTTCTCCAAGATCGACACCCCGCTCGTCGCCGGTGCGGCGCTGTTCGGCATCGGCTGGGGCATGTCGGGCATCTGCCCGGGCCCGGCGATCACGCTCATCGCCTTTTGGCCGCAGTACCTCCTGATCTACTTGCTCGCCTTGTTCGTAGGGTCGTATGGAGGCTCTGTCATCATTCCGAGCGGACGCGAAAAACGGCTGGCGCTGGCGAGATAGAGAGAACGGCCGACGCAGTCGTCGTCGGCGGAGGCCTCACGGGCCTCGCTGCAGCCGTGGCCGTCGCCAGGGCGGGCCTGAGCACCCTTCATCTCGTGCCGAAGGGTCCGCCAGACCGCCGGACTTCGGCGCTGATGCTTCCCTCGGTCGAGTACCTGACCGCGGCCGGACTCGTCGCCGACCCGGCCGCCATCGGCCACCCGCTCACCCAGATCCGGATCATCGACGCGACGGGCCGGCTGATCCGCGCACCCGAGACGCTGTTCGATGCCGCCGAGATCGGCCGGGCCGCCTTCGGCTGGAATTTTCCCAATGTGAAGCTCGCCGAGGCCTTCGAATTGGCGCGCTCGAGCCTCGGCAA
>Ga0137403_10002078_pt1 | contig 24757 bp, 19 predicted proteins | sample CZOMad2_1_16fung_FD_122057 | JGI IMG/M metagenome (GOLD analysis project Ga0137403, IMG submission 122057) | Vadose zone soil fungal communities from Angelo Coast Range Reserve, California, USA - CZOMad2_1_16fungal (Hybrid Assembly) | ecosystem: Environmental > Terrestrial > Soil > Vadose zone... | reverse complement strand
GAAAATGCGGTTGGACATTTGTCAACGGAGGCGGATTCAATCGTTCGCAGCATTCACTTCCGCCTTCAAATCAGTGATTCCGAAAAAACTGAACGGTGCTTTCGGCCGGCATTCGATGTCACAGTAATTGTCGATCCAATGGAAGTGTTTCGGCCGCTTTTCCGCATCGTTGGTGAACGCCACGGTGAGGTGATATACATTCCCCGGCGCAAGATTCAGGTCGAGCAGGAAGGTGACTGCGAAACGCTGCTGCGGCCGCACTGAAATCGTCTGGCCGAGCAATCGAGTGTTCGTACTGTAAATCCTAGCGATGGAGTTTAGCAAAAACGATCTTCGCAGGAGGCCGTTGACTCGCCCGGACGCCGCAAACGCTTTAACCGCGAAAATGAATGCCCTCTTTCGCCAAACCCGGTAGCATATCGCGCAACTCGGATATGCCTGAATTCAAAAACGTCCTCCGCGAGTTCGCGCAAGACATCAAGCGCAACTTTCGTTCCCGCATCGCGACGCAACCGGAAGACCAACTCAAGCCTGGTGTCCAGCGCGTTCTTCAGGCGGCGGCTCGTCAGATTCAGACGCGGACGGAAGCGCACGCCGCCGACGTTCGATCGCCCGTGTTCTTCATGCACATCATGAAGACGGGTGGGACCGCGCTCGGGACCGCGCTGGCGCACCTCAACGATGGCGCGCACGCAGGGGCGAGTGTCACCGGGATCTTCCTCGACCAGTTCGTACTGCGAGATCCACGGCAGTGGGGCGAAGTCGGCTTCGTCACCGGTCACCTGCCCTGGGAGGCGCGCGAGCTCTTGCCGCCCGCGACGCGCACCCTGACGGTGTTCCGCGATCCCGTCGACCGGAGCCTCTCGCACTACTGGCAACTGAGCACCAACCCCGACGTGCAGGCCGAGTCGCCCGGCTTCACGCTCGAGGAGTACGTCGAGTCGCCGAGATGGAACACTCTGTGCCGCGACTACCAGGCTCGCCAGCTCGCACACCGAGTCGATCTCGCAAACGCCGGGAAGAGCTACGCGCCGGCCGAGCGCTTCGCGAGTCTCGGGCCCCCGTTCCCGCCGGAGCACCAGTACCCGCTGCAGAGTCTCTTCGACTGTTCGCCGCTTGCCCTTACCGGCGACGATCTCGAGCGTGTTGCGCTCCGCTCGCTCTCCGAGATCGAGTTCGTCGGGGTCACCGAGCACCTCGACGCGCTCTATCGCGAGGTCGCCGAACGGGTCTGGTCGGTCGACGACCCCCCAGTGCTCGAACGCGAGAACCCCTCGCACGATCGGCCCCGGCGCGCGACAGTCTCGGTCGAGGTCGTCCGCAGGATCGAGGAGATGACGGTCGTCGATCACGCGCTCTACGAAGAGGCGCGGCGGCGCGCACCGCGCGGTCGCGGTGCCTGAGCCGTCCGCGGAGAATCGTCCTGCGCATCTGGCGAATCTGGATTGAAACCCACAGAGACGGGTAAAACAGGGCCTCTACTCGTTGACCTGGGAGACTCTGTTTTTCACGGCGTTCGTCCTGAGCATCGTTGCCATGGGCAAAGACGCGTTGCTGGAGCTTGCGACGGCGCGGGCGTCGCGTTCGCGTTGCCTGCTGCCTGCACGCGAGATAAGGTTGGCGGTGAAGTTGTTTCCTCGACTAATTGTCGTTCTGGTCGCCGGGATTACCGCAAACGCCGCTGTCGTTCGCGCGGATTCCGCTTCCAAAGTAGGCGAGCGAAAGGTGGATGTCGGAGAAGGCGTATCGCTGCGGGTAATCGAGGCCGGCCCGGCCGGCCCGGGGCCGACGTTGGTTTTTATTCCCGGCTGGAGCACCGGCGCCGATATCTGGCGGGAACAGATCGATCGTTTTGCCTCAACTTACCGCGTGATTGCGTTCGATCCGCGCTCAGAGGGTCAATCGACGATAACAACGAACGGCGACACGCCGGAGATGCGCGCAGAGGATCTGCACAAGTTGCTTGAACGATTAGACACGCGTCATCCGGTGTTGATCGGTTGGTCGCAAGGAGTGCAGGATCTCGCCGCCTACATCGAACGTTACGGCACGCATGATCTCGCCGGCCTCGTCCTGGTGGATGCGGCCATTTCCGATGGGGCCGACGGCATGGCCGCACGCCCCCAGGAAACAGCAGCGCAATTCAAGATGTTCGCCGTTTACCAGGCGCATCAGGAGGAATATTTGCGCGGTATGATGCAAGCAATCATTAGCAAACCGCAGCCTCCCGGCGCGATCGATCGACTGATCGCGACAGGATTGAAGACGCCTCCAACTATCGGCGTCGCCATGCTGGTGGCCGATCTCTTCGGTGTGAATCGCACGGCTGCGTTGAAAAAGATTGATTGTCCGACTCTGATCATCGCATCTGCAAAATCGGACGAACTGGCTCGTCAGCAGGCGGGCGCGAGCCAAATCCCGCATGCGCGCTTGGAAAAGATCGAGAACGCGGCGCACGCCGTCTTCCTCGATCAGCCGGTGCGCTTTCACGAATTGCTCGAGAAATTTGTGAAAGACCTGACGACGGCCTCGGCGGGTTCGACGCCGTAGGCAAAGGTTAAAATCAGCGCGCTGCGGCAGCTTTGGCGAGAGCCCTCTGATTGCAATCGGCGCGCAGCGCTTTCATCTCAGCGCGCAGCGTGACCATTCGCGGCGCGACACCTTTATATTTTTTCGTGATCCCACTGACCGTTCTCGTTACCGCGCCCCGATTGACCAGGCCCTGTAACTTTTCATAAGAACGCAGCCGCAGCATTTCTTCCCCTCCACTGGCAGCATTTCGTTCCCGAAGGTTAAGCAGAATGATGTCGAACAAAGGCTTGAATTCGAACGAGGCTTTAGAGGAAAGCACGGCCACCAACTCCTCGGTAATATTGTCGGGCATCCGACGTGAAAAAGAGGCACCAGATGGTTTAGACATCGAAGACTATAGGCCAGATTCGGAAAATAGCGACCGAGGCAGGAATCAAAGTCGGGAATCAGCCGTTTGCCAGGCGGATCCGTCCTCCGGCGGGTCAGACGTCAGAACAGGAGAAGGAAAAAGGAAGAGATCGGAGCGATCTAATTACCAACCAAGAACCTTTGCGAAGATCAGCGGGGCCACGATTGTGGCGTCGGACTCGATAATAAATTTCGGGGTCTCAACGCTCAGTTTGCCCCAGGTGATTTTCTCGTTGGGAACGGCGCCAGAGTACGATCCAAAGCTGGTTGTTGAATCACTAATCTGGCAAAAATAACCCCATTCGGGAACCTCCGCGCCTTTGACGTCCTGGTTGAGCATCGGCACTACGCAAATCGGAAAATCGCCCGCGATCCCACCGCCGATCTGAAAGAAGCCAGCAGAAGGGTCTTTTGCGTCCCGGCGATACCATGCCGCCAGGGCAATCATATATTCGACTCCAGAGCGCACGGTCTGCAGATCGCTGATTTCGCCCGTGATACAGCGGGCGGCGTAGATGTTTCCGAGGGTCGAATCCTCCCAACCGGGAACGAACATCGGGAGGTCCTTTTGGGCAGCGGCCATCATCCAACTGTCGACCGGGTCGATCTCGTAGAACTGCTTGAGCCGACAGTCCTTTAAGATCTTGAAAAGGAATTCGTGAGGAAAAAAACGCTCCTTTTTGCCGGCGGCTGAAATCCACTCTTCGATGACCGCCTTCTCGATCCGGCGGATGGCGTACTCCTCGGGGATACATGTGTCAGTGACCCGGTTGAGATGCCGCCGCATCAGATCTTCCTCCGCTTGCGGGCTCAACTCCCGGTAATTTGGAATTCGTTCGTAATTGCTGCGGGCAACGAGGTTGAAGAGGTCCTCCTCGAGGTTCGCGCCGGTGCAGGTGATGGCGTGAACTTTGTTCTGACGGATCATTTCCGCGAGCGATATGCCAAGCTCGGCCGTGCTCATCGCTCCGGCCAGCGTGATCATCATTTTCCCGCCGCGATCGAGATGAGCGATGTAGGCATCGGCCGCGTCTTTAAGGACCGCGGCGTTGAAGTGCCGAAAATGCTCGTCAATAAATCGACTGACACTACTCGGCTTCACCTGAGAAACCTGGGGAGATGTCCTTGTTCGTTCTCGATGCATAAAGAATCTTATAGCGCGCCGCTGGAGAATTGAGCACGCATTTTCTTCAGTGAAGTGAACAATTTTCTACGGCAAAGAAGCGATAATCCGAGCGACCAGCGTTGCCGGCATGATCCCGAAAAAGACAACTACGCCGGCGAGAACGGCTAACGTGACTCTCTGTAGAAAATCGCCGCCTTCACCAAGGCTGCTGAGTGCCGGGGAAGTCGCCGGCTGGGATTTTTCTTCCACGAAGATCACTTTGAGTACGATGAGATAATAATAGAGCGAGATGAAACTGCCAAGCAGCGCCAGCGCGACAAGCCAGAGCAGGCCGTGGTTGGCACCCGCGCGCAACGCAACGCTAAACAGGTAGAACTTTCCGAAAAATCCCGCAAGCGGTGGCAAGCCAGCCAGGGATAGCAGGAAGACCGCCATGCACCCAGCGAGCAAAGGCGAACGCGACGAGAGCGCGGAAAAATTAGTGAGATCGTCGCCACCGGTTTCGCGTCGAACCATCGCGACGACACCAAATGCGCCGACAAGCGTGAATGCGTAAACGGTCGTGTAGAACAACGTCGCGGAAAATCCGTCACGTCCGCCCGCGATAAGCCCAAGTAATGTGTAGCCAGCGTGGGCGACAGCCGAGTAGGCGAGTAGCCGGCGAACGTTTGTTTGCACCAGCGCGACGAGGTTGCCGACGAGGATAGACAAAGCGGCGAGCGCGGCGAGTACCGGCGACCAGCCGGCAATCATCGCATGCCATGCGGCGCTGCCGTGAACCGGAGCGAACCCGACGAGCACGATTTTTCCAAGCACGACGAACGACGCCACTTTCGAGCCTGACGCGATGAAAGCAGCACTCGGCACGGGCGCGCCCTGGTAGGCGTCCGGCGCCCAAAGATGGAATGGCGCGGCGGCGACTTTGAAAGCGAGTCCAACCAGGGTCATAAGGATTCCGACGAAGAGTAGCGGTTGCATGGGTTGGGTCGCTAACTTCTGTCCGATCGCGGCGAGTCCTGTCGTCCCCGACATTCCGTAGATGAAGCTCAACCCGAAAAGCGTGAACGCGCTCGCCGTGCTACCGAAGAGGAAATATTTCAGGCCCGCTTCCGCGGAGCGCACATCGGTTTTATCGAACGCGGTCATGATATAAAGCGACAGGCTCGTTAGTTCCAGCCCGATGAAGATCATAAGCAACTCCTCGGTGCCTACGAGCAGCATGAGCCCAATCGTCGCGAGCAAGAGCATCGCGAGATATTCGCCGGGGTTGCGCGATGAGCGGTCGCTGCGTGCGAGGAGCGCGGTGAAAAAAGCAAGCGCGAGACAGATGATTTTGAACAGGGACGTGAGCGGCGTGATCACAAGCATTCCGTGCAAGAGGGTTGCTTGTTGCGGCAGAATCGTTACCGCGCCAATCGCGAGCGCCAATCCGAGAGTCGCTGCAAAGGAACAAATGCCAGACGCGCGCGTGCTCGCGAGACCGATGCCGAGAACAGCAAGCGCGGTGACCGCGATTATCGCTTCGGGCGAAGCGAGCTTGAGAAGTTCAAGGTAGTTCATGTGAGATATGGCACGTTTCTCATTTTAAAAACCTCATCGCTTCAACTGCTGGCATAATGCGATCGAGCAACAGTTTGGGATAAAGACCGACCGCCAGCGTTACGAACATGAGCAAACAGGCTCCGCATTTTTCCGACAGCGTAATCCGGACCGTGATGCCTTGTTGCTCCTTCCAATCCGCATCAACCGGTGCGCGGCCCTTTTGCGTGCGGACTTCCGAGGCCGACTCACCAAAGAAACTTTTCTTCAGCGCGCGTAATGTGAACGCAGCCACGAACACCATGCCAGTTCCGGTGATCCACACCGCGAGTGGGTAAGCCTTCCATGCGCCGATCAGAATCGTGACTTCGGCGGCGAATCCGCTGAATCCGGGAATGCCCATCGACGCGGCTGACGCGATCACAAAGGAGAATGCAGCGAAGGGCAACGCGCGGCCTAGTCCCATATCTGAAAGCGCGTCCAGGTCGCGGGTGTGGGTGCGGCGATAGACCATTCGCCCAGCAACGGCAAAAAGCAGTGCGCCAATCACACCGTGCGAGAACATTTGCAGCACGGCTCCCGAGACACCGAGCACGTTCGCCGAGGCGAACCCCAACAGCACAAAACCCATGTGGCTGACGCTCGAATAACCGATGACGAATTTCAGGTCGCGCTGGCGGAGGGCGACGCCCGCGGCGTAAACGATTCCGATGACGGCGAGGACTGCGATCCAGACGCGCCACATTTGGAAGCCTTGCGGGAAAAGATTCATCGCCACGCGCAGCCCTGCGTAAGAGCCGAGTTTCATCACGATGCCGGCAAGCAGCATCGAACCCGCTGTCGGCGCCGCAACATGACCGGTTGGCGCCCAGGTGTGCAACGGCCAGATACCCGCGAGCACGGCGAACCCGATGAACAAAACGGGAAACGCCCACGATTGAAGTTGCGCTGTGAATTGGAATTGCGCGAGCTGTTGAAGATCGAGCGATCCAGCCGTGACATAGGCAGCGATGATTCCGACGAACACCAGCGCGCCTCCGAAGAAGGAATAAAGCGTCAGCTTCATCGCGCCGTACTCCTTGTTCGTCGATCCCCAGATCGCGATCAGGAAATATTTCGGAACGATCACGAGTTCATAGAACAGGAAGAGCAAAAACAAATCGGCGCTGAGAAACACGCCATACGAGCCGCCGACCACGAGAAGAAGCCAAAAGAAGAATTCGCCAGGCCGGTGTTCAACGTCCCACGAGAAAAGGACCGAAGCGACCGCGACCAGGCCAGTGACAAGGATCATCGTTAAACTGATGCCATCGACCGCGAGATGGTAATTCATTCCGAGCATCGGTACCCACGGCACGCGCACGATTGTCTTGAAGGTCGAAAGATCGACGATCGATATTTGAAAAAACGCGATGACACTCGTGAACAGTCCCGCCGCGGTAGTTGCGAGCGCGATCCAACGCGCAAAGATGCGCGGCATGATGAGCAGGAGGACTGCTCCGGCGAACGTGATGTAAATCGTCCAGGCGATCATGCGCGCTTGCGCGTCCGATAGCGCGACGGCTTCTCGCGCACATGAAATCCAATTTCACGACGAGGCGTTTCGGGTGGCGTCGTCAACTGACGAATCGCTTCGATGATCGCTGTGATTTCTTCGTCGTGTTTGCCGATGCGCTTTTCTAGTTCGGAAAATTTGCGCGCAAACTCCCGATTGGTCTCCAGCGTCTCGCGCAGCTTCACAAACGCGCGCATGATAGCGATGTTTACTTTTACCGCGCGCTCGCTGTTCAAAACGCTCGACAACATCGCTACGCCCTGTTCGGCGAATGCGTAAGGCAGATGCCGTCGTCCGCCCCAACTTGAAATCACAATTTGTGATTTCAAGTTTCTAAGCTCTTTAGCCGTAACCTGAAAAACGGCGTAAAGCGCTGCTAAGTCTTGACTCAAAATTGCCTTTTGGCCGCGAAGTACGAAAATCGCCTGAGCGATTCGCTGGACGAGAACGATGTCCTTAGTCATTCCAGTAGCCCGTCAAGCAAACAATCGTGCCATCTGAACGACGGTTGTGTTGAAGATGTTGAGGACGAACTGTGGTGCGATCCCGATTGCGAACATCAGCAGCGTGACGGGAATGACGACGAGCTTTTCGCTTCGAACCAGATCGGGAAATGCGCTGCAGCTCTCCGCCAACGGACCACTGAAGAGCGCTTGCATCGCGCGCGCAAAGGCGATGGCTGTAACCAGAAGACCGATTACGGCAACCGCCGTGAACGAAGCGGCAAGGGCGAATGAACCTTTGAAGATGAGAAATTCGCCAATGAATCCGTTCAGTCCCGGCAGACCAAGCGAGGAAAACATGGCGACGCTCATCCAGCCGCAAAGCAAAGGCGTTCGTTGCATCAATCCGCCGAAGTCGCCAATTCCACGAAGTCCGCGCCGTTGCTCGAGCAAGCCGACGAAATAAAACAACGCGGCCGCGGTGATGCCGTGGTTGAAAATTTGCATGAACACACCGCTCAACGCCGCCTGAGTGTCGATCAAGGGTCGCGATGTCGTTGCCATCACCGCGAAGAGACCGAGCATGCAGTAGCCGAGATGGTTGATCGACAGGTAGGCGATCATCCGCTTGAGGTCGCGTTGAGCCCACGCTGCCAGTGATGCGAAGACGATCGAGCAGACGGCGAGCGCGAGCAGCCACGGCGCGAGGATTTTGATTTCGTTCGGAAAAAGCGGAAGCAGCAGACGCACGAAACCGTAAACGCCCATCTTCGAGAGCACGCCGGTCAACACCATCGAGACGCTGGTAGGCGCCGTTTCGTAAGCGTCGGGTAGCCAGGTGTGGAACGGAAACAGCGGTACTTTCACGGCGAGTCCAAGGAAAATTCCGGCGAACGCGAGCCACGCGACGTTGCCGCTGAGGAGGCCATGTTTTCCGAGATCGGCGAGCGCGGCGAAATCGAACGTACCTTTCGCGAAATAAATCCCGAGAAACGAGAGCAGCATCGCGACACTGCCCAGGAAAGTGTAAACGAAAAATTTCGTCGCGGCGCGGTCGCGGTTTTCGCCGCCCCAGATTTTAATGAGCAGGAACGCGGGAATGAGGCTCATCTCATAAAACAAAAACCAAAGAACGAAATTCTGGGCGGTGAATGTGCCGTAGAGCGCCGATTGCATCAGCAACATCAGGGCGCAGAACCCGGGGCCTGCGCGTTGGGCGAAAAACGCGAACGGGATGATTAGCGACGTCAGCAACACGAGCAGCAGACTCAAGCCGTCAAGGCCAACGAGGTATTCGGCGCCGATCGCGGGAATCCATGCGTGGCGTTCGATCAACTGAAGGCCGGCGCCAGTGGCGTCGAAGTTTCGCCACAAGAAGAGAGCCAGAATTGCGGTGAGCCCGTTGAATCCGAGAGCGATCCCGCGGGCACGGTTCGGCCGTGCGGCACTCACGAAAAGCGCGCCGGCAAGCGGAACGAGAATGAGCGCCGTGATCATGTGAGCCATGCGTAAAGAATTAGCAACGCCAACACGGCCACGCCGACGACGCGCAAATAGTTTTGGACTTGTCCCGAGTGCCACGCGGACATCACACGGCCGAGATCGCGTGTGCCGGTAGTGGCTTCATCGACTCCGGCATTGATACCGCGTTCGTCGAAGTTGTCGCTGAGGATCCCAAAAATTTGACCAAGTCCGCCCAAGGCGCGCACGAGACCGTCCCAAACGTAGCGATCCATCCAGTCGGATAGGTGCGCGGCCATTCGGCTGAAGGCGACGACAGTTCGATCGTAAAGTTCATCGAGCCACATTTTGTTTTTGAGAAAGCGAAATAATGCGGGTTGCGCTCGTTCGAGCGGATCCATCTCTGCCGCTTTGCCATAAATGGCGAAGCCGAGCCCGATACCGGCAGCAGCAAGCGCGAGCGAGACGAAAAGCATCGGCTGGATCAATTGCGCGATGTCAAATTGCGAACGCTCTCCTGTCAGATATGCGCGGAGCCACGGCCATGTCGGCGTAAGCACGATACTGAAAAGAATCGAGCACGCCGCGAGCGCGATCAGCGGCATCGTCATCACGCGGGAGCTTTCGTGCGCACCCTCCGAGGCGATACGGCGAGTGCCAAAAAAAATGTAGATCATCTGGCGCGTCATGTAGAGCGCTGTCAGCACGACTCCGGCCAGCATCAGGTAATACGGCACGTGCGAAGCCGGCCAATGCAACGTTGCGTGCAGAATCTCCTCTTTCGTCCAGCCGCCAGAGAAGAAGAACGGGATGCCGCTGAGGGTCATCATGCCGACGGCGTAGGTAAGAAAGGTAATCGGCATAAGCCCTCGGAGGCCGCCCATTTTGCGAATGTCATGTTCTTGGTGACAGCCGTGAATGACCGAGCCTGCGCCGAGGAACAAGAGTGCTTTGAAAAAGCCGTGCGCGATCAGGTGCATCATCCCGGCCGCGACGCCGCCGACGCCGAGCGACACCATCATCAGTCCCAACTGCGAGACTGTTGAGTAAGCGAGGATGCGTTTGATATCGAACTGTCCGAGTGCGATGAGCGAAGCCATCAATGCAGTTATGACCCCGATCGATACGACCACGGTGAGCGAGGGCGTCACGCCATTGACTGCGCCGAACGAGAAAAGCGGATAGACGCGGGCAACGAGAAAAACGCCGGCCGCCACCATCGTGGCGGCGTGGATGAGCGCACTCACCGGCGTCGGGCCTTCCATTGCGTCGGGCAACCAAACGTGCAGCGGGAATTGCCCCGACTTACCGACGGCGCCGCAGAAAATTAGCAGCGCGACGAAGGTCGCACTGGCACCGAGCGCAACGAGTGCGGCGCTTTCGAGGCAGCCGCGTCCATCATCGTAAAAGAGTAGCGTGCCGCTGCCGCTGTAGAGCCAGAGAATGCCAAGAAAAAATCCGAGGTCGCCGATGCGCGTGGTGATGAATGCTTTTTTTGCAGCGGCGGCTGCGCTCGGTCTTTCAATCCAAAATCCGATCAGCAGATACGACGCGAGTCCAACCAGCTCCCAGCAGACGAAAAGAAGAAGCAGACTGTTCGCGATGACTACGCCGAGCATCGTGCCGGAGAAAAACGAAAGATACGCGAAGAAGCGGGTGAAATTCTTGTCCTCGGCCATGTAGCCGACGCTGAAGACAAAAATGCAAAGCCCGACCAGCGTGATCATCACCAGCATCGCAGCAGCCAGCGGATCAAGCACCCATCCGATACGCAGCCCGTTCTCGCCAAAAGTGAACCACGTGAAATTGTGAACAGCGCGGAAGCTGTGGGGTTGCAGCGTTAATGAAAACGCCAGGATCGACAATGCGAGCGCAACGATCTGCCCGAAAATCGCTAGCGTCGCTGCTGCATTGCGACGCGAGTTGGCGAGACCGAGGATGATCAACGAAGCCGCGAGCGGCACCACAGGAATCAACCAGAGATTGGCGACGATCCCGCGGGTCATCCTTTAAGCTGGTCGAGTTGATCGACGTTGGTTGTTCGATAGTGGCGGTAAACGGCGATGACCAGTGCGAGCCCGACGGCCGCTTCCGCGGCGGCGATCGCGATGGAAAAGATCGCGACCATTACGCCGGTGGGGGATTGCGGATGCGAACTGAAGCGCCAAAACGCGATGAAATTCAGGTTCGCGGCGGCGAGCATCATTTCAATCCCGATCAGAATGAAAATGGCGTGACGCCGGCTCAGCACGGCGAGCAGACCGATGGAGAACAATGTCGCGGAGACGATCAGAAAAAGTTGGAGAGTTGGAGTCATTGGAGCAGTGAGATTACTCGTCGCGGCATCAGCGCTTTTCCTCCATGACGAGGATGAGGGCGCCGATCAGCGCGGCGGTCAGTAGCAGTCCGACGCATTGCAGCGGCCACACGTAATCGGTCATTAACACGTCGCCGACTCTTTTCACGGTGAGCGGTTCGATTGGTGGAGCGGCGATCGCGAGGGTTTGCGCCTTAAGAATCGCCCAGAGCAAGCCGCCGAAGACCGCGACGGCTATGATCGCGCCGCCCCAGTTGGGTCTGCCCGTGTCCTCGACGTCGCGTCGGGTCAGCAGAATCGTGAATACAATCAACACGGCGACCGCGCCGACGTAGACAAATACTTGGACCAACCCGACGAACTCCGCGCCGAGCAGAAAGAAAAAGGCCGCGACGCCGACAAACGTCACCGCGAAACTAAGTGCTGCGTGGATGAGCTTTCGAAGCGAGGCAGCTGCGAGCGCGGCCGCGAAAGTGAGAATGGCGATGGCGATAAAAGCGATGTTGTTCATTCCGCGAAGCGATAAGTGCGAGTGGCAAATTTCTTTTGCGTGCCGATCAACCGCGAAAGCGCGATATAAACAACTGCGATGACTGCTAGCGACAAAAGCCAACCGGCCAGGCCGCGCCCCTCGTAATGCCACACTGCCGCGGCGACGATGCACGTGAACGCCATCGGCAACATGAACTTCCAGGCGAAGTTCATGATCTGATCGACGCGAGCGCGCGGCAATGTTCCGCGAATCCAGATATAGACGAAAAGCAGCGCTCCAAGCTTCGCGAAAAACCAGACATAGGACGGAATGAACCGCAGCGCCGCAATCGGCGGCTGCCAACCGCCGAGAAACAGCGTCACGCCCAACCCGCTAATGGCGAACATTCCGATATATTCCGCCATGAAAAACGTGGCGTACTTAAAGCCCGAATATTCGGTCATGTGTCCGGCGACTATTTCCGATTCGCCTTCCGGGACATCGAACGGAGTGCGATTGGATTCCACAAGACCCGAGACAAAAAACAAAATGAACGCGGCTGCGCCCCACGGCGTAACGACGAACCAGTGCGGCACGACGCCAAAGGTATAGCCATCCTGCGCCGCGACGATTCTATCGGGCGTGAGTGAGCCGACGACCATCACCACCGGAAGCACCGTGATAATGAGCGGCAGTTCGTAACTGATCATCTGTGCGATCGCACGCATCGCGCCTAACATCGAGAATTTATTGTTGCTTCCCCATCCGGCCATGAAAACAGCGAGCTCGGTTGTCGATCCAACGGCGAAGAAAAACAGGATGCCGCCATCGATCGCGAACGGGGTCATGTTCCGGCCATAAGGGATCACGCCGAGCGCAAGGATCGCTGTCGCGGCGATCAAGATCGGCGCGAGAAAGTGCACGATCTTATCGGCACGCACTGGCACGATGTCTTCCTTGATCAGCATCTTGATGCCGTCGGCCACCGGTTGAAAAAGTCCGAACGGCCCGACGCGATTTGGTCCATAACGATTTTGCATGCGCCCGAGAATTTTCCGCTCCAGCACGGAAATGAGCGCGAAGAGCGTGAGAAACACACCGAGCAGCGCGAAAATGTTGATGAGCGAAGATGCGATCTGCACCATCCAATCCGGCGCACCCGCCAGCGGCGCGAGCAGCAGCTGTTTTACGTGGATGAAAATCTGGTCAAACGAATCGCTCATCTTCTATGAAGAAAAGCGATGCTCGATTCTTTAATCAAGCAGATCATTCGGCCACGGATGAAAACGGATTGACGCAATCGTTCGCATCAGCGCAGCAGGACGAGTCTCCAACTAGTTCTTCCATTGAGAATTTGAAGCCACGCCACGCTGGCCGGCGAGCCCTGGTTGGGTCGTGTCACGCAGCCGGGATTCAGAAACAAAACGCTTCCGCGTCTTTCATTTCGCGGAACGTGCGTGTGCCCGTGTAACACAACATCGACGTCTCTTGGCGCTTGCGCAGGCGGAACATGTTGAAGACGGAATTTCAATCCACCGCGGACAAGATCGACAACCAGCGGCCATTCAAAGTTGCTGTCGCAATTTCCGCGCACAAGCGTGATTCGCGGGCCGATTCCGCGAAGTTCATCCAGAATCCTTTCTGCACAAACGTCTCCAAGGTGCCAGATCTCATCTGCATCCTTCGCCATTTGGCTGACGTTTTCCGGCAAACGATTGTGCGTATCAGCCAGAACAAAAATCCGTGACGCCTTTTCTTGTCCCGCGTTTTTCATTTCAAGCCAAAGTCTGTCCTTAAGCGAAGTCGAACAAGTCGAAGAATCGAAGACAAAACCGGCGTCGCCGCGTACAGGATTGCGCAATCTGCACGCGGGCGTGTCCTAGGCGCATTGATTTGTCAGGTCGCGGATGTTACGTAGCCTCGCCCGCGCCTGCCATGAGCCAGAATTACAAAGAGACGCTTAATCTTCCGAAAACAGATTTTCCGATGAAGGCGAACCTGGCCGCGCGCGAACCGGAACTGCTGAAAATGTGGGAGCAAACGCGGCTCTACGAGCAAATCCAGAAATCGCGGGAAGATCGCCAACTGTTCGTTCTGCACGATGGCCCGCCTTTCGCCAACGGCGACGTCCACATGGGCACGGGGCTGAACAAGATTCTCAAAGATTTGGTCGTCAAATCGCAGACAATGCTGGGCAAACGTGCTCCATATGTTCCCGGTTGGGACTGCCATGGTCTGCCCATCGAGTACAAAGTCGTGAAGGAATCACGCGGGCTTTCGCCGCTCGAAGTCCGCAAGAGGTCGGAAGCGTTCGCGCGAAAGTTTGTCGATATCCAGCGCGAGCAATTCAAGCGACTGGGTGTCTTCGGCGATTGGGAGCATCCATATCTGACGATGGATCCCAAATACGAAGCGGAAATTTTGCGCGCTTTCGCGGTGTTTGTTGAAGAAGGTCTCGTTTATCAATCGAAGAAGCCGGTCTTTTGGAGCACGGGCGCGCAGACTGCGCTCGCCGAAGCGGAAGTGGAATATCAGGAGCGCGATGACACCGCCGTTTACGTTAAGTTTCCGATCATAAGCGGCGAACTGGCTGGCAAAGCAAGCATCGCGATTTGGACAACCACGCCATGGACTTTGCCGGCGAACCTCGCAATCGCCGTCGATCCAAAGGAAATTTACGTGGTTCGAGAATTTCGACGCGATGGAATTTCCGATACGCTACTCCTCGCCGATCGGCTCGTGGACGCGTTTTGCCTGGCAACAAAGTTCGAGCCAACCGGCGAGCCGCTCGCATCGTTTCCCGGAAGCAAAATCGACAAGATCACCGCGCGACACCCGTTTCTTGATCGCAAGTCGATTGTGCTTACGGCCGATTTTGTCACCATGGATACCGGCACTGGTGCGGTGCACATCGCGCCGGGTCATGGCGAGGGCGATTACTGGTTAGGTAGCGAAAGTGGATTGGCGATCTTATCGCCGGTCGATGACCATGGGCGCTTTACCGACGAAGCCGGTTTGCCGGACCTCGTCGGCAAATACGTCTTCGACGCCAACATCGATATCGTGAATTTGCTGCGCGAGCGCGGCATGCTTCTCGGCCAGCAAAATTTTCATCACTCTTATCCGTATTGCTGGCGGTCGAAGACACCGATCACCTTCCGCGCAGTGGAACAATTCTTTATCCGTATCGACGAATTGCGCGGCAAAGCGCTCGAGGCAATCAACACGGTCGAGTGGATTCCATCATGGGGAAAAAATCGCATCGCCGGCACGGTTCAATCGCGTCCCGACTGGGTGATCTCACGTCAACGCAGCTGGGGCGTCCCGCTTCCGGTTTTTTATTCACAGAACGGCGAGCCGATTCTCGATCCAAAATACATTCGCAAGCTCGCCGATCTTGTCGGGCAGCGGGGCTCAAACATTTGGTTCGAGTTGAATGATGTTGATCTTGCGAAAAAACTTGGGCTGCCGGAGGGCGCGACACACCGCAATGATACGATCGACGTTTGGATCGATAGCGGCGTTTCGCACAAAGCCGTTTGCGCGATTCATCCTGAGCTCCGCGATCCGGCCGACATGTATCTCGAAGCGACCGACCAACATCGCGGCTGGTTTCAGTCGTCGCTCATGACCAGCGTCGCGCTGAACAATCGCGCGCCCTACAAAATCTGCGTCACCCACGGTTTCGTGGTCGATCTTGACGGGAAAAAGATTTCAAAATCGGGCACGTACGACAAACCAGTTCACGCTGGTCATTTCGTCGATAAACACGGCGCCGATCTTGTTCGGCTTTGGGCGAGCAGCATCGATTATACGGACGACGTCCCGTTTTCTGAAGAAATGTTTACTCGGCTCGGCGACACTTATCGCCGGATTCGCAACACCCTACGGATTTTGCTCGGGAATCTTTACGATTTCGACCCAGGAAAGCAGGAAAGCAGAAAAGAGGATTTTACCTTGATCGATTGCTGGATTCTGGAGCGGCTCGATCATGTGATCGCCGACTGTCGATCCGCTTACGAAGCGTTCGAGTTTCACAAGGTTTACCACACGCTCAACCACTTCTGCGCGGTAGACCTGAGCAGCCTGTACATCGATATCACCAAAGACCGGATGTACTGCGACGCGCAGGATTCGCCACGCCGTCGGGCCACCCAGATGGCCATGCACACAATCTTCGATGCGCTCTGCCGATTGCTGGCGCCAATTCTCGTTTTCACGGCCGAGGAGGCGTGGCGTCATTCAGGTGCGGGCGGTTCGGTCCATCTGCTCGAGTTGTCCCAAACCCAAGGTCGACGTGACGGGGCGAGTGCTCAGATTGCCGACCTTCTGAAATTGCGCGCAGTGATCGGACAGGCGATCGAGCGCGCGCGCCAGGAAAAAATGATCGGAAACGCTCTCGAGGCTGCGGTTGTTTTGCATTCAGACTCCGATGTTACGACCAAGATCGACAAGGAGGAGCTGGAAGAATTTTTCATCCTGAGCGATTTAACAATTCATCAGGGGAAAGAAGCGAGCGCGTCCGTCACAAAAACTCCTTATCGCAAGTGCGCGCGTTGCTGGCGTCATCGGCCAAGTGTTGGCTCGAGCTCAAAATATCCGGACTTATGCGATCGGTGCGAAAGTGTGGTTGCGGCCATTGAAGCGCGCGCCTAATGATCTGTTGTTGTCATTCTAATCCCTTTTCGGCTCCGCTTAGGCTCTCAGTGTTATTCTTTCTGATGCACAGTAAGACACGCCTCGACTCCGCTCGGCATGGCGAGATCGTAAGATCGAGATGAAATTCGTTTTCTTGCTGTCAGTGCCGCTTTATGCGCTCGACCAATGGACAAAACAGTTGGTCCTGCGGTTCGTTAGTCCAGAGGAGCCGCGCATCATAATATCCAACTTCTTCCATTTGGTAAATGTCACCAACACTGGCGCGGCGTTCGGCTCATTTAGAAACAACAATACTTTTTTCATCGCGATTTCATCTCTCGCGGGTTTGGTCGTCCTGGCGCTTCTGGTCCGGCGGCGAGCACGTGATCATTGGGGCGATATGTCCCTCGCGCTTCTGCTCGCCGGCATTCTGGGAAATCTCACCGATCGTCTTCTTTATGGGCACGTAATCGATTTTCTTCTTTTCGATCTGCATGTTCGGTTCGCCCATCCCTGGCCCGCCTTCAACGTCGCCGATTCCTGCATCTCCGTTGCGGTCGTCTGCTTTATCATTCACGCGTTTTGGCAGAGCAAAGGCGCCGCCTCGCCGGCTGGGGGCGATTGACCTCAATCGTCTGCGCTCGCAAGATAGATGAGCGGTCTGCTGACCATTCTACCAAGATGAAAGCTACTTCGCCGATGGAAAAGACGGCGCGGGAAATTGCCGAGCGTTTGCGCGAGAGCGGCCATGTTGCGTATCTCGCCGGAGGCTGCGTGCGCGACATCGTCCGCGGCGAAACCCCAAAAGACTTCGATATCGCCACCGACGCCAAGCCGGAAATTGTGCAGGAAATTTTTCCACGCACCTATGCGGTTGGCGCGCATTTTGGGGTGATCCTCGTTGTGGAAAACCGCTTCCAATTCGAAGTGGCGACCTTTCGTTCCGATGACGTTTACGTCGATGGCAGACGGCCGACCGCCGTGCATTTCTCATCACCGGAAGAGGACGCAAAACGCCGCGATTTCACAATCAACGGAATGTTTTACGATCCGGTTGCGGAGAAAGTGATCGATTTCGTCGGCGGTCGCGCCGATATTGAGGCGAAATTGGTTCGCGCAATCGGTGATCCGGCGCAGCGCTTCGCGGAAGATCGATTACGAATGCTGCGCGCGGTGCGCTTCGCCACCGTGCTTGATTACAAGATCGACGATCAAACGTGGGAAGCGCTGGTCGCGAAGGCGGTCTCGATCAATGAGATCAGCGCGGAACGCATTCGCGAAGAGCTCGTGCGCATTTTTCTTTCCCCAAACAGAGTGCGCGGCTGGGATTTGCTCGATTCAAGCGGGTTGATGCGTGCCATTCTGCCCGAGGTCGATGCGATGAAGGGTTGCGCCCAACCAGAGCAGTTTCATCCTGAGGGGGACGTTTTTCAGCACACACGGCTGATGTTGCAATTTCTTCCAGAGAAAGTTTCCGTGCCGCTCGTTTTCTCGGTCCTACTTCACGACGTCGCGAAGCCGCGTACCGCAACCGTCGATGAAACGGGCCGAATTCGTTTTAACGCTCACGATCGCATCGGCGCGGAAATGACCGAAGAAATCATGCGGCGTTTACGATTTTCCGGCGCTGAGATCGACGCCGCGGTCGAGATGGTGCGACAACATATGGTTTTCAAAGATGTGCCCAAAATGCGCGTGGCGAAGTTAAAGCGTTTCATGGCGCGACCCACTTTCGACGACGAGCTCGAGCTGCATCGGGTCGATTGCGAGGGCAGCCACGGAATGCTCGACAATTACGAGTTCCTCCTACGGAAACGCGAAGAATTCGCGAACGAGCCGATCATTCCGCCACCGCTCGTGCGCGGGGACGATTTGGTGGCGCTCGGTTTGAAGCCGGGTCCGAAGTTTGGCGAAATTCTTGAAGCAGTTGAAACCCGGCAGCTCGAGGGAACGCTACGCACACGCGAGGAGGCGCTCAAATGGGTGCAACGGGAGTACTCGTTAGGCGGAAAACGGTAGAGGGCCCGCCCGACATCAAAACTATGAGAATCCTGATGATTAGCGCGGAAGCGCCACCTTTGCAGCGGACGGGTGCACTGATTGATGTGATGAATGCGTTGCCGCATGAGCTGCGTGCGCGGGGCAACGAGATCAGCGTGGCGCTACCGTTCTATCGTGAAATTCGAGAGAACGCGGCATTCAAGGCAAAGGATACGGGAGTGACTGTCGATGTCCCCGTGGGTAAGAAAACTTATGTCGCCGAGTATCTCGAGGGGCGGAGCGCAAGCCGCGTGCAATTATTTCTGATCCGCTGCGACAAGTTTTTTGATCGCCGGGGAATTTACGGAGAGCACGGCAAGCCGTATGAAGACAACGCGGCGCGCTTCATTTTTTTTTGTAAAGCAGCGCTGGAACTCGCACGGCGATTAATACCCTCATTACAAATTCTGCACGTCCACGACTGGGCGGCAGCGCTGGTGCCAGTCTTTGTGCGCGCGAACCATCTGCCATTCGCAACTGTGCTAACAATCCATCATCTCGCTGAGCAAGGCAGTTTCTGGGGCCTGGATTTCAGTCTCACGAACTTGCCTGAGCGGTTCTTCACTCTCCATGGCGTCGAGTTCTTCGGGCGCCTGAATTTTCTCAAAGGCGGAATTCTCTACGCCGACAAGATTACAACAGTAAGCGAACATTACAGACGGGAAATACTGACGCCAGCCGGCGGCTATGGTCTTGACCAGGTGCTTCGGGAAAATGCGCATCGTCTCACAGCGATTTTACACGGCGCGGATTACACACGCTGGAATCCGGCGTCGGACCGTCTGCTTCCAGTCCATTACGACGCGCGCACGCTTCGAGAAAAGCAGATTTGTCGCAAGGCCTTGCTAGAGCAAATGAAGCTCACACCTGAACCGCGCGGGCCAATCTTCGGGATGGTCACTCGCGTGGTTGAAGAAAAAGGTTTCGAGATTCTCATGCCGCTTCTCGACCGACTTCTTTTCGATGATGTCCGGCTGATCATTCTCGGCGAAGGCGATCCGGCCTATGAAACCGCTCTCGCTGTCGCTTCGCGAAAATTCCGGACCAAGTTTGCGTATATGAGGAATTATGATGAGAAGTTAGCCCATCTGATTGAAGCGGGGATGGATATCGCTCTCATCCCGTCGCGTTTCGAACCGGCGGCTTTGAGCGCGATGTATAGCTTGAAATATGGCGCGCTCCCGGTTGCCCGGGCAACCGGCGGCATTCAGGAGATCATTGAGGATTACGATCCAACCGAGGATAGCGGTTACGGTTTCCTTTGTTACGAATATTCGACTGAAGCCTTCTGGGATGCGATCAAGCGCGCGCGGGAAATCTTTCGTGATCGGAATGTGTGGACCACGTTGATGAAACGGGCGATGGCGCGCAGCTTTTCATGGGACGCCGCGGCGCAGAGTTACGAAGCGCTTTATAAAGAACTTGTCCGCGCGAACGACCAGCTAGCGGCGTAATCGTAGCCGTCAACCCATTCGACGGGTGCTCACGACAGTTCTGTGCGCTCGAATGGGGATCAATCGACTCCGTAATTCCCACCGGCCTTCGCAACGCTCGAGCGTGGCAAGGAGCGAGGCGGCTGAAGTGCCACAGGATCGTGCGAATAAACGGAGCGCGGGATCGTCAAACCCTGCTACCGAAACCAACGTACACGAGCCGGAAAAAATGCGATTTGAGATTGCCTTGGCCGAAAGATCGACAAGTTCTTGCAATCTTCAGAGCTTTCCTATCTCCTCGGCGCTTCCCACTTGTGACGTCATGACCCGCTCGTCGCCCGCATTCAAGCCATTGCTTGCGGCTTTGTTCGTGACTTTGATGCAGATCGCGATGGCGGTCGGTCTTTTAGCGCCGGATGGGCCGCTTTCCTCCCGATATTCCAGCCTTATCCAACACGATAGCTATTGGTTCATGAACATCGTTGATCGCGGCTACCAGACGATCGTGCCCCCCATCAATCATAAGGTGATGGAAGTTTCCAACGTTGCTTTCTTTCCCGCCTATCCCGCGATTGCCGCGATCCTTCGTTACGGGCTCCACTTCGATACAGATAGCGCGCTGCTGATCACCGCTCAGATGGCAGCCTGGGGCTTCTGGAGCTACTTCTTTCTTTTTTGCGGGCGCTGGAATCTTTCCCCTGCGCTCCAATTCTTTGGTGCATTGTCGATTCTTGCTCATCCAGCAGCCTTCTTTCTGATCGCAGGTTATTCAGAGTCGCTTTTTCTCATGGCGCTGCTTGGTTTCATTTATTGGAGCAGCAGCGAGGGTCGCGCCGCGAAGCTGCTGGCTGTGTTGCACGGTATCGTGATGTCCGCGACGCGGATTGTCGGACTCTTGTGTGCAGCGTTTCCGGTGGTACGCTCGGTGTTCGCGAAGGGATGGCGCGGCTGGCGGGGGCCGCTGGCATGGTTTCATGACCACGCGTCGGCGATTGGTTTAACCTTTGCGGGAACCTTGGGCGCACTCACGTTTTTCGTTTGCTGCCAACTGCGCTGGGGCCACTGGGACATTTATATGCTCACTCAAGCAGCCGGGTGGGGGATCATCCCCGATTATTTAGCAGTGTTTAGGCCGTCGAGTTATCGCTGGCTCGTTCCGGCGCTGAATAACCCGACCGAGGCGAGCCAGATGTCGATGACTTTGGGCGCATTGCTCTTTGGCATAATCGCGCTATGCGAACTGCTCCCAGCAGTTCGTCGACTGGCCGACTGGCCGACACGAGCCGGCATCTATTTCTGCGCCGCGGTGATCTATTACATTTCAATTAGCGGAGTGGCCTGCGTGGAGATGGAAAGCATGCTCCGCTATGAATTTTGCGTGCACGCCCTAATCGTGCTGGCGGTTTTGAATTTTCTAGGTCAATTTCACAAGTCGCCAATCCTTCTCCGGGCGTTCGGGACGGCGGCAGCAGTGTTAGTCAGCGCTGCTGGGTTAAGCATACAGGGTTGGTACGTCTGGAATTTTACCCGAGGAAATTGGGTCGCATAACATGAAAACAAAGGTCGCCATCATCGGTGCTGGGCCAGCGGGGTTGACAGCCGGTTACCTTTTATCGAAGGAGGGCATCGAGGTTGCTATTCTGGAAGCCGATCCGGTGTACGTCGGTGGTATTTCGCGCACCGCCACCTACAAAGGTTTTCACTTCGATATTGGCGGGCATCGTTTCTTTTCCAAATCCAAAGCGGTAGAAGATTTGTGGACCGAGATTTTGCCTAACGACATGCTCGTGCGGCCGCGTTCATCGCGTATTTTTTACGGCGGCAAATTTTTTTCCTATCCGTTAAAGCCGTTTGAAGCATTGCTGAAGCTCGGCATCTTCAAATCGGTTCTCTGCGTCGTCTCCTGGTTGAAAGCTCGCGTCTTCCCAATCCGCGATCCTCGTAACTTTGAAGAGTGGGTGAGCAATCAGTTCGGCAGAAGGCTCTTCAACACTTTCTTCAAGAGCTACACCGAGAAGGTTTGGGGCATGAGCTGCAGGGAAATTTCCGCAGACTGGGCCGCGCAGCGCATTAAAGGGCTTTCGCTTGGCAGTGCGATTAAGAACGCACTGTTGCCGCAGCGTTACAATGGCGATCGAACGAAAGTGATTAAGACGTTGATCAATTCCTTCCGTTATCCGCGCAGAGGTCCAGGCATGATGTGGGAAGCATGTGCTGAAAAGACGAAGGCGATGGGTGGTAAGATTCAAACGGGCTGTAAGGTTACCGGCTGTTGCTACAACGACGCCTCCAGCACTTGGACGGTCGAATTCACAGATCGACAAGGTAATTTGCGGACGCTTGAAGGCGAACACGTCATTTCATCTGCCCCCATGCGAGAATTGATCTGCGGATTGTCGCCGGCGGTAAGTGAGCGAGCGAAACACGCGGCGAAAAGCCTGAAGTACCGTGACTTTCTTACCGTCATGCTCATTCTGAAGGATCGACACATGTTCGATGACAATTGGATCTATATTCACGACCCAAGCGTTAAGGTTGGCCGCGTTCAAAATTTCCGCTCTTGGTCGCCAGAGATGGTGCCCGATTCCGATAAGGTCTGCTATGGCCTCGAATATTTCTGCTTTGAGCACGACGGTCTTTGGGATTCGAGCGATGGCGATTTAATCGAGTTAGCGACACGCGAGCTAATTCAGATCGGTTTGGCGAAAGAGGGCGACCTGGTTGACGGCTGCGTTGTGCGCCAGAAGAAAGCGTATCCGGTTTACGACGACGATTATGCGCGCCACGTCGCCACAATCCGCCAGGAGCTCGAAAACCGTTACCCGAACCTGCACCTCGTCGGGCGCAACGGCATGCACAAATACAATAATCAGGATCATGCCATGATGACCGCCATGTTATGCGTCGAAAATATTCTCGCCGACACCAAGCTTTACGATCTCTGGCAGGTTAACGGAGACGCTGAATATCACGAGGCTGGCGCGGCGGCTGCGGAAGAAACGACAGGGACGGCACTGCGACTCGTACCAACACGTGTGGTGGCTGCTCCCGAGCTCGCGCCGGAAGCTTAAAATTATAGCGGCACTCCTTTAGGAGCATCGCTCTTTTCGGCGGTCACAAACCGTCCCTACAGAAATTCCTCTGTCGGTGGACAGGAGCAGAACAGGTTTCTGTCCCCGTAAACATTGTCGATTCGCGCGACGGCGGGCCAGAATTTGTGCTCGCGTGTCCACGGCGCGGGAAAAGCCGCTTGTTCGCGCGAGTACGGCCGGTCCCACTTTTCCGAAGCAATTTGCCACGCCGTGTGCGGAGCGTTTTTCAAGAGATTGTTTTCCCGATCCATCTTTCCATGCGCGACCATTTCGATCTCTGCGTGGATCGAGATCATCGCGTCGCAAAAACGGTCGAGCTCGTGTTTTGGTTCGCTCTCGGTCGGTTCGACCATCATCGTCCCGGCCACTGGCCACGAAATCGTGGGCGCGTGAAATCCGTAATCCATCAAACGTTTTGCGACATCCTCCACTTCGATTCCCGCACTCTTCCACTGGCGAAGATCGAGAATGCACTCATGTGCAACGAGGCCGTGCTTGCCCTTAAAGAGAACTGGGAAATAGGGATCGAGCCGCTTTGCGATGTAGTTTGCATTTAAGATCGCGACTCTTGTTGCTTCCGTTAATCCGGCAGGGCCCATCATCCGGATGTACATCCACGAAATGGTAAGAATGCTCGCGCTGCCGTACGGCGCAGCGGACACGTTTCCGCCTTGGCCTCCGCCATGTTGATACTTCGAGCTGTTGTCGCCAGTCAGCGGCGGTTTTCCTTCTTCGCCTCCGCCAAAAATGATCCGACCTGTTTCTGGATCGAGAATGAATTGGCCCGGCAGAAACAGGGCAAGATGTTTGGCAACGGCGATCGGGCCCACGCCTGGTCCGCCGCCTCCGTGCGGAATGCAAAACGTTTTGTGCAAATTCAAATGGCAAACGTCCGCACCGTAGTCTCCGGGGCGGCAGAGACCGACCTGCGCGTTCATGTTTGCGCCGTCCATGTAAACCTGACCGCCGTGCAAATGGACGATCTTGCAGATCTCGCGAATAGTTGTTTCGAAAACGCCGTGCGTTGAGGGATACGTCACCATTAACGCCGCGAGATCGCGCGCATGCTCATCCGCTTTGGAGCGCAAGTCGGCAAGGTCGATATCGCCATCTTTCAAACAAGCCACCGACACAACCTTAAAGCCGGCCATAACTGCGCTGGCCGGATTAGTTCCGTGTGCCGAGGTCGGGACGAGACAGATATTGCGATGTGCTTCGCCGCGCGATGCATGATATTCACGAATGGCGAGCAGTCCGGCGTATTCACCTTGCGATCCAGCGTTGGGTTGCAATGAGACCGCCGCGAAACCGGTCATCTCAGCGAGCCATTCTTCCAGTTGCGTGCACATCTCGATGTAGCCGGCGGTCTGATCATTCGGTGCGAAAGGATGCAGTTTGGAAATTTCCGGCCATGAAATCGGGAACATTTCGGCAGTCGCGTTGAGCTTCATCGTGCAGGAGCCGAGCGGAATCATCGAGGTAGTCAGCGAAAGATCGCGTAATTCGAGCTTTTTGAGATAACGCAGCATTTCCGTCTCGGTATCATGGGTATTGAAGACTGGATGAGTTAGAAAATCGGAGGATCGGATGGCAGATTGCGGAAGCTGAAATTCCGAACCGGCAAGGTTGTTATCTTCAAAATCGCGCACGTTTGTGCCGCGCAACACCGCCATGAGAATTTCGAGATCTGCGTCCGTGGTC
>Ga0137403_10002076_pt1 | contig 24761 bp, 24 predicted proteins | sample CZOMad2_1_16fung_FD_122057 | JGI IMG/M metagenome (GOLD analysis project Ga0137403, IMG submission 122057) | Vadose zone soil fungal communities from Angelo Coast Range Reserve, California, USA - CZOMad2_1_16fungal (Hybrid Assembly) | ecosystem: Environmental > Terrestrial > Soil > Vadose zone... | reverse complement strand
CTCGGGGGTCCCACTGCGCCGGTCGCGTACCCCCGGCTCCCCTGCCTGGCCCGGCGCCACCCGCCCGTTCACCGTGGGGTCGTTCATGAATAACCCGGGCTAGCGGGCCTGCTCGGGGTGTCGCTCGCGGGTCGGTTTCATCGAGAGTCGCTCGGCGCTTTCGATGGAGGCGGACTTTTCTTGAGGTGGGCGTAGTCTTCGGGGTAATCGACGCCGAATCGCTCACACAGAGCTGAGACGTCCCGAAAGTCACGCTCGCGGAGTCTGTAGCCGGTGTGAAATTTCACCATGTACTCTGCCGCGATGCATTTCACGGTGCGGCCGTCGATGGCTCCCGATCCGGAAAGCGAAGCGGCCGGGTACATGACTCCTTTCTCCACGGGCCCATAGATCCCATTTCCCTCGGCATCAACCACGATGGCGTGCACATCTACTTCGTGGCCCTTACCGTCACCCAAGACGAAGTTCCAGGGACTCGTATCATCTCGGGCGACGTCCCGGTAGCCTTGTGACTCCAAGAGCCGACGGAGCCGCGGCACGTCCTTCTGCTGAACGACAATATCCAGATCTCCGTGAGGACGGGTCTGCTCCCCGAGCAAGGCATCGACGCCCCAGCCGCCATCGAGCCACACCGCGAGGCCCCCTTCCTCCAGCTGCTGCAGGAGCCGGACGACGTCTTCCGATTTCATGCTCACGGGCTGAAGGCGACGTAGCTGCGGTGGATCGAGTGTCGCCTCCACATGAAGCTCTCCGTGTAGTAGTGAAACAAGCTCACCGCCAGGATGATGGGCTCGTAGGCACGCCCGAGATGCCGGTCCAGGAGCACGTTCACGCCGATGGCCAGCGCCAGGACGACGACGGCGATCGGAAGGTGTGAAAACGCGAGAGCCCGATAGAGCGCGTTGTGCGACGCCACCAGATTGCGATTGTGGTCGTGCGTCAGATAGAACGCCCACCCGGTCACGTCGTGCACGACGCGCGGGACCAGGATCGCGAAGCAGAAGTACCCGCCGGCGGCGAAGAGGCCGGCGGAGAGCGACATGGCTTGCGTCGCCCAGAGATAGTGGCGCCCGATCGTCGGCTCGGCGAATTGCGCGGCGCGGACCGTCAGAAGCGTCGTGAGGACCAGCAGGGGCGCGCCGATCCAGTTGAGCCAGGGGCCCGCCAGATTCGTCACCCCGAGCGTGAAGACGGCGATGGTCAGCCACTTCCACCACACGAACGCGCGGCTCACGGTTCCCACGAGGGCGCCCGCGATGCCGACCTGCTGCGCGATCACGTGCCACATCGTGAGGGCGATGAAGATCAGCCCGGCGGAGCCGGCATCGAACAGGTACAGGAGCCCGGCTCCGCCGAGCACCAGGGGCACGCCGACCCGAAGCTGCCCTCGATAGACCCTCAGATACTCGCGGTCGTAAAAACTGAACTGGCTCGCCAGGATGTGGGGAAGAACGAAGAACACCGTGAACCAGAAGAGCTCCTCCGGCGACCGAGGCAGGATCTCTCGGAGACCGCCGTGGAGATACCCGAGGTCGAGGATGACGACCACCCACGCGATCGGGACGATCGCGTAGATCGCAAGGAGCAATCGCCGCGAGAGCCGCCAGGTGCCGGCGAGCGCGGTGCTCACGCCCTCACGCGCTGCGGAAGCGGCTCGACTTCACGAACAGGATCGCCAGCATCGGCAGCACGAACCCGAGCACGGTCGTCAGCACGAGCAGGGTCCCGAGCTGGCTGTAGTCGGCCGGGGCCTTGATCGCGCCGCCCGCGTCCTTCACCTCGCGCGCGACGGTGAAGATCTGATTGAGGTACTTCGTCCCGAGCTGGGCGGCGGCCAGTGCCAGGTTCGAGAACGACGCCATGATCGCGAAGAATGTCGCCTTCAACCGGTCCGGCGCGGAATTGGCGATCCACGCCAGCATCGGGACCATCGCGATCTGACCGAGCGGCGACTCGAGCGCCGTATCGATGAGCGCGATCATCCGCGCATCGACGACGCCGCCGGTGTGCGCCGCCGTCCAGTCGTGGAACCCGTAGTACATGCCGACGATGGGCAGCCCGAGGACGGTGCCCACGACGGTGAGGAAGCCGGCGATGTAGGCGATCGACCGTTCGGCCATGAAGCGGCGGAAGATGAACAGCCCGAACAGCGTGAGGACGCTGCCGATCACCGACAGCTCCGCCAGGAACTGTTGGTCGAAGCCGAGCCGATCGATCATCCACCACGTCGAGCCGGCACCGGGGCCGGGAATGGCGCGGAAGACGAACACCACGATCGCGGTCCCCACCAGCACGTGCCGCGCGTCCGGCTCCAGCTCGCCGGTGAGCCGCCACATCAGGAACAGCACGATCGCCATCGACGCGCCGAAGACGATCTCCTGACCACCCGCGATCTGGCCCACGCCGACCCCGAGCGAGACGAGCGCGAACGCCAGGCCGCCCCCGAGGATCCACCAGTTGACCGGGGGACGCTCGCCGTGCGGGTTCAGCATGCGGCGCACGTCGCTCCTGGCGAAGCCCTTCGCGGCGAGCCGCCGCGCGTCCCGCCACTGGAGGGCCAGCCCGAGCACGACGCCCAGTACCGACACGACCGGAATGACGAGCGCCAGATCGTAGACGCGGGCATACGCGAGCGCCTTCTGGGCCTCGGGCAGCTCGCCCACGCCGTGCAGCAGGTACACGTTCGCGAGCGACACGAGGACTCCGCCGCCGATGATCGCGACCCGGCCGAGCGTCTGCACGGTCGTGTTCATGGACTTGCGCTCAGCCATGCTGATCGCGCGTCCCTCGGCGTCGAAGCGCGGCACCGCCTCGACGGTCATCGCGTCGGCGACGATGTCCTGCACGACGTAGCCGATCGGGGAGAGGAGCGCCGCCAGCACGAACCACGATTCGACGCCCCACAGCGCGCGCATCGACTCGGGGTGGCCGAGCAGGCCGATCATGATGACGATGCTCGCGGTGATCAATCCGGCGCCCGCGAACACCAGCGCGGCCTTCCAGCGCCAGACCAGATCGACGAAATGGCCGAGCGGCACCTTGAGCGCCCACGGCAAGCCCGCCCAGAAGGCGAGCGCGGCGAGAAACTCGGCCGACAGCCCCAGCCGCTCCTTGACGAAGAACGTGCCGACGATGGCGGTGAGGGCCGAGATGCCGGCCGCGGCATAGACCATGAGCGGCGGCAGGTACGAGAGCCGCATCTCGCGCCCGAGGGCCAGGAAGTTGCGGTCGATCCAGGACCGAGCCAACGCCATCAGCCACCAGGGTACCCTCGGAATCGACGCGGCGGCAATGTGGTACCTTCTGGCGAGTCGCCGAAGACCGAGAGGAGGCCACGATGAGCGAGAAGGTCGATGGAACGACCGCCAGTCCGTACGGCTACCCGTTCTGGGACTGGGTAGCGCGCGAAGATCCGGAGTACGTCCGGGCGCGAGGGCCGTTGAGCGCGCTGTCGGTCGGCGAAGGCAAAGAGCTCTCGATCAAGCATCGCGAGATGGTCATCATCGGGATCCTCGCCTATCGCGGCCGCGAGGAGGGCGTGGTCACCCACATGCGCCGGGCCGTTCAGCACGGGGCGACCAAGCGCGAGCTGCTCGAGGCGATCGAGTCGGCCGCGGTGCCGGGCGGTGGACCGACCTTCAGCACCGGCGTGCAGGCGCTGATGCAGCTCGATCGCGACGGGGCGTTCAAGAAGCCGTAAACGGAGGCCGTCATGGCAAAGGCATACTGGATCGCGTGCTATCACGCCATCAAGAACCCGGAGGCGCTGGCCGCCTACGCGAAGCTCGCGGCGCCGGCCATCCAGGCCGCGGGCGGACGCTTTCTCGTGCGCGGCACACCGGCGAAGACCTACGAAGCGGGACTCAACCAGCGCGTGGTCGTGATCGAGTTCGACAGCGTCGCGCAGGCGACCGCGGCGCACGACAGCGCCGGCTACCAGGCCGCGCTCAAGGAGCTGGGGAACGCCGCCGAGCGCGACATCCGCATCGTCGAAGGGGTCGCCTGAGACCCTGACGAGGGTGACGCTCCTCGACGCCGTCGGGTGACTTGCGCCCGCCGCCCTGCCGGCGTATGGTCCCGGGCAATGAAGCGCAGGGCCTCGCTCGCTGTCCTGCTCCTGGGCGTCCTGCTCGCCCTTCCGGCGGTCGCCCATGCCAGCCCGACGGATCCGGTGTGGATTCCCGGCTTCTACGACGACAACGACTACGACGACGTCATCCTCTTCATCACCGGTGCCGTCAGCGCCGTCGACTCCCGCGTCGTGGACCCGGTCGGGCCGGTCGTCGTCTGTCTCGGGCTGATCGCCCCGAGCAAACCGCAGTCCCCCTCGGCTCGCCCGCTCGACTCGCTCTCCACCCGAGCTCCTCCCCGCACGCTCTCGTAACGCCATCTTCTCGCCCGCGGCCCTCGAAAGGCACGGGCGTCACCGCGCGGCGTGAGGCCCCGTTCACACCTCACGCGTGGAGCTTGACCCTTCGCGGCTCAATACAGGAGATCTCGCAATGATGCGAAAGTTCTCGCTCACTCTGTTCCTGCTTCTCGTCGTTACCGTTCCCTTCCTGCTACTCGGCGCCGGATCCGGCCACGCTGACGACCGACACGACCGGGACGACCGGGGCAACGGAAGGGTCAACGGACCTGTCAAGCTGCTCAAGACGATTCCGGTGCCCGTGAGCGCCGTGAATGGCACGGCCGGCGCTCTGTACTCCTTCGATATCAGCTTCGTCGACCCGGCGACCCAGACCTACTATCTCGCCGATCGTTCCAACAAGGCCGTCGACGTCGTCAACGCCCAGACGGACACGTTTGTCACGCAGATCTTCCCGAACAACGGCCACGCCCCGTTTGCTGGGTTTGTGCCGTGTTCGCCCGCCGCCGGTGCTAACGATTGCGCCGGTCCCAACGGCGTGGTCGCCGCGTTCCCCTGGCTCTTCGTGACCGACGCCCCCAGCCGCGTGCTTACTTTCGACCTCAGGACCAGCCCGCCCACGACAGTCAGCGAGGTCTTCACGAAGGCTGGCGAAAAGACACGTGCAGATGAGCTCGCGTACGATCCGAGGGATGGGCTGCTGCTGGTGATCAACAACGCTTCAGATCCGCCGTTTGGCACCTTGATCCAAGTCAATAAGACGACTGGCGCCCTCAGCGTCGTGACGAATATAGACTTTGATGCGGCCCATGGCGTTGATGCCACAAACGGCGCCGAACAGCCAGTGTGGGATCCCGTCACCGGCAAGTTCTATCTCTCCATCCCGCAAATCGGACCGACGCTCTCGCACGGAGGGGTCGTGCGCATCTCGACGACCGGCACGGTGGAGGCGACCTATCCGGTGGAGTTCTGCTCGCCGGCCGGCCTCGCCCTCGGTCCCAAGCAAGGTCTGCTTGTCGGCTGCAACACGGTCTTCGACACGGCGGGCGGTGTATGGACTGGGAATGCGGACAGGGATATAAATTCCGCGAAGCCCCGGTATGTGATCCTGGACGCCAAAACGGGCAATACCGCTAAGATCTTGTTCGACGTGGGACCCGGAGACGAAGTCTGGTTCAACAAGGGCGACGGTAACTACTACACCGCGTCCTCCGGCAGCCCTCTCGTCCCCAATGCCATTACGCCGCCGCGGTCCCCCGTCGGAACCGCGACAGCCGCGCCCGTCAACGTGTCCCAGGGTGCCGCCATTCTCGGCGTGATCGACGCGGAAAAACAGACGCTGCTCCAGCTTGTGCCGACGCTCAACGTTCCCGCGCGTGTGGCTCCCGCGCCGAACCCGCATCCCGCTGGGACAGCGCATTCGGTCGCCGCCAATGCCCAGAACAACCACGTGTTCGTACCCTTGGCGGCGAACAACGCCTTCCCCGACTGCTTGAAGGGGTGTATCGCGGTATACGGGAGGCCATCGTCAGAGGACGACGACTAGTCCGAGCACTGATCGTTGGGCCAGCCAACTATAGTGGCTGAGGTGGGCGAGCGGCGCGATCGCGAGGTTGCGCCGCTCGTCTCTGTCGGACCGGTGGATCGCGCCGTGACGTTGCCGACGCGTCGCTTGGGTTTTCTGCAGCCCGCACTATGGTCAATGCGCAGCGGCTGGACGCGGGTGCGTGACCTTCTGCCCGCCCGCTCAGAACCGCGGAGCGGACGGGCGATGTCCAGGCCCGTGCTCGCGCTCAACCTCTCCATGGCCGGCCTCTCAGTCTTCTTTTCCATCCGCGTAGGCCACGCCCTCTTCACTCCTGATCTCCAATCACCGTCGCGCATCGCCCGGCCCATCGCGGTCACGGCCCCACGCAATCACGACGTTGCGCCGAATTCGCACTCCCGCGAAGTCTACGACGTGATCGCGACCCGGACTCTTTTCCATCCGAATCGCTCCGAGCCGACACGCTCGGAAGCAATCGCCCAGATGCTGCCACCAGCGCCAGCGTTGGCGCTCTATGGCGTGGTGATCAGCGGCGACACCCGCCTTGCGTACGTTGAGGATCTCGCCACGAGGCAAATCGTGGGCTACATGACCGGGGACAAACTGGCTGGCGGACAGGTGGAACGGATCGAGCCGGATCGAGTGGTGATCATGCGGGCAGACGGTCCCTTCGAAGTTATGCTGCACCGACCAAGGGAGCCCCTGCCAGTCGTGCCATCGCCTGAAGAGGGCTCGCCAAGACGGTCCCGCGGCCGGCAGGAGTAATGCGCCGAACCTCTCGAGTGATTCTCGGACAATGGGAGTCGCGTGAAAGCGCTAGACCTTTACCGCGAGCGGGCAAAAGCGTAGCATCGGGGCATCCTCGAGAGGAGGGCGACGATGCGCTATACGCGGATCTCAGCCGACTGCCACATCGACATGCCGTGGATGCCGCCGGACCTGTTCACCTCGAATGCCTCCGCGGGGTTGAAGGACAGGATGCCGTACGTGGCGGACGGGCCGGACGGGCCGCACTGGACCTGCAAGAACGGCACATCGTTCGGCCTGGTCTGCGGCGTCGGTCCCGGCGGTGCCAAGCTGGTCCCCGGGCAGAACTACCGCGTCGACAAGATGGCGGCGACCGGGCTCTACGAGGACGCCAAGCGCGGCATCCGGCGCGTCATCGATCCCCACCTCCGGGTGAAGGACGCCGAGCTCGACGGCGTCGACGCCGAGGTGATTTTCGGAATTCTCGGCGCCGCCACGCGCCTGAGCGATCACGCGGCCGCCCACGAGATGTTCCGCATCTACAACGACTGGCTCAAGGACTTCTGCCGCCACTATCCGGACCGTCACATCGGCCTGGCCTGCCTGCCGTACGGTGACATCGACGTCGCGGTGAAGGAGATCCACCGTGTCGCCAAGATGGGGCTGCGCGGCCTGGAGCTCTCGTGCTCCTGGGACATGGAGCCGATGTGGCATCCCATCTGGGAGCCGCTCTGGCAGGCCGTGAACGAGGTGAACCTGCCGCTCCACTTCCACACGTTCCCCTCGATGCCACCCGGCGTCCGCGAGAAGGCGACCGGGCTCACGCGCCGCGCCGCGATGTTCACCGGCGTGTCCGCCTTCCAGATGAACCTCGTCAACATCCTGGCCGCCATCGTCGGCGCCGCCGTCCTCGAGCGCTATCCGAACCTCCGGATCTCCTTCGGCGAGAGCGGCATCGGCTGGATCCCGTACGCGCTCGACCGCATGGACTTCGAGTGGGAGGACCGCTTCCGCGACCTCGGCCTCACGATGAAGCCGAGCGACTACTGGCGGCGCCAGTGCAAGGCCACGTTCCAGTTCGACCGGATCGGCACCAAGCTGATCGACGACATGGGGGTGGAGACGCTCATGTGGGCGTCGGACTACCCGCACACCGACGGTGTGTGGCCCGAGTCGTCGAAGTACATCGAGGAGCAGTTCGGCCACCTGCCCGCCGACGTGGTTCGCAAGATCACGTGCGAGAATGCCGGGAAGTTCTACGGCCTGATTCGGTGATTGACGTGGGGGGCGCCGACAGGGCCCCCCACACCCCCCAACGCGTGGCGTGCGCTGCACAGGTAGCGTGCGCTGCACGCGTGGCGTGCGAGCAATAGCGTTCCGTCAGGCGAGCGCCGGCGCGCCCTTCCCCTGCGCGAGGAACCGCAGCGCGACGGCGACGTGCATCGCGATGCCGGTGGCGAGCGCCGACTCGTTCACGAGCATCCGGGGCGAGTGATTCGGGAAGGCCGGGCCGGTCTCCGGGCGCGTGCTCAGGTTCGCGATGGCGCCGGGCACGCGCTGGAGCACGTACGAGAAGTCCTCGCTGGCCATGATCGGATGGCTCGTCGCGTGCACCGCCTCCGGCCCAAGCAGCTCGCGCGCCGTATCGAGCACGAAGCCCGCGAAGTCGGGGTCGTTCACGGTGACGGGATAGCCGCGGATCAGCTCGACGGCGACCTCGGCGCCGTGGGCAGCCGCGACGCCCTCGGCCACGCGGCGCACGCCGTCGAGCACGCGCTCGCGGGTCGCCTCGGAGACCGTGCGGATCGTGCCGAGCAGGCTCGCGGTCTCCGGGATCACGTTGCGCGTCGTCCCGGCCTCGATCTTCGCCACGGTCACGACCGCCGGGTCGAAGACGTGGACCCGGCGGGTCACCAGGGTCTGGAACGCCTGCACGATCTCGCACGCAATCGGGATCGGATCGAGGCAGTCGTGGGGCGCCGAGGACGCCCGGCGGTGTATGCTGCGGCCTCGAGATGGCCGTCCGAACATGCCAACAAGGGCCCGCGCTCGATAGAACGGAGGAAACAGTGACGGTTCGCCGCTCATCACTGGCATCGGCGGTCGTGCTCGCACTGACCGTCGCGCTCGTGCCGCCGGTGTCCGCCGCGCCCGAGGGGCGCTCGGAAGCGCCCGTAGGACAGATCACGTTCGCCGTCCACGTGTCGCTGGCCCCGACGTGGTTCGATCCCGCCGAGACGCCCGGGGTCATCACCCCCTTCATGACGCTGTACGCGCTTCACGACGCGCTCGTGAAGCCGATGCCCGGCAACGCCTGGGCGCCGAGCCTGGCCGAGTCGTGGACGGCGTCGAAAGACGGGCTCGGCTACGAGTTCGTCCTGCGCAAGGGCGTCAAGTTCCACAACGGCGATCCGGTCGGCGCCGACGACGTGAAGTTCTCGTTCGAGCGTTACAAGGGCGCCGGGGCCACCACGCTGAAGGCGCGGGTCGCGGCGGTCGAAGTCGTCGACCCGCTTCGCGTTCGGTTCCGGTTCAAGCAGCCGTGGCCGGACTTCATGACCTTCTACGCCACGCCGGCCACCGGTGCCGCCTGGATCGTGCCGAAGAAGTACACCGAGCGCGTCGGCGAAGAGGGCTTCAAGAAGGCGCCGGTCGGCGCCGGGCCGTACCGCTTCGTGTCGTTCAATCCGGGCATCGAGCTCGTCGTCGAGGCGTACGAGGGCTTCTGGCGGAAGACGCCCGCGGTGAAGCGCCTCGTCTTCAAGTCGGTGCCCGACGAGTCGACGCGCCTGGCGATGCTCAAGCGCGCCGAGACGGACGTCGCGTACTCGATCCGGGGCCCGAACGGCGAGGAGGTCAAGCGGACGGCGGGCCTCACGCTCAAGCCGACGTTCCCGACGTTCACGGAATGGATCACGTTCACCGAGCAGTTCGACCCGAAGTCGCCGTGGGCGGACCAACGCGTGCGGCTCGCCGCCAACCTCGCGATCGATCGCAAGGCGATCAGCGAGGCGGAGTACCTCGGGTACGGCAAGACCTCGGCCTCCATCATTCCCCGCGACTTCGAGTTCCACTGGGCCCCGCCCGCGTATCCGCACGATCCGGCGCGGGCCAAGCAGCTCCTGGCCGAGGCCGGCTACCCCAAGGGCTTCGACGCGGTCGAGATCGCGACCGACGCGGTGTACGCGCCCGAGGCCGAAGCCGTCATCAACGGCTTTCAAACCGTCGGGATCCGCGCCCGGCTGCGGCCGATGGAGCGCGCGGGATTCTACAAGGCGGACCAGGAGAAGACGTTCAAGCACCTGGTCCGTGTCGGCAGCGCGGCCGCCGGCAACGCGGCGACCCGGATCGAGGCGTTCGTGATCTCCGGCGGCATCCGCTCCTACGGCGGCTACCCGGACATCGACGCGCTCTTCCGCGATCAGGCCGGGGAGATGGACAGGAAGCGCCGCGAGGCGATGCTGCAGAAGATCCAGCAGCTGATGCACGAGCGGGTCATGTTCGCGCCGATCGTCGAGCCGGCGCTGCTGATCGGCGTCGGCGCCCGGATGGCGGAGCTGCCCACGATCGCCGGGCATCCGTATCTGTCGCCCTACGAGGACCTCAAGCTCAAAGGACGCTGACCGAGGAGGCTTTCGACCATGACACAGACGATGAAGGCATGGTTCGCCGTTCCCGGCCCCGAGGGCGCGGTGTTCGAGCTGCGCGAGAGCCCGGTGGCCGCCCCGGGAGCCGGCCAGGTGATGGTCGCCGTCCGGGCGGCCGGCACGAATCGCGGCGAGCTCATCCGCGGCGCGGCGCTGCGGCCGGGCAGCGCGCCGGCCAGCCCCGCGCGGGCGGGCACGGAGTTCGCCGGCGAGATCGCCGCCCTCGGCGACGGGGTGAGCGGCTGGAAGCCGGGGGACCGCGTCATGGGCCGCGCGGTCGGCAGCTACGCGCAATTCGTCATCGCGCACCAGCGGGCCCTCATGCGGATCCCCAGCGGCATGTCGTGGGCCGAGGCCGCCGCCGTTCCCAACGTCTTCGTCACGGCGCACGACGCGCTGGTGACCAACGCGGCCGCCAGGCCGGGCGAGTCCGTGATGGTCACCGCCGGCCCCTCGGGCGTCGGCACGGCGGCAATCCAGATCGCGCGCTACATCGGCGCGACCCCCGTGCTGGCGACCACCCGGACGCCGGCCAAGGCCGCCGCGTTACGTGCGCTCGGCGCGCACGAGGTCGTCGACACGCGCGACGCCGGGAAGTGGGTGGACGCCGTGATGCGCGCGACGGAGGGCCGCGGCGTCGACGTCATCATCGACCACGTCGGCGGCCCGATGCTGGCCGACAACATTCGGGTGCTCGCGCTCAAGGCGCGGCTGGTGAGCGTCGGCCGCAACGCGGGCCGCGTCGGCGATTGCGACCTGGACGAGGTCGCGCGGAAGCGCGCGAGCATCATCGGCGTCACCTTCCGCACGCGCACCCCCGAGGAGTCGCTGGTGTGCAGCGAGCGGTTCGCCGCCCACCTGCTCGACGCCGTCGCGAAGGGCGCGCTCAAGCCCGTGCTCGACCGCACGTTCGCGTTCGACCGGCTCCCCGACGCGCACAAGTACATGCTGAGCGACGCGCAGACCGGCAAGATCGTGCTCGCGGTGGACGACGCCGCGCGTTGACCACCCCGGAGACCGCACCGCCCGCGGTCGCCACCAAGTTCGGCGCGCTGTACCACCGCGACTACCGCCGGTACTTCCTGCTGGCGCTCCTGGGCATGACGGCCGAGAGCGTCGAGCACGTGACCAGCTACTGGGTCATCTTCGAGTCGTTCCACTCGCCCACCCTCGGCGGCTTCGCCGTCATCAGCCACTGGGTGCCGTACCTGGTCTTCTCCGTGTACGCGGGCGCCCTCGCCGACCGGTTCGACTGCCGCCGGCTCATCCAGGTCGCCCAGGGGCTGTTGATGCTCGCGTCGCTCGCCTGGGGCGCGCTGTTCCTGACGGGAACGCTGCGCGCCTGGCACGCGGCCGCGCTCTTGATGGTCCACGGCATGGCCGGCGTCATCGCCTCGCCGCCGATCCAGCTCATCGTCCACGACATCGTCGGCGCCGAGCACCTGCCGAGCGCGATCCGCCTCAACGCGATCAGCCGCTATCTCTCCATGCTGGTCGGGCCCGCCGTCGGCGGCGGGCTCATGCTGGTCCTGGGTCCGGGCCTGGCGCTGCTCGTCAACGTGCTCCTGTATCTGCCGCTCACCCTCTTCCTCTTCCGCATGCCGTACACGGGGCATCGGAGCGAGGGCGGCGCGCCGCGGCAGGCGGCGCGCTTCAGCTTCTCGGAGGCGCGCCAGATCCTGGCCGAAGTCCGCTCCGAGCCGCGCATCATCCGGATGATCGTGCTGGCCGGCGCGACGTCGTTCTTCGTCGGCACCGCCTTCCAGGCGCAGATGCCGGAGTACGCGCACCATCACGGCTCCGACGATGCCGACGTCTGGTACAGCGTGCTGTTCGGCGCCAACGCGGCCGGCGCCGTGATCGGCGCGGTCATTCTCGAGAGCGTCGCGATCTTCCAGGGGGGCGCGCGAGCGGCGATCGTGTGCGCGGCGATCTGGGGCGCGGTGATGGCGATCTTCCCGCTCGCCCACGGCTACGCGGCGGCGGTGACGCTCCTGGTGCTGGCCGGCATCTTCAACATCGCCTTCACGTCGATGGCGCAGGCGCTGGTCCAATTGCTGGCGCCGCCCGGGCTCCGCGGCCGCGTGGTCGGACTCTTCAACACGTCGATGCTCGGACTCCGGGCGGGCAGCGGCCTGACGGTCGGCGTCCTGGGGGCCGCGATCGGCGTCGAGCTCTCGCTGATGCTGAGCGCCGTCGCCGTGGTGCTGGTCGCCCTCGGCCTGCTGGCCGCGGACGTCCGCCGCCGTCAGTAAGGCACGTCGATGAGGCGCTCCCGTGCCGAGCGCATGTCTTCCTGGAGCAGCTCTCGGAGCGCCCGCGTCACGGGGCCGGGCTTGCCGTCGCCGATCGGCCGCTGGTCCCACTCGACCACCGGCGCCACCTTGATCGAGCTGCCGATCAGCATCATCTCCCGGGCCGCGCGGGCCTCGGCCACGGGGATGTCGCAGACCTGAACGCCCTTGATGAGGCTTCGCGACCGCAGCGAGGTGGCCAGATCCAGCAAGCGCAGCGACGTGCAGCCGGACAGGATGTGGTCGAACTTCGGGTGCTTCAGCATCCCGTCCGCGGAGACGAACGCCACGTTCATGTTGGAGCTCTCGCCCACGTTGCCGGCCTCGTCGACGAAGACCCCGTTGTCGAGGCCGCGCTCCTGCGCTTCCATCTGCATGAGGGTGTTGGGCAGGTAGTTGGTGCTCTTGGTGACGGCGTAGAGGGGCGGCTTGATGGGGTACGTCGTCGTCATGACCCGCAGCCCCTGCGTGTACCACGTGTCGGGATAGGCGAGACCCGCGAAGATCATCACGAAGAACCCGGGCTCGGCGCCGGCGGCCGGCGTGAGGCCGAGACTTCCCGGGCCCGCCGAAGCCCAGTAGCGGATCGAGCCCTCTCGCCGCCCGCTCGCGGCCGTGGTCCGCACGATGATGTCCCGCATCTCGGCTCGCGCGGGCAGCTGGATCTTCGAGGTCCGGGCGGAGCGGATGAACCGGTCGAGGTGAGCCTCGAGGTCATAGATCTTCCCCGCCTCGATGGCCGCCGTGTCGAAGATCCCGTGCCCGCGATGCACCATGTGGTCGTCGAACGGGACGACCATGAGCGCCGTGTCGGTCACGATCCCGCCGAGCTGGCTCGAATAGAACGCCCAGAACTTGACCGGCTGCCGGGTCCGAAGCGCCCGGAGCCGCGTGAGCACCTCGTCGGCCGTCAGGATCTGCAGAACGGTCGTCACTGGCATGCGAACCTCCTCTCGACCGGGCGGCGTTTGCCAAACACGGTCTGCGTCACGGCCTCCAACTGTAGCATCCCTGGTCGAGCGCGGGTTTCGCCCGCGCAATTCTACTCGGTCCCGGCCGGTGGGGGGCCATCGGGGGGAGCGAACCGCCGCTCCCCCCGATCTAAATCAAATCAGAAACGAAAGATTCGGAAGCGGCTCGGCCGCGTTCACCAGCACGACCGTCTTCCGACACATCTTCAGCTCGCCGTCGACGCGGCGGAGACGATGCGTCGTGCGCCCGACCCACCAGTGCATCTCGCGCTTGGCCTGAATCGCCAGCTCCGCGAGGGCGAAGTTCGACTCGGCGACGAGCTCGCCGTCGTCGGCCGCCGCCACTTCGATGTTCGAGATGAGCCGGCGCATGAGGGACGCGGGCTCCTGACTGTAGCGATAGCCGGTCTGCAGTAGCTTGATGCGCGTCTCGAGGCGGCCGCGGTTGTCGTAGATGTGCGAGAGGTGCTTGTCCGGATCGGCGCCGGGGTCCGTGGTCGCCGGAACCCAGTAGACACCGTCGTCGGTCCAGAGCGCCAGCCAGTCGGCGTAGCGCGCCTCGTCGGCCAGACGCGCTTCCTTGTAGAGGAACTCGACCACGGCTCGGTACTCGGCGTCGGAAACCATCGGCGCGGGCGACTACGCTTCCGTCATCACCGCCCGGTAATGTCGCCAGAGCGCGCGATTCGTCGTCTCGTCGGTGACGTGGGAGACCGTGCGGCCCTCGGAGTCGACACGCTCGCGGTTCAGGCCGCGGCCGAGCTCGAGCCACGCGACGGTGCGCGCGTGGAGTCCAAGCTGGTTGCGGCTCGCCACCGTGAGGTCCTCGGGCATCAGAAAGGACGCCGGCCCCATGCCCGCCTCCGCCATCCGGAGCAGGCGCCCGTTGAACTCCGGAACGTCCTTGAGAAACATCGGCGTGTGCCAGTGCACGCACTCCTCGACGCTCACGGGCTGCACGATCGCGATGTTGGTCTCGCCGAGGAACAAGTTGGGAAAGATGAGCGCGTGCGCCGGCCCCTCGAGAATCCGCCGGCGCGCGGTCTCCGGTCCGTCCCGGCGCTCCAGCGCCGCGACGAAGTCGTCGACCACCGATCCCGAGGCGCCGCCCAGCCACTCGAACGGGCCCTGGTAGCCGGGCGACCAGTCGATCTCCATGTGGCCGTTGCCCCAGTCGCGCACCACGGCCTTGATGGCCTTCTCGTCCCCCACCACGCGCTGGTACTGCGAGCGCACGGTGCTGAACAGCGCGCGATGGACGAAGCCGAGATGGTAGCCGTCGCTGTCGTTCTCGGGCAGCGCCTTCCAGTTCGCGGCGCAACGATGCTTCACCCAGCCGGCCGTGAGCTCGACTTGGCCGGCGGGCGACAGATCGCAGGAGCGGTCGATCAGCCGGGTGGCGGACCCCAGATGCTCGGCGAGCGGCATCCCCGTCCCGCTGAGGCTGGCGAAGACGAAGCCCCGATAGCTCGACACCCGCGGCGCCCGCGTGAGCCCATGCGCGCTCTTGTCGAACGCCGCATAGCCGCCGGGATACGGCACGCCGAGCAGCTCGCCGGACACGTCATACGTCCAGCCGTGATACGGACAGGTGAACGTCCGCGCGTTACCGCGCTCGGCGGGGCACACCATCGTGCCCCGATGCATGCACCGGTTCACGAGGACGGAGACGGCGCCGCCCTTGCCGCGCACCATGATGACGGGCTCCGTGCCGACGTGCCGGGTGACGAAGTCGCCCTGGCGAGGGATCTCGCTGTCGTGGCCCACGAAGACCCAGGCGCGGCGAAAGATCCGCTCCAGCTCGTCGTCGAAGATGCGCGGGTCGGTGTAGAGCGAGGCGTGGATGCGATCGTCCTGCACGAGCGTCTTGTAGTCGATCGAGGCGTTCGGCGCGAGCGACGACATCTCGGTTACTCTAGCATCTCGCCGGTCACGCGCCTCTCAGGAAGGGCACCGCGAGCTCGACGAACAGCTCCGGCGTCTCCACCACCATGAAGTGCCCCGAGCTCGCCTCGACGTATTTCGCGCCGGGAATCGATGCGGCGACCTTGGCCACCATGTCAGGGGTGCGGATACCGTCGTGGGTGCAGCCGATCACCAGCGTCGGCGCGGCGATCCGCGCCAGATCCGGGCTCAGATCGAAGGCGGGGTTCGTCGACATCCGTAAGATGGCCGCCATCGCCTCGGGGTCGTTGCCGAGCCAGCGCCGGCGGAAGCGCTCGAAACGGGCGCGGTCGAGCGCCCGCATGCTCTCCGGGTACGAGGCGTTCAGGCTGGCCTGCTCGACGGCCCGAACGCCGCCGCGCTCGGTGTCGTCGATGCGCTTTTGCGCGACGACCCGGTCGGCGTTGGCCCACGTGGCCGGGCTGGCGGCGACGATCCGCGCGGCTCGCTTGGGGTGGCGTCCCGCGAACGCGAGCGCGATGGCGGCGCCCATCGCGCACCCGGCCAGGTGCACCGGCCCCCCGATCCGGAGCGCGTCGAGCAACGCCGCGAGGTCGGCCACGATGCCGTCCATCGTGATGACTCGCGTCTTCTCGGACAGCCCGAAGCCCCGCTGGTCGTAGCGCAGGACGCGGAACTGCCGCCGGAAGGCCGGGTGCGCCTCGTCCCAGCTCTCGATGCAGCCGCCGACCTCGTGGATCAACACGACGGTCTCGGGGCCGCTGCCGCTCGAGTCGTAGCGAAGGCTCGCGCCGTTCGCGTCGATCCAATCCATTTCAGCTCTCCCGCCCCTCGTAGGCCGGAATCTGTCGATGAAACATCGCGAAGATCTGCTCCCAGTCGCGCGCCGCGCCGCGCGGGTCGAAGATGTCGCGGTTGGGCAACGCGTAGCCGTGCTGGGCGCCCTTGTGGACCGCGTGGCGATAGTCGACCGGGCACGGACGCAGGAGCTCCTCGAGCTCCTTCACCATCGACAGCGGCGCGTAGGGATCCGTCTCGGCGAAGCCGCAATAGAGCTCGCCGCGGAACTGCTTCGCCAGGCGGTGCGGCGAGTCGGGCGCGTCGCTGATGAGGCTGGTGCCGTGCAGGCTCGCCGACGCCCTGACGTGCTCCGGGAAGTGCCCGGCCACGCACAGCACGTGCCGTCCGCCCATGCAGTAGCCGATCGCGCCGACGGCGCCCGGGCGCACCGGCTCACCACGCCGGACGAAGTCCAGGATCGCGCCGGTGTCGTCGACGACCATCTGGTTGGACAGCCGACGGCCCGGTGCGATCACCCGCTGCCGGCGCTCCTCGTCGAGCGCGTGCAGCGAGATCATCCGGTTCTGCGCGTCGCGGAACTCGTGGCGTACTTTGCCCTGGCGGTAATAGAAGTCCGGGACCACGCAGTAGTACCCGACGGTGCCCACCCGGCGGGCGATCTCGAACAGCTCGTCCCGCACCCCCCAGATGTCCATGTAGATGACGATTGCCGGAAATGGTCCGCCCTGCTCGGGATGGGTCACGAACGTCTCCATCCGGCCGGACGGCGTCTCGATGCCGACGACGCGCTCGTTCATGGTGCCTGTGACACTATGCCGCGGCGCACCGCGACGTCAAGACGGCGTGCGCCCGGTCCGTGTTAGCATGGCGGCGTTTTTCACTACCAGCGGTCCAGGAGATTGGCGATGCGATTCGGCCTGCTCTACGAAGCGCAGCGACCGTTCAAGGGCACCAGCGTCGATTGGAACGCGTTGTACAAGGAGACGCTGGAACAGTGCGTGCTGGCCGAGAAGGTCGGCTTCGACAATCTCTGGTTCGTCGAGCATCACTTCCTCACGGGGTTCTCGGGCTCGCCGTGCCCGGAAGTCCTGCTCGGCGCGCTGAGTCAGCTGACCAAGCGGATCCGGATCGGCTTCGGGGTGTGCATCTTGCCGTCCCACCATCCGGTCAGGGTCGCGGAGCGTGCCGCCATGATCGATCAGCTGACCGACGGCCGCCTCGAATTCGGGACCGGGCGCTCCAATGCCTACGAGCAGCTCGGCCAGGGAATCGATCCCCGGAACACGCGCGCGATGTGGGAAGAGTCCATCACGATGCTCCCGCGCATCTGGCAGTCCGACGAGTTCTCCTGGGAGGGGACCTTCTGGAACGTGCCGGCGCGCCGCGTGCTGCCGAAGCCCTACCAGAAGCCGCATCCGCGCCTGTACCTGGCGTGCACGCAGACCGACAGCTATGACGTGGCGGCCGAGAAGGGTATCGGCGTGCTGTCGTCCGCCACGTTTGCCACGACGATCCTGGCGGAGCACGTCAAGCGCTATCGGGCGAGGGTCAAGGGTGCGACGCCCGTGGGTGCCTCCGTCAATGAATACTGGGGCAACAACGTCCATGCCTTCTGCGGCGACAACAACAGGGAGGCGCGCGAGCTCGCGGCCCTGTCGCTCAAGACGTTCTTCGGCCCCGACAAACCGTATATCCGCGACCGCGTCAATGCGTACGAGCAGCTGCTGGAGTCCTGGGGCGGCGTGCCCGACCACCTGAAGGCCGACTTCGGTCGATGGCTGCGGCAGTCCGATGAGGCGCACAAGGAACAGGCCGCCCAGGTGGGCATCTCACTCGACAGTGGCCCGGGCGCGGCGCGGGCGGCCTTCGGCCAGATGGATCCCGACACGTTGTGTGACCGCGGCATCATCATCGCCGGGGATCCGGACAGCTGCATCCAGGGTGTGCGACTGTACGAGGAGGCCGGGGTCGATCAAGTCATCCTGATCACGCAGACGGAGACGATCCCGCACGAGCGCGCGCTGCAATCCATCGAGATGTTCGGCAAGCACGTGATCCCGGCGTGCCGCGCGGGCGCCCGGACGACGCCCATCCCCGCGGGGGTGTGAAGGAGGCTCTCATGGCGACCATGGCGACTCAGCAGACCGGGGTCGAGGCGGACGTTCTTCGCGCCGACGAGCGCCGATTCGAGGCGATGCGAACGGGCGACTGGGCCGGGCTCGACGCGGCGCTCGCCGACGACCTGGTGTACGTTCACTCCACGGCGCGCGTGGAGTCGAAGGCCGAGCACATCGCGAACCTCCGCGCCGGCAAGCCCAACTACCGCGGCATCGCGCCGCGCGAGCGACGGGCGCGCGTTCACGCAGATGTCGGCATCGTCAACGGCGTGTCGGAGATGCACGTGGAGCGGGACGGCAAGGAGCAGCGCTTCACCGTCCGCTACCTGGCGGTCTATGCGAAGGCCGGCGAGCGGTGGCGCATGATCGCCTGGCAGTCGACGCGGCAGGATTAGGAGGCGCGGTATGTCGGTGCTGGTGATCGGCGCGACGGGCTTCATCGGCCCACGGCTCATCAGGCGGCTGGTCGCGCGAGGCGAATCGGTGGTCGGCATGGACCTGAACCCCGGAGCGGCGGCGTTCGCCGGCGTGCCGATCGGCGCGCCGGTCGTGCGTGGGGACGTCACGCAGTTCGAGGACGTGATGCGGACCGTGCTCGACGTGAAGCCGGAGCGGCTCATCAACCTCGCCTACGGGCTCGGCGCCGGCGAGGGCAACCCGCATCAGGTCATGCGCCTGGACATCCTTGGCATGGACAACTGCTTCGAGGCCGCGCGCCTGGGCGGCGTGAAGCGCGTGGTGTACGCGAGCTCGATCGCGGTGAGCGGCCAGCAGAGCCACTTCGGTGACCGGCTGGTGAACGAGGACGACCCGCCGTACGGCACGAGCCAGTACGCGATGCACAAGATCTTCAACGAGTTCCAGGCCCGCAAGTACGTCAAGAACTACGGCATGTCGATCACGGGCGTGCGGCCCGCCAACGTCACCGGGCCGGACAAGGTTCGCGGCTCGACGGACCACGTGCAGATCATGACCGAGGCCGCGCGCGGCCGGCCCCTGCACCTTCCGTCGAAGGGACTCATGCGCCTGCTGATTCACGTGGAGGACATCGCGGAGGTCTTCACCCGCGTGCTGCTGGCCGACGCTCCGCGCCATCATCTCTACAACTCGGGCGGGATCCCGGTGAGCCTCGGCGAGCTGGCGGACATCGTGCGCGGATTTCTCCCCGACGCGCAGATCACCTTTGCCCAGGAGGGCGGGCGCGAGGACTCCGGCAACTACCTGGTGGACTGGAGTCGTCTGGGCAAGGAGTTCGGGATCGAGTACCCCGGCCTGCACACCCGAGTCCTGGAGGTCATCAACGAGGTCCGGCGCGAGGAGGGGCTCCCGCCGGTCACTGGGCGGTAGGCAGCCGGGGCACGAGGCACCTTGACCTGCGACGGCCAAGGGCGCTACCGTCGGCCCAGGATGGCGGGCAGCACGGGGCAGTGCAAGCCAAAGGGAGGCGAGCCATGCGCTACAACCGAATCTCGGCGGACTGTCACCTCGATCTGATCTGGCTGCCGCCGGAGCTGTTCGTCTCCGAGGCGCCCCGGGAGATGAAGGACCGCATGCCCTACGTGGCCGACGGGCCGGACGGGCGGCGGTGGGTCGCCAACAACGGCGCGACCTTCGGCCTGGCGGGCGGCGTCGGCGCGTCCGGCACGCAGCACGTGCCGGGCAAGCAGCTGCGGGTCGACAAGATGGCGGCGACCGGCCTGTACGAGGACGGCAAGAAGGGCATTCGCCGGCCGGGCGACCCCCACCTGCGCATCAAGGAGATGGACCGCGACGGCGTCGATGCCGAGGTCATCTACGGCATCCTCGCGGCGGCCGCGAAGCTGAACGACCGCGAGGCCTCCAACGAGATGCTGCGCATCTACAACACCTGGCTGAACGAGTTCTGCAGCCACTATCCCGACCGGCACATCGGCCTCGCCTGTCTCCCGTATGGTGACATCGAGGCCGCGGTCGCCGAGGTCCATCGGGCCGCCAAGCTGGGTTTCAAGGGTATCGAGCTGTCGTGCTCCTGGGACATGGAACCCATGTGGCATCCGCTCTGGGAGCCGCTGTGGCAGGCGATCAACGAGGTGGGGATACCGCTGCACTTCCACACCTTCCCGTCGGTCTCGCCGAAGCTGCGTGAGCAATACACCGGGCTCACGCTGCGGGCGCTGTCCTACTCGAGCTTGTGCCTGTTCCAGATGACGCTGGGGAACATCCTGACCGCCATGATGGGACGGGCGGTGTTCGAGCGCTATCCGAACATCCGCATCGCGTTCGGCGAGAGCGGCATCGGCTGGATCCCGTACGTGCTCGACCGCATGGACTTCGAGTACGAGGACCAGTACAAGGATCTCCCGCTCAAGCTGAAGCCGAGCGAGTACTGGCGCCGGCAGTGCAAGGCGACCTTCCAGTACGACCGCGTGGGCACCAAGCTGATCGACGAGATGGGTGTCGAGACGCTGATGTGGGGCTCCGACTATCCGCACCCCGACGGGGTGTGGCCGGAGTCGGGGAAATACATCGCCGAGCAGTTCGCGGACCTGCCGGCCGACGTCACCCGGAAGATGACCTGCGAGAACGCCGGGAGGTTCTACGGCCTGATCAGCTGAACGCGCCCCGAGCTGGGGGCGCGGCGCGAACGGTGTGGGTGCGCACTACCCACGTGGGGGGCGCACCTCGCCGTCGTGCCCGAAGTCATCGCGGCAGCGACTGGCGTCGATCATCATCGGGCCTCTGCTTTCACCCAGCACCTCCCATGCGGCACTTTGCAAGGCGCGCCACGGGGTCCGGTCCACGCCGTGCCGATCGCGCTCGTCGGTGAATGCTCCATCCCGCTCACTTCAGGAGTAACCGCCGATCGCTCGCGATCGCGGGCACGCCGCGAGGGCGGCTTCCGGTCACAGTCTGCTGCAATCTGTGTCACAGACTCTGCAACAGGCATGTACCGAGGCCTTCCTAAGTCCTCGCGTACGCTGATCTCGATCTCCGGCACGAGAGTTGCGGTGTACGACCTCGGGGGATGATCACGCAGATACCCGGTGAGGTCGAGCGCTGGTATACCGTGCGAGAAGCGGCGGATCTCTGCCACCGCGCCGAGGGCACTATCCGGAATCTCCTCTCGAAGCACGAACTGCCACGACGCCTCGTCCGGGGCCCCGGCCGGAACCCGAGAAGGATCGCTCTGCTTTCTCCGACGACCGTGCGCGCGCTGCAGCGTCTCACCCTTCACGTCTGACTCCGCCGCAGCACACACCCTTCACGCTGGACTGTCACATTGGTCTGTCACTCTGGACTAACACCTTCCTCCTTTGCCCGGGCGTCACGTGCCTCCTATCCTGCGGTGCGTAGAGACGGAAGCACGCGCACGCCAACCGGAATTTCGGGCGTCGACTCCGGCGATTGCCGCATTTCCAAGCCTCCCGCAACCGTTAGACTCCACGCCGTGAGGAGGGACGGCGAATCGCTGCGCGCGAAAGGAGGGTTGATTTCGACCGGTCCGTTTCGAGAGGTCTTTTCTCCCAATAGCAAGAGAAGGAGCGGCAAATGTTCACCACTCGCTTACCTGGAAGCCCGGCGAACGACGGCGTTGAGTCCCGAGACGAAACGTGCGCTCGATCCGCAGCTCAAAAAGGTCGACCCCAGGATCTTCACCTTACGGCCACGTTTTGCCCCACCGTCTTTTGAGGAGGCGCGCGACACGGCGAAGCGTCGTGGCTCAATCTGATCGAGGCGCAGTTTTGGGGTGCTGCGACGCTTCACGGTCGCGGACACCGACGACCCGGACCATGTGACGCGCCGGCGGCGCGTGTATCGGTATCTTCGCTATCGTCACCGCAACCTCGGCCGCCTTCAGCACCCGCTGAACCGCATTCGATCAATCAGTCCTATTGAGCTGGAATGGCCCTAGCGGTGCTGACGCACGAAGGCCTTTCGGAACACGTAGTCGGCCACTCGACGGCCCTGGGCGATACCCTCCGTCTTGTCGAAGGCCCAGTGGATCCCCAGGTAGATGCGGCTCTGCCCGTTCTCCTCCTCGGCCTCCGAGAGCGACGAGAAGCTGCGCGGCACGAGTGGGCGCGGGTTCCCCTCGTTGTCGAGCGTCTCGCCGTTGAACTCGTCCGAGACGAACGTGAACGGGATGCCGTCGGTTCCGTAGAAGTCGCGCAGGATCTGGAAGAGAGCGCCGCCGAACCCGGCGTGGCCCGAGGGGTACGCCGGGAAGGGCGGCGTGAAGTTCGGTCCGGTGAGGTTGCTGGCGGGCGCGCCGAGCGGCGAATACGTGGGGTCTTTCGTGGTTCTCGGATTGCCATCGGGCTCGCGGATGCCGGTGACCGGGCGCCAGAACTCGTAGTGGTACTTCGACTCCCAGATCGCGATCCCGGCGTCGGCCATCGCCACGTTGATCAGGGCCAGGAGCCGCGCCAGCTCGATGGGGCCGGTCGTCTGCCGCTCGGCGATGCCCATCGCGATCTGGTTGTAGAGCCGCGGCGGCGCGCACAAGCTCGGCGTGCCGTCATACGCCCAGTAGACGCCCGCGAAGGTCTGGTCGTCGGTGCGCGTCGTCGGAGTGACCGCGCCGTCGCCGCCCAGCGCCTTCACCTCGTCGAACGCGGCCGTGTACTCCCCGCTGTCGAGGTCGGGGGGCGGCGGAACCCGAAACTGATCGCCCGACCTGAGGACGAACGGCGTGACCTCGCCCCAGTGGGCGCCCAGCGCGAGCGGGTGCTGACTGATCGGATCCTGGCGCCACTTCCCCGGCTCGTTGCTCGTGATGAAGTCGATGCCGACGCGAGGCTCGGGGTGTCGGGCGCCATCGTTGGCGCGGCGCGCGAGGATCGCGGTCGCCGCCGCTCGCCCGAGCTTGATGCCGTTGGCCTTGGCCCGACCATCGTGGATGGCGCCGAGGTCCGCGACGAGCTCCTCGTCGAGATCGGTCTTCTGCGAGGGGAAGAGGGCGACCAGCGTGTCGTGCGCGGCCAGCGCGATCGCGGCTTCCACCGACGTGTCGTCGGTGACGGGCCGAAGCCCGGTGTAGCTCTGGTAGCCACCGGCGATCGCGTTCATGGCATCGAAGACCGCGATGTGGACGATGGCCATGGCTCGACTCGATCGCCCCGGTCCCACCTGCTCTCCGAAAACGCGACTGTCGCCGGGCGGCACAGGGGTATGGTCGAGGCCGCTGGCGTCGATGGCGACCTCGTTCCAATGACGGAGGCGATGCATGGCGCCCGCGCCGCGCCGGCGGCGCTGCTGTCTCAGGTCGCCGAGATTCGGTCGGGCCCCGAAACGTGGCCCAAAGACTTCGCGGAGACCGCCGGAGAATCCCTCGGCGCCGGCGCGAACGGGCACGCCGAGCGCGAGCATTCCCAGCACGAACGCACGTCGTGACGTACGACTCTTCATGACGCTCCCCTCCCTGCCTTTCGGTTGCGGACAGTGTGGAGGAGAGCAGCCGCCGTGCCAGACTCACGTGAGGGGCATTGAGCGGAATTCTAGCGAGTTTCAACCGACGCGTTCGGTTCCTGCTGGCGGGGCGGAGACAGCAAGTCACAATCTGTCGAGAATTCGACACCGGAACTGGCCATTCTCATCGAGCCCGTCGGCGCTCGTGCACCTCCCGGATGCGGTCCTGCTTGGCCCCGAACGACGGGCGGCAGCACCTGAAGATGCGACCGCATGACCGAAGTGTGGGCCGATCCGGTCGTTCTCACCACGGACACCGACTTCCGCATCTATCGCCGCCACAGCCGCCAGGCGGTTCCGTGCGTGATACCGAACTGATCGCAGAGGGCGCGTCCGGAACACCGCGACGTCGACGACGCTGCCGCTCTGCAACCCTGGTGCGAGCGCGGCGCGCTGATCACAGCTGCCGACTCGCGTCGCCCTCGGCCACCCACGCCCTGAGCAAGGTGTAGGTAACTGCGAGCACCACCGGGCCGACGAAGAGGCCGATGAGACCGAACGCCAGCAGACCGCCGAGCACCCCTGCGAAGATCAGGATGAGCGGCAGGTCGGCGCCCTTCCGGATGAGCACCGGGCGCAGGATGTTGTCGAGGCTCAAGGTCACGAGCGACCACACGACCATCACCGTGCCCCAGAACGTCTCGCCGCTCGCGTAGAGCCAGACCACGGCACCGACCAGCACCGGCACCGGTCCGATCTGCGCCACCGCGAGCAGGAACATGACCGATGTCAGCAGCGTCGCATAGGGAACGCCCGCGATGGCGAGCCCGATGCCGCCGATGACGGACTGGACCAGCGCGGTGACCACGATCCCGAGCGCGACCGCGCGAATCGCCCGAGCGGAGAGGACGGCGACCCGTTCTCCCGACTCTCCCGCCAGCCGGCGGGCGAAGGCCAGCACTCCCACGACGACCGT